>Ga0080004_1125361_pt1 | contig 85461 bp, 80 predicted proteins | sample WasSprMetagenome_FD_69207 | JGI IMG/M metagenome (GOLD analysis project Ga0080004, IMG submission 69207) | Sulfidic aquatic microbial communities from Washburn Spring, Yellowstone National Park, USA - WS (SPADES assembly) (version 2) | ecosystem: Environmental > Aquatic > Thermal springs > Hot...
TCCCGGTGGCTCTCCCCACTTTTGGCTTCAAGGACAACCCTCAGTCTCCCCACACTGTTCATGGTTTCCCAGAGCTTCTCTGCAAACTCCTGGAAATCCATCCCCTTCTCCAGGAAGTGGAGGGAGCATTCCGGAATCCTCTGGAACCCTGATATCCATGGGACCTCGCCTCCAGGGTGTTTTTGGTGGTGTTACACCAACAAGACTTCTCCCATACTCTGGATGGTGAGGTTGGTTTTTTAGTCGGAACCCCTACGATGAATTTACACTAACACTCCAGACCGTTGACTCCCCCGCAAGAGGTCCTATAAACTACTATAGCGATAGAAATAATCGCTTTAGGGAGGATACCATGCAGTGCGCCCTGTGCAGGAAAACCGCAGAGGTGAACATCACAAGACCCCTCTGCGGGGAATGTTTCCTCAAAGACTATGAATCCCGGATCCGGCGTCTCATACAAAGGGAAAAGCTCATCACTCCTCAGGACCGGATTCTTGTAGCCGTTTCAGGGGGGAAGGACAGCTTAAGCTGTGCCCAGGTCCTCCACACCCTGGGGTATCCCATTGCCGTGCTCCATGTGGACGTGGGAGTTGCGGCGTGCACGAACCCTCGAACAAGAAACGTCGTGGAACGCTTTTGTGAAGAACGGGGTATCCCCTTCTATTTCCTGTCCTTTTCCGAGTACCTGGGAGTGGACATGGACGAGTTCTTCCACAAGGCCCGCCGCCCCCGATGCGCGACCTGCGGGATGCTCAAGCGATACGTTTTCAATCGCTTCGCCCGGGAAAATGGGTTCACAAAGCTTGCTACTGGCCACTGTGCGGATGACGTTGCCCGGTATTTCCTGAAAGCCTGGGTCTCGGGAAGCAGGGAAAGTTTCCTCTGGCTTGAGAAACTCAAGCCCCTCACGCCTTCGCCGCACCCTATGGTTGTGGCGCGTATTCGCCCGCTCTTTTTCTCTTTAGAGCAGGAGAACTACGCCTACACGAAGCTCAGGGGAATCGTCGTTGCTGGATGCACCATGTGCTCGTTCTTCCTCCGGAAGGATTCCTGGACGGAAATGCTCCACCGGATTGAGGAAGTGCGCAGAGACTTCGCCCTGGCCGTTGCCCGGACTCTTGCAAGGCAACCCGAAAAAGGAGAGGCCAACGACACCTTCCAAGAATGCCAGATCTGCGGAGAGCCGACAAGCAGGGAGATCTGCGCGGTGTGCCGGGTAAGGGAACGATGTTCCCCTCTTACTCCCACCGGAAAAACCGGATAGCAAGGAGGAATGACCCAAGAAGCCAGGCAAAAAGAACGAAAAAATCCACTCCAAGGCCAAACTGGGTGGGAACACCAACGGTGACGTACCGCAGGGCATCACCAAGATAGCTCAGAGGGAAAAGGCGGACCACAAAGCGCAACGACTGGGGCATCATCTCCGGAGGGAAGAAAATTCCCGAGAGGAACATCATGGGGAACTGCACCATCTGCACAAGACCTGAGGCGCTCTCCACCGTCTTAGCGAAGGAGGTGAGGAGGTACCCCAGACTCACGAATGTCGCCGAACCAAGGAGCACCCAGGAAAGGAGAGGCAGGAGCGCCCCCACATAGCGGATCTGGAAAAATGCCCACCCCGAAGCGAGAATGACCACAGTCTGGAGCAGGGCAATGCCCACTCGCATGGTGACCTCGCTCAGCAGGAGTACACTCCTTTGAACCGGCAAAGCGGCAAGGTACCGCGTGACCTTCTTCTCCCGGAGCTCCACAAAGTCCAGAGAGCCGAAAAGCCCAACCTGCATGAGTGCCATGGCCAGAACCCCTGGAAGGAAGTACTCGATTTGACGAAACCGCGGAAAAGCCAGCGTCCGTACCGTAACATCGACAGGAGGAAGCAGGCCGTGGCGCTCCAGCTCTTTTTCAAGAAGCACGCCCCGCAGCACCCCTGAAAGGAACCGGGCTTTTTCGACACCCTGCGGTGGGGCCAGAAAGACAATGTTTCCTTCCTCGAACACGACCACAACATCCCGTTGCCCTCTCCTCAGGGCCTCGAGTTCCCCCTCCTTCGGACCCCGGGAAAGCTCCACGCCTTTCACATTCCCAAAAACCGAAAGCACAAAGGACAGACGGGCATCCTCAACCACTCCGAGTCGCACATCCCAGGAACCCCCGGCATTGCCGAAGATGAGACCAAAAAGGAAAACAAAAAGGACTGGGAAACCGAAAAACCAAAAGAGCGTCATCCGGTCGCGGAACGTGTTCTTGCTGTGCGCCATAAGGAAAAACCAGAATACCCTCAATCCCGAATCCTCCTCCCTGTAAGGTGCAGAAAGACGTCCTCAAGCGTTGCCTCCCGAACGACCATGTTCCGCAGGGAAACCCCCCGGACCTCTGAGAGCCTGCTGAGGGCCAGAAAGGTCTGCGCAAGGTCTTGGGTGTAGAGGGTCACCACGTCTTCGTCCCTCTGCACCCGCACCACCCCGGGGAGATCCCCAAAAAACGCAACGTCGTCCAGTCCGGCAAGGGGGATTTCCAGGGCTTTCTCCCGGAAGTGTTCGGCAATGAGGTCCTTCGGCTTCCCAAGGGCGATGATCCGCCCCTCGTCCATAATAGCCACCCGGTCACAGAGACGTTCCGCCTCATCGAGGTAGTGCGTGGTGAGGAAAACAGTCTTCCCCTCCCCTCGCAGCCGCTCGATGACCTCCCAGAGCCCACGTCGGGACTGAGGGTCAAGCCCTGACGTCGGTTCATCAAGGAAGAGCGCTTCTCCATCCCCCACGAGGGCCAGGGCAACGCTCAGACGCCTGAGCTGCCCACCGCTGAGTTTCTCCACCGGGGATCGGGCCTTATCAGTCAACCCCAAAAGCGCAAGGAGCTCTTCGGGGGACCTGCTTTTCGGGTAAAAGGAGCCAAAAAGCCTAAGGGTTTCAAGAACCGTCAGGCGCGGGAAGAGATGAACAGTCTGGAGCTGAACACCAATGCGGGATTTGATGGACAACGGGTCTTTTTCGGGATCAAGACCAAAGAGTACAACCTTTCCTCGGTCACGCCGCAAAAGCCCGATAACCGTCTCAACCGTCGTGGTCTTCCCTGCACCATTGGGACCAAGAAGGCCGAAAACCTCCCCCGCCGCAACGGTGAAACTCACACCCCGGACCGCCTGAACCGGACCATAGGATTTGTGGAGGTCCTCAACAAGAAGAACGGCCACTGGATACCTCCTTCGAGGCTGTGTCCCATTCTACCACAACCCGGGTGTTTCGGCTATAATGAGAAGAGGCCGGAAGGTTTCCGGACCTTTGGGTTTTCTATTCTGTGCTTCGTCTGGTATCCCAAAAGGGAACTGGAACGGAGGTGAAGACATTGAAGACAAAGGACATCGTCGTTTCCGCCCTTCTTGCCGCTGTTGCCATTGTCCTTGGAGCCACGGGACTGGGTTTTGTTCCTGTCCCCACTCCTGCCGGTCGGGCCACCATCATGCACATCCCCGCTATCCTCACCGGGGTTCTTGAAGGGCCCCTCGTGGGGGCATTTGTGGGGGTATTTTCGGGCTCTACAGCTTCTTCACCACGGCCGTCCCCTTTCTTCGCGACCCCCTCATCGCTATCGTCCCGAGAGTACTCATCGGGGTATGTGCCGCTTTTGCCTTCAAAGCAACAAGAAGTAGCGGCGTTGCCGCTATTGTCGGAACACTCACCAACACCGGAGGGGTTCTTGGCCTTGCCGTCTTGCGGGGATACCTCCCCTCGAAAGTCGCCCTGGGCATTGCCGTAACGCACGGGCTGCCGGAGGTTGTGGTCGCCTTTCTCCTTGTGGTGCTCATCACACGGGGGCTTGTGAAGCACTTCCCGAAGCTACGTCTCCACGCCCCCAATCATCCGGTTGATGGCAATGACCCCAAGGAGGATCAGCCCCCACAGGGCACTGGCAAGGTGTGAGCTGAGCCCCAGGAGATTGAAACCGGTGGCCACCACCTGGAGGACAGCAACGGACACCACAACACCGGGGATACGGCCAAAGCCCCCCGCAGGGTCCACGCCACCAAGAACACAGGCTAAAACGGTGAGAAGGAGATAGTACTCGCCGTAATCGGCCTGGGCGGCGTTGAAGCGGGCAATCATCACAAGCCCTGCCACACCGGCAAGAAAACTCGAAAGGAGATAAGTGACAAAAAGGACCAGGCCGTTGTTCACCCCGGCAAAGAGTGTGGCCACAGGGTTTGACCCAAGGAGGTACACATAGGTCCCAAAACGGGTTCGAGCAAGGAGCACGAAGAGGAACACCGCACAGAGGAAAAAGACCACAAAGGGCATGGGAATCCCAAAAAGCGTCCCGTTCCCGAGGAAGAGGAAGCTCCCGGGAAACCCGGCAATGACATAGCCCTTTGTGAGGACCAGAGAAACCCCCCGGATGAAAATCATGAAACCCAGGGTGGCGATGATAGCCGGGACGGAAACCCAGGCAATGAGGAGGCCCTTGAAAACCCCAAAAGAAAGCGCCATGGCTAAACCAAAAACCATGGCTCCCAGAGGGGGAACGTTCCCCCGGGTCATGGCGATTGCCGCCACAACCCCACAGAGGTTTGCCGTGGCGATGATGGAAAGGTCAATGCCCCCCGTGAGCATGGGCGTCATCTGCGCAAGGGTAAGGATACCAAGAAGGGGAAGCTGGAAGGCAATGGATTGGAGGCTATCGGGGGCAAGAAGCCTCCCTCTTGTGAGCACCCCAAGAAGGACGAGGAGGAACACTACCACCGCAGCAAGAACCAAGGACTGTGTTTCCCGTCTTCCCCGTGGACGTTTCATACGCCTTTTCTCCGCTTCCGCTCAAGATTCTGCTGGTAGGCGCTGAGCGTCGCCGCAAGGACGATGATGAACCCCATGATGACCTGGTGCCAGTAGGCCGAGGCCTTCATGAGGATGAGGCCATTTTTGACAAAGGCGATAAAAAGCACCCCAAGGACCACCCCAAGGGGCGACCCCGCACCTCCAAAGACGCTGGCACCACCAAGGATTGCCGCTGCCAAAACGTCAAGCTCCCTCCCCACAATGGCATTGGGCTGAATCATCTGGTTGAGCTCGGCATGGACAAAACCGGCAAGCCCAGAGAGAAAGCCGATGTAGCAGTACACAAAAAGCTGGATACGGAAGATGTCAAAACCGGCCCTCCGGGCGGCTTCGCTGTTCCCTCCCAGGGCGTAGACCTTGCGGCCAATGGGGAGGTACTGCAGTATAAGCCAGGTGACAACGGCGATAAGGAACCACACTACCGTGAAAATCGAAAGCCCGTAATCCACACCCTTTTCCGAGACAAGCGTCAACACCTTCAGGCGGGCGAAATCCCGGAAAGGTGCGGGAAAACCGTAAATCCACTTCCCCTTGCTTATCACCATCAAAAGGCCGTAGAAAACGTTGAGGTTCGAGATGGTGATAATGACGGGATGCACCCGTGTCCGGTTCACCAGAAAAGCGTTGAAGGCCCCCAGGGCAATGCCGATGGGAATGGGAATGAGGAAGGCCAGGAATACACTCTCTACAGCGTACCGAGTGATGAGCACCCCCATGACGTACTGGGCTACCGTGGCAATGGCGGTGAAAGAAACGTCGATGCCTCCGGAAATCAACACGACGAGTTCTCCCAGGGCCACAATGCCCAGAAAGGAATTGTTCCGCAAAACGTCGAAGATGTTCTCGAGGGTTGCGAACTTCGGGTTGAGGAGAAAGAGTACAACCGAAAGGACAAGAAGAACACCAACAAGGTACACCTCGGTGCTTCGTGCAACTCGCCCAAGCAAGGCCATCGCTCCTATCCTACAATTTCCTGCCGGAGGGCTTCCTCCGTAACCTCAGAGGGCCGGTACTCCCGAACGATTCTCCCTTCTCGCATGACGAGAATCCGGTGGCACACCTTGAGGACCTCGTGCTCCTCATCGGAGATGAAGAGGATGCTGATACCCCTCTCCCGGGCAAGGCCAAGGGCCATCTCGTAGATACTCTCCTTTGCCGCCACATCCACCCCGTGGGTCGGCGTATCGAGGATGAGGATTTTGGGAGCGGTGAGAATCCAGCGAGAAAGGACGACCTTCTGCTGGTTCCCTCCTGACAGCGACCGGACCGGTGCATCCGCTGCCGGGGCCTTGATACCAAAGTCCCGGATAGCCCGCTCCGCAACGGCGATTTTCCTTGAGGGGTGGAGAAAGCCAAAGCGGCTCACAAGCTCACCAAGAATCGTCACCGTGATGTTATCAGCTACAGGCTGATCGAGCACCAGCCCCTGGAGGAGGCGATTCTCAGGAACATAGCCAATACCGTGGCGAATGGCATCCCGGTTGGAGCGGAAGACAACCTCCTTCCCCTCGAGGAAGATTTTCCCAGAATCCGGAGGACGAAGACCGAAGATGGTCAGAGCCACCTCGGTCCGTCCCGACCCCCGGGGACCGATGAGGCCGAGGATTTCCCCCTGGTGCAGGGTAAAGCTCACATCAGCGTACTCCCCCCGCCGGGTCAGGCGCTCCACCCGGAGGATTTCCCGGGCTTCGGGAAGATCAGCCACCAGGGATTCCGTGGTGATTTCCCTCCCCGTCATGAGGAAAGAAAGCCTTGCTTTGGTGAGCTCCCCCTTAGGGAAGGTTCCGATGTTCACTCCGTCCCGGAGCACCGTCACCACGTCGCTTATTTCAAGAACCTCATCAAGACGATGACTGATGAAGACAAAGGCAATGCCCTGAGCCTTGAGTTCCCGAATGAAGCCAAAAAGCCGCTGAACTTCCCGGAAAGTCAAAGAGGAAGTGGGCTCATCGAGAATGATGAGCTTGGCGCTGCTGGCAATTGCCCGGCAAATGGCCACAAGCTGCTGGTCGGCAAAGGAAAGACGACCCACAATCTCCCGGGGATCGAGCTCCACTCCGAGGCGTCCGAGGACTTCCAGGGCCCGTCGCTCCATATCCTGCCAGACCACAAACGACCGGTTCCGCTCGATGTACTCATGGGCGAAAATGTTCTCCGCTACCGAAAGGTTAGGGAAAAGCGAGAGGTCCTGATGCACCACGTGAATCCCGCGCTTGAAGGCAAGGTACGGCGTGAGGCGGGAAATCTTCTGTCCTTCGATGAAAATCTCGCCCTCTTCAGGCTGCACTACTCCTGTGGCAATCTTCACGAGGGTGCTCTTCCCCGAACCGTTTTCCCCCACAAGACCGTGGACCTCTCCCAGAAGAACAGAGAATTCCACATCCCGAAGCGCCACAACTCCACCGTAGCGCTTGGTGATATGGGCAAGCCGGATCACGGGAAGCTTCTCAGGCATATCCTTACTCCAAAAGAAAGCGCCGGGGTTTTACCCCGGCGCTTTTTCTCAGAATCCCAGGGCCTCTGCGGCCTCGGCATTGGGCATGAGCTTAATCTGGTTCACGCTGATGACCTTACCCTCAACCTTGATGGGTCCAAGGCCCGGAATCTCCATACCTTCCTTGATCTCTGCACCGTCAAGGATTTGCTTGGCGATGTAGACCATAGCATACCCGGCATCCTTCGGGTCCCAAAGCTGCGCCCAGTCCACGGCCCCGGTCTTGAGGTACGGTGCAACGGTGGAAGGAATGGCGCTCCCCACAACGATGATCTTATCCTCCATGCCCTTCTCCGCCACGGCCTGGGCAGCACCAATTGGTCCAAGGCTCCCCCACCCGATGACGGCCTTGAGCTGGTCGCCGTAGGTGGTGATGAGGTCAAGGACTGCCGCCCGCGAATCCTCAACGGACTCGGCAGTGGGAAGGCGCGAGGTGAGTTCCTTCAGGAAGGGGTATTTTTCCTTGGCGTAGGCGAGGGCTGTGTCTGCCCAGAAGTTGTGGAGCGGGACGGTAAGGCTCCCCACGAGCATCACAAAGCCTGCAGGATTCTCAGGGGTGTATTTTTCGAGTTCCCCGGCCTCTTTGAGCTTCTCCACGATGACATCGATGGGGTTCTTCCCGTACTGGACGCTGTCAATGGTCTCCACGTCCCAGTCGATGGCCTCGGTCTCAAAAGGCGACTCATGCGTGATCACCACAATACCTTTCTCCCGTGCTTTCTGGAAGACCGGAGCCAGAGCCTTGGCATCGTTGGGAACGACACAGATGGCGTTCACGCCACGGGTCACAAGGTCCTCCACCATCTGGACCTGGGGGGCAGGATCAGCAGTAGCAGGCCCCACAAGGTACGCATTCACTCCGAGTTCCTTGGCCGCCTGCTCCACGCCCTCGGCCATACGGTTGAACCAGGGAATACCGGCGATCTTGACGACCACCGCAATCTCATAGGGCTTCTGCGCCCAGGCCACCGAAAAGAGCAACACAGAGAGCAGGAACACCACGCCGACCAGGATTGTTCGTTTCACGGCGTCTCACCTCCATCTTCATTGTAACAAAAGGAGAAGAAAAAGAGAACGCGTCTTGGGGACTTTTCGGACCTGAAGCAGGACGGAGAAAAAGGGTTGACTTCGACTGGTCGGTCGACTACAATGGTAGCAACGCACCGGAAAGGGAGAGCACGAACCATGAAAGCCGGACGTGTCACGGATTTCACCCAGGGGAGCATTCCTCGCCATCTCATCGTTTTCTCCATTCCTATGCTCCTTGGGAATCTCCTGCAGACCTTCTACAACACCGTGGACAGCATCTGGGTCGGGAGGTTCCTCGGGCCTGAAGCCCTGGCAGCGGTCTCGGTGAGCTTCCCTATTGTCTTTCTCCTTGTGGCCTTCACCACGGGTTTGAGCATGGCGGCAAGCGTCATGGTTGCCCAGTACTTCGGCGCCAGAGAGGAAGAAGCGGTACGGCGAACCGCCACGGCTTCTACGGTGCTCCTCACCCTCATTGGTCTCGGGCTCACAGTTGTTGGTCTTGTGGTCCATCGGGGCATCCTCACCCTTATCCGCACACCGTCAGGCATTATGGAGCTTGCGACTTCGTATCTCTTCTTTTTCCTCCTTGGACTCCCCTTCATGTTCCTCTACAACAACATTGGGAGTGTCCTCCGGGGGGCAGGGGATTCGAAAACGCCGCTTCTTCTCCTTGTGTACGCTACGGCGCTCAACATCGTTCTTGACCCTCTCCTCATCCTCGGTGTTCCCCCCTTCCCCCGTCTTGGCGTCGCCGGAGCAGCCATAGCCACAACGGTGAGCCAAGGGTTTTCCGCCCTTTGGGGAACAGTCATCCTCAAACGGGAACGGTTTTTTGTTTTTGAGAGGTCGCACATCATTCCGTGTGCCTCTTTCGTGCGGACCCTCTTCCGGCTTGGACTGCCGGCAGGAGCACAGCAAACCATCGTATCTTTGGGGCATCTCGCCATGATGTCCATCGTGAACGGCTTCGGCAAGACCGTTGTGGCCGCTTTTGGTGCCGCCACCCGGGTGGACCAGTTCTCTTTTCTCCCCGCCATGAGCTTCAGCCTTGCCATATCGTCTCTTGCTGGGCAGAACGTGGGAGCCCAGAATTTCACGAGGGCACGGGAAGTCGCCCGCTGGGGAGCCATTGTGGCCGCTTCATTCGCCCTTCCCGTTTCCGTCCTCGTCTTCTTCTTTGCCCCTCAGCTCATCCGCATCTTCACCACTGACTCCGAGGTCATCCGTGCTGGTGTGGAGTACCTGCGGATCGTGAGTTTCTCCTATGTCCCCTTTGCCCTGATGTTCGCCTACAACGGCTTTCTCCGGGGCGCAGGTGACACCTTTCAGACCATGGTGAACACTCTGCTCACGCTCTGGCTTGTGCGGATTCCCGTGGCAAAGCTTCTGTCCTTAACCGCCCTTGCCGAGCGGGGCATCTGGGTGAGCTTTGTCGCCGGACCTACAGCAGGATACCTTATCGCCTACCTGTACTATGCAAGCGGCAGGTGGGAGAGTAAGGCTATTGTCCGGAAAGACCGAGAATCCTTTCAACAAGCGGCATGTTGAGGTGTGCGGCACAGCAATCTGCGAGGCGGTCGAGCTCTGCCTCCAGAACATCCTTCCAGGAAGGACCCTGCGCTTTTCCAGGCGGAAGGCCCCGGAGTTTCCGGACGTGGTTGAGGAAAGCCCGCCGGAATGCTCCTTCGTCGAAAAGCCCGTGGAGATAGGTGCCAAAGACCCGGTCCTCCTGCACGACGCCTTCAGGGAACACCATGCCCTCCCGCTGGAGGAGGAAGAAAGGTTCCCGGGAAGACGTGAGGGAGCTCCGTCCATGGTGAATTTCATATCCTGCGACCGTCACCCCAAAGCAAGGAGCATACCCAAAAGCCCGGCTCAGGGTTTTTTCTTGCTCAAGGACGGTCTCAAGAGGAAGAAGCCCAAGGCCTCGAACTTCCCCCTTTTCCTCCACCCCATGGGGATCTCGCACCACTTCGCCAAGCATCTGGAACCCCCCGCACACCCCAAGCACTACACCCCCCTGCGCCAAAAACCCCGCAAGCCTTTCCCCGAAAGAAGCTTCCTGGAGCAGGCGGAGATCGTAACAGGTGTTCTTCGTCCCCGGAAGAATGAGAAGGTCGAAAGTTCCAAGGTCTTCGTGGGGGGAGACGAAACGAATGTGCACGTCGTCCTCAAGCTCTAAAGGCCTAAAATCCGTGAGATTTGCAGCGTGAGGGAGCTGCACCACACCCACCCGAAGCATTCCCGGCCGGTATGGTCTGGTTCTAAAGGTGAAATGCAAACCGTCTTCGTCATCAAGCCTCAGGGAGAGATAAGGCAAAACCCCAAGGACCGGAACCCCCGTAAGGCGCTCGAGCTCCCGAATCCCTGGTTCGAGAACCTCCTGGTTTCCCTGGAATTTGTTGACCACAAATCCCCGGAAGTACTTTCGGTCTTCCTGAGTAAGCGCCCAGGTTCCATACAAAGCGGCAAACACTCCGCCCCGCTCAATGTCCCCCACAAGGAGCACGGGGATGTGGAAATGGCGGGCAAGGTTCATGTTGGCAAGATCCCGTTCCTTGAGATTGAGCTCCGCAGGACTCCCCATCCCCTCAACGCAGACGAGATCGCACTCTGCAAGGAGAGAAGAAAGGCTCTCCACGATGGCGTCCCAGAATACGTCTTTAGGAAAAGGGGCAAAGGGCGTAGTCTTCCCCCAGACCTTCCCCAGAAGGACAACCTGAATTGATCCCCCCTCTGGTTTGAGGAGCACCGGGTTCATGCGAGCATCCGGGGGAATTCCTGCCGCCTGGGCCTGGAGTATCTGCGCGCGGGCGATTTCTCCTCCTTTCGGGGTCACTCCGGAATGCAACGACATGTTCTGGGCCTTGAAGGGGGCACACCGCAGGCCCTTCCGGGTGAAATACCGCAAAAGCCCCGCCACAAGGAGGCTCTTGCCCACTCCTGAGGCCGTTCCCTGAACCATGAGAAGACGAGACATTCCCCTTCACTCCGCAAAGTTCTCAAAGGCCCGGGGCTCTCTGACGCCAAAAAGGAGCCAGAAAAATCCAAGAGCATTCAGCACAAGGGAAACCCAAAACACTACTCCGTATCCGAAGAGATCGGCGAGTTTCCCTCCAAGAATCGGAGCAAAGAACGCTGGGAACCCAGAGAAGAAGTTCCCCCATCCCAGGTACAGCCACCGCCGGTCTCTGGGAGCAAAATCGAGGAGGATTGCCACCCCACCCACCGAGATGGCGCTGTAGTTCAGTCCCAGGAATCCAAAGGCGAGGAAGAAGTACCAGGGAGAAGGGGCAAAAAGTGCCCAGAGATTGCTCAAAAGGATAGTGAGGGCCCCAAAAAGGACCACAAGCTTGTGTCCCTTTTTATCCCCCAGGGGTCCCCAGAAGAAGTTCGAAAGGGCCTGGGACACAAGAAGGGTGGCGTTGTACTGGGCGATGAAGGTATCGGGAATGGCAAAACGCTGCAGAACCGAAACCGTGTAGAACGCCGCCCCCATGACTCCCAAGGCCAGGAAGACTCTGGCGATGAGGAAATGCAGAAAGTTGGGGTCTTCCCGAACGATGCGAGAGAAGGAACGAAGGTAACTCCCGCCCTCATCCACAACTTCCCCATCCTCCTCCCGGGTAAGGGAGAGGAAGACGTACGATATCCCCATAGCGAAAGAGGCCAGAAAGAAGCACAGAGCGAAATTCCAGGCAAAGGGATATGTGGCAATGAAACGCTCCGCCAGCCTCGATCCCCAGATACCCATAAGCGCGCCAATCCCGTTCCCGCAGGCAAAGTACAGCCCAAAACGGGAGGGATGGATGACCTTCCCAATCATTTCCATCCAGATAGGGCCGAGAAACCCCATGGCTGAACACGCTACCCCAAGGAAAACAAGGACCAGAAAGAGCGCCAGGCGGGGGAAGGGAACGGCGAGAAACGTCGCCACGAGGGCAATGCCAAAAAAGGGCAGACGTTCAAAAAGCGTCACCCGGAGTAGGAAGGGGAGTTTCCGCCGGAGCCTCCGGGAAACCCTTGCTCCAGAAAGGGCGGGAAGGGACCACCCAAGGTACGCCAGAGCCGGGATGAGCCCGATTTCGACATTGCTGGCGCCGAGGCGTCTGGCAAAAAGGGGGAGGAATGTCGTCACCGACCCAAAAGATAGGGCCAGAGAAAAAAAGGCGTAGTCCAGGGAATCCACAAAGAAGTTGAAGACATAGTCCCGCCGCGAAAGCATCAGTACCCCCGTCCCAGAAGCCGATACCGGTCATAAAGCGAGGGAGAAATCTCCTCGAGGAAACGGGAGGGCTTGCGCAGTATTGTCCTCCCCCGTCCTCGCTCGGCCATGATGGGATAGCAGAGGAAGAGGTGGTCTTTTGCCCTGGTACAGGCAACGTAGAAGAGCCGCCGCTCTTCCTCGAGGTCCTCTTCCTCATTGAGGGATTGGGGCGAGGGGAAGGCTCCTTCACAAAGCCACACCACAAACACGCAGGCCCACTCGAGTCCTTTGGCCTGGTGGATGGTAGAGAGGATCACCCGCTCATCCTGAGGCGCCCCCGCCACCACCGTCTCAGCCTCCATTTCCCCAAGGAGAGCAAGCTCACTCAGGAACGATTCTAAAGAAGCATACCTTGAGGCAAAGCGGGCGAGTTCTTCGAGGTCCTCAAGGCGTTCCCAGGCGTCGGGGTACCGGCTCGTGAGGTACTCCCGGTACCCACCATCAAGGACGGTTTCAACGGCCAGGGCCGGGTCCTTCTCGAGGTCCTCAAGGCGTACGAGGAGCCGACGGACGCCCTCTACGCTCCCCCGACCTGAAGCAGGTAGGGCAAGGAGCACGTCAGGACGTTCCAGGGCAAAGATTGGGTCCTCTGCTTCCCGAACCACCTGCCAGACGATTTCTGCGGTTTTTTGCCCAATGCCGGGGTAAAGTCGCAGCACCCGTTTCCAGGAAATCTCATCATAAGGGTTCACGATGATACGAAGGTGGGCAAGGACGTCCTTGATATGGGCACGCTCGAAAAACCGGAGCCCCGAGCGAACCTCAAAGGGGATACCCCGACGGGTGAGCTCCATCTGGATTTCCATGCTCTGGTAATGAGCCCGGTAGAGCACTGCCATGTCGTTTAAGGCATACCCTCGCTCCCGGAGTTCCAGGATTTTCGTAGCCACAAAGTCCGCCTGTTCCAAAACGTCCCGGAGAGCGACAACCCGGGGTTTTTCTCCTGAGGTTCGCACCGGACGCAGTACCTTGTGGAACTGACGGGTGTTGAAGGCGATGACCTCGTTCGCTAACCGCAGAATCTCTGGGGTACTCCGGTAATTCGTTTCGAGTTTGTAGATTTTGCAGTCCGGGTACCTCTTCGGGAAGTCGAGGATATTGGCAAAGTGCGCCCCTCGAAAGGCGTAAATACTCTGGGCATCGTCTCCCACCACAAGGAGATTGCGGTGCACCCCGGCAAGAAGGTCCACAATTTCTGCCTGGAGGAGATTGGTGTCCTGGTACTCGTCAACGAGAATGTGCCGGAAAAGCTCACCATACCTCCTCCGCGTTCTTTCGTCACTTCGTAGAAGCTCAAAAAAGTACACCAGGAGGTCGTCGTAGTCCATCACGTTGAGACGCTTTTTTCGTTCCTGGTAGAGGACGAAAAGATGGGCGATGTGGCTTGCCCATTCCAGGAACTGCGGGTAGTACCTGTCAAGAATATCTTCAAGGGATTTGAGGGTATTCCGGCTTAAGGTGATGACGTTGAGCAAAACCTCCGGCTGAGGGAAACGGCGCCGGGTAGGATCGACACCGAGCTCCTCCACGCAGACCGCAAGGAGGTCCTTCTGGTCCTCCCGGTCAAGAATAGTGTAGTTGGGCTCGTACCCGATTTTCTTCGCCTCCCGACGCAGGATGAGGTTCCCGATGTGATGGAACGTTCCCCCAAAAAGACGGGACATGTCCACCCCAAGGAGGCACTCCACCCGGTGGAGCATCTCCCGGGCTGCCTTGTTCGTGAAGGTGGCAAGGAGAATGGACTCCGGAGGCACCCCCTGTTCGATGAGGTAGGCCACCCGGTAGGTGACGGTGCGAGTCTTGCCGCTTCCCGCACCAGCAATGACGAGCATAGGGCCTTCTCCGGCGAAGACCACCTGTTTTTGCTCCTCGTTGAGTTCTCGCTCGTAATCCACCCGGAAATTCGAGAGTCGCACGGGTACTCTCCTCTCACTGCTTTCCCTGAGGGAAGTCCTCAGGGGAAAAGAGATAGGTCCGGTTGCAGAACGCGCAGTGCACCTCTGCTTTCCCCTGGGTCTCGAAAAGCTCCTGTCGCTCTTTCTCGCCAAGGAGAAGGAGAACGTTTTTCGCCCTCCGGCGTGAACACCGGCAGCGGTACCGGAGAGAGCTCTTCCCTACAATCCGGTACGGAAGACCGGAAAAGATGAGCGCCGTAATGTCCTCAGGGGTTTTCCCCTGGAAAAGCTCGTGGCTCACCGGCCCGAGACGGGAAATATTCTCTTCCAAAGTGTCAATGACGTCAAGCGGGGTGCCCGAGGGCGTGTGGATGATGAACCCTCCCGCCGAGAGTACTCTCCCCCGCTTCCCCACATAGACTCCGGCACTGCAGGCCGAAGGCAATTGTTCTGAAGAGGCGAAGTAGTACGCCAGGTCGTAGGCGATACCGCCCCGGGGCATGGTGATGCTCCCCACATACGGCTCCCCAAACCCCAGGTCCTTCACGACAAGGAGCTTTGACCCCGCTCCCACGGCATCCTCCACATTGAGTTTTCCCTGTTCCTTTGAGGGGAGAATCACCCAGGGCTGCGACACGTACCCCCGGACCTCACCCCTTGCGTTCCCCTGAACGAGTATCCCCTCTAAAGGTCCCTGACATTCAATCTGGAGGGAAATTCGTTGGTTCTCCTTCATGGTGAGGCCGAGAATCCCAACAAGCGTCAGGGCCCGCCCCAGGGCAGCCGTGGCCACAGGGGTGGTCCGGTGGAGCCTCCTTGCCCGCTCCACAAGGCGAGTGGAACTCGCCACATACCCGAGAACTTGCGTGCCCTCCACCACCACCCGAACAACGTAGTCTTCGTGCATGGGTATTCCTCCTTCTATGACTTCAGAAAGCGGAGAATCCGTCGTGCCGCCAGCGCTGAAACCCGAGCAAGACGCGCCTCCACATCCGTCACAACTTCCTCCGCTACCCGCTCTTCCTTCGTCCGGTTCACCAAAACCCCACAGAGAGCTCCGGCCCTCAGCCCAAACACCCTGGCAAGCACAAAAAGCGTTGCCACCTCCATCTCGTAGTTCAGAACTCTGAGTGCCTGCCACTCCCTGAGGCTTCCCTGGAGACTCCGGGGAACATACCGGGAGAACGTGTCGTACCGTTCCTGCCCTGGGTAGAACGTCGCCGAAGAACAGGTGATGCCCAAATGATACGGAACCCCCGCTTCCTCACAGGCCTCCTGAAGGAACACCACCGTCCTCCAGTCCGAAACCGCAGGGTACTCCACCGGAGCGTAATGGAGGGAGGCCCCGTCAAGACGCACCGCACCTTCGCTTACGATGAGGTCCCCCACCGCAATGTCCGGCTGAATCGCCCCACAGGTTCCCACCCGGATAAACCATCGAACCCCCAAACGGGCCAGCTCCTCAACGGCGATGCTCAGAGAGGATCCCCCAATACCCGTTGAGACCACAAGGACCTTCCCCTCTTCCCCTACAGCCAAAGCACTCCTGAACTCCCGGTGAACAGCAAGAGCTTTCGTCTCCCCAAAGGCCTGGGCCAGAACCTCAACCCGTTCCGGAGCTCCGGGAAGGAGCGCAAGGTGCACACCCTCCACATCTTTCTCAGTAAGTGCCAGATGGTACGCCCGATACACTGCCTTCACCTCCTCTCTATTTTCGGATAAAATACAAAAAAGGAGAAGGGACCATGGAATGCCGAATCACGCTCGGAGATGGAACGACCATTTCTGCAACACCCGGGGAAACGCTTGAGGACATCATCAGGCGAGCGTACCCGGAAAAGTACCGTTTATTCCTTGCGGCACAGCTCGATGGAGAAATCGTTGACCTGAGTAGCCGGGTGGAACAGGACCACACGGTGGTCTTTTTCCCTTTCGGGCACCCCGAAGGACGGCGAACCTACATCCGGAGTCTGCTTTTCCTTTTAAGCTATGCCGTATCCCAGGTCCTTCCTGGGAAGAGGCTCCGCGTCCTCCACTCCATGAGCGATGGGCTCTTCTGCGAAGTCGAGGGAGCCGAGCACAACCTCTCGGACCTCCTTGAGACCATCGAAAAGGTCATGCGGGAAACCATCGCCCAGGACCTCCCCATCGAGCGGGAAGTGGTCAACTGGGAAAAGGCCATCCACATCTACACCCGTAGAGGGCGGGAAGACGTGGTACGGCTTTTCCGGTACCTGAGAACCCCAGCCGTGCCTCTGTACCGCCTTGGCGACTTCTACGACCACTACTACGGTCCCCTCTGTCCCCGAACGGGGTACCTCACCTCCTTCGGTTTCGTCGTCGTCCCCCCAGGGTTCATCGTCCAGTTCCCCAAAGACGACACGGGGAAACTCCCACCGTACGTCTTTCGCCCCAAGCTCTTCAGCGCCTTCAAAGAAGCGGCGCAGTGGGGGAAAATCATGAACATCGAGAACGTGGGGGAGCTGAACGAGGCCATCGCCCGGGGAGAAGGGAAGGAAATCGTCGCCATCGCCGAGGCGCTCCATGAAAAGAAGATTGCCCAGATTGCGGACCTCATCACCCAGCGCAGGGGAAGCCTGAAGCTTGTGCTCATTGCCGGCCCTTCGTCCTCGGGGAAAACAACCTTTACCCGGAGGCTCTATACGCAGCTTCGGGTGAACGGCTGGAAGCCCATCACCATCTCCCTTGACGACTACTTCCTCTCCCGCCACGAACTCCAGGGCTCTGTCCAGGACTACGAGAGCCCCGAAGCGCTGGACCTTGAACTTTTCAAGGAACAGCTGCTTCTCCTTGTCGCAGGAAAGGAAGTCGAAATCCCCCGCTACAACTTCATCACCGGAACACGGGAACCCCGGGGGATTCGCAGCCGCCTCGAAAAAGACGGCATCATCCTCGTTGAGGGACTCCACGCGCTGAACCCCCGGCTCTCCCAGGATATCCCGGAAGAGGAGAAGTTCAAAATCTACGTCAGCGCCCTCACCACCCTCAACATCGACGACCACAACCGTATTCCCACCACCGATTGCCGGCTCATCCGCCGGATCGTGCGGGACAGCCAGTTCCGTGGAAGTAAGGCCGAGGAGGTCTTTGCCACCTGGCCGAAGGTCCGGGCCGGTGAGGAAAAGTACATCTTCCCTTACCAGGAAGAGGCCGATGTCATGTTCAACTCTTCGCTCATCTACGAGTTCTGTATCCTCCGCCAGTACGCCGAGGCACTCCTGCGGGCCATTACCCCTGAGAGTCCGAGTTACCTCGAGGCCTATCGCCTGTATTCCTTCCTCAACCACTTCATGCTCCTCAACCCGTCCTTTGTCCCTTCAAACTCCATCCTTCGGGAGTTCATCGGCTGAGGCGCTCCGTCGTCCAGCCTCCTCAAGAAGGATCAGGGCCGACTGCAGGAGGACTTCGCTTTCCTGGGCCAGGACTTTTCCACGGAGTTTCTGAATCTCCCCCTCAAGCCTCTTGATGATGTCTTCCTTTTCGGGCATCCGGGGAACGGCCACAACGGTCCTGCGGGGGAGGTCCAAGGTGTCCCCAAAGGCGGGGACTATAGCCTCAAAGCCCTTCTTGCGCAGGGCCTGGGCAAAGGCCTCCGCAATCTCCTCTTCTCCATGGGTGACGAGAAAAACGGGACGGTTCCTGAAATACCCCACCCACCGGAGGAGGTCCTCCTGGTCCCCATGGGCGGAAAAGCCGTTGATGGTGGCGATGCGGGCCCGAACGGCAATGTCCTCATCGAAGATGTGGACGAGCTTTGCCCCATCAACCAGTGCCCGTCCCAGTGTCCCCCGGGACTGGAAGCCCACAAAGACCACGGTGGTCGTCTCCTTGAAGAGGTTGTGCTTCAGGTGGTGGAGAATGCGCCCACCCGTGCACATGCCGCTTCCTGCAAGGATAATGGCGTGGTCAAGGTCATTGAGAGCTTTTGACTCCTCAGGGGTAGTGACGTAGGTTAAACCCGGAAACCCGAAAGGATTGTCGTCCTGAAGATGGAATTTCTCGAGCTCTCCCGAGAGGAGGTGCCGGTACTTGAGGTAGATGTCGGTCGTCTGCTTCCCCAAGGGGCTATCAAAGTACACTGGGCAATGCAACCCTATAGAGTCCCGGAGCAGGCGAATCTCGTAAAGGACCCGCTGGGCCCGGTCCACCACGAAGGTGGGGATGAGGACCTTGCCACAGGTCCCCATGGCGTCCTGCATGACCTGAGCGAATTCCCTCCGGGTCTCCTCAAGAGTTTTGTGGCGACGATTCCCGTAGGTCGACTCTATAACCACAAAGTCGGCCTCCTCAATAATCGGGGGAGAGCCCTCCATGACGTTCCCGAATTGCCCGATGTCCCCCGAAAAAACCACCTTTGTCCCTTCACCCCAGACCTCAAGCACCGCAGCCCCAAGGATATGGGCGGCATCCCGAAAGACAAACGTTACACCCTGTTCCTCGGCAATTTCGTCGTACCCCACCGGTTCGAAGAGCTCCAGGGCTTTTTCCACTTCCTCTTCTCCGAAAAGCGGGGCAATCTCCGGCTTTCCCGAGCGCCTCCGGCGACGGTTCTCTCGCTCCACTTCTTCTCTCATGAGCTTTACGGTGTCGTAGAAGAGAATCCGGCAGAGCTCTATGGTGGGGAGGGTGGCGTAGATTTTCCCTCGAAAACCTTCCCGGACAAGGAGAGGAATTCTCCCCGAATGATCCAGGTGGGCATGGGTGAGGAGGATAAAGTCGATATCCCGGGGAGCAAAGGGGAAGGGTGGTGCATTCCGGCTTCTTTCCCCTCCCTGGAACATGCCGCAGTCAACGAGGAAGGCGACGTCTTTCCCCCGAACAAGGTAGCAGGAGCCGGTCACTTCACGAGTAGCACCAAAGAAGGTGATGTCCACTACACAAGCCCCCTCTCCACAAGGTCTCGAAGGAAAGCCCGAAACTCCGGTGCCAGGTCTTCCCGACGGAGGGCAAAGGCCACATTGGCCTTGAGGTAGCCGATTTTGCTCCCTACCCCAAAGTACTCCCCCACAAAGCGATACCCGTACACCGGTTCTTTCCCAAGAAGCCCCCGGATGGCATCGGTGAGCTGAATCTCTCCGCCTTTCCCAGGAGGGGTCTGCGCCAGGGCGTCGAAAATCGAGGGGAGCAGGATGTACCGCCCCACTACCGCAAGGGTTGAAGGCGCTTCTTCGGGTTCTGGCTTTTCCACAAGATCCTCAATGGCGTACAGCCGGGGGGCAATCTCTTTTCCCCTTACAATCCCCCACTGGGCAACCTCCTCTCTTGGGACCTCGATGAGGGCCACGTAGACCCCGGGACGATCCGAGAAAAGGTGAAGCATCTGGGCAAGACAGGGGGTGTCACTCACGATGATGTCGTCAGGAAGAAGGACGGCAAAGGGTTCCCCTCCTACGAAGGCTTTCGCCTGCCACACAGCATCACCAAGGCCCCGGGGGGATTTCTGCCGGACATAGAAGACGTGGGCGGAGTTTCCTATCCCTCGGATTTCCTCAAGGAGGTGTTCCTTGCCCCGGTTTTTGAGCTCCTGCTCAAGCTCCACTGCGAAATCGAAATAGTCCTCAATCGCCCGTTTCCCCCGCCCGGTCACGAAAAGCAGGTTCTCGATACCTGACGCCACAGCCTCCTCCACCACGTACTGGACCGCTGGTCGATCCACAATGGGGAGCATTTCCTTGGGCTGGGTTTTGGTTGCCGGCAAAAGCCGTACCCCAAGCCCCGCTACCGGAAGCACCGCTTTACTGATCTTCTGTTCCATCCTCTCCCTCCTTCCGGAGGTAATGGAAGAGTACCAGGAAAATCCCAACCCCCAGGAGGTAATCCCCGATACTGGCCACGAAAGCCCGGCGAAAAACAAGCGAGAAATACGGGATGATGTCCCCGAGGAAGTTCAGGCGGGTCGAGGGACCCATGAGGACGTACTCTGGGTAAAAACCTGCCCTGAGGTGGCCGGCGATGGTTGCAAGACCAAGGCGCTCGGCGACTTCAGCCGAGGCAGGCATTCGTCCGCCATTGGCGAGGACCACGAGGAAGTTCAAAAAAGCTCCCAGGCTCACGAGAGGCATTCCGAAAAGCCGAATCCCAATGAGCGTCCCTGCAAAAACAAGGGCCATACCGAGGGTCTGCAGGAAAGGAACGAAACTCGCCCGAAGGCCAAAGGCGGCAAAGCGAACGCCGAATCCTGCTACCACCACCCAGAAGAACGATAGCGGCACCCGGGAAAGCCGCCTGAGCTTCCCACCGAAAAGCAACCCAAGGAGGAGTCCGGCAAGGAAAAAATCAAGGAGAATCACGGCGCCACGCTCCCGAAAGGACGATATCCTTGAGAACCATAAGGATTCTGGGGTCGAAGTGTCCCTCCTCCTCATTCTCCATGATTTTCAAGGCCTCATTTGCCGTGTATGCTTTCCGGTAGGGGCGCTCTGAGGTTAAGGCGTCGAAAACATCGGCGACGGCCACAATCCGAGCCTCGAGGGGAATCTCTTCCATTCTTCGGCCTTCCGGGTACCCATGACCGTTGCAGCGCTCATGGTGCGTAAGGATGATTTCCGCCACCCGCCGCAAAAAATCCACGTCTTTCACAATCCGGTACCCGATGAGGGGGTGTTCCTGGACAACCCGGTACTCCTCAGGGCTCAACCTCCCGGGTTTACTCAGAATGGCATCGGTGATACCGATTTTCCCCACGTCGTGGAGAATGGCGGCGTACTCGATGACCTCCTTCTCCTTCCCCGAAAGGTTCAGGCGGTCGGCAATGGAAAGGGCGAGCTGGGCCACCCGGGCAGAGTGCCCCCGGGTGTAGGGGTCTTTGGCGTCCACCGCCGCGGTGAGGGCCCGCAGAAGCTCAAGGTGCATCCTTTTTGTGTCCACGAAGAGCTTGAAGGAGTACCGGGCCACAAGAAGGGGCAGGAAGAAGAGGACAATACCCACATAGCCCACGTAGCTATAGACAAAGTACAGGAGGAGGGAGAAGGGGAAGAGGGCGAAGTACTGGAACAGAATACCGCTGATATCCCGCTTCCAGAGGAGGAAAAGAGGAGTCCTGCTTGCGAAGGATACCGCCCCAAGGACCAGAAGGAAATTGGAGAAGAAGAAAACGCCTATGGAGATCCCAACCGCAAGGTAAAAGAGGGGTTCATTCCAGCGGAAGCTGTACCCCCCCAGGTGCTCAAAGACAAGACCAGAAAGAAAAGCCGAAATGGCATACTGGGCGCCGTTGAAAAGGCTTTTGTACCACTGGGACTTCAGGGTCCCGAAAAATGCCGCCGCAAAGGCAATGAGAGCAGCCAAAAAGGGCGAGGAAAGAAGGATTGCGGCGTACAGAGGAGCAAAGCTCACCGAAATGGCCGCCTCAGGCCGCAGGTACACCGGAAGGAGTTCCGCCACAAGAGTCAGGGTGGTGAAAGTTGCAAAGAGCGAGAAAAGATGAGGCGACCAGGAAAGGCGAAGGAGGGAAAACCCCAAAATTCCCAGACCTACCCCGATGACGCAACTCAGATAGAAAAAAAACGACAAACGCCGCATCAACGTCACCCTTCAGGGTGGGCCAACAGAAAGGGCCAGAGGTCTACCTCCAGGTCAAACCAGCCCCGCTGGCGAGGATAATGGCCAGCAGGCCAAGGAGCACGCTCAGGACCTTCGCCATCGTGGACCCTCCTTCATGTGTTTCTCATCCCCTTCCGCTTCCTGGAGATGGCCACCGCTCCGCTCATGGTGAAGATGCTGTTGGCCCACCCTCTTCTTCCTCAAAACGCTCTATATGGAACACCAGTTTCCGGTTAACAGCATCAAGGGTTGCCCGGGCAACGGCCTCGTAGATATCCTCCCGCACCAGGGCCGTCCCCACGAGAAGGTCCTCATCTCTTCTTGCCCCAGGCCGGGCGTAGTCCACAAAGGTCAGGACCACTTCGATGTCCCCAAGGTGGTGCGTAGAGACATTGTGGAGCACAAAAAGGGTATCCCCCACAACCTGATTGAGGCAGTTGAGCGTTGCTCTGGCAACCAGAAAAGCATGGCTTCGGACCCGGGAGGCACTCTCTGTAGCCACCCCCTTGTAGGTTCGTTCCCCAAGCTTCACCTCAACCTCAACCTGGACGGTGTCAGGGGTTTTCCTCCACCCCAGGCCCCAGAGAACCAGGCGGGGAACAAACCACCGGGTTTCTCCCTCAAGATCAAAGGTGACGACGCTAACTTTCTTGTGGTCCACATCAAGACCAAAGCGGGCTTTGAGGAGGGTCTCGATATCCCGGACAAGGAGCTTGGGGGATTTCGTCGGCCGGGCCAGGACGTGGATTTCTTCGATAGCCGTCTCCCCCACAACTCTGGCATTGAGGACACCCTCAAGGCACTCAATGGCCTTCTCTAAAGCCCGGGTATCGATGCCCTTTGCCATGGCTCAGTAGACAAGGTCAATGAGACCATAGTTCCCGTCCTTCCTCTTATATACCACCTGAACCTTCTCCCTTTCAAGGTCCTTAAAAACGAAAAAGGTGTGCCCCAAAAGCTCCATCTGGAGAATTGCATCCTCAAGGCTCATGGGACGAAGGACGAACTCCTTCACCTTGACCACCCGGTCGGAAACCTTCATTTCCTCCTCGGTCTCACCGGGAATCTCCTCAAGCGTCACGAGCTCCTCTTTCCTCAAAAGACCCTTGCGCTCGAGTTTCTCCTTGTGGCGCTTGACCTGGCGCTCGAGTTTCTCCAGAACTTCATCAAAGGCCGTTCTCCAGTCAGGCCCTTCCCCTTCCCCCCGGAGCACCACCCCGCTTGCGGTCATGGTGACCTCAACTTTTATTCGTCCGCGTTCCGAGTAAAAATGCACCGTCACGTCCAGGATACGTTTGAAGAACCGCTCCAGCTTTGCGAGTTTCTTCGTCACATGGTCCCGGATAAAATCGGTGATTTCGATGTTTTTCCCTCGCACCACAATTTCCACCGTTTCAACCTCCCCGTCTTATGGAATCGGCTCCACCACAATAGCTTCCAGACACCGTGGAACAACAACAGGATCGAAAAACCCGGCACCTCTTGAGAACGTGTTCGCAAGACCACAGGCTGTGGCAAAACGGAGAGCCTCCGCAAAAGGTGCCCCCTGGGAAAGGCGAAGGACAAGCACCCCAACGAGGGTATCCCCTGAACCGATGAAATACTCCCCGTGGACAGCCTCCTTGAGTCTCACAGACCACCGCTTTCCTTTCCAGGAAGCCACAATCCCCCGGGGGCCATCGGAGAGCACCACACATTCCACTCCTTTTTCCTCAAAGAGCTTCACAGCCCTGAGCTTATCCTCGAAGGAACGGATGGGAAAACCAAGAACTTCTTCGGCTTCCTTCACATTTGGTTTTACCATAAACAGGGGATTTTGCAAAGCCCTCCTCATCGGCTCCCCCGACGTGTCCACGACCACCCGTACGCCTTTCCTCAAGACCCTTCTTGTGCACTCTGCGTAGAAATCGACCCGCAATCCCCGGGGGAGTGACCCCGAAAGAACGAGGTAATCCCCCTCCCCGGGGTGCTCTTCAAGGAAGCGGAGGCACTGCACCGCCTGAGCAAGAGGCACCACAGGTCCGGGTTCGTTGATGACCGTGTGCCGCCCGGTTTTCTCTTCGTGGAGAACGGTAGTGATTCGCGTCTCCTCCTGAAGTGGCCAGAAGAGAACATTAAGGTTCTCTTTGCGCAGGCTTTCAACCATCATCTCCCCCACTCTTCCTCCGAGGAAAAGGAGGAGCTTCGCTTCCCCACCGGCCCGGTGGATTGCCCGGGCCACGTTCACCCCCTTTCCCCCGGGAGTCACGGTGACGTCCTTTGCCCGGTGGACCTCGTCGAGGACGACTTCGTCAAGAACAAGGAGGCGATCCAGAGCCGGGTTAGCGCAGAGAACGAAAATCACAGGGGGTGCTCCTCCAGGAAAACTTCCACTTCTTCTTGCGTCGGCAGGGCCGGGATGGCACCTTTTTTAGTTGTGGTGAGTGCACCAACGGCGTTGGCCCGCCGTGCCGCGTGGTACAGTGCATCTTCCGGGATTTCTTTCCCATCCCGGAGGTCTTTCCAGAACATGTACAGGGAACTCAAGAGCCCGGCGACGAATCCATCCCCTGCTCCTGTGGTGTCCACCGTGGCCACAGAAAACCCGGGGACCTCAAGCCGCTTTTTCCCGCTGACCACAAGGCACCCCTTCTTCCCCAGCGTCACCGCAATGAGCGCAAGACGGTACCGCTCCTGCAAGAATGCCAGGGCCCCTTCAAGGCTTTCGCTTGCAGCAATGAACCTCGCCTCTTCCTCGTTCACCTTGAGGACATGGGTTTTCTCAAGCCCCTGGCGCATGCGGAACCGGGCCTCCTCGGGGTCCTTCCAGAGCTGCAACCTGAGGTTGGGGTCAAAGGATATGAGGTACCCGTACTTCTCGGCAAGCCCCAGTGCTTTCAAAGTTGCGCTGCAGGCAGGCTCGTGGGTCATGGTGATGGAACCAAAGTGGAAGACCCCGCTCCCCTGAAAGCATTCCTCGGTGACATCGCTCTGGTCAAGAAGGGTGTCCGCCCCCGGGTCCCGGTAGAAAACGAAATCCCGTTCACCCTCTTTCGTGAGGGAAACGAAGGCCAGGGTGGTTTTGGCCTTCTCCGTCATGGTGAGAAAGCGAGTGTTGACGCCATTTCGGGCCAGGGTCTCCCGTAAAAATTCTCCAAAGGCGTCTTTCCCCACTTTCCCGATGAAGTAGGTTTCAATCCCGAGCTTAGCCAGCCCCACCGCGACGTTGGCTGGAGCTCCTCCAGGAGCCTTCTCAAATCCCGGAGCATCCTTCAGCGTTACACCGCTTGCGGTGGAAACAAAATCGATAAGGAGTTCCCCAAGGCACAGCGCCTTTTTGTCGAGAGACACCAAGGTCCATCACCTCACTCCGCAATTCTCCGGTAGAAAGGAGCCAGTGCCGGGTAGAGGTCCCGCCAAATACGGTAGAGGTGCTCGTACCTTGCCATAAGGTGTTCATCGGGGAGGACCTTTTCGGTCACTGCCACAGCCTGGGCACAGGCTTCCTCAACGTTCCGGAAGACCCCTCGTCCCACAGCAGCAAGGAGGGCGGCCCCAAACGCCGGACCCTCGTCCACCTTCACGCCGAAGAGGGGCACCCGGTACACCGCCGCCTGGATTTTCCGCCAGAGCGGACTCCTTGCTCCACCACCGATAGCCCGGACTTCCTCAATGGGAATACCCATCTCCCGGATGATTTCGAAGGAATCCCGCATACCAAAGGTCACCCCCTCCATCACCGCCCGGACGAGGTCGTTTTTGCGGTGCTTCAGGGTGAGGCCGAAGAAAACTCCCCGGGCAAAGGGGTCCGCGTGAGGTGTTCGTTCCCCAGTGAGGTAAGGAAGAAAGAGCAACCCTTCGGCTCCGGGAACCGATTTCTCTGCCTCTTCACTCAGAAGTTCATACGCGTCCTTTTCAAGGAGCATGGCCATGTTCTTCTCCTCAAGCCCTAAAACGTCCCGGAACCACCGGAGAGAACCTCCTGCCGAAAGCATCACCCCCATGACGTGCCATTTCCCGGGGACCGCATGGCAGAAGGTGTGCACACGGCCTTTCGGGTCCACCCGGACCTCGTCGCTAAAAGCAAACACCACTCCCGAGGTACCGATGCTTGCCGAAACCAACCCGGGCCTCACGATACCTGTGCCGATGGCTCCCGCCGCGTTGTCCCCGCCACCGGCAACCACAAGGACGTCCTCCCGCATCCCCAGAAGCCCTGCTACCTCCCGTTTTATGCGCCCCGTCACTTCGGGCGATTCAAAGGAGGGTGGGAACCAGGAGGGAGAGAAATCCAAAGCCTTGATGAGCTCTTCCGACCACTGTCTTTTGGGAACATCAAAGAGGGAGGTTCCTGAGGCATCGGAGACATCGGTGGCAAAATCTCCTGAGAGCCGGAAACGAACGTAGTCCTTGGGGAGGAGCACTTTGGAAATCCTCTGGTAGACCTCCGGTTCGTTGTTCTTCACCCAGAGGATTTTCGGTGCCGTGAAGCCAGGAAGAACAGGGTTACAGTTAATGCTCATGATGCGCTCAAGACCAACTTTTTCTGTGATTTCTTGGCATTCCCGGGCTGTCCGCTGGTCACACCAGAGAATCGCCGGGCGAAGAACTTCACCCCGGTCGTTCAGAAAGACCGAGCCGTGCATCTGGCCTGTGAGGCCGATACCGGACACATCCCTGGGGTCAATCCCCGAAATCTCCAAAACCTTTTTGAGCGCCTGCACCGTCCCCTGCCACCAGTCTTCGGGATTTTGCTCGGCCCAGTTCGGGCGAGGGGTGTACAGGGGGTACTCGGTCACGCTCTTTCCCCGGAGCTCCCCCCTCTCGTCGATAAGGACAACCTTGCACCCTGTCGTTCCCACATCAATCCCCAGAAAGTACTCCATACCCTCCCTCACCTCCAAAGGTCCTTGAAGGAAAGCTCTCTTTTGAGGAATTGTACCACATTCTCCGTCGCGTCTTTCCTTCCCGGAAATCCAGGCCTTTACACCCTTTTGCTTGCAGGATACAATGAGGAAAGGGCGAAGAAGATGAGCCAAGAGAGCCTTCTGGACCATGTGCTGACGAAGCTGCAGGACTTTGGACCCCGCCCCTCGGCCTCCCACAGGGAGCGGGAATTCCTCCTTTTCGTCCGGGAAACCCTCAATCGCCTTGGCCTTCAAACAGAGTGGGAGAGCTTTCGAGCGCCGGCCACCTACACCTGGGCGTACTTGGTGCTGTGGCTTGGGCTTGCCCAGGCAGGTCTTGTCCTTCCCCGCATTCCGCTTCTTTCGGCCATCTCAAGCCTTGTGTTCCTTGTCCTTGAGTACTTTGAACTCTCGACCTTTCCTCTCGTGAGCCGGCTCTTTTGCTTCCACACTTCGGGCAACGTCTTAGGGAAAAACAGCGAAGACCCGGAGGTCGTTCTTCTGGCCCACGCCGACTCTGCCACCACCTCGATCTTCTTCCATCCCCGCTTTGTCACCAACCCCCGGGTATCGCTGCTCCTTTTCATCATTGCATCGCTTGCCATTGCGGGAGTGAGCGTACCTGCCCTATTCTTCCCCCTGAAACTCTGGTTCTGGATCGCCCTGCCCTTTGCCCTTTACCTCCTCTTTCTCGCCTTTGGGCACCTCCACCGGGAAGTAGCCATGCCACCGTCCCCCGGGGCAAACGACAACGGAAGTGGTGTGGCCGTGGCTTTAGAGCTTTCGCGAATCTTCAAAGAGCAGGGAATCCCCTTCTGGGTTGTGGTCACGGGAGCCGAGGAATCGGGTAACTGGGGAGCTCTGCACGTCATCGCAAAGCATGGGCCGAAACTGTGGGGAAAGCCCATTATGAACCTTGATAACATAGGGAGCGGGACGCTCACCCTGGCTACTCAAGAGGGGATGTGGAAGATTTACGAAGCCCCGCCAGACCTCGTTGCGGAGTTCCGGAAGCTCCCCCTGCCCTTTCTGGCCTTCCGGCCTTACCTTGGGCTTTCCACCGATGCTACCCCCTTCCTTGCTCGGGGATTCACCGCCGCAACCATCATCGCCCTGGGGGGAAAGGGGCTACCGGTGAACTGGCACTGGCACACCGACACTGTGGAGAACCTTGAGAGAGACAATCTAGAAAAGGCTGTACAGCTTGTGCTTTCGTGGATAGCGCACCGCCGTGGGTCCTCTGCAGAGTGTTGAGCTGCTCCTTGCCATGCAGCGTGTTTCTTCGCCTCTCCTTGACCTCCTTATGCGGGGGATGTCCTTTCTGGGGAGCGAGTTCTTCTACTTTGGTGTCCTCGTCTTCCTCTACTGGAAGACGCAGAGAGCTCTCGCCATACGCCTGGCCTTCGTGGTCCTCATCTCGCTGTACGTGAACTTCCTCCTGAAAGCCCTCTTCGCCCTCCCCCGTCCTGCAGGAGTGGGCTTGCGCATCCTCGAAACCCCCGAGGATTTCTCCTTCCCGAGTGGCCATGCCCAGTCGGTTGCCTCTTTCTGGTTCTTCCTGGCCTTCTTCTTCCGGCGGCCTTCGTACTTCTGGATTGCGGGGGTCCTGACCCCGTGCGTCGCTCTTTCCCGAATGTACCTTGGGGTTCATTACCTTGGGGATGTGGTCTTCGGTGCCTTTCTGGGCATGTCCTTCGCCTGGTTCCTCGCCCGGTTTTTCACCAGGGTCTCCCTTCCCACTCTGCGTCCCTGGGCAGTGGGAGCACTGTGTGTCCTGGGAAGCCTAATGCTCTTCCTCTTTGCCCCAAGCCCTCAAGCGGTGAAAGTTGCAGGGTCCTTAGGTGGGGCACTCTCCGGATACTTCCTCACGACGCTTTTGGGGCTAAAGGAAAGAAATTTTCTGCCGAAAGAATATCTGTGGGGAACGGGAATGGTCCTTGTGGCCTACTTGGGAGGGAAAATGGCCCCGTGGAGTGGTGCTCTTTGGCTCTTTGGACGGTATTTCCTGGTGAATTGCTGCGCCACCTTCTTCTTCCCGCTTCTGGCGGAAAGTGTGAGGAACAGGAGGGCAAGAGGTGACAGTGCTTGTCGTGATCCTTAGTTTTTGTCCTAACGAAATGCTTTTTGTGGAATGGCATGACAGCACTGTTTCACCTTCCCCGGCACCCCTCTGGGACCAAAAGGGATAGAGAGGGCGATGATTGGGGTTATCCTCGAGAACGCTCAGGGAGAAATTGTTTTTGCGAACGACGAAGCGCTGCGCCTTCTCGGCATCAAGCAGGAAGACCAGAAGGCGTTCCGGACACTCTGTGAGGCACTCCCAGGAAGTGCGGGGGGCTGGATACCCTGCTCCATAGGCTGCGGCTCCTCCACCCTTGAGGCGCTGGTCATCCCCCTCGCCAGAGGGGGAGAGTTTTTTGGGAGGGCAATACTCCTTCGGGAAAGTCGCAGCGTTTCGCATAAAGAATGGAACCTTGCTGCAGCCATTCTCGATGCCATTCCCGATTGCGTCTACGCGAAGGACAAAGACCATCGCTTCCTGTTTGCCAACAGGGCCACCGTGAGGCACCTGGGTCTTTCCACCAGAGAGGAATTGCTTGGAAAAACCGACTTCGACCTCAAACCCCGGGAACTTGCGCAACGGCACTGGAACAAAGAAGAAGAGTTTCTGTGCGCTGGACGGGAAATCCTGACGAGAGCGCGTGAGGTCGACGACCTGACTGGAAAAGCCTGGGTTGCTACCATCAAAATCCTTCTCCGAAACGACCAAGGAGAGGTCATTGGCCTTGTGGGCGTGGACCGGGACATCACAGAACAGAAGCTCGCAGAGGAAGCGCTGCAGGAATCGGAACACGAGAAATCCCTCATCCTGAATGCCTTAGGGGAACAGGTGACCTACCTTGACCGGGATTTCCGGATCATCTGGGTGAACGCAGCCGTGCTGCACAACTTTGGTCGACCTCCCGAATACTTCATCGGGAAACGGTGCTTTGAGGTGATTGAGGGACGGGACACTCCCTGTCCGGGCTGCGCTGTGGCGAAAACCTTCGAGAGCGGAAAGCCAGAAACAGGAGAGGTGATTTCCCGAAACGGCGTCATCTGGCTCCAGAAAGCCTATCCCATCTTCGACGAAGAGGGACGAGTGACTCGAGTGGTAGAAATTTCAAGGAACGTTACGGAGGAAAAGCGGGCTATCGAGCGGATCCAGTACCTCACCTTCCACGACCCTCTCACCGGCTGTTACAACCGGCTCTTCTTCCTGGAAGAACTGAAGCGCCTCGACACCCCAAGACAGCTCCCCCTGAGCATCATCATGGCCGACGTGAACAACCTGAAGCTTGTCAACGACGCCTTCGGCCACAGAAAGGGCGACGAGCTCTTGCAGAAGGTGGCTGGGATTCTCTCCTCATCCTGTCGAACAGAAGACCTTGTGGTCCGCTGGGGAGGTGATGAATTCCTTGTGCTCCTCCCCAGAACCCCCGCTACCGTTGCACAGGACATCATGGAGCGGATCCGAAAACGATGTGCCGAGGAGTCCCAAAAAGACGAAAGGCACATTCGGATAAGCGTTGCCCTGGGATGCGCCACCAAAGAAAAGGACGAAGACCTCCTTCAGGTGATTAACGAGGCTGAGGTACAGATGTACCGGGACAAATTCGCCGACGCCCGGATTGTTCGACATCTCACCCTGCTTTCACTTGAGCAATCCCTTCGAGAAATCCCCGGGGAAATAGAAACCCACTGTCAACGTCTGCGGATTCTGGCTCGAAAGATGGGCGTGGCTTTGGGTCTTTCCCAAAAAGACCTTGAGGCTCTGGACCTTCTGGCTCGCCTCCATGACCTGGGAAAGCTTGGTATCTCTCGCGATCTTCTCGCCAAACCTGGACCCCTCACCGACGCCGAGTGGGAGGAGGTCCGACGGCACCCTGAAATTGGTTACCGCATGGCTCAGGTGTTCCCGGAGCTTGCCCCAGTGGCCGAGGGTATCCTCGCCCACCACGAACGTTTCGACGGCACCGGATATCCCCAGGGGCTCAAGGGAGAAGAAATCCCCCTCCTTGCCCGCATCATCGCCATTGTTGACACTTTCGATACGATGACCAGCGACCGACCCCACCGAAAAGCCCTGACCAAAAAGGAAGCCCTGGAGTACATTCGCGAGAACGCCGGAACCCAGTTTGACCCAGACCTTGTTGCCCTGTTCCTTAGCATTCTCGAAGAACCCAAAAGCCCTTCCTCGTGAAGGCAGGTGGGGAGGGCATACCCTCCCCACCCGGTCACTTACAGTACCTCGAAGAACTTTGTGGTTTCGAACACTCGACCGTACGCGTCCTTAAAGGTAACGGTGACCTTGTGGAGACCTCGTTTGAGGTGCTCCGGAAGAGGGGCAACGTACGTATGGGTGGACCCCTTCATCTGCATCCAGTCAGGAAGCCCTGCGTGCAACCTTGCGGCAAAGGGGTCAACAAGCGACTGGTACTCCATGGGTTGCGGTGGAAGGTCATCAATGGCGCAGAGGACTTCCGAGCGGCTATCGGCGTTGAAGACGTTGGCAAGGACGAAAATCCCGCCAAGCTCCTCCTTGGTGAAGACTCCTTCGGGGAATCCAGCGAGACTCCTTGTCGGAGACGGCCGGGGGGAGAAGAAAGAAACGTTCATCTGACGGGAAATCCCAAAGGGGTAGAACGTGTCCTTCCAGGTATCCCTGCTGAATTCAAAGACGAAGTACCCTTTGGGGACACCGTCACGGGTATAGGAAAGGGGGATGCCCAAATCGTCTTTGGGCCCACTCCACCAGGAACCACAGGCCGCCCCGACGAGAATCTGGGGGAAGGGAAGGTTGGGGCTCCAGTCACCGAAAGAATCGCCGGGGAAGAACCGCTCGATGGTGTGGGTGTGTCCGGCAAGGAAAAGTGCCCTCCGCCCCTCGAGGAGGGCAAAGAGCTTCTCCCGGTTCTTCACCTGATGCTTTTCGGCTGCCCGGTCGATGTAGGAAACAAGGGGGATGTGCATGGCAAAGACGATAAGGGCATCTTGAGGAACAAGGGCGAGATCCTTCTCAAGCCAGAGGAGCTGTTCTTCAGAAATCTCACCGTGGTACTCCTTCCCATCCCACATGACGGAGTCGAGGACCACAAAGTGGACTTCTCCGATGTTGAAAGAGTAATAGGTGGGCCCAAGGTAGCGGGAGAATGTTTCGTGCTTTGCAGCATTGTCAGGAGCGTCAAAGTTCATATCGTGGTTGCCAAAAACGTACCAGGTCGGGATCCCCATTCCCGCCATGACCTGGAGATACCGGGGGTAGAGATTCAGGGGGTCGTTAAGGTTGTCCCCAAGGACGATAGCGCACCGTGCACTGGACTGTCGCTCAGCAACATCGGCAACAATGCTATCCCTGAGGTACTGGATTTCCTGGTGATTCGTTACCTGGGTATCCCCAAGAACGACGACCGAGAAGTCCTCGCTTTCCTCAACGCGATAGAGAGGGAAGTTCACCTCCTGGGGCAGGGGTCCCGTGGGGGCAATACCGGGGTACTCCTTAACGGCTTCAGGAGACCCATTGGGACGATGGAGGTAGAAGAAAAGCGGGGTATTGTACTCGCTGAGGGGAAAGGCATACCCAGAGGGCTTGGTAACGAAAACACACATGTTCTCCCGAACAGGGAGTTCATACCGCCCCGCAGCATCGGTGACCACAACCTCCTGGCCATTGGAGACGGGAACACCGGGAATGCCCTGCTCTCCAGGGTCCAGAGCACGGTTGCCGTTTGCGTCCTCAAAGACCACACCACGCACCGCGCTCTCCTGGGCTAAAACCACACTCCCAAGGAGTACCACCAAAAACACAAGGACCACACCTACATACCGCCTCACCACTGCAACCTCCTTTCGTAAGTTCTACCAGGAGCATAGAACAGCAACATTCAGGGAGTATAAAGGGCGGGTAAAAAGGGTAAAAGTTCGGTGAAAAAGGTATAATAGGAGCAGAGAGGAGGGTGAAAATGGAGCGGCGAAGACTTGGAAAAACGGACCTCCTGCTTTCGCTTTTTGGCCTTGGGGGGTTCCACCTTGTGGAACTCTTCAGGGACGATGCGGTCCGGCTTGTGCACCTTTACCTCGATCTTGGGGGGAACTACATTGAAACCGCCGAAAGCTACGGCCACGGAGACTCGGAGGCGAAAATCGGCGAGGTCCTCAAAACCCGTCGCAACGAGTGCTTTGTGGCTACGAAGTCCCAGAAAAGAACGAAAACCGAAATTCTCCAGTCCCTTGAGGAAAGCCTGAGAAGGCTCAACACCGACCACGTGGACCTCTTCTTCATCCATGAACTCAACCGTTTTGAAACCCTTGAAGCCATCACCACCCCGGGCGGAGCCCTGGAAGGCCTTGAGCGAGCAAAACGAGAGGGAAAAGTGCGCTACGTGGCGTTTTCGAGTCACGTGACTCCCGAGGTAGCAGTAAAAGCCCTCGAGGTCTATCCTTTTGATGCCCTCATGATCCCCCTCAACTACTTCGACCGTTTCAACTTCCCGGGCTGGGAAACGGAGGTCCTCCCCCTCGCCAGAACCAGGGACGTGGGGGTTTTGGCCATGAAGGTCTTCGCTGATGGCTTTCTCTGGCGTCATCCTGAGGAGGCCCTGCGGTACGTTCTGTCCCTGCCGGTGTCCTGTCTTGTCCTTGGAGCCAACACCGAAGAGTACCTCCGGAAGGACTTCGCCCTCCTTGAGCGCCTCACCCCGATGAGCGAAAGCGAAAAGGAGGAGTGGTTCGCGAAAGCTCCAGAACTTGGCCGGTACGTCTGTCGCCAGTGCGGGAAGTGCCTTCCCTGTCCCGAGGGTATCGATATTCCCCGAATTTTCCTCCTTGAGGGCCAGTACGACCGACAGATGAAAGATGACCTCATCCGGGACCCCGCCGAATACGCTCTCCGGGACCGACTGCGCTTCTGGTTCGGGAACCAGGACTACGCCCAGAGAGAGTACGCGCAACTCTCCCCAGACGTCTCAGCCTGCACGCGTTGCGGGGTATGTGAAGAGCGCTGTCCCTATGGCCTTCCGGTGGTGAAGAAACTGGCTATCGCCCACGGTAAACTCACCGACCGGCGCCCACCGGGGTACACCAGAATCTTCTGAGAAGGAGAAAAAGCGATGAAATGGCTCAGTGTGAGCCTTACGATCCTTGGGATGCTTTTCGGAGTGGCTTTGAGCGGAGAAACCGGGAACTTCAGACAATACGCCCGTACCCCGGAGGAAACGGGAATTCTTGTGCTCCGAGGACTCTGGGTTGAAGGGGGAACCGTCCACCTGACCGTTGCAACGAGGGGTTGCACCACCAAAGAGGATGTGGTCGCTCAGGTGGTGGAGAAGGAACTGGGAAGCGACCACATGCCCCACTATGAACTCACTTTTCTGCGGGAAAATCCCGATACCTGTGAGGGGGAGTTGCGGGAAGAATCCCTCGTGTACGACCTTAAGGACGACCTGCACCTTGAGCTCCCCTGTATGCTTTCAGTGACCAATCCCGTGGTGTGCTCTCCCGCAAAAGAGGCGTTCCCTGAAGAATCACTCCAGGAGAAAGACCTGATGCTGCGTGAGGATTTGCGGGATGCCACCATCTGGGCCGTGAAGGCAGAAATCCAACGATACCAGGAGAGCGAACATCCCGACAAAGACGCGAAAATCTCTGCTTTAAGGGAAACACTTGCGCGCCTGCAGAATATGCCTCTTGAGGACTACCCCCTGCCCTCTGAAGAACATCCCCCAGAAAAACCCCCAACAAACTTTGGAGTGCTCCTCCCACCGGAAGTCCGCGAGGTTGACGTGGTATCCCCACCCCAGAGGCCTGGAGACCTCCTTAAGGTGGTGGGCATGACCCGCTCGGGTCCTTTCTACCACGTAGCCGGAATCCGGGGAGGAACCTTCTCGGTCTTTGTGCCGTCCTCGCGGTACCGATTGAAGCTCTATCTCGTGTACCGGCGGGAGTACTTCCTGGACATCCCCAACTACTACGTCTACATCGCCTCCTGGGAGGAGCACTGAAAGAAGTCCCGAACCTTTTTGAGTTCTTCCCGGATGGGGATGTTCTGGGGACAGCGTTCCTCGCACATGCCGCACTCAGTGCAGTTTTCCGGACGCTCCTCAGGTCTCAGAAAGTGGCAATACGTTCTCTTTGCTCCCTCAAGATCCCGGAACTGAAAGACCTGGTTGTAGAGGCTGAATGCGAAGGGAATGTTCACCCCCTGGGGACAGGGAAGGCAGTAATGGCAGGTGGTGCAGGGGATGGGAGCAATGCCCCGGAGGATTCGTCGTGCCTCCTCAAGGGCCGCAAGGTCCTCAGGGCGCAGGATACCTTCGTGTGCAAAGGAAGCCGTCTCGATGTTCTCTTCGAGTTCTTTCATGGTGCTTGCGCCGCTGAGCACCGTCGTCACCTCTTTCTGGTTCCAGAGCCACAGAAGCCCCCAGGCCGCAGGAGTCCAGTTCCGTCCGGTTGCAGCAAGGCGCTTCCGGATCTCTTCCGGAAGCCGGACGAGCTGTCCCCCTTTGAGGGGTTCCATGACAACAACAGCAAGGCCCTTTGAAGCGGCGTAGCGAAGGCCTTCTCGTCCTGCCTGGAAGTCCACGTCGAGGTAGTTGTACTGAATCTGGCAGAAGGTGAAGGGATAGGTATCGATGATGCGTTTGAAGGTTGCCAGGTCATCGTGGAAGGAAAAGCCCAGGTACCCGATGTCCCCCTGCGCTTTTGCCCGCTCTGCCCACTCAAGAACCCGGCACTTCAGCACCGTCTCCCACCGGTTCCGGTCAAGGGCATGGAGGAGGTAGAAGTCCACGTGGTCTTGCCCGAGGCGCTTCAGCTGTTCCCGGAGGTATTTCTCCGGGTGCTCGCAGGCTTCCAAAAGCCAGGTGGGGAGTTTTGTGGCAACTTTTGCCCGATCGCGGTATGTTCCCCGGAGGGCCTTCCCAACCACGACCTCGCTCATCCCCTTGTGGTAGGGATAGGCGGTATCGATGTAGTTCACCCCGTGGTCAATGGCGTAGTGGATCATCCCTATGGCCTGGGCCTCGTCGATGCTGCCTTCGTCGTGAGGGTCCCGAAGGGGCAGGCGCATGGCACCAAGACCGAGAATCGATACTCGAAAATCCAGGGGCCCGAACTTCCGGTACTGCATTGCTCCGCACCTCCTGGGAACACAAAGGGTCGATGCCCATTATACCATTTTCTCGGGGCAGGGAAGGAAACCGTGTCAGAACCCTGCCACAGCAAGAGTGTTTCCGAAAAGGTGGTAGAGGGAAGCTCCCTGTGGTAATATAGTCTTACACAGGAAAAGCAGGGGAAACACCAATTCACTCACACTGAAAGGAGGAAAAACCATGGCCCAGACTCTGGGAGTCATCGTCGGCAATCGGGGATTCTTCCCGGATGAGCTTGCCAGAGAAGGTCGGGAAAAGGTGCTCGCCGTCCTTGAAGACATGGGATTTGACGTCGTCACCTTAAGCCCTGAGGACACAAAATTCGGGACGGTGGAGACTTTCGAAGACGCGGAGAAATGCGCCCGCCTCTTCGATGAGTACCGCAAGGACATTTCAGGAATCATCGTGACCCTCCCGAACTTCGGCGATGAAAAGGGTGTGGCCTACGCCATTCGCCTCTCGGGGCTCAACGTTCCAGTGCTCGTCCACGCCTTTCCGGACAGGACCAACCTGCTTGATGTAAAGCACCGGCGAGACAGCTTCTGCGGTAAACTCTCAGTATGCAACAACCTGAAGCAGTTCGGCATTCCCTTTTCCCTCACGACATACCACACGGAGGACCCCGACTCCGAGGTCTTCCGCAAAGACATCGAGTGGTTTGCGGGGGTCTGCCGGGTGGTGCGGGGCTTTAAGAACCTCAAGGCTGGAGCCATTGGAGCACGACCGAACGCCTTCAACACCGTGCGGTTCTCGGAGAAAATCCTCGAGCGCCACGGAATCTCCGTTGAGGTTGCCGACCTCTCGGAAATCATCGGTGCCTGCGAACGCCTCCAGGACGGCGACCGGAAGGTTCAGGAGAAACTCGCCGAAATCAAGGGGTACCTGGATACCTCCGAAGTCCCGGAACAGGCTCTGGTGAAAATCGCCAAACTCGCCGTGGTCCTTGATGAGTGGATTCAGCAAACAGGAGTTCGTCTTGTCGCCATCCAGTGCTGGACATCTATCGAAGAGAACTTTGGGATTATGCCCTGCACGGCGATGAGCATGTTGAGCGAACGGCTCATCCCTGCAGCGTGCGAGGTGGACCTTACGGGAGCTTTAGGCATGTACGCACTGCAACTCGCTTCAGGGAAACCCTCTGCCCTGGTGGACTGGAACAACAACTTCGACGATGACCCGGATAAGGCCATCCTCTTCCACTGCAGCAACTTCCCGAAGTCGCTCCTTCGGGGTATCCGGATGGGGTACGGTGACATTATTTCCTCCACGCTCCCCAAAGAACAGACCTACGGGACCTGCTACGGCACCATCCCGGAAGGGCCCGTGACGCTCTCCCGCCTTGCCACCGATGACACTACAGGAAGCATCGTCGCTTACATCGCCGAGGGAGAGATTACCCGGGATGAGGTGAAGACCTTCGGTGGCATTGGTGTCGTGAAGGTTGAAGGACTGCAGGAGCTTCTCGCCTTCCTCTGTGAGAATGGCTTTGAACACCACGTGGCCATTAATCTCGCCCACGTGGGGGAAATCCTCGCTGAGGCCTTCGACAAGTACCTCGGGTTTGACACCTACTGGCACAATGGGGAGTGAGAGGCAAAAGACCAAAAAGCCCGGGCACGTGCCCGGGCTTTTTTCTTATCCCGTGATCACAAGGAGCACCAGAAAAAAGAGGGTGCCGACGGTTGCCACCGTAAGGGGGAGGAACCTCTCCACAAAGCGCACCCAGAGAAGGTGCACCGCGAACATGATGACCACACCGATGAAAATCCGGTCCCAGAGATTGCTCCGAAACGGGAGTATCCGCACCGTTATCCCTCCTAATCCTTCACCGCGCCAAAGGTCAGTCCAGCGATGATGTGCCGCTGGGCAATGCCGATGAAAATGACCGCCGGAATGAGGCACACCACCGACACCGCCGCCATCTCCCCCCAGTTGGTCCCGATGACCGTCACGAACTCGGCAAGACCGGTGGTGATGGTCCGGGCGTTGACGCTCGTGAGAATGGCAGCAAAGAGGTACTCATTCCAGGCGAAAATCCAGGTGAGGATGGCCGTGGTCATGATACCGGGCTTGGCAAGGGGCAGGATGACGTTCCAGAGCACCCCCAAAAGGGAACACCCGTCGATGTAAGCGGCTTCATCGAGTTCTTTCGGAATCGAGTCAATCATCCCCTTCAAAAGCCATATGGCAAAGGGCAGGTTGAAGATGCAGTAGAGGAGGATGATGCCGATACGGGTGTCCCGAAGACCTAAACGGGTGAAGATGAGGAAGAAGGGCACGATGAACACCGCTGGAGGGGCCATACGGTTCGTGATGGTCCAGAAAAAGAGGTTGCTTGAGCCCGGAACCCTGAAGCGGGAGAACGCGTAGGTGGCAAGGATGGCGAGGGAAATCACTAGGAGGGTGTTCCCGGAAGCGATGATGAGGGAGTTCACGAGATACCGTCCGTAGATATCCCGGAAGAACGGACGGTAGTAGTTGAAGGCGTAGAAACTCGTTTGAATAAGCTTTGGTCCAGAGAATACCTCGAGTTTCGTCCGGGCTGAAACCACGAACATCCAGTAGATGGGGAAGAGCGTGAAGGCAGCGATAAGGATACATACCACATATACCAGGACAAGTCGCAGGGTCTTCCGCTGCATCCTACGTCGCCTCCTGGGAAGAAGAAATAAAGGTCATCAAAAGCCAGCACATGACGATGGTGAGATACAAAAGGAAAAGGGACATGGCGGAGCTGTAACCGTACTCCATGGACTGCAGGACAAGCCGCACCAGGTGGATGCTCACGTAACGTGTCGCCGTTCCAGGGCCACCGCTTGTCAGCATCCAGACCTCGTCAAACACTCGGAAGGTGTCCATGATGCGGATGAAGAGGGTGGTGAGGATAACGGGCTTGAGGAGCGGAATGGTAACGTACCGGAAGACCTGCCAGCGGCTCGCCCCGTCAACCAGAGCCGCTTCATAGGGTTGCTTGGGCAGGGCCGAGAGACCGGCCATAAAGGTCAGCACCACAAAGGGCGTCCAGTGCCAGATATCCACAAGGACGGTAGTGAAAAAGGCCTGGGTGGGATTCACCCCGATGTTGTACTCGACGCCGAGTTTGCGGAGGTAAAAGGGAATGGGACCGATATCGGGGTTCATGAGGAGCACCCACATGCTCCCGATGGTGATGGGAGCCATGGCCAAAGGTAAGGTCATGATGGTCCGGAAAAGCCCCTTCCCCCGGAACTCGAGCGTAAGGAGATTGGCAATAAGAAGCCCAAGGGGTAATTCAATCCCGCAGCAGAGGACAACAAAAGTCAACCCCAGGCGAAGGGACTTCAGGAAATCCGTGTCGAAAACAAGTTTACGGAAATTGTTGAACCCGGTGTACACCATCCCCACACGGGAGAACACATTGTACTTGAAGGCGCTCAAGTACAGGATGTAGATGACCGGAACGACACCTATGGCAAACATTAAAAAGAGTGTGGGGGCTAAAAGCCCCCACACCTGTGCTTTTCTCTCCTTCACTGCTTAACCTCCATCAATACCCGAGTTCCTGCATGAGTTCGTCGACTTCCTTAGCCAGGTTGTCGAGCGCTTCCTCAGGCGAAACCTCTCCGGCAACAGCCTTCGAGATCCACTTGAGGTAGAGCTCGTTCAGCGGACGGTGCATGGGCAGAGCGGGAGCACCGGCAAAGAGGTACCCGTAATCCTTGAGGAGCGTGAAGTAACCACCCATCTTGGCATCGAGTTCCTTGATAAGTGGGTCCTCAAAGGTGGACTTGCGGACGACTCTTGTGGCAAGGCGGGCAAACTCAGGCTGCCACTCCTTCCGGGCACACCACTGGATGAAGAGCCAGGCTGCCTCTTTGTTCTTGGCGCTGTGAGGGATGCCCAGGGCACCGCCATCGTAGTAGCCGATGTACCCTTTCCCAGCCTTTGCATCGTCCATCACTCCAGGAGCTGTCGGCGGCAGGGCAACACCGATCTTCCCGATGACTGCCGAACGGGTTTCGTCCTGGGCAAGCCACCCGAGGTTCTCAAGGTAGATGAGGCCCTGGGCGACCTTCCCGGCTCCAAACACTGCTGCGGTCTCGTCCCAAGTGTAGGTGCGGACTCCCGGAGGTGCGTACTGGAGCATGTCCACGTACCAGCGGAGAGCCTTCTTTGCCTGGTCGCTGTTGAGGGTGCCACCGTTCTCAACGCTTGCTCTCATCTTCTCAAGGTTAATACCCCAGTTGTAAATGCCCCAGGCCGGCCAGATGCTCTCGCACATTTCGTAGGCCACACAGGGATGGGTCTTCGCCTGAGCGATGTGACCGTAGAGCTCAATACCCTTCTCCTTCCCGTACTCGGTGAAGAACTTGGCGATATCCGTGTACTGCTCCCAGGTGGTGGGCACAGCAAGGTCGTAGCCGTACTTTGCCTTGAAGGCTGCCTGGATCTCAGGATCCTCAAAGAGGTCCTTCCGGTAGATGTACGACTTCAGGAAGGCCTCAAAGGGAATGGCGTAGATGTCACCTTTCGAGTCCTTGAAATAGTTGATGAAGCTTGTGAAGTCATCGACGTCGAAGTTCGGCTCGGTAATGGCAGAGTTCTGGATGAAGGGGGTGAGGTTGGTCAGCCAGTTCTGGGCAAGGTAGGCGTAGATGATATCCTGCTCAACGTAGATGAAATCGTAGATGCCCGCACCGGTCTGGAGGTCCTGGATGGACTTGTTGTACATCTCGTCCCAGGAGGTTACCTCAAACTGCACCTTGATGCCGGTGAGCTTCTCAAACTCCGGAGCCGCCACCTCGACCATGGCCTTCGAGGGCGGTGTGCTCTCGGAGATTCCCTTAATGACCACACCCTTGTAGGGCTCAGCAGCCTTCTGCCACCATTCAGGATTTGCAACTTCTGCAAACACCGCCGCACTCCCAAGAACAAGGAGTGCCACCACAAGAAGACCAACGAGCTTCTTCATACGAACACATCCCCCCTGATCTGGTGTTCTTGGTCACAAGATGAACGGTGGAGAATTGGCAAAAACAGCAATCTCTTTTCTTCCTCCTCTCACCCCCTCACCATATCGTGTACCCACCATCCATAACGAGCACGCTTCCCGTAAGGTACGAGGAAGCGGGGGAAGCCAGAAAGACGCAGGGACCCTTGATCTCCTCGGGACGACCCAGACGACCCATGGGCGTGAGCTTCCTCCAGAGCTCCCCATACTCGGGACACTGTTTTAAGAGGTCGGCCACAAGCTGGGTCTCCATGTACCCGGGGGCAATGGTGTTCACCCGGACGTTATACGGGGCCCACTCTGCGGCAAGAGACTTTGTGAGCATGATGACCGCAGCTTTCGAGGCATTGTAATGCGCCTGAGCCTGAGGGGTATTCACGATGATTCCGGACATAGAGGAGATGGTGATGATGCTCCCTTTGCGGCGCTTGATCATTGCTCTTCCTGCCGCCTGGCAGGCAAAGAACACCCCGTTGAGGTTGATGTCGAGAACCCTCTTCCAGTCCTCCTCGGGCATGTCCTCGGCCTTCATCCACTGCCCGACTCCGGCGCAGGCCACAAGGACGTCCACTTTCCCAAACTGCTCCAGGGTTTTCTGCACCATCGCCTCCACTTCGGCTTTCTTCGTCACGTCCACCTTCACGGCCAGAGCGGAAACACCAAGCGTGCGAATATGCTCGGCGACTTTCTGGGCTTTCTCCAGGTTGAGGTCAGCAACCACCACGGAGGCTCCGGCTTCGGCAAGGCCAATACACATCTGTTCCCCAAGACCCTGCGCTCCACCGGTGACAATAGCGACTTCTCCATCGAGGCGAAAGAGGTCGAGGACAGACACCACATCTCCCCCTTAAACCGCAAAATGGTCGGGGCGAGCCGATTTGAACGGCCGACCACTCGCACCCCAAACGAGTGCGCTTGCCAGGCTGCGCCACGCCCCGACGCACTTTTAATTGTAACACAAATGCCCACGCTGTCAATGGTGTGTATAGGTTCCCATCATGTGGAACGCCCAGAAAGCCCAGTTTTTTGACTCCTCCCAGGGCCCCTCTTCTTCATGCTCTGGTGTGGCCTTCTCCTTGGGACCTCATGGTGTCACGTTCCACTTCATCTCTATCCAACCCCACCCAGAGGATAGAGTCACCTTATACCGCAGGAATCCAGGACGCACCCTGGACCAGTGCTTTGAGGGCCGTGCTCGCATCGGCAGGTGCTGGTTGAAATCTCCCGGAACTCTCCCGTGGTTTTCAGGGGAAAGGGTGAGGGAGCCGGCACCCAGGGTGTTCTTTGTCCTCCAGAAGGTGGACCGTTTTTTGCGGCCAGAACCCCATAGGCAAACGACGGAGAGTAGACCTTGGCGCGAATCCCGGTAGGAAGAGCCATCCGGAGAGCACTCCGGGGTTCAAAGGCGCGGTTTCAGGCCAAGAGGCAACACGAACTCCTTTCGAAGGAAAGTGTCGTCGACCTCCGGTAGTGCAAAAACCCCCGGGGATCGACGACACTTTAAGAAACCCCTCTGACCAGCTTGACAGATGGAAAAAGTTGTGCTTTCATTTACATAAAGTGTACCTTGGCAGGTGAATATGGCCTTTTCAAGAATCCTTATTTTAAGCCCATAGAACGGGTTTGTAGCCTACCTATGAGGGATTGAAACATGTCGGCCGGAGAGTACGACATGGGCTTCCAGTCAAGTTTGTAGCCTACCTATGAGGGATTGAAACCCGACAGCGATGGAAACACAATTCTGAGCTACTGGAGTTTGTAGCCTACCTATGAGGGATTGAAACTGGCCTTGCACCCCTTGCACCTCGAGAGCGGAAGTGTTTGTAGCCTACCTATGAGGGATTGAAACCAGTCCTTGCCCTCGCCACTTGCCTCACGACCTCAGCGTTTGTAGCCTACCTATGAGGGATTGAAACCACTCCAGCGTACCAATTTCGGTATGCCACGACAAGTTTGTAGCCTACCTATGAGGGATTGAAACTAAGGAGGTAGTGTATGCCGAAGCCTTTTGTGAGGATGTTTGTAGCCTACCTATGAGGGATTGAAACGGGAGAGTGGGGCGTTTTGCAGAACCTCATCTATACGTTTGTAGCCTACCTATGAGGGATTGAAACCTGACGCCCTTGGCCGGGTTGTGCCTATCGCATCAAGTTTGTAGCCTACCTATGAGGGATTGAAACATGAGCCGCACGAGAAGGCGCTTAATGTTGCCCTGAGTTTGTAGCCTACCTATGAGGGATTGAAACCTTGCACCCCCCCCTCTTAGGGGGGTGCAAGCAAGTGTTTGTAGCCTACCTATGAGGGATTGAAACTTGCTGACCTCCTCAAACCTGCCCTCGAGTATTGCCGTTTGTAGCCTACCTATGAGGGATTGAAACCCGCAGAGAGCATACGGACAGCGTCAACGGTATCGGGTTTGTAGCCTACCTATGAGGGATTGAAACTCCTTAATGCGTTCACAATCATGAGCAAGCTTGGGTAGTTTGTAGCCTACCTATGAGGGATTGAAACAGTACATTGTAGATATACTGGGGTGACAAGCCAGCTGTTTGTAGCCTACCTATGAGGGATTGAAACTTCTCAGGGGATGTAAGGATTACATGGTTGAAGGTGGTTTGTAGCCTACCTATGAGGGATTGAAACTGTTGAGGATGAGGAGGGTGTAACATGGCTAAGTACTAGTTTGTAGCCTACCTATGAGGGATTGAAACCCGTTCCCTGGTACTTCTAATAATTCTACTAAGTCCCTGTTTGTAGCCTACCTATGAGGGATTGAAACTGGGGGGCTTGTGATGCTTGCTGTGAGCCTTCTTGAGGTTTGTAGCCTACCTATGAGGGATTGAAACCAAGAGAAGGCTTCTGGTGCATGCTACCCTGCACCCTCTGGGTAGCCTCATCTCTTCCCCTTTTCCTTGAAACCCTGACCTCGGCCCTTCTGAGAAAGGGCAGCGTGCTCCTTGGGGACACCGTACTCCCTGTTCTGGGAATCAAGGTTGAGTCGCCTCTGGAGTTCTCCGAAAAAGTCCTCTGCGAGACGCTCCCTCCTCGTGTAGCCTCAACGGGGTGAGGAAAGGGGAGAAACTCGGGCTTGGGGAAAGGAATGCCCAGGGGTTCGGGATGTTCAGGGTCGCGACGCCGCTCCAGGATGCGTGAGCCGTTCCAGGCCAGAGAACCGGAACGCAGACAATCCCTTCCTGTTCCTTGATCCCGAAGCACTCAAAAAAATTTTCTCTCCCCCGTAAAGCCCTGAAGCTTTCTACCGATATTTCTGGAAGAGGAAAGAGAGGAGGTTTTGGCCTTGCGGATTCGTACGAAGATTTCCCTGGGGTTCCTCGTCCTTGCGGTTCTGGCCGGTGTCACTGGAGTCGTGGCGCTTTATGCTTTCCGGCAGGTAAACGTGTCTTTCCAAAAAGTGGAGGAGGCCTTTCCTCTCCTTTTAGCCACCTCAAGGCTCAAGGACATCCTCGCAAGCTCCAATGCCCTGGTCTCTTCATACCTTGCCGAAAATGACCTCGAAAAACTCAAAGCCTACGACGCCTCCTTTGACACCCTCAACACCCGCTTCACCATGTACCTTGAGGCCCTGAGGCTGGGGAGCACTTCAGAGGACTTCACCTCCCGTTACGGAGAGCTGTGGCAGGCTGAAAATTTCCCCTACACCCTCACCCCTCTCCCTGAGGGGAGCGCCCTCAGCGCGAAACTCCAGGAACTCCGCACCCTCCAGGCCACCTATGCCATGAAGGTTTCAGCCCTCCGGAAGTCCTGGCAGGAACGGATAACGGTCATCAACACCAGGAACGAAAAGGCCGTGGCCATGGATGAACCGGCGAACACCATCGTGAACTTCGTCCGCATTGTCGGCGACATCGTTGCCAAACAGGGAGACCCGCTCAACGAGATTTACTTCTGGCTCTTCCGTTCTTTCTATGGAGGTGAGGAGGAGAGTCGTGCCCGGGCGAACATCGGCTCGTACTTCGATAGCTTCCGTAAAGACTTGGAGCAGGCTGAGTTCTCGGAAGAAACCAAAAAAACCCTCCTTGAGCGCCTGAGCACCCTCAGGGAGAAAACCGAGGTTCTCTTGAACTCCATGTACAGTCCCCAGGCAACCCGAACCGATGAGGAATTCATGGAATTCTACCGGGCCTACCGGTCCCTGCAAAGTAGCCTGAACGCCCTGCGCTTAGACAAATGGGTGGACCGTCTCTACACCCTTAACCAGGATCGGAAAAATTACTTGCTCCTTTCAGGAGAGGCCAAGGAGAAAGCCCGGGAAGCAGTGGACAAAAACTTCGAGATCCTCGCCAAGTTCTTCGAGGGCGACTTCCTGAACATCTATGCCGCCGTTGCCGCCCAGACCATCGTGAACGATCGTTTCAAACCCTTCCGCGCCCTCTGGCAAGAAGTAGTGCAGCTTGATAAGAATCTCGCCCTCCTTGAGGGACAGATCGGCCGCGCCATCGAGGAGATGCGCGGGATTGAGGAGAACCTCACAAGTGCCATGGAGGCCATCAACGAGGAGGTCCGCAATCACCTCACCCACGGGCTTGAGCTTGTGAACCGTACCCAGAAGACCCTCACCAGGCTCCTCTACCTCATCGTGGCTTTGGTGATCGTGGTGGCGACTGTGCTGAGCCTCGCCCTTTCCCGGAGCATCACAAGCCCCATCCGCCAAAGCGTGGCCTTCGCGAAAGTCTTAGAGTGCGGCGACCTCACCCAGCGAATGGACACGAGCCGCCGCGACGAAATCGGAGAACTCCTCGCCTCTCTCACCCAGGCTTCGGCCTCACTGTGCCACTTCCTGGGCGAAGTAGCCTCCTCTTCTCGGGAAATCTTGAAAGCCATGGAGAACCTGAAGCAGACCTCCCGAGAGATTGCCGAAACCGGTGACCAGATTGCCCAGACCATCGCCCAGGTGGCCAGGGGCTCAGAGGAACAGAGCCAGAATCTCATCGTGGTCTCCCAGCGGATGGAGGGGCTTTTAGTGGAGATGCGGGCCATAGGGGAGAACCTCATCCTCCAGGTGGAGAAGGCAGCAAAGACCTTAGAAGAGGTGGAGCGCATCGAGGCCCAGATTCAAGAGGTGGGGAAGAACCTCAGGGAGGTGGAGAGCGCAGCCGCCCGGGCCTTCTCAGCCACCGAGAACGGGGAGAGGACCCTCGCTGAGGTGGTGCAGGCCATCGGGCACATCGAGGCCTCGGTGCTCTCGGTGGGCAAAGTCGTGGAGAAGCTTGGAGAGAGCTCCCGGGAAATCGGGAGCATCACCGACCTCATCACTGGGATTGCTGAGGAAACGAACCTCCTCGCTTTGAATGCGGCGATTGAGGCAGCTCGAGCTGGAGAGGCCGGAAGAGGCTTTGCCGTTGTGGCGGAAGAGGTGCGCAAACTCGCCGAGGAATCGGCTCAGGCTGCCCAGAAGATTGCCACCCTCATCCAGGAAGTGCAGCGAGAGGCCGAGCAGGCCGTGCGCTCTATGGGAGAAAGCAGAAGGCAGGTGGAGGAGGGCAACAAGGCAGTGGAGAGAGCCCGGATGGCCTTCGGGGAAATCCACAAAGCCAATGAGGTGGTGACGGAAGAAGCCGAACGCATCACCAGCTCCTTCCAGAGGGTTGAGGAGGCTGCCCGGAGCATCGCCCAGCTCTCCGAGGAGGTCACGGTCATCTCCCGGGAGAACGAGGAGCGGACGAGAAAAGTCATCCGCATGGCCGAAGAGGTCCACGAGAGCCTGAGCCATGTAGCCTCCATCTCCGAGGAGAACGCCGCTGCTGCGGAGGAGGTTGCCGCTTCCTCTGAAGAGCAGAATGCGGCACTCCAGGAGATGGACTCCACCATCACCGAAACGGCAAAGCTTGCCCAGAAACTCGAGGAAGACCTTGCCCAGTTCAAAATCTGAACCTCAGTCGTTTCGGGCTTACGCCCGATGGGCGGAAAGGAGGGGCGCACTTGCGGTGGCCCTGGCGTTCTCTGCGGTCCTGGGTGCTTCCCTCCTTTTCCTTTCTCTCTTCTCCTTCTCCACCACAGAAGCAGTGACCGGCATCGTCGCCGAGAACGCCAAAAACGTTCGGGAAGCGGTCGAGAGGGTTTTCCACAAATACGCCCCGGCCTTCCGGGAGTTCATACTCTCCTTGAGGAACAATCCTGCAAACCTCGAAGAGAAAGTCGCGGCGCTTTCTACACTGCCCGAAATTGCAGCCGCACATTACTACTTTGTGAACCCTGAAGGCATTATCTATCTACCGTACGAATTACCCTGACGACCTGGGCCTCAACCTTGGAGCTTTCCCGAAATTCTGGAATGCTCTCAACGAGGAACTCGCGAAAAAGGACGTCGCCCTTCACCCCTTCGCCTTCGAGACCCGCACAGGACGTATCCGGATGTACCTCTACACCTGTCTCCCAGAAGGGGACATTCTGGAACTCGGCTTCACGCTTCACTCTGAAATCCTCGAACCCTTCGTTACAGGCCTTCTGGCCTTTCAACGGTTACCCTTTGTGGAATCCGTGGGGCTGTACTCTCCCCATTTCCACCCCGTAGCTTCCGCCTTTCCCGCTCTCCCCGAGCGCCTCAAAAACCGCATCGCCGCCGCACCGCAAAAACGGGCCTTTGGCCTTATCAGGAGAATCACAGTCCGTCGCCTTGCTGTGCCGCTTCTGAGCGGGGCCAACACGACACTCCTTGTCACCGTTACCTTCAACTTCCTTCCCCTGGTTTTCTTCCTTGGCTTGCTTTCCCTCGGAGATGTGGGTTTTCTCGCGTACTTCAAGCAACGGCACCGCCAGTGTTTTGCTGCACTCGCAAGAGACCTGGAGACCACAATGCTCTACCTTGAGAAGGGACAAGAAGAAAGCTTACCCGCTCTGCAGTTTTCCGAAATCCAGGCCATCGCCTCAGCCCTCAGGGCGTTCCGGAAGGAAACAGAAGAAGCCTTCGCCACCTTTTCCAGCAAACTCGCCCTCATCGCCGAAGGATATGACCCCCAGACCGCGCGACACATGCGGCGGGTGGCAGAGGTTGCGAGAATCCTTGTCGAGGAACTCGGCCTCCGCAACCCCGACATCATCTGTTACGCTGGGCTCCATGATATTGGCAAACTCTTCATCCCCCGGGAGATTCTCGAGAAAGAGGGACCACTCACCGACGCAGAGTGGGAAACGGTGAAGCTCCATACCCTCCTTGCCGGGGAACTCCTCGACCATCCCCGTCTTGCCGTGGCCCGGAACATCGCCCTGTACCACCACGAGAATTTCGACGGTACCGGATACCCCGAGGGCCTCAGGGGGGAAGAGATTCCCCTTGAAGCGCAAATCCTCAAAATTGCCGACGTCTACGATGCCCTGCGGGACGAGCGTTCATACCGGAGGGCTTTCTCCCACGAGGAGGCGCTGCGCATCATCACGAAAGGGGACGGACGGGTGAAGCCAGAGCACTTCCATCCCCGGGTACTCTCGGCCTTCCTCAGGCGGGCGGAGGACATTCGCAGGCTCTACGAAGAGTAGTCCTCAAAAAGTATAATAAGAGGAAAAACAGAAGGAGAGAGGACGATGCAGGAGTTCCTCCAGGCCGCACAGGGCATCCTCACCATCCTCATTCTTCTCGGCGTGGGGTATGCTCTGGCTTGCTTCCGGTGGGTCAGAAAAGAGGAATCAGAATTCCTGGCCCGCTTTGTGGTTTACATTACCCTTCCACCCTACATGGTCGTGAACATCACCACAAGTTTCACCAGGACAAGCCTTCTGCACCTCGGGAAAGGCCTTCCCGTACCGCTTTTCTCCATGCTCTCCTCGTACCTCTGCGCCGTCCTCTTAGGACACTTGCTTCGCCTTCCTGCGAAGCGTCGGGGGATTTTCGTTGTGGCCTTCTCCCTCTCAAACACCATCTTCGTCGGGCTTCCGGTGTGCCAGGCCCTCTTTGGCGAGCGCGCTACATCCTTTGTCCTCCTCTACTACATGGTGAACACCACGCTTTTCTGGACCTTAGGAGCCTTTGGCATCTCGTCCTCGGGAAACCCAGGGCAGGGGTTTTCTTTCGCCGAAGCCCTCCGGAGAATTCTGAACCCGCCTTTTCTGGCCTTCTTCCTCGGGGTGGTGCTGGTGCTCTTTGGACTCCCCCTTCCCCCGCTTCTTACCGAAACGGCAAGGCTTTTGGGAAACCTCACCACACCTCTTTCGTTGCTTTGCGTGGGAACCACCATCGACACGAAACACCTGCGGCTCACAAGGGATCTTGTGCTTGTGCTCCTTGGCCGATTCCTTATCTCTCCCCTCCTTGTTCTTGCTGTTGCCACCCTTTTTCCTCTCCCCGAGCTTATGAAAGAGGTCTTCATCGTTATGTCAGCCATGCCGGTGATGATGCAGTCCTCGCTCCTTGCCCGGGTGTACAGCGCCGACTACGAATACGCCACGGGGATGATCACGGCAACCACTGCACTGAGTGCCCTGGTGATTCCTTTCCTCAAAGTGGGCATCCGGCACCTGTAGAACCTATGGTATAATCGCAAAGATCCCATGAAAAGCGTTGAACTTGCATTTCTCGCCTTTGGGCTTGGGCTTGATGCGTTCTCCGTTGCCGTGGCCTTCGGGATGTGCCAGAAAACATGTCCTGTAGGGGCGAGGCTGAGGCTTTCGCTTGCTTTTGGTGCCTTTCAGTCTTTCATGCCCCTTCTGGGATTCCTGGCAGGGGCAAAGGTAACGAACATTGTGGCTTCTTTCGACCACTTCGTTGTCCTTGGAATCCTCTCCTCTGTGGGGGTGAAGATGGTGGCAGAAGGCCTCAGGAGGGACGAGACTAGGCCCTTCCCCGACCTGAGCCGGGGCTGGCCGCTTCTTTTCGCTTCTTTAGCCACAAGCATCGATGCCTTGGCTGTGGGGTTTTCGTTTGCCCTGCTCCAGGAAAGGGTGCTCTTTGAGGCCATGGTCATTGGCATTTTTGCCTTCTCCATGACGTACCTTGGCGTGTCTTTCGGGCACCAGGTGCAGCGAAGAGCGGTATTCTCTCGGCCTGAGGTTTTTGGGGGAATAGTGCTCCTTCTCATCGGGTTTAAAGTGTTCTTTGAACACCTGTAGAGAGAAGGGGGAACCTTGCGGAAACAGTGCGTTTTTGGGCCGATTCTCTCCCGGAGGCTTGGGGGCTCTCTTGGGGTGAACCTCGTCCCCTACAAAACTTGCAACCTCGACTGCGTGTACTGCGAGTGTGGAGTCACGCTCAACCTCTCTATAGAACGGAGAGAGTACCTCCCCACCATGGCGGTGATTGATGCACTTCAGGAAGCAGCCTTACGGCTTCAAGGGTTCCCCCCGTTCTGCGTGACCTTTGCTGGGTGGGGAGAACCAACACTCCACAACCAGTTCGGCCGTATCGCTGAAGCGGCACGGCGGATTTTCCCAAAAGAACGCCTGGTCCTCATCACCAACGGGACACTCTTTGCCCGCTTCCGGGAACTCCTTGAGGAAATCCAGGTGTTCGATCTTGTCATCCCGTCCCTTGACGCCGGAACCGAGGCAGTGTTCCAGCGTATCAACCGTCCCCATCCCTCCCTGAGCTTTGCCGAACACCTGGAAAGCTTGGCGCTTCTGCGGCAACATTTCCCGAAAGATATCTGGCTTGAGGTGTTCATCATCGAGGGCCTCAACGACACCCCCGAAGAGCTCTTGGCCCTCAGGGCACACCTTGACCGGCTTCGTCCGGACCGGGTTCACCTCAACACCCTCGATCGGCGGCCGGCATGTGCCTGGGTTCAGGCGCCGTCACGGGAGCGTCTTGAGGCCATTGCCCACGCCCTTGGGGGAGAGGTCATTCCCCCGCTCCAGGAAACGAGGACTTTCCCACACGCCACAGGTCACAAGCTCTCCGGAGGGCAGCAATGTGCCCCTCGTGAGTGCCACAGCACCCCCCAATGAGCCGTACGTTGAGCTCGAAGAACCGGGGGGCAAGGGCGAAGAAATCCTCGGGGGTTTCGTCGTACACAACAGCCCCCTGGTCCACCCGGGGAACGCCGGCGTTGGGTTTGGCGGAAAAGGGACCGGGATGCTCTCTGACGTACGCTTCAAAAATCCTCAGCGCTTCCCGAATGCCGGTACCGCAGTTAGCCCCCAGGATGACGTGGGGTTTTCCCTGGAAAGCCTGCGCCACCTTGGTAGGGGTCTCCCCCATGAGGGTCACCATCTGGTCTCCCCGGGGCTCGAAGGTAAAACTCACGATAGCCTCTCCACCCACCTCCTCCACCGCCTCAAGGGCAAGCAATGCTTCCCGAAGGGAGCTGAAGGTTTCCAGGTGGAAAAGCCGCACCTCGGCCTCCGCAAAAACCCGTACCACCTCCCGGAAGGCCTCAAGGGCGTCTTCTTCCTTGAGGTCACCAAAGGGCTCAAGGAATTCCCCCAGAGGACCGATGGAGGCAGCAAGAAGGGTTCCGGGACGACACGCTTGCCGGGCAATGGCCACCGCACTCTCGAGAATTTCCTTAAGGCGCCCAGCAAGGCCATGACGCCCAAGGCGAAAGCGATTCCCCCCGAAGGTGTTGGTCTGAATGACGTCAGACCCACCGTCCACGTAGCTTCTGTGCACCGCTAAAACCGCCTCAGGGTGCGACAGATTCCACTCCTCGGGAGGATATCCGGGAGGGAGCCCGAGTTTCTGGAGCCTTGTGCCCATGGCGCCGTCGAACACGAGAATCCGCTCCTTAAGAAGGTCGCAGAGCATGGCTTTTCCTCCTTTCTGGGGGATTATATCAGAAATGTTCCACGTGGAACATTGCTTCCTGTGGTATTATCCTGAGGAAGGAGAAAGGAGGAAAGTTTATGGAACGTCTTGGGTTCATCCAGGCCGGATTTGGGCTTTTTGGAGAAGGATGGGCGGATCTGCTCCTCCGGAATGAGGGCGTGGAGCTTCGAGCCGTTGTTGACCCTTCAGAGGAGGCCCGGAACCGTTTTTCGAAGCGCTTCGGAGACCGGGGGATTCCCTGTTTCCCCACCCTCTCGGAAGCCTTAAGAAACGTCCAGGCCCAGGCGGTGCTCATCGTAGCACCAAACAGAGCACACCGGGAGATTGCCGAGGAAGCCTTAGAAGCAGGACTGCATGTCCTTTCGGAGAAGCCTCTGGCCGACACCTGGAAAAACGCTCTGGGAATCTACAGTGCCTGGAAACGGTCGAAGAAGCTGGTATACGCGGTGAGCCAGAACTATCGCTTCCGTCCCGAGATTCAGGCGCTGAAGAAGGCTGTTACCGAGGGTGCGTGCGGAGCCATCGAATACGGGACGTACGAATTCCACGAAGAATGGCGGCTTGGGGGATGGAGGACTTCCATGGACTATCCCCTTCTTGAAGATATGAGCATTCACCACTTCGACATCCTCCGCTTCGTCTTGGGGAAAGAGGCCCTCGCCGTTCGCATGACGAGCTCTAACCCTTCCTGGAGTCCCTTTAAAAGCGGCGCGGTGGCTTCAGGGGAGCTGCACTTTGCCCAGGAGGTGCTCGTGCAGTACTTCGGAAGCTGGGTGAGCCGGGGCCATCGAACGAGCTGGAACGGGACCATTCGTCTTTTTGGGGAACACGGAACCCTCTCCCTTGAAGACGACCGGCTCTTTGTGACCGGAAAGGACGGCAAGCGCGAAGAAATCGTCTTCCCCCGCTACGAGACCGATGGGCGGGTTTTTGTGCTCCGGGAGTTCGTGAAAGCCGTTCTCGAAGGCGAGGAACCTTCCACCTCCTTGAGTGACAACATCAAAACCTTTGCTCTGACCTGTGCTGCGGTGGAATCGGTGCAGAGGAGAGAAGAGGTTGCCCTCCGCTACTACTTTGAAGAGCTCGACCTCTAAGGGAACACCTTTCGGGCGAAAATCATGTAGGTGGTGTGAGCCACCATCCGGTCGAAGGGCCGAAAGGTCAGGGGGTTCGTCTTGTACTCCCGAAAGAGGCTCTCCCACACGCTGATGCTGACGAAAGGAAGCGAGTGCAACCCCCGCAGCACCTCCATCACCTGCGAGGCCGTGGGAGAAACAATGGCCATCCTCCCCCCGCCTCGCAGGGCCTCCCAGCACTGCTCAAGATACTTCCAGGGCTCAGGAACGTCAAGGAAAAGGGCGTCCACCTCGCGTTCTTCGAAGCCCTCCTCAATATCCCGGAGGCAAATCACCACCCGGTCAAGAAGTCCCCACTCCTCAAGATTCCTCCTGGCCACTGCAATGAACTCCTCTCGCCGTTCATAAGCGTAGACCCTCCCCGCCTTTCCCACAAGCCGGGCCAGTGCCCCGCACATGGCGCCACTGCCAAGCCCCACGTCGATCACCCGATCCCCTTCCTTCACGTCGAGCATGAGGAGGATGTACCCCAGGTCTTTGGGGTACACAATCTGGGTCTTCCGGCGCATGTGGAAAATGTTCTCCACCACTCCAGGCTGGAGGAGAAAGGCCTTCTTTCCACTTGTTGTGAGGATGTACTCCCCAAACTCCCGCCCGGAGAGTTCCCCAAGGTCGATATTCCCAAGGTGAGTTCCCAGAGATTTCCCTCGCTCCACCCGCACGAGGTAATCCCGACCATCCTCAAGGAGGATATAGACACGATCGCCTTCGCGAATGGGCATATTTTGCCTCCTTTTTGTGGCATCTATTATAAACCATGCACCGTGTGTTCTTTCTGTGGATAACTTGTGGATTTCTCCACTCTTCGTAGTATACTCTTTTCTGAAAAATGCTCGATCACCACTTTATCCACAAGGAAAAGCAATGGAAATGTGCGTTCCCCAGGCGTATACAGCAAAAATGTTTGAGCGACGTTTTAGAAAAACGAGCGGATGGAGTTGTGGATAACCTGTGGACAAACTGAAAAACATCTTCCGCGAGGGGAGAGCACTCCTTGGTGTTTCGCTTTCTGAGGAACAGGAAGAACGGATGCTCCTTTTCGTCCACCTCCTCAACGAAGCCAATCGCTCCCTCAACCTCACCGGTTTCAAAACCGAGGAGGACATCCTCGTTGAGGGGGTTCTCGATAGCCTCACAGCCTTTACCTTAGAGGACCTGGTCTTTGTGGGGAAGCGTCTTCTTGATGTGGGGACAGGGGGCGGCATCCCGGGGATTCCCCTGAAAATCGCCTGTCCCTCGCTCAAACTCACCCTGATTGAGGCCACGGCGAAGAAGTGCCACTTTCTTGAGACCACTCTCCGTGCGCTTGGCCTTGAGGGTGTGGACGTCCTGTGCGAGCGAGCAGAAACCCTGGCGCACCACTCATCCCTCCGTGGACAGTTCGACCTTGCCACCGCCCGGGCTCTGGGTGGTCTTCGGGAAATCCTGGAGCTCACTGTTCCTTTCCTCCGCTGCGGGGGCTTGGCCTTCTACTACAAGGGCAGAGAGGCCAAAAAAGAGGTCGAAGAAGCCCAAAGAGCCCTGGAGGTACTCCGCTGTAGCATCAGAACTCTACGGGAAGTGGCCATCCCCTTCCGGTCCCGCAAGACTACCCTTATCCTTGTCGAAAAGGAAGCTCCCACACCCCTGCCTTACCCTCGCCGGCCGGGAATACCCAAGAAACGCCCCCTGTGAGAGGAGAGTGGACCCCCGAGGGGAAATTGGGTACAATACCGCTGAGGTGATACCTGTGGCCGTGCTGAAAGAACGGGTTGACAGACTCGAGGAAGCCCTCATGCGCCTTGTGTACGTCCAGCAGAAGACGGAAATCGAAATCCAGAACCTCAAAGATGAGATGAAAGCCTTCAAGGATGAGATGAGGGCCTTCAAAGATGAAATGAAAGCCTTCAAGGACGAAATGCTGGCGTTTAAAGATGAAATGAGAGTTTTCAAAGATGAAATGAAGGCCTTTAAAGACGAGATGCTCGATTTCAAGGAATGGTCGAAGAGGAACATCGAAAACCTCAACCGGCAGTGGGGGAATCTGGCGAACAAGCTCGGTACCCTCGTAGAGGACATCTTTGCTCCCTCCATCGACATGGCCTTAGAGAAGTACTTCGGACGTCGTCCCTCTGTTGTGGATGTGAAAAAACTCGTACGCAAAGATGGGAAAAGCCTGGAGCTCGACATCCTTGCCCTTTGCCCTGAGGAACGAAGAGCTTTTGTTGTTGAGGTGAAAGCCGATCCTGACAGGGTCGACTACATCGACCTTTTCCTGAAGAAACTCGAGGCAATGCCCGTCTTTCTTCCCGAACTTGCGGCATACACCATGGTGGGTATTTACGCTGCGCTCAACATGCGCGAGGAAACCGTGCGCTTTCTAACCAGAAAGGGGCTGTACGCCATGGTGGTCAGGGGAGACATTGTGGAAATCGTGAATTTCGACCAGGTGACGGAAAGGAAGAACTCCGGGAAATGAATGTTCCACGTGGAACATTCATTTCCCGATGCAGAACTGGGAAAAAAGCGCCCGTAACACTTCCTCGTCCACCGCTTCTCCGGTGAGACGTTTCATCCCCGAGAGTGCCTCATCGACAAGAACTCCCACCACGTCAAGGGATGCCTCACCCTCGAGGGCCTTCAGTGCCTCCTCAAGAGACTCAAGAACCCCCGTCAATTCCTCTCTCTGGCGAGCGGTAAGGAGCGCGAGATCTTCCTCAGGCCCCACGGAATTCTGCACGTACTCCACAAGCGCTCGAAGCAGCGCCTCTTTCCCCTCTCCGGTGAGCGCCGAAACTTCAAGAATGGTCTCCCCCGGATAGAGCCTTTCAAGTTCCTCCCGAGAGAGCCTTGGGGGAAGGTCGCTCTTGTTGAGGACCACAAGGTGAGGTCGACCCCGGATAGAGCGGGCAAGTTCCCAGTCCTCAGCTTCCAGAGGCTGGCTCCGGTCGAAAACGGCAATGACGAAATCCGCCCGCTTTAGGTATGCCTTCGCCCGTTCCACCCCCATTCTCTCCACGGGGTCCTCGCTTTCCCGGATCCCTGCAGTGTCCACAAAACGGAAGGGCAACCCCTCAAGGAGCACCGGTTCCTCGATGGCATCCCGTGTTGTCCCGGGGAAGGGCGTGACAATGGCCCGGTCCTTCCCCACAAGGAGATTCAGAAGGCTCGACTTCCCAACGTTTGGCTTCCCCACGATGACCACGAGTGTCCCCTCCTCCAGGGGCCTTAAGCGGTTGCTCTGAACGAGTTCTCTGCGGATTTCCTCAGAAAGCAACCGAAGGTTCTGGCGAACAAACCCCACCACGTCGTCGATGGGAACATCGGGGAAGTCGCAGGATGCCACAAGGTACGCTCCCACAAGGACCAGGCATTCTTTCCATCTGCGGACCTTCTCGCCAAAGGCTCCGGAAAGATGTCGCAGCGAGAGCTCAAGAACTTTTTCAGAACGGGCCCGAACCAGGGTGGCCACCGCCTCCGCCTGGAGAAGGTCGATGCGTCCGTTCAGGAAAGCCCGCTCAGTGAACTCTCCAGGGCGAGCCAGACGAGCCCCTTCCTCAAGACACAGGTCGAGCACCTTTCGCACCAGCAGGGGTCCCCCGTGGAGATGGAACTCCACAACATCCTCCCGGGTGTAGCTTTTCGGTGCCCGCATCACCACACAGAGGGCCTCGTCAAGGGGCCTTCCAGTCTTTGGGTCACAGACTTCGCCAAGGTACATCCGGAAACTCTGAAACTCTTCAGGTTGCCTCCCGGAGCGGGCATGAAAAAGCCGGGACGCAATACGTATTGCATCCCGGCCACTCAGGCGGACAATGCCAATAGCCCCTACCCCAAGGGGGGTGGCAACGGCCACAATGGTATCATCCCTCATGGTCCTTTCCGGGTTGTGGTGACCCTCCCTCGTTCCCCCGGGAACGGGCATGCCTCTTTACCGGCTTCTGTTTCCCCCCACTCCTCTTTTGAGTCTTGAGGTCAATGACTACTCTTCGGTGGGGCTCCTCGCCGACGCTGTAGGTAACAACCTGCGGGTGGTCTTTGAGGGCGGTATGAATGATGCGTCGTTCCCGAGCGTTCATCGGAGCCAGGCGAACTCTCTTCTTCTCCCGCACGACCTTGCGGGCCATCCGCTCGGCAAGCTTTCGAAGAGCCTCCTCACGACGTTTCCGGTACCCGGAAACATCTACTTCAAGGGGGAGCTCCCCATGACCCCGGCGAGCAAGGAAAGTCCGCACGAGAACCTCGAGGGCCTCGAGGGTTTCCCCTTTTCGCCCGATAAGCACCCCCGCATCCTTCCCGTCAAGGGCGCAGCGCAAAACCCCATCTTCCTGGGTCACGTTCACCGTGACCTCAAGGCCCATCTTTTCTACAAGCTCTCCCAGGAAACGGTCGAGGGACTCTTGAACCTCTGAGAAATCCTGGGCTGGTGCCTTCTGGGCCTCGGGCGGCTCAGTCTCCGGGGTAATCTCTTCCTCATCCTTCACCCACACCCGAACCTTCACCATCCGGGGGACGAAAACGCTCAGAAACCCTTTGGTCTCCGAGAGCACCTCGTATCCCAACTGTTCCGGGGGAACGTCAAAATACCGCGCAGCCCGCTCGAGGACTTCCTCGAGGCTCTTTCCTGAAACCTCAACGCTTCTTTTCACGACGCTTTCCCCCCTTTCCACCCTGCGAATTCACCACCTGCCCTCTCGGTAAGGATGAAGCAGGTAAGGTCAAAGAGGACTTCGTTCTCCGCAGCTGTATTTCCAGCATGTACTGCTGGAAGATGTAAAAGAGATTGGAGACAAACCAGTACAGCAGCACCCCTGAAGGCAACCCCCAGCTGATGAACACGAGAAACACCGGCATGACCACCATAAGGAGGAGATTCTGCTGCGCTGCCTCACCACCCGAAGGAGGAGTGCTAATCTTCTGCTGCCAGAACGTCGTTGCCCCCATGGCCAGGGGGAGAATGTAGTAGGGGTCAGGTCGGGAGAGGCTGGGGAGCCATAGGAACCCCGCCTGGCCGTAATCGTACGTCACAAGCACCCGGTAGAGGACGAAGAGAAAGGGAAGCTGAATGAGAAGGGGTAGGCACCCCCCCAGGGGGCTCACTCCCCTTTCCCGGTAGAGCTTCATGATTTCCTGGTTGAGCCTCTGCGGGTCTTTTCCGTATTTTTCCTGGAGCTTCTTGATTTCCGGCTGCAACTCCTGCATGGCCCTGGCTGAAAGGTTCTGTTTGTGAATGACAGGGTACAGCGCCAGCCGAATCACCACTGTGAGGAGGATAATCGAGATCCCATAGTTTCCTGTAAGCTGGTAGAAAAACCGGAGAACGAATTCCATGAGTTTGGCCAAGCCATCCCAGATCTGCGTGAACACGTTCCATCACCTTTCCCGTCATTTCACCGGATCATACCCACCACGAGAATACGGATGGCAGCGGAGCACTCGCCAGAGACTCAAAAGGAGGCCTTTCCAGAGCCCATACTTTTGCAACGCCTCCCGCGCGTACTCAGAACAGGTGGGTTCGAATCGACAGCTGGCAGGAAGAAGAGGGGAGAGGTATTTCTGATACCACTCAAGCACCCGGTCAAGGCCCTGCACGAGGGCTCGTTCAGGTCTCACCCGTCTTGTTCCACCCTTCCCAGGAGTTCTCCCATCCACCGGACAAGAAGGGGAAACTCCACCGAAGCGATGCTTTCGTCTCCCACAAAGACGAAATCAAAGGGTCGGTCCTTCCAAATGGGGTAGTAATGGACACGAAAGGCCTCTCTCAATCTTCTCCGGATATGGTTCCGGCGTACCGCCTTCTTGCTCCGCCCCACAAAACACACCCGGATAGGCCCTGCTTCCCGCCGGTAGAAAAAAAGACGTAAAGGACCACCACCGACCCTTTTTCCTTCCTCAAAGACTCGGGCAAAGTCTCTTTCCCGCGTAAGCGTTTCCATCATACGGTGAGGCGCTTCCGGCCCTTTCTACGTCTTCGGCGGAGGACCTCCTGTCCCCCCTTGGTCTTCATACGAGCGCGGAATCCGTGTTTTCTCTTGGCACGCAGGCGATGTGGTTGATACGTCCTCTTCATGGATTCTGCTTCCCCTTTCCTGCATGTACTGTGGTACCATTATATTGCAAGGTGAAGCTCGGGTCAATGGAGAAGGAGCTCAAGTAGCGAAAAGCCCCAGAGCGCTCTGGGGCTTTGGGGAAAAGGAGATAGGGGAGGGACCTGAACCTTACCTCCCTGGACGGAGTTCGAGGGTTTCTTCTCTGCGGAGGATTTCTTTCCCCTGATGCACCATGACAAGCGTAAGGGCGTACTTCCCAGGCTCCAGGGTATTCTGCGACTCAAGGACGAGCATCCCCTCCCCGCCGGGAAGAACGAGATCCGGGCTCTCCTTTGAGACCAGGGTGAGGCTTGAGCCTGGTTTCACCGCGATAGCCCCCTCCGCGGGTGTCTCTTCCTGAACCCGCACAAGGGTAATGGAGCAGGAGGGCTGGAGATGCGCGTTCCCCGTATTCCGGAAGCGTACCACGGCCCGGGGGTGGAACGTGGCCTTCTGGGGAGGACCCTCGAGGACGAATTCAATCCCCGCAAGGTCTGCTTCAAGAATTCTCGTTCCCTTCACGTTTTCAAGTACAAGGAGGGTGGATGCTCCAAAGGCCCTCCGGAGTTCTTCGGGAACGGGTTTTCCGTCGACGCTTTCGGGGAGAAAATCAACCCGGACGTGTGACCGCTCCTCAACCCTCAACCCATCATCGACGAAATTCGGCGGATTCTTGCGCTTGCAGATGTCCCAAGACGGCAGGTCGTCATCAATGTCGTGGTGACAGAGGTTTCAGGAGAAGCAGCCAAGAACCTGGGGATTGAGTGGGGCGGTGCAACCACGGGACCCTACGGACTCCAGTTTGGGGAACTTGCGAGCATCGGGGGGCTCTTCCAGCGCCTCGAGCGGGTGGTCGCAACCATCCACCTTCTCGAAAAGGAAGGGAAGGCCCGTATCCGCTCTAATCCTTGCCTGGTGGTCCTTGACGGGGAAGAAAGGGAAATCCGGGTCACTCGGGAGGAGTACTACGCCATTGTCACCGGAACCCCTGCTTTCCCCACAACGAGCCTTGAAACCATAAGCGCTGGGGTCATCCTGAAGGCCCGGCCCTATGTGGTGGATGGAGAGGAAATCGTTCTCACTCTGAGCCCTGAGGTGAGTAACGCCGTGGGGGCGGGGCTCCAGGACCTTCCGGTGGTGAGCCGTCGCATTGTGTCGACAACGGTCCGGGTGAAAACGGGAGAGACCCCGGTTCTTGGGGGTTGCGCCAGCTCATCGAGGTCACCACCGAAGGAAAGGCCCCTCTCCTTGGAGACATCCCCATTATCGGGGCCCTTTTCCGCCATAAAAAGACAACCAGCGAGGACAAAGATGTGGTCATCCTCATCACCCCGAGCATCCTGTGAGAAATGCCTTTGGCTTTTTGCACTTTCTGTCCTCAGCGTGCTCTGCATTTCCTCAAAAAGCGAGGCAAAGACCGTCACGCTGTTCTGCCCCGATATTCCCCGAAAAGAGGCCATCCCCACCGTGGCCTTCCAGGCAGGGGTGGAGGTGGTCTTCTTCGAGGACGTCCCTGGAAAGGTGAACGTGCGGCGGGAATCCATAGCCTTTGAGGACGCACTGGACCTCATCCTCCAGGGGACCGGAATCGTGTGGCACGAAAAGAACAGGGTGTACTCCATTGGCACACCAAAGGAGGGAACGCCCGAGTACCTCAAAATAAGCGACATCGAAACCTGTACCACCCGCTTCAGGACCTCCCGGGAAATCCTTGCGCTCCATTCGGAATTCGCAGGGAATCTCCTCCCCACCTCACCGTTTCGCTTTCTCGTCGTCGGCCCAAAGAGGGTCGGGAGGCGATAAAAAACGCCGTTGCCGCACTTGACCGCCCCCGGGAACACATCCTTCTCAGGGTTGTCGTTTTTGAGGGTGAGGAAAAACTCCTCGAGGATTCGGGATTTTCCTTTCTTGACACCCAGAAGCTTTTCACCTTCCCCAGCCCCAAGCATAGAGAAAGGCTTCAGGGGCAGCTGACCCTCAGGGGGAAAGGAGGAGAGGCAACCCGGCGCCTGGAGCAGGAACTCCTCGTCCTTGAAGGAGAGTGGGGAGAAAACCAGGTAGGGGAGAGAGTGTACTACAGGGTGGAGGAGGGGAACCTGGGGGCTTGAGAGGTCGTGGAACTCGGCACGGGTCTCCGGGTACAACCTTCGTATCGCGAGGATGGGCGCATCGCGATGAATCTGGAAGTCGAGGTGACGGACATCGCGGGAGAAGACGCTCTCACCGTGGTGCGAAGGATCTTCAAAACCTCGGCAATTCTTGAGGAAGGCGTGGTCACCCCTCTGGTCCTTGAGGCATACGAGGAAACCCAAAGTAAAGCCCGGAAGCTCTTTGAGAGCCGGTCTGCGAAAGGGCGTCCGGAGAGGGAAACAAGAAGCGAGAAGCTCGTGCTCCTTGTGGAAGCGAAAAGGCAAAACCCCGGGGACGTTCCCTCCCTTGCCCGCCTTGATGGACCATCCCTGAAACTCCAGGCCACCTCGCCAGAAAGAGACCTTTGGGATACCCAGGTCTTTTTGGAACACCGATCTCCCGGGCCTTTCCTGAACGTGGGGTTTGAAACCAGGTAGGAGGAGACGGTGGAAATTCGCGGAAACCTTCTAACTGACCTTTCAGGAAAGCCACTTTGGGGAAATCTTGAGCTTGCGTACCGTGTCGCGAGAGAATGCCTTGGCATTCGCTGGGAGGGAACCCCGGAAAAGCAGGGGTGGTCGGTGTTTTTCGAGAGCCGGAAGCAGGACTGGAACGACACCACGTACTTTTTCCGCCTCGGGACAGGATGGGTGGGGGAGGACGTGGTGGGTTTCGTGACCCTGGGTGGAGCGCACAGACGAGGGGATTTTTCCTTCGAGGGAAGACCCACCTACCAGATGGCCTCCGTCACGAACCTCCGGCTCGACCTTGAGGGCAGGTGGCGGGTGAGCAAAAACACCTCGCTGATTGCCGGCTACAGCGGTCTTCTGACCGGAGAGAAGACACCCCTTGACGACCTGCGTTTTGAGGGGGTTTTTGTGGGGTTGCGGATAACTTTCTGAGGAGGGGAAAACATGCGAGGGTACCTGATACCGTTTTGCTGTCTCCTGGTGGTGCTGGTTCTTTCGGGGTGTAACTGGTTCGGTAAGGGGCTTTTGAACGTCATCAACCCTGAGGCTGAGGTACGGATGTACTACGTCTTCAACACACCCCCAGACATCGGAGGACCGGAAAAGTTTGAGCTCCTCCAGGGACTGACCTTCGACCTTGTCGTGTACCCCCTGAATGAGGTGAGGTTCACCATTGAGCGCCTGACCTACACCACGGAAAAGGGCGAAGTCGCCGAGCTCGCCAAGGACCTGGTGCTCTCCTACTACGTCCCCCCAACGTCTCTCCTGAGCCCACCATTCCTCAACCTGGGGAGGCCAGCCCCTATGTTCTCTCGAACCTCCCGCTCTTTTTCCAGGACACCATCGATTGCCTCTGGAAGAACTATGGAATGAAGAACCTCTTTCTTACCCTCAAAGCCTCGCTACGGGATGATGCCGGTCACACCATGACGAAGACCATCATGGCGAATTTCCCGGTGCTCCAGCTTGGGGAGGACTCCTGGCCCCCCACCGAGGTTACGATTGAGCCGAGTAACCCAAGGGTCTCTTCCGGAACCACCCTTACCTTCCTTGCCCGGGCAAAGGACGAGTCCACAATCGTCTCCTATCAGTGGTTCGTGAACGGCCGACCCCAGGGATGTGCAGGGAGCACCCCCACCTTCACCTACACCTTTACGGAGGCGGGAACCTACACCGTTATGGTAAAGGTGTGTGACAGGACGGGGAACTGTTCCTTTGGTCTTGCCACCGTTACGGTCACCGCAGCATAGGGAGTTCTGGTAGAATAGGAGTATGCCAGAACTCCCTGAGGTTGAGGTCTTACGGAGAGAGCTTGAGCCGCTCCTTCGAGGAAAGCGCATCGTCCGGGTAGAGATTCGGGATCCTCGTTGCAGCTTCCCAAAAGAAGCGGTGGAAGGAAAGACCGTCACCGGGGTCAGGCGCCTGGGGAAATACCTCCTTTTCGACCTTGCTGAAGGAGGGTACCTGGCGCTACACCTTGGGATGACCGGGAAGCTCCTTCTGGCAAAAGAGAACGTCCCGCAAAAGCACGAGCGAATGGATATCCTTTTGTCCTCCAGAGAGCACCTCCTCTTCTGCGACACCCGGCGGCTCGGGAAGATTGCCTTTCTCCAGGAGGAAAAGGAGCTCTCCGAAAAACTCGGCCTTGACCCCCTGTCCCCAGCGTATACCCTGGAGAACGTCCAGGCCCTCCTTGAGGGAAGGAGGCGCCTTAAGGACTTCCTCTTAGACCAGAGAGGCATCTGCGGCATCGGCAACATCTACGCCAGCGAGATCCTCTTCCGGGCCCGGTTGCATCCTGAGCGTGCTCTTTCATCGCTTTCTGAAGCAGAAAAAGCCAGACTCTTCGTTGCCGTCCGGGAGGTTCTTGAGGAGGCGATCGAAGAGCGGGGAACCACCATCCGGGACTTCCGGCGCACCCTGGGGGAAGAGGGGAATTTCCAGCGTCTCCTTGCGGTCTACGGAAAGAGCCACTGTCCCAGCTGCGGGACCCCAATCGTGCGGAAGGTCATCGCCTCCCGGAGTACGTACTTCTGCCCCCGCTGCCAGCCTCCGGAAGGCAAGGGGGAAACCCCCTGATGCAGGAATGACGTTTTTCCTGTAAACTATACCTCCAGAGAAACAGGGCGAGAGGGTGGATGGCAATGGCAGCGGTGACGATTAAGGACGTGGCGAAGAGAGCAGGAGTAACCGTCACCACTGTTTCCCGGGTGCTGAACAATAGAGGATACATCAGTGAAGCCACCCGGGAAAAGGTATACCGGGCGATGAAAGAACTCAATTACCAGCCGAACGAGATTGCCCGGTCCCTCCTGCGGAGGCGAACCAATATCCTGGGCATCATCCTCCCCACGGTCGCCCATCCTTTCTTCAGCGAACTGGCCTTCTTCATCGAGTACTACGCGTACGAGTATGGCTACAAGGTCATGCTCTGCAACTCACAGCTTGACCAGAAAAAGGAAAAAGAATACGTTGAAATGCTTCGAGCAAACCAGGTCGATGGCATCATCATGGCTAGCCACACCTTAGAAGTGGACGAATACCTGAGCCTCAAACTCCCCCTGGTTACCTTTGACCGGCAGATTGCACCGGACATCCCCTTCGTGTCCTCCGACAACTACCTGGGGGGAACTTTAGCCACCAACCTCCTCATCGACAGGGGGTGCAGGAAAATCGCCCACATCTGCGGTAACCTCCGCCTGAATATGCTGGCAAACCAGCGGAACAGGGCGTTTGTCGCCACCGCACAGGCCAGAAAAGTGGAATACGTGACCGTGGAAACGGACCTCAACGTTTTCGACATGCGCCAGTATGATACACTGGTTCTCAGGCTTTTTGAGGAACACCCCGACGTGGAGGGCATCTTCGCTGGAAGCGACGTCATTGCCGCCAGTGTTATGAAAATCTGCCACCAGCGGAAAAAGAGGATACCTGAAGACATCAAGGTCGTCGGATACGACGACGTGAGCATTGCTTCCTTCCTCACGCCTCAACTCACGACCATCCGGCAACCCATTGAGGACATGGGGAGGCTGGCGGTAGAGCTCATCCACAAACAGATCAACAAAGAAACGGTGACGGTCGAGAATATCCTCCCGGTGACGCTGGTGGAGCGGGAGACGACTTGAACTCGGCGCACAGGGTCTCGTAGGAAGGCAGGGATTCTCTCTTCAAGGAGGCCTGCCTGCACCTGTATTGGACGGCATTCCAGAGGGCAGCACAGCAATCTCCTATTGTTCCGAGCATTTGCTCTTGTTGCTTACTGGGCAAAATCCGGACGACGTTTGTTCGCCTCATGGTTTTATCTCAGCGCACCCATCCGTCGCTTTCATCCCCAAGCTTAAAAGCCGGCGCCTTTAGCGACGGTTTTTGGGAACTTTTGTGTCAAACGGTTAGTATAACCACCGGAGATGTTTCCCCTTTTTTGTTCCGAAATAATTTTGGTCGGACCCACAAAGGCCCCCGCTTTGTGTCAAACGCTTGACATAAAGAACGCCCTTATGCTATGTTTGGACCAGGTACGCTCAAGGGGGACAAGGCCGTGGAAAAACTAACGCTTCTAGCACTCCTGAGTTGTTTTGTGCTCAGCATGGCGTTCCCGGGAATCGTGGGGGGGCAGAGACCAGGCACCGAATGACTGTACGGGACGTCGTCACCGCCATCATCCGGTACTCTGTTGGCGACCGAGAGCTCTCGGTGAACGACAGGCTCATCACAGGAAGCTATGACACTGAGGCAATGGGAATCGCCGTCACCTTCATGGCTACCGTCGATGTCATCTGGAAAGCCGCGGAGCTTGGAGCAAACCTCATCATAACCCATGGGCCAACGTTGTACACAGGAGGAGATGCCACAGACTGGCTCAAGAACGACCCGGTGTATCTTGAGAAGAAAAAGCTCATAGAGTCACACGGGATGGCCATCTGGAGGTACCACGATGCCATGCACATGGCACAACCCGATGGTATCTATGCGGGACTCTGGAAAGCAATCGACTGGGAAAAATATCTGGTGAGCAAGGACAACCTCTGGATTTATGAAATTCCGGAGACCACCCTGGCCGACCTGGCGAGATGCTTCAGGGAGAAGCTCTCTGGAGGTGTTGTGCGCATCGTGGGGAATCCCAACATGAAAGTCTCAAGAGCCGGCATTCTCGCCGGGGGAGGCAGTCTCGGCCTTGGAAGGGGAGAAATATAAAACACCCTGAAAGGAGGGCAGAGTGCACATTGATGCCACACTGGAGTCCTCAAAAGGCCTCTGTTCCCGCGCGCACACGGGGGAATTCAGTCATCTCTTCGCTTTCGAAAGCGGTGGTGGAGGTCTCGGAAGGGAAACTTTTAGGGTTCATCGACCGGGGTATTTACACCTTCCGTGGGATACCATATGCCCAGGCCAGGCGCTTCATGATGCCCCAGAGAGTCACTCCCTGGAGCGGCATTCGTGACGCCATGAGGTACGGTGAGATATGCTACCAGAGCCCGGTACGGAACAGGGTCGCACGAGATGAGTTCTTCAATCCCCACGTATACCTCGAGCAAAGTGAACACTGCCAATCCCTGAACATCTGGACACCGGGGCTTGCGGATGGGAAAAAGCGCCCTGTTATGGTCTACCTCCACGGTGGCGCTTTCAGTGCTGGATCGTCCATTTCCCCCCTCACCGACGGCCGAAATCTCAGCGAAAAAGGAGATGTTGTGGTCGTCTCCCTCAACCACCGCCTGAACGTCCTGGGCTTCCTCGATCTTTCTCTTTGTGGTGAAGCATACAGGTACTCGGCAAACGCAGGTATTGCCGACATCGTGGCTGCCCTGGAGTGGATACGGGAGAACATCGAGCAATTCGGGGGCGATCCCGAGAACGTCACGCTCTTTGGGAATTCCGGTGGTGGCGCAAAAATCCTCGCCCTGACGGCAACTCCCGCAGCACGGGGACTGTTCCACAAGGCCGTTATTCAAAGTGGCATCGCCTTTGGTTTTGGGATGACCCTCAACGAGAAAGAGGCTGCCGAACGGGTAACGGCTCTGACTCTCAAAAACCTCAATCTCACCCCAAAAGAGGTCGACAAGCTCCAAGAAGTGCCGTACCATGTACTCCTTGAGGCAGCTAACAGCGCCAAAAGGCAAGTTTCGCAGGAATTGCACATACGCTATATGTGGGGGCCAGTTCTTGATGGAACGTACATCCCCGTGCACCCGGTCGCCGAAGCATTCGTCCCTCAGGCCCGGGACATTCCCATGCTCATGGGGACGGTACTCAACGAATTCACCACCATCATCACCAACGAGGCTGTTGACCTCCTCTGCGACAACAAAAACACCTGGGGCATGGAAAAGATTCTGGCGAAACTCGCTGAAAAATACGGTCCCAGGGCTCAGGACGCCCTCCAGGCATTCATGAAGGCCTACCCAAATAAGAAACCTGCCGATGCGTACTTCGTGGACACCGCATTTCGTCCTGCAACCTTAGAGGCAGCACGGAAAAAGGCCGCACAAAAAGGTGCCCCCGTGTACACCTACGTCTTTGCTTACGAAGCTCCGGTTATGGACGGTGTGGGCATGGTCTGGCACTGTGCAGAACTCCCCTATGTCTTTGACAACACCGACCTCGTCCCCACCGCAACCGGTGGCGGGATAGCGGCAAAAATCGTGGCACACATGGTGAGCCTGGCGTGGATTCACTTTGCGTACACCGGGGACCCCACTCATGAGTGGATCCCAAAGTGGCCACCCTTCACCCCCAACGAGGGCGCCACGATGGTCATCGACACTCTTTGGGAGGTACGATACCACCATGACAAAGACCTCGTGGACCTTGCGGTAGAACTCGGGCTCACGGAACTTCCGGATTTCGATTTCTGAGTAGAAAGGCAGGGGTGAGCGATAGCTATGCCGGTTCCCAATAAAATCATGCTCATCACGTACGCAGACAGCATGGGCAGGAATCTCAAAGAACTGAGATGCCTTGTAAAAAAGCACTTTCGCGATGCCATCGGGGGGCTCCACATCCTGCCGTTTTTTCCCTCTTCGGCAGACCGGGGCTTTGCCCCGATCACCTATGAGAAGGTCGACGAAGCCTTCGGAACGTGGGATGATATTGAAGCGTTGAGGGAAGATTTCTACCTGATGTTCGACTTCATGATCAACCATATCTCCCGTCAATCCATCTTCTTCCAGGACTTCCTGGCCCGGAAGGACAAATCCCCTTACGCCACGATGTTCATTCGGTATAGAGATATCTGGCCCTGTGGGGAACCCACGGTACAGGAACTCGACATGATTTACAAGAGGAAACCCCGACCGCCTTACGTCACCGTGGAGTTTGCCGACGGCACCACGGAGAAAATCTGGTGCACCTTCAGCGATGAACAGATTGACCTCAACGTCACCTCCGAGGTTACCCGAGCTTTTATCAAAAAGACCCTTGAATACCTTGCAAAGAAAGGCGCCTCCCTCATAAGGCTTGACGCTGTTGCCTACACCATCAAAAAGCGCGGAACAAACTGTTTCTTTGTCGAATCGGAGATATGGGAACTCCTTGAGTTCTGCCGGGAGGTGCTCGCGCCCTACGGCGTGGAAATCCTCCCGGAGGTCCACGAACATTACTCGTTCCAGCTCAAGCTTGCAGAACGGGGATACTGGGTGTACGACTTCGCCCTGCCAATGCTCGTCCTCCATACCCTCTACAGCGGCTCAACGACGCGACTCGTCGACTGGCTGCGGATATGCCCCAGGAAACAATTCACCACCCTTGATACCCACGACGGGATTGGAGTAATTGATGTGAAGGACCTTTTAACCGATGAGGAGATCGAGAAGACCAAAGAGTACCTGTACTCCCGGGGGGCAAACGTCAAGAGAATCTACAGCACGACGGCGTACAACAACCTGGACATTTACCAGATCAACTGCACCTACTATTCAGCCCTCGGCAACAACGACGACGCATACCTCCTGGCACGAGCCATACAGTTCTTCGCCCCCGGTATCCCTCAGGTGTACTACGTGGGGTTACTCGCGGGAGAAAACGACATTGAGCTTGTGGAGAAGACGAAGCAGGGAAGGGACATCAACCGCCACTACTACACCGTGGAAGAGGTCGAGGAAAACCTGCGCCGGCCCGTGGTCCAGAAGCTCCTTCAACTCATGCGCTTCCGCAACACCTATCCGGCGTTCTCAGGAGACTTTCTCGTCCAGGAAACAAATGGCAAGCACCTTTTGGTCCTTCGGTGGAAGAAGGACGAGTACGAAACTACGCTGGAGGCGAATGTGCAAACGTTTAACTTCACGGTCACCTATAGCGACCCCTCAAGGGGGTCAAAAGAGAAGTTATTTTAAAAAGTTCCTGTATGTCAAACGGTTGACATACAGGGGAGGAAAAACTATAATACCACCAGAAAAACCCTTCTATAAAGGAGGAGGAGAAAGGTGAGGAAACTTGTGTTCTTTCTGATTGCCGCACTGGTGCTTTCCGTAGCAATGTCAGTTACCGCCGGTGCCAGGGTCAACATCACATTCCTGAACTCCAAAGGAGAGATCCAAGCACAGCTTGAGGAAATCGCCGCCCTCTACAGCGAAATCGCCAAAGACGTGACGGTCGAAGTGATTCCCTGCCCGGTCGGCCAGTCGCCCTTTGAAAAGGTCGTCTCCATGTATGCTTCAGGAAACGCACCGACCATCGCTATGGTGGATGCCGGTGATGTCAAGAAATTCCAGGACAAAGCCCTGAACCTCACCGGTGAACGATGGGTGCAGGATGCCATCCCCGGAAGCCTGGACATGGCAACCCTTGAAGATGGAACCGTCGTTGGCTTCCCCTTCGCCGTCGAGGGATACGGGCTCATCTCCAACAAAAAGGTCCTGGACAAAGCACTGGGGAAGAGTTTCGACCCCTCTTCAATACGCACAAGGAAAGACCTCCAAGCACTCTTTGAAGAGCTCAAGAACGCCGGTGTCGCACCGCTTGTCATATCCCCCCTTGACTGGTCCCTGGGAGCGCATTTCTTCGCGATAGCCTATGCCGCCCAGTCGCCGGATCCCAAACAGGTCGATGCATTCCTCAAGGACTTGCGGGCCGGAAAGGTGGATCTCCAGCAGAACAGCGTCGTGAACGGTCTCCTTGATACCTTCGACGTCATGAGAGCGTACAACATTGACAAAGACGACCCGCTCTCTGGAACGTATGACAGAGGCTCGTATCTTCTGGGTACCGGAGAGGTCGCCATGTGGTTCATGGGCAACTGGGCCTGGCCACAGCTTAGCGAACTCGACCCCGAAGGCGAGTATGGCTTCCTGCCTGTTCCCATCAGCGACAATCCCGACGATTACGGGAACTCCCAAATCCCCGTGGGTGCCACCAAATTCCTGATTCTTGACAGAGAACAGAGTTCTGAAGCAGAACAACGGGCAGCCAAAGACTTCCTGAACTGGCTGGTGTACGACGCAAAGGGCCAGGACATGTTGGTCAACAAACTCAGCATCATCCCAGCCTTCAAGAACATTACCCTTGAGCCAAAGGACCCTCTGGCTAAGTCGATCCTGCAGTACGTCAGGGCAGGGAAAACACTCCAGTTCGTCCTCGACCTCCCGGCGGACCACTGGCGCATGGTGGGCGCTTTCATGCAAAAGTACCTGGGCAACGCCATAAGCCGGGACGAACTCCTTGACGAGATTGAAAACTACTGGAAAAATGTGAAATAGCACCCTGGTAGAGCACCCGGAAGGAAAGCTTTCCTTCCGGGTGCCTCGGAGTGTGCCAAGAAAATGGTTTCAGAGAAAACCCTTTTCGGGAAGGTTGGAACGTACCTTCTGTTTGCTGGACCCACTACCTTTGCGCTCTTCACTGTGGTTATCCTTCCGTTCCTCTTTGGCGTCTACCTCACGCTGACGAACTGGGATGGTCTGTCGGCAACGTACCTCTTCGTAGGCCTCAAGAACTACCGGATGGTCTTTGAGGACAAGGCGTTCTGGACATCTTTTGGCCTCACCCTCAGGTATGTGGCGTACACCGTCGTCCTCACGAATGTCATCGCCTTTACCCTCGCGTACCTTCTGACCAGCGGGATCCGGGGACAGAACTTCCTGCGGGCCGGCTTTTTCGTCCCGAATCTCATCGGAGGCATTGTTCTGGGCCTCATATGGCGTTTCGTCTTCTCCAACGTCCTGGTGTACGTCGGAAAAAGGTTCGGATGGGAGCTCTTCCTCCGCTCCTGGCTTGCCCATCCAGACAAGGCATTCTGGGCGCTTGTCATCGTCAGCGTGTGGCAATCCTCCGGGTACATGATGGTCATCTATATCGCCGGGCTCATGGGCATCCCGAAAGACCTCGTTGAAGCAGCCACCATTGAGGGAGCCACAGGCCTCCAGAGACTGCGGTACGTCATCCTCCCCCTTTTAACCCCCTTCACCACCGTCTGCATCTTCCTCTCCCTCCAGCGAGGCTTCATCGTCTACGACCTGAACAAGGCCCTGACCGAGGGAGGCCCCTACAAGAGCACAGAACTCGTGGCCATGCACGTCTATGAAAAGGCGTTTTTGGCGCAGCAATATGAAATTGGCCAGTCTGAGGCGTTTTTCCTCTTTGCGATGATCGTCGGTGTCACCCTCGCCCAGGTGTACCTTGGGAAGCGATTAGAGGTTGAACAGTGATGGCGCAACGGCAAAGGTACCGGGAAGGGATTCTTGAGGTGCTCAGGCTTTCTTTCCTGTACTTTCTCCTTGTACTCTACCTCATTCCTTTCTTCCTCGTTTTCGTCAACGCCTTCAAAGACCGCAACCAGATTATCGCCAACCCGTTCCGCCTCCCTTCGGCTTTCCACCTGGCTAACTTCATCGAAGCCTTCAGGAAGATGAACTACCCCTATGCCTTCTGGAACTCTCTGGTCATCACCGTCCTGAGCACCGCCCTCATCGTCTTTTTCTCTTCCATGACCGCCTATCTCTTCGCAAGGCTTCCCTGGAAATTCAACAGGTTCATGTTCTTCCTCATGGTCGCCTCCATGCTCATCCCCTTCCAGGCCATCATGATTCCCCTGGTGAAGATATACGGGTCTTTTGGGCTCCTCAACAACCGCTGGACCCTCATGTACATGTACCTTGGCTTTGGGTGCTCCTTCGCGGTTTTCCTGTACCACGGCGCTATCAAGAGCATCCCCCTCGAGTTAGAGGAAGCGGCCATGATCGATGGATGCTCGAGGTTCCAGGCGTTTTTCCGAATCGTTTTCCCCCTCTTGAGACCCACAACCACGACGGTGGCTATTCTCGACGTTTTGTGGATCTGGAATGACTTCCTCCTGCCGTCTCTTGTCCTCATTTCCCCCAGAAACAGAACCCTTCCCCTTTCCACGTACTACTTCTACGGGACCTATACCTCAGAATACGGACTCCTCCTTGCATCGCTTATCCTGAGCATCACCCCGGTCATCATTTTCTACCTTTTCATGCAAAGGCACATCATCAGGGGAATACTCCAGGGCTCCATAAAGTAGCTTCCCGACCCTGCACAGAGAGGGTTGGTACCCGCTTGCTGGGAACACCTTTCCCCGGGCAGGTCCTGGACCTATCCCACAGTGTTCAGCCCAGAGTGTGATGGCCCTTGACACTGGGAGAGCTCTTCCTTTATAATTCTACTAAATCGATAATATTTATAGATTTTGGGGGGATAGACGATTCGACTCTCAACCCGTTCCCGATATGGACTCCGGCTCATGATAGAGCTTGCCCTCTCTTACGACGAAGGGGGGTTTGTGTTCCTTCGGGATATCGCGAAGAGAGAAGAAATCTCTGAAAAATACCTGGGGCAACTCATCATTCCTCTGCGCTCTGCAGGTCTCATCTCTTCCAAGCGAGGAGCAGAGGGAGGGTACCAGCTTGCCCGACCTCCGGAGGCCATCACGGTCCTTGAGATCGTGGAGGCTCTGGAGGGGAAGGTCGTCATTGTGGATTGCCTGCGAGATGAGGCCATCTGTCATCGGGCTTCGTCTTGCGCCGCCCGGGAGGTGTGGAAGAAGCTCCAGGAGACCATTGTCAGGACCCTTGGAGGGATAACCCTTGCCGAGGTCGTGCGCATTGCCCGGGAGAAGTCTCAACTCCCCGACTACTCCATATGACAGGAGGTACCATGAAGGCTGTTGGTCTAGTTTCTGGAGGACTCGATAGCTCCATTGCGGTAGCCCTCATCCGATCCCAGGGGATTGAGGTCGTGGCGCTCCACTTCACAAGCCCCTTCTTTGGCAGAAAGGCTTTCCTTGAAGGGATCATGAAGCAGCTGGGCGCAGAGTTCCGGGAAGTCGCAGTAGGTGAGGAATACCTTGAGATTGTCCGAAGTCCTCGCTTTGGCTATGGGAAAAACCTCAACCCCTGCATCGATTGCAAAATCTTCATGCTCCGGAAGGCAAAGGCTATCATGGAGGAAGAAGGAGCGAAGTTCGTCTTCACCGGTGAGGTCGTCGGACAGCGCCCAAAATCCCAGATGCGAAATACCCTCAGGCTCATCGAGAGAGAGAGCGGACTTTCGGGGTTTTTGCTTCGGCCGCTTTCGGCAAAGCTCCTCCCTCCAACCATCCCGGAACTCGAGGGGTGGGTCAGGCGAGAAGAGCTTCTCGGCATTGCCGGAAGGGGACGAAAGGCGCAGTTGGAACTGGCAGAGCGCTTCGGGATTGAGGAGTACACGAGCCCGGCCGGGGGGTGCCTGCTCACCGACCCCATCTTCTCGAAGCGCCTGAGAGACCTCCTGGACCACGATGCATTCACCCTTGAAAACGTTGAGCTCCTGAAGCTCGGGAGGCATTTCCGGTTCACCCCCTGGTACAAACTCGTCGTGGGGAGAAACGAGGGTGAGAACCGGGCGCTGCTTCGCCTTGCCCGGGAGGGAGACCTCCTTTTCTTCCCCCAGGGCGGAAAAGGGCCCCTGGGTCTTGGGAGGGGAATGGCAGGACCCGAAGACATCGAACGCTCCGCCCAGGTCATCGCCTTCTACACGAAAAACGGTGCGGAGAAAACGGTGGTGCTCGTCCGGGACTTTTCTGGAACCTCTAGGGTCCTCGAGGTTCCAAAGTGCCAGGAAAATGTCCTTGAGTCACTGCGCATCCCAAAGGGGTGAGAACATGGTGGGAATGGGAACCTCGTGCGGTGTCCACAGTGTGGAGCAATCTCCTGGGACGGAGAGGACCTTCTTCTGCTTTGTCCTTTTTGTGGTGAAGTGTTCGTTGCCTCTTTGAACGACGAGAGGGGGGAGGACCCGTGCGCATTGCCCAGAACATCACCGAACTCATCGGCAATACTCCCCTTGTGTACCTGAGCAAACTCGCTCAGGGACTTCCGGGAAAGGTTGCGGCGAAGCTTGAATTCTTCAACCCCTGCGGAAGCGTCAAGGACCGGATTGCTGTCTCGATGATTGAAGAGGCCGAGCGACAGGGGCTTCTTGGCCTGGGCTCCACCATTATCGAGCCCACAAGCGGCAACACCGGTATTGGCCTTGCTTTCGTCTGCGCCCAGCGGGGGTACCGCCTCATCCTCACGATGCCCGAAAGCGTCTCCGTGGAACGACGGAAGATTCTCACCCGGTTCGGCGCCGAAGTGGTCCTGACCCCCCAGGAAGAGGGCATGAGGGGTGCGGTGCGGAAGGCGGAAGAACTCCTTGCCCGGATTCCGAATTCCCTCATGCCCCAGCAGTTCAAAAATCCTGCGAACCCGAAAATCCACCGGGAAACCACGGCAGAAGAAATCTGGCGGGATACCGATGGCACCATTGACGTCTTCGTCGCCGGAGTGGGGACCGGAGGAACCATCACCGGGGTAGCGGAGGTCCTCAAGCCCCGCAAGCCGTCCCTCCGGGTAGTGGCCGTTGAACCGGCCCGCTCGCCTGTCCTTTCGGGGGGTCAACCCGGACAGCACAAAATCCAGGGGATTGGAGCAGGATTCGTCCCCGATGTTCTGCGCCTTGAGCTTGTGGACGAAATCATCCGGGTTGAGGACGACGCCGCCTTTGCCACCGCTGAACGCCTGGCAAAGGAGGAGGGTATCCTCGCCGGGATTTCCTCAGGAGCCGCTGCCTGGGCAGCGCTTGAGGTGGCGAAAAGACCGGAGAACAAGGACAAACTCATCGTTGTGATTCTTCCGGACACCGGGGAGCGATATCTCTCGGTATGGTGAAAACGGCCGCTTTCACAAAGTTCGAGAGACTGAAGGACATTCTTGCTTCCTTGCAGGAGGCCGTCGTGGCCTACTCAGGGGGCGTGGATTCGACATTCCTTCTCTGGACGGCCTTTCAGGTTCTCGAGTCGAAAGCACGGGGAGTCCTCATCGACACGCCCCTCGTCCCTCCTTACAAAAAAGAGGAGGCGCTGAAAACCTCCCGTACCCTGGGACTCCCCGTGGAGGTGCTCTCCGTAGATATCTGGCAGGAAGAGGATATCCTCGCCAACGGTCCGAAACGCTGCTACTTCTGCAAGAAATTCCTCTTCTCGAAACTCAAAGCGCTCGCCGGAGCAGTGCCGGTGTGCGATGGGACCAATGCCGACGAAGTACGGGAATTCCGCCCAGGCCTTCTCGCCAAAGAGGAACTCGGCGTTCGCTCACCCCTCTATGAGGCAGGGCTCACAAAGAAAGAGACTCGCGAGCTCTCTGCGGCCTTCAATCTCCCTACGGCCTGGAAACCTTCGTATTCATGCCTGGCCACACGCATTCCGCAGGGAATGCGTCTTGTGCCGGAGCTTCTTGAGCGCATCGGGGAACTCGAGAGGTCTCTTGAGGAGCTTGGGTTTTCGGGATTCCGGGCCCGCCACCATGGGGACATCGTCCGCCTGGAATTCGAGGAGCAGGATTTCCCCAGGGTCCTTGACCCAGGAATACGGAAGACAGTCCTTGCGCTCTGTAAAAGGGCAGGATATCGCTTTGCGACTCTTGACCTTGCCGGATACCAGAAAGGGAGTATGGACGGGGGATGAAACAGCGTGTGCTTGTGGCGATGAGCGGAGGAGTGGACTCCTCCGTGGCCTGCCTGCTTTTGCAAGAGGCGGGTTTTGAGGTCATCGGGGTCACCATGTGCCTTGGAGAAGCTCGATGCTGCGGCGCCCGGGCTGTAGAGGACGCAAGGGCCGTGTGCCACACGCTCGGCGTGCCCCACTTTGTCCTGGACTTCTCCCGTGAAATGGAGGACATCGTCATCGCGAACTTCGTCGCCGAGTACCGCCGAGGCCGCACCCCCAATCCCTGTGTCCTCTGCAACCGCCACCTGAAGTTCGGCAGGCTCCTTGAGCATGCCAGGGTCTTAGGGTGCGATTTCCTCGCCACCGGCCACTACGCCCTCCTTGAGAAGAAGGACGGGAGGTACATCATCCGCCGGCCCAAAGACCGCAAAAAGGACCAGACGTATTTTCTCTCCGCCATCCCCAAAGAGGCACTCCCTTTCCTCCTTTTCCCCCTCGGACACTACACCAAGGAAGAGGTCCGGGAGATTGCCCGGAAAGCGGCCCTCCCCGTCGCCGAGAAACCCCAGAGTCAGGACCTCTGTTTCATTCCCGGGGGGAACTACCGGGAGTTCCTTTTGCGCCACCTGGGGGAAGAACGGCCAGGGAATGTCGTTACAAGGGACGGAAAGGTCCTTGGCCGGCACCGGGGAATATTCCATTACACCATCGGGCAGCGAAGAGGCCTTGGGATTCGTGCCCCATATCCCCTCTACGTCATCGCCATCAATTCGGAGCGAAACGAGATCGTGGTGGGTCGTCGGGAGGAACTTTTGAGCTCTGGGCTTGTGGCCCAACCTTTCAACTGGCTTGTCGACGAACCTCCAGAGAAGGCCCTGGTCCAGGTCCGATACCAGCAAAGGCCCCAGCCGTGTTTTGTGGAAACTGGTGAACACGGCACCGTGACCATCGTTTTTGAGCAACCTCTGGAGATGGTGACACCGGGACAGATTGCTGTCCTCTATGACGGAGATGTCCTCCTTGGCGGAGGTCCTATTGAGGAGGTCTGGCATGAAAAGCGTTCAGGAGCGCATCAGGGAACTGAAAGAGAAGAAGAATGCCGTTATTCTCGCCCACAACTACCAGCTTCCTGAAGTTCAGGAAGTGGCAGACTTTGTGGGTGACTCTCTGGGTTTGAGCATCGCGGCCCAGAAAACCCCTGCTGACATCATCGTCTTCTGCGGGGTCTACTTCATGGCAGAAACGGCCAAAATTCTTTCACCCCACAAAAAGGTGCTCATCCCCGACCCTGAGGCAGGATGCCCCATGGCCGACATGCTGCCCCTTGAGGAACTCCGGAAACTCAGGGCCAGGTACCCTCAGGCCAGGGTTCTCTGCTACGTCAACACCCACGCCGTGGTGAAAGCCGAATGCGACCTTGTGTGCACCTCGGCGAATGCCCCACAGGTGGTGGAGCGGGGGTTTGCCCCCGACGAGGACATCGTCTTTGTTCCCGACCAGTACCTGGCACAGTACGTGGCTGCAAAACTCCAGAGAACGTTCATTCTCTTCCCCGGCTACTGCCCGGTGCACGTGGCCATCACTGAAGCCCACATCCTTGAGGCCAAAGCGCAGCACCCTGAAGCCCTGGTCCTTGCCCATCCTGAGTGCCGTCCGGAAATCCTGCGCCACGCCGACCAGGTTCTCTCTACAGAGGGCATGTGCCGGTACGTCAAAACCTCACCTCACCGGGAGTTCATCATCGCCACAGAGGTGGGCATCATCCCCCGCATGGAAAAAGAAAATCCTGGAAAACGATTCTTCCCTGCCTTTTCAGGCGCCATCTGCGAGAACATGAAAAGAACCACGCTCGAGAAGGTTCTCGTCTCGCTTGAAGAGGAAATCCACGAGGTGACCCTCCCTCAAGAGGTCATCGAAAAGGCACGAAGAGCCATTGAGCGGATGCTCGAGCTCTCAGGATAAGAGGAGACCGAGGCGCCGTAGAGCAGCGTGAAGGATTTCCTCGAGCATGTCACTGTACGAGAGACCGGCGTATGAAGCCATCTTCGCAAGGTGCCCATCCCAACACCAGCCAGGATTCGGATTGACCTCGAGGAGATAGGGATTCCCGTCTCCGTCGAGGCGCCAGTCAAAACGGGCATAATCGCGGCACCCCAGGCGCCTGAAGAGCACAAGCGACCAGTTCACGATACGAGACCTGGTGGCCTCTGGGATGGAAGCAGGAACGGACCGTACCGTCCCATACGAAGACTGAGGCAACCACTTGGCCTCAAAGCCGCAAATGGGCGGAAGACCTGGAGGAAGCGCACTGTAGTCCTCCTCAGTAATAGGAAGCACCCGGTAATCCCCAGGGGGGTTGCCAATAATACCGCAGCTCAGATCCTTGCCGGAAAGGAATTCTTCGACGAGGATTGGCTCGTTGTACCCGAACCGCGCGCGGATGTCAGCAACTGCTTCTACAAAGTCCTCGGCATTGGTGACCACGCTCTTCTGGGTAATACCAAAACTCGAATCCCCAAAGTTGGGTTTCACAATAACTGGAAACGGGAAAGGGAAGTGGAACGTGAAATCCCCAGAGTTGATGAGGAAAGCCCGGGGAACAGGAATTCCAAGTTCCTTTGAGACTCCCCGCACAAGGGACTTGTCGTAACAGTGGGCAAGGCACTGGGGCCCGGCCCCGGTATAGGGAATTCCGAGAACCTCAAGGAGAGCTGGGATGTGGAGCTCCTTCCACGGATCGTTCTGGAAACCCGCGTCACAAAGGTTAAAGACGAGGTCCGTTTTTCCACGGAGAGCAAGGAGTTGCGAAAGCACCTTTCCATGATCCTCGAGGTACCGGAAAGTGTACCCTTTGAGTTCCTGTAGGGCTCTCTTGAGTTCAGCAACGGCGAAGGCATCGTCTTCGTCAAAAACCCTTCCCGGTTTCGTAGCATCGGGAAGTCGAGGATCCCCAAGGAGCACAGTAACTCGAAGTTTCGAAGTCTTTTTCGGCTTCGGCGGCAAAGCCTCCTTACAGGCTCTGGCTCGAACAAGGAGGCGCTCTTCCATCATACCGAGGTCCTGTGCCCTCTTCGACTCGGTACATTCCTTGCCACAGAGCGATACCTCCTGGAACCCGGCACGCTCAAGGAGAAGCTTAAGGTCCTCGTAGGAGTACAGGCGCTCTGCATAGAACTGGTCGACAAGAACTCCCTTCTCAACGTGGGCAACAATTTCACGGGAAACGAGCCGCGTTCCATCCTTCGCGAGGGATCGCTCCCGGAGGACAAACTCCTTCCTTCCAATCCACTCCCAAGACCGGGGCTGAAAGTGCTCTCTCACGTACGCCCCGTCGGCAAGGTCGAGAAAAATCCTCCCTCCGGGTTTCAGAACCCGGAAAACTTCCCGGAGCACCCGGAGGTCGTCTTCGGGGCTCTCGAAGTAGCCAAAACTGTTCCCAAGGATGAGAACGGCATCGAACGTTGCGTCCTCGTAGGGGAGCTCACGGGCGTCACCCTCTCGAAACTCCACCGCAAGCCCTTCCCGTCGCGCCGCGGCTTTCGCCCGCTGAATAAGGGAGTGAGAGCGGTCAAGACCAAAAACATGCTGGAACCCACGACGAGCCAGTTCCAGGGAGTGGCGCCCATGACCACAGCAGAGATCGAGGATATACTCTTGAGGACACAGAGAAAGGGCTTCTGTAAACCAATCCACTTCCTTCCGGGTAATCTCGGGATCCTCAACAACGTCTCCATCTGTCTTCAGGTAGAGAGAGGTAAAGAGGCGCCGCCACCAGTCAGGTGGCACATGCGCTTCGAGGTCTCCCACAGGTCCAAGAGAACGTGGACGAGGAGAGCGACCATTGCCCCCACGGGTAGAACTCGAACGCCCACCAGGTTCCTCTTTCATTCCAGATCCCTCCAGGATAATAGCTTGAGAACTATTATAGTCCAAGACACCGGAAGAAGAGGAGAAATTTTTTGGAGTTCCCCCTAAAGTTCCCCGCCTTTCTACCGATATACCAAGATGAGGGAATGAAAGGGCAAACTCTCCGAAAGGGGAGGGCGCAAAGCCACAGGCCTACGGCGCAAAAACGCTATGGTGGCTGGGCTGCCAAGTCCCTGGCGCGTCTTCCCCCCTCGGAGAGGAGTACAGGGGGTGTGAGGACGTGCGGAAGAACACAGCGTTTCTCCTGCTTTCTGGAATCCTTCTCCTTGTGCTTTTTATTGCCGGGTGTTCCACCGTCTCCTTTGAGGGGAAACTCCCCTCGTCGTTCTCCGCACAGAATGGGGGAAAATTCATTGAATACTCGTCAGAGCGAATCCTCCTTGACGTTCCCTTCCTGCTCCAGGTTCCCCCTGGCAACTGGTCAAGCACCCGAAACTGTGGCGTGGCCTCGGCAGTGATGATTGCCGCGTATTACCTTGGCACCACACCCTCTCCCGAGGACATCAAGGAAGCAGACGACTGGCTCAACGCGCGCTTTGGTCTTCCCATCAACGGATATAACGGTGACTACACCAACGTCTTCCAGATTCGGGCATACCTTGAAAGCCGGGGAGTGCCGACCCGAATCGGCATGGGGAACTTGGAGGTGCTTCGGGGGCTTCTCCGGGCGGGAAAACCGGTTCTTGTTGCCGTCTTTGCCGACATGAACCTGCAGAGCTCAAAACATGCCATGGTGGCTGTAGGAATGGACAGCTTCTCCATCTACGTCCACGACCCTGGAAAACCAAACGGCGCCTACAACAGCTACCCTATTGGGCAATTCCTCTCTGCCTGGGAGAAGCAGGGGAACTGGTACGTGACCATCGAGTAGCTCAGAGGATTTCCTGGAGGTACTCCTCGAGTTCCTCCGGGGAGAGCTCTCGCCGCTCTTCCCGGACGATGTTCCCCTGACGATTGAAGAAGACATTGTGGGGAACCCAGGAGACGTTGTAGCGTTGCACTATCTTCGTCTCTGGAGTATCGATGGCCACAGGGTAGGTGAGGTTGTTCTCCGTCACAAAGTTCCGGAGCGCTTCTTCAGTACTCCCTCCGATGTAACCCACCCCAAGGACCACAAGCCCCCGGTCCCTGTACTTCCTGTACACCGCCTCAAGGCGGGGAGCCTCGCTGTGGCAGTGGCCGCAGGAGGGTGTGAAGAAGACAAGGAGCACTGGTTGCCCGAGGTACGACGAGAGTCGCACCGTCCCCCCGGAAAGAAGCGGCAGGGTGAAATCCTTCACCCGCATATCCACAGGTGTTCCCGAAAGGAAGTGGCATCCGGCAAAGAAGGCGAACACCACACACCCTGCACCCACCGCAAGGATGAGGAAGAGCACGGATTGCTTCATAGCATTCCCTCCCCGGATACCGTAACGGTATCCCCCACAATGGCCTCGGCAAGGGCAAGGAGTTCGAGAACTCGGGGGTCCTTGAGGGAGATGCGCTTCGCCGGACCCTGAATCTCCTCCTCAATAATCCCCGCCATTCGGAGCAATTTCACATGGCGCGAGAGGTTCGTTTTGTCGATAGGCAACATGCGCTCTATCTCACACTGGCAGAGCGGTTGTTCCGCAACGATCTTGACGATGGCTACACGCCACCGGCAGGAGAGAACCTTGAAAAGCTCTTCAACTCGCATAAGGCTCTAACCTTCCATACGAAAAGGACGAATGCGGGGTTTCACCTGGAAATCCCCGGGTCCGGGGCGGCGAAGCCCCGGACCGGCTCACAGGACCGACTTTATGGCCTCTATCGCCTGTTCTGTGGTCATATTCCTGATGTCAACGCCGACGTGCTTCTCCTTCGCAAAACCGGCTTTCTCAAAAGCATCCCGGAACATCTTCTTCTGCATGTCCGCGTGACATCCGGCGACAACGAGCTTCTCCACATCACCTGTCCCCTTCAGGAAGACCTCCCAGAAAACATCCCCATCAGAGGCACACAGCTGCGGATGGATGCCGACAAAGTCGACGAGCTTTTCCCGCCGCAGGGCATTGAGCACCTCGAAGATATTCATCTGATGGAACGACGGACAGGTTCCCTGACAGACACAGAGAATGACGCCTTTCTTCGCCATGGTACGCACCTCCTCTATTTGGTATCCCCAAAGTAGGTTATTGCCTCGGCCGGGCAGAGCTTCTGGCATCCCCGGCAGAACTCCACGCACTCCAGGGGGTTGACCACCTCAGGCTTTCCGCCGTTCTCTCTGTACACCCCATGGGGACAGAAGTTCACACACGTCAGGCAGCCCGTGCACTTCTCGTAGTCGATGATCGGGTACCACGTCTTCGCCATCGCCCTCACCTCTCGGTACTCCTGTTTACTTGTTGTACAAGTGTACAACAAATCAACAAAGAAAACAAGGGGGGCTCCCCCCTCACTCCACCGTTACGCTCTTTGCGAGGTTCCTCGGCTGGTCCACATCACACCCTTTCTCGAGAGCAACGTAGTAGGCGAAAAGCTGCAGCGGCACAATGGCCAGAAGGGGCGAGAAGGCCTCGAGGGTCTTCGGGATTTCCACCACGTAGTCCGCCTTCTCCCGGACCTCCCGGTCACCCTCGTCGCACAGAGCAATCACTTTTCCTCGCCGGGCCTTGATTTCCTCGATGTTCCCGAGGACCTTGAGCCTCCGCTCTCCCTGGCCCACCAGGATAAAGCTCGCCACATCGGGTTCGATGAGGGCGATGGGGCCGTGCTTCATCTCCCCTGCTGCAAGCCCCTCGGCGTGGATATAGGAAATCTCCTTGAGCTTCAGGGCCCCCTCCAGGGCGAGAGGATAGTACAGCCCCCGGCCGAGGTAGAGGAAATCCTTGAAGAGGTAGAATTCCCTCGCCAGGGCGTGGATTTCTTCTTCGCGGGAAAGGAGTGTGCGCATCTTTCGGGGGAGCGTGGGCATCTCCTCAAGAAGCGATTCCATCGTCCCAGGAGGAAGCGTTCTCTTCCTCTTCCCCCAGAAAAGGCCAAAGAGCAAAAGCACCGTCATCTGAGCAAGAAAGGCCTTCGTCGAGGCCACACCAATCTCGATTCCCGCCCGGGTGTACACGGTCCAGTCGGCAAGGCGAGTCAGGGAACTCCCCAGAACGTTGCACACCGCAAGGACTCTGGCACCTTTTTGCTTTGCGAGCTCCACCGCCCGCAGGGTATCCGCCGTCTCTCCCGACTGGGAAATGGCCAGAACCAGGGTCCGCTCATCAAGCAGAGGGTCCCGGTAGCGGAACTCCGAGGCGTACTCCACGTCAACCGGCAGGCGCACGAAATCCTCAAGGTACATCTTCCCAATCATCCCTGCATGGCAGGCCGTCCCACAGGCAACGGTCACCACCCGTTCGAAATCAAGGGGGAAGTCCTCAAGCTCCTCAAATTCCACCTCTCCCCGCGCGAGGTTCACCCTTCCGGCAATGGTGTCCTCAAACACCCGGGGTTGTTCGTGAATCTCCTTGAGCATGAAGTGCTTGAAGCCCCCGCGCTCGGCGCTTACCGGGTCCCAGGGAACGGTGAAGACCGTCTTTGAGCGTTTCCCCCCCGTCCTGTGGAAGACCTCCCACCCGTCTCTGCTCACCCGGACAATTTCCCCATCTTCAAGGAACACCGCTTTGCGGGTGTACTCCAAAAACGCCGGAACGTCAGAGGCCAGGAAGTACTCACCATCGCCAATCCCCAGAATCAGGGGACTGAACTGCCGAACGCCATAGAGCACCCCCGGTTCCTCGGCAAAGAGGACACACAGGGCATAGGACCCCTCAAGGATGGGAAGGGTCCGGAGAATCCGCTCCAGAGGCGATCCATCTCCCTCGAGGAGATGGGCCACCACTTCGCTATCTGTCTCTGAGAGAAAGCGATGCCCCTCGGCAAGAAGTCTCTCCCGGAGCGCCCGGTAGTTCTCAATGATGCCGTTGTGGACGAGGGCAAGGGTTTTCCGGCAGTCGATGTGAGGATGGGCATTGTGGTCGGCGGGGACCCCGTGGGTTGCCCAGCGGGTGTGGCCGATACCACACCGGGCGGTGAAGGTTTTCCCCGCAAGCTCCTGCTCCAGCACCCCGATTTTCCCAACTTTTCGCACCACCACGATCTGCCCCTTTTCCTGAAGGGCCACTCCTGCCGAGTCGTAGCCCCGGTACTCAAGCCGCTTCAACCCTCCAAGGAGGACATGAAGGGCTTCCCTCTCCCCAACGTACCCGATGATGCCACACATTTTGCTCACGCTCCCCCAACCATCTAAAAGTCCTCTTCAAAAGGCACCAGCTTACCCCTTTTCTCGCAGGACAGACCCTCGTCAAAGAGCCGGTCGTAGCTTTTGTCGCTATGCTGGGCCAGGGCGCAGACGATGAGGCCTTCGTCCTTCTCGCAGAAGAGTACCCGTTCGTTCTGATGGCCCTGGGGATAGACGAAGCACCGGGCATTCTTCAGCTTCTTCGCCCCGCTCCGCCGAACCTCCGGAAGGCAGAGCCGGCGGAGAATTCTTCGGATGCGCTCCTGGGTCGTCGCATCGGCCTTCTGGTACCACTCTAAGGCCCGCTTCCCAAAATACACCGGAATTTTCGGAGCGCGCCACACCTTCTCAAGGTATGCCTCGAAAACCGCCACTCCGGCAGGGGAGAGGAAAATTCGGTTCTCTCGTTCCTCAAGGAGCGAGGAAATTTCTTTCGGCAGGGTGGACCGGACAAGCTCAAACTTCGATCGACCTTCCCCAGAGAGCGAATGGAGCAGGTCCTCGTGCTCGGCAATAACAGAGTAATCCCAGTCTATAGGGAGAGGAGGCATTTGCACGATCCTCTGGAAGGCCTCGTAGATGTAGTACACGGGGACGTTGAAGAGCAACCCCACCAGAGTCGCGTAGGCTCCCTCTGCCTTAAATCCCCCCGTGGCGTTGATGAGCACCTCCCGGCCCTTGAACCTTTCCTCTCTAATGCAGGCCACCAGAGTCCCCACAAGGGCACGCAGGCCCAGACAGAAGTCCGCTTCCCGGTACGAGAGATCTCTGACGCACACCATCCTCGTCTCGTGCCCCCGGTTTTCGAAAAACTCGGCAAGTGCCCGGGCACAGAGGTGACTTTCAGGGGTTTCGGAGTGGAGGAACACCAGGGCGTCGTCCTCCCGGAGCAGATGGTACAGCGCGTTCGTCTCCGCCGAGGCCTTTCGCAGGTCCGTGAGGGCAAGGAACCGGATGAGTTCTGCCACGTCCGGGGAGCCAGAAGGTGACGCATTCCTCGCGAGGGAAGTCCCCACCGTATTCAGAATGGTCCTCACCGGGTCTCACTCCTCTCTCTATCCCTGGCTCCATTATACCCTCCGCAAAGGAAGGTCCAAAACCCCGGAAAACCGACCCACCCTCTCTGGATGCATGCTGAAGTTTCCGCATTAGTGGCGGAAAGAAGCACCAAGAGGAGCGTAATCTTGGAACGGCTCAGTACGCCCTCCGGGAGATCCTCACACGTTCCGTGGATGAGAGAGGGGAAGGACGCCCTTCCAAGAACCAGGAGCTTACCACTATCCTGAGGTGGCGGGGAAACCTGAAGGGAGCCAGAATGCCAGGCGCCATAGAGAGCGCTCAACTGCAGCGCCGATCATGTCCTCCAGGTTCGCCCTTCCACAGTCCTCTTGAGTCATTCCCAGGATCTGAGGCCCAGCAAGTGCTCAGCAAGGCTGACGCTTTGAGAACCCGGCAAGGCAGAAGCCCCTTCCCGAAACCATGGAGGAAGAGAAGGAGAGGGGGCTTTTCCAGGAAGCCTATGAGTCGACGCCATCACCTGAACCCGCGCACCTGGCATCTTCTTGGAGGACCTTCTCCCGCTCCTCCCTGATGACCTCAACCAGCGCCACCACATTCTCAATGGGGACATCCCGCATGATTTCCTGGGCCGGGGAGATGATGAGGCCCCCACCCTTTCCCAGGGTCCGTATGGTTTCCCTGG
>Ga0080004_1128994_pt1 | contig 85292 bp, 74 predicted proteins | sample WasSprMetagenome_FD_69207 | JGI IMG/M metagenome (GOLD analysis project Ga0080004, IMG submission 69207) | Sulfidic aquatic microbial communities from Washburn Spring, Yellowstone National Park, USA - WS (SPADES assembly) (version 2) | ecosystem: Environmental > Aquatic > Thermal springs > Hot...
AATCGGGAGCATCGAAACACCAAAATATGGAATGGGGCAGGAGGGAATAAGCGCTTCTAGCATGCGTATATAACATGGTAAATGGATTCGAAAAATAACGGTTAAATTTGCCAAAGTTTAGGGCTTCTTGGCTACCTTCCCATCGCTGTCGATTTCGAAGCGCATGGCTACGACGTTGAAGCCTTTCTCGAACCAAGCCTTGGCTTGCGCCTTTAGGTCTTCCTTCGCATCCATGGTTTCTTTAGTCCTCCTAGCCTCGAAGCTTTTGCCCAGAGCTCGGAGCCGGATGGAGGCTAGCCTAGGCTAAGCTAGGATAGGATCCTCCTCCCCTTCAACGGCGTCTGGGCTCTTGGTATAGGATCCTTCGGAGTATGCCATCGAAGGTCTCACCCTTGCGGCCCAGCTCGCAGAGCCTCTCGTATACCTCCCTGCTTATCCTTATGGTCGTGTATTCCTGCCCAGGGGGCTTATCTTCATTCATTTTTTGTGCATCATACACTTTACATGAATCGCGGCATATAAACCTTACGTTAAAAATGGATGGTTTATTTATCATAAACCTTAAATTACTCCTCCAAAAATTATAGGTGATGAGAAATGCGCCCGAGGGGGCACCCAAGCCTAAACATCGAGAGGGGGGAGGAGTTCCTCCGGATCCTGCTTTTGATGGCGCAGGGGGTGAGGACGCCGAAGGCCCTCTCAGAAGCCCTAGGGCTTAAACCCTCAACCCTCATGAAGTACCTGAACCTGCTCAGGAGGAATGGCCTCATCAGGTATGGGGAGAAGTTGGGAAAGAACCAGCCCTATGAGATAGTCTGGGAGGCCCTCTCCCACATGTTCGTCAAAAGGGCCACAGCCCTAAGCGCAATAAGTCTCGCAGTCCATCTAAGGGATCTAAGCTTCTCCAAAAAAACCCCTGAGGAGAGAGACCGCATCTGGAGGGAGGTCCAAAGTAGGAGGGAGATGGACCTCCAAGCCTTCGCATCCAGGCCCGAGATAGTGGGCCTCGTGAGAGCGGGAACGATGGCTCTAGCATCATCCATAGATGATGTCACCACCCTCAACACCAGCCTCACAGACTTCCTCGACTCATTCAGGAGGGTCGTTATAAGGGCGAGACACGCCTTAACCCTCGAGGGGAAAAACGAGGACTTGAAGAGCCTCTTCAAACTGACATTGATGGTCGACCATATAACGCCCGAAGAGTACAGCTGGCTCAAGGCACTGAAAGACCTCGGCCTGATCGACGAGCAGAAGTTTCTAAAACCCTTGGAATGAGCGCTGAAAACTGCGTTTTCCATTCACTCCTAAGAAAAAGAAGCCTACGCCTCTACTCTATTCCTATTCCAGCGCCAGGGAGATAGGGGAGGACTTCGGGCTCGCGGAGGTAGGCCGTGGCTAGGCTACTCATCACTTCTCCTCCGTTTGCTCATCTATGCATTTTTGGATCTCCTTCTCTCTTCTCTACTCTAAGCTCCCGCGGGATCGTTGGATAAAGCCTTCCTGGCTACCATTCAAACCTACCTCGGATCCCGATGCGATGGCATAAAAGATGCCCATCCGATAGGAATCTTTTCAGGCATCCCGGACCTACCCCCTTCTAAGCTCCTCCGATACCCTAAGCTTCCTTTTCTTGGGACCTTTCTAAGAGCCCAAAAGAATCCAAATCCCCTAGAAAATTTGGGGACCTTATGGACCTTGGCAAGGGCCGGGCATTATAAGGACCCTAAGCATAAGGACCCTAAGCCTAGGCTGAGGCTTCCGATTGCCTGTAGCTGGAGTTTTAAACTTAAAACTACAACCACCAGCAACGCCCTTTGGGGTTATGGGCCGAGAATCAAGGGCTAGAGGGGCTTCTAGACCCCTTTCTAAAAAATTTCAGTGGTTGAAATCAAATCGAATATGCGTCGCGTCGTATGCGCCAATATATCCTCAACAACTCGATTTGACCAGGGAGGGTTGATGGTCTAGGGTTCCTATCCATGCCCTATCCTGGCGCTTCTTCCAAAAATCTATCCATGGAAAATCTTGAGGCTTCCTCAAAAAAAATCGAAAGCTAGATGCTCTAAGTCCCTAAAGGGCCTAAAAAAAGAAAAAAAGAGGGGGTTTTGCGGGAGAAATCTCCATACAAAATAATTATAGGTTTTTAACCCTGAATCGCGTAGGCGATGTACTTTGCATAGCCTCCTTAAGGGCAGGGAGGCGCTCCTCTTGCTTCGCTTCGCTTTCCCTTCCTTTTCTTCTTTCTTTCATCTTTCTTCCTTCTCTTCTTAATTCTTCTCTTTTCTTCCCCCGGGCTTTACGTGTAAGAAGGGAGGTCCTTGAAGGACTTGGAGGTTTTGAAGAGCAGAGGCAGATGGAAGCCCTCATCTATCTCCAGATCCACCAAAACTGGCTGGCAGGCTTATGAGCTCATCCTGGAGAGCATTACAAACCCAAGCTTTGAGAAAACGACGCTCGAGCCGCAGAAAGATCGGATACGATGCCCAAAAGCCTTGTAAAAAAGGTCGTTAAAATAAAAATTTCGGAATAAAGGTCCTAAAGAAGGGACTTTTAGGAAAGCTTAGGCTATCCCTACCAGCGGTAGGCTACTTACCTTACAACATAGAACATGCTTCCTTTATTGCGGTCTAATAATCTTCCCTGCTTTTCTGATGCCTAAAAATTTTCTATAACCTTATCCATACGTCGAAAAATATTTTAAGAGGGTAAATTTTATTCAATTTGGGAGATTAACAAAGAAGATGTCAAATATCGGAAGGAGGGAAAGGGGACAGCCGTTTCAAGCTAGCGATGAAACGATCGTTTACATACCGGAAAAGGGCTTTGTGAAGGTATCAGAGCTTAAGAAATGGCTGTCTGAGGAAGAGGGAAGCCGGGCTAAGGCCATAGCCAGGGCTAAACCTAGGGCTGGGGCTAGGACTGGAGCTAAGGCTAAGGAGGAGGCCGGGGCATTCGAGACGATGCCAGGGCTTCCTGAAGGCTACAGGAATGTTGGCCTAGAAGGGGAATGCAGGCGGTGGCTTCTCCTTCTTAAGGAAAGGTGCGGCCTCTCAGAAAAAGTGATGAAAAGGTCTGAGGAGATTTTGGGAAAGATCCTTGAGGATAAAGGGGCTTGGTTGACCATGCAGGGAAAGAAGCCCCGGGGTATAGCGGCCGCCATAGCCTACACAGCCTCCCTCCTAGAGGGCGAGGGGCTCAAGCAAAAGGCGATAGTCGCAGCCCTGGATTCAAAGATCACGGAAGTAACGATCAGAAGCGATCGAAGGCGAATCGAAGAACTCCTAAAACGGAGACCCTTGGCATAGGCTATAATCTTTAAAGGATCCTATCCTTCCCCAAGGCTTTTCCTATCTTAATCCATCAAAGAAGATATAAAGCTACCTAAGGCATAGGTTAAAGCATCAAATCAAATGGAATAAATTATGCGAAGCCTTGCGGCATAATCATATCTTTTCGCGGAGTACATTCTGCTTTCTTGCTGATACATGAAAAATTTTTCCGAAAATCTTCCTTTTAAAGGCTTCTAAAAAACAGAAGCCTCTTAATCTTGGAGTTTGTTGACTATGGAAAAGCCTCTATGCGTTTCATAGGCACCAGCAACTTTATGATTAAGAGCGAATAGAAAATCTGAAAATCGTAATTAAGCCGCAAAAATTATGCAATATATCTTGCCTGTCGCTTCAATTGCCTCCGCGCTACGGCATCGGAAAGGGTAAATTAACCCAAAAGCCCATTCTAATTGAATGAGGGATAACATGGGGTTTACTTACATAAAGCTTCGAGTTTATAGTTCGGATCTAACCAAAAGGGAAGAGGAGGAGGTTTTAGTGGATAGTGGGTGGATAGTGGGGCGCTATTTACTTCAATACCACGTCCCGCCATAGAGAAGCTAGGGCTTAAGCCCGTTGCTCGGCAGAGGCTTAGAGTTTATTATCGTCGAGGAATCGTTGATCGGGATGTTGGAGGGGCGGCTGTGGAATACGGGGAAAGGCGGGCCGTCGTTCCAATAGTGTTTGGTGAACCGAGGATGTACCGGCTCTTGGGGCAACAGCCTTGGAATCTCTGGGTTACCAAATAGACCCTGTGTCGAAGAGGTTAAAACCATCGAGCTACTGATGGTATAGTAATCATGCAATGGTAGAGAAGCTGCATCTCAGCCCTGGTGCCTCCCAGGTTTTCGATGATGTCGTGGATGAAGAAAGCGAAGGAAAGAAAAGCGAAGGAAAGGAAAGGAAAGGAAAGGAAAAAAAAGAAGAGCCAGGAAAGGAATGGAATTGAATTAGAAAAGGAAGGGTAGTTAGGTGAAGAGTGGTCGATGGCTGTCAGGAAGGAAGGCTTCGAAGGACCTGTTTTCGAGAAGACCCTCCTCGATGTAGAAAGGGGCGTTTATGTAGAGCACTGGTCCCTTTCAGGGGAGGTGTTCGGGTTTAAAGGGGAAAAGGCCTGGACCATCCAAAAGCGGAGGCTCAGAGGAGGTCTCCAAGAGGGTGTTGACATCGTAAGGCTCAACAATGGAAGCCTCTCCATAACGGTCGTTCCTACGAGGGGCATGGGAATATGGAAAGGAAGCTTTAAGGGCAACCTCCTAGGCTGGGAATCCCCTATCAAGGTTCCCGTTCACCCGCATTTCATAAACCTCGATGAGAGGGGGGGCTTGGGCTGGCTCAGGGGCTTCAACGAATGGGTCGTGCGCTGTGGCCTCGAGAGCAATGGAGCCCCAGGGGAGGACATCATCACCGACAACATGGGAAGGAGGAAGAGCATCATGCTACCCCTTCATGGAAGAATAGCGAACATTCCGGCCAGTGAGCTTAAAGCCTTCGTGAGGCTCGGAAAGCCCCTGGAGATCGGCCTTTATGGATCCGTATGGGAGGCTTCGATGTTCGGGCAAAACCTGAGGCTTTCGACCTATATCACTACGGAGCCCCAGGCCAACTGGGTTCGCATCCACGACATCATCGAAAACCTGGGAGGCACCAGGGCTGAGATGCAGCTTCTCTACCATTGCAACTATGGAAGGCCTTTCCTTGAAGAAGGGGCGAGGCTCCTATTGCCCATCAAACGGGTTGCCCCTAGGGATGCACGGGCGTCGGAGGGGATGGATTCTTTTCTAAGCTTCCGGAAGCCTGAGCCTGGCTTCGTGGAACAGGTCTACTTCTTCGAGCTTCTAGCCGGGGCGGATGGCTGGACTAAGGTTGTGCTGGAGGACAAGGACCGCAAAAAGGCTGTATCGATTTCCTTCAACCTCGAAAGGCTTCCATGCTTTACCCTATGGAAGAATACAGCCTCCTTGGAGGAAGGTTACGTAACGGGCCTCGAACCTGCCACAAACTTTCCGAACCAGAAGGCCTTCGAGCGAAGCAAGGGACGCGTCTTGAGCCTCGGGCTCAGGGAGCGATTCGAGGCTGAGCTCATACTAGCCGCCCATATTGGGGAGGCGGAAGTCCTGAGGTTGGAGGAGGATGTAAGGAAAATCCAGGGGCTTATAGAGCCCAAGGTATTCGACAGCCCCATCCCTGAGTTTTCACCCTTGGGCTGAACCCCTATTAAAGGCTCGATAAACAGTCTCATATCATAGCCAGAAGTTCAAGAAGGCTTATACCAGAAAAGGGCGCATCCTCTAATAGGCGCGGAAGCGAAAGGAAGGATACGAAGGAAGGGAAGAAAGGAAGGAAGGCTAGAATTCCCTTGCTAACCCTTCACTATGATAAGGGAACCATCCTCATATGGGGCGATCTAAGGATTCCCTATGCCAGCTGGGACCCTAGGGCGAAGGCCTACAGGGCCATGGCGCTATACTATCGGGACATCACGGATTATCTCAATCGAAGCCGCATCGCCTATGTGGACAAAGTGATGGACCCCCTCCCCATTCCCGAGCTCACATGCCGCCTGAAGCTAAGGGACTACCAGCATCAAGCCTTAGAAGCCTGGCATAGGAGCGGAAGGAGGGGGACGATAGTGCTTCCCACAGGAGCTGGCAAGACCGTGATAGCCATAAAGGCTATCTCGGACCTTCAATGCCCAGCCATCGTCGTTGTGCCAACCCTAGACCTTGTGGAGCAATGGAGGACCAGGCTGAGCGAAGAGTTTGGGCTTGAAGTAGGCGTCTATGGAGGGGGCGAAAATGTCCTTCGTCCCCTTACGGTTTCGACCTACGACTCCGCTTATCTAAGGGTTGAGGAACTTGGAAACCGTTTTCCCTTCCTCATCTTCGATGAGGTCCATCACCTTCCAGCCCCTGGCTACAGCCAGATCGCCGAGATGTTTGCCTCGCCCTATAGAATGGGCCTTACGGCTACGTACGAGCGGGAGGATGGTCTTCACAGGGAGCTCCCCCGCCTCGTTGGTGGGAAGGTCTTTGAGCTTTCCGTGGAAGACTTGGCCGGAAGGCACCTTTCCCCCTACACGCTCCATAAGATCTTCGTGGACCTTATGCCCGAGGAGCAGGCCGAATACGATAAGCACTATTCGATCTTCAGGGACTACCTTAGGAGCAGAGATATCATCCTTAGGAGCCCTGAGGATTTCCAGAAATTCATCATCAGAACAGGAAGGGATAGGGAAGCTAGGGAAGCGCTCCTTGCAAGGAACAGAGCCTTGGAGATCGCCCTCAACAGCCAGGCGAAGATCGAAACCCTGAGGAAGATCCTCGAGGAAAACCCTCAGGATCGCACCCTCATCTTCACCCAGCATAACCAGCTTGTCTACAGGATTAGCAGGGAGTTCCTCATCCCAGCCATTACGCACAAAACACCGAAGGATGAGAGGATGGAAGCCCTTAGGGGCTTCAAGGAAGGAAAGTATCGGGTCCTTGTTACATCGAAGGTCCTGGACGAAGGGGTAGACGTTCCGGATGCCTCCCTAGCCATCATCCTTAGCGGTACGGGGAGCACGAGGGAGTTCATCCAACGCCTCGGAAGGGTTCTGAGGAAGAGGACTGGGAAAAGGGCTAGGCTCATAGAGATCGTATCCAGGGAAACCGTAGAGACGAGGATAAGTTGGAGGAGAAGGAGGGGAAGAAATAGAAAGGAAGAAGGTTCTGAGGCTGATGCTGATGCTGAGGCTGAGACTGAGTTTGAGGCTGAGGCTGAAACCGATGCCGGGGCTTAACAAAGTTGGGGAACGAGACGGAACAGGGCAGGAGATAGAAATAAGGAAATAAGAAATCGGATTATGGGTATTTAGGTAGCCGCATCGAAATACGGGTATGGCAGTGGGTCTCCATGCTTCCCCTAAACCTCCTCATCGCCAGAACGAGGAAGGGATTCGTCAAGCCCGTCTATGCGAGCCTCGACCAGGCAAACCTAGAGATTGCCCAAATCCTCATAGAGCTTTTCAGGGCCAGCATCGGAAAAAAGAAGGGGGAGATCCTCGAGGAAGTCAGGAGTTACGAAGAGCTGGGCTTCGACTACCGATTCATCAGGGGCCTTTCGACCATCCTCGAGAGAAGGTGCCTCTTCGAGACTAAAAGTTCCTTAGATCCAGGTATGGTCAGAAGGCTCCTCTTCCAGGAATCCTGCAGGCTCGGGATAGCCCTCACGAAGGAGAAAAGGCTCCAAGCGTTAAGCTCAGTGGCGAAGACCCTTGGCGTCACCCCCGAGGAGATCGAGGAGTCCCTCTGGGGCGACCTCGAGGAGGAACTCATCCTAAGGGAGTTCAGGCCCCTAGAGCCCAAAGCCCTCTTAAAATACTACAACCTTTGCCTCACCCAAACCCTCCTCCTCAGGTCGACTTTCCTCGAATTCACAGTAAGGGGAAATTGGAAGTTCGTTTTCAGGAGGATAAAGCATCTGGGTCTTATGTACTCGGCCGAGGCGAGACCTGAGGGCTTCTATGTGGTCGTTGATGGACCCCTTTCCCTCTTCAAGCTCACGGAAAGGTATGGGGCTTCCATTGCCAAGCTCCTTCCCTCCATCATAGAAGCGGGAGGCTGGAGGCTGAGGGCCAGCATCGTCGGGGGAAGGGCACAAGGAGGCGAAGGCGGGAGGAGGCTCCTTCATCTGGAGCTGAGGGAGGAGGAGGTTGGAAGCCTCTTGGAGGATTTGCCTGAAGAGAGGGAAGCCCTGGGATGGCAACCGTTCGATAGTTTTATCGAGGAGGAATTTGCCAGGAGCTTCGAATCGGCAGGATTGGGATGGAGGCTCGTAAGGGAACCGGAGCCCCTCGTAACGGGAAGCCATGTCATGATACCGGACTTCAGCTTCGAGAAGGAAGGCATGAAGGTTTACATGGAAGTCGTAGGCTTCTGGACTCCAGAATACTTGGATAGGAAGCTCTCAAAGCTTAGACAACTTCCCAAGGTAGATATGATCGTTGCTGTTGACCGGAGGCTTGGATGCTCAAAGCTCGAATCGAGGCCCTTGAGGGCTAAGGTCCTCTTCTATGAGGATAAGATTCCCCTGAAGCCCATAATCGAGCATCTAAGGAGCCTTGAGGAGAAGATCGTTGCACAACAGGTTGAGGGCCTAGGGGAGAGGGAGATTGGGACGGAAATCGGGCTTGAAGGAGCCTTCGTGGAGTTGGATGGGCTTGCGAAGAGGCTGGGGGTTTCTGAGGAAGCTCTTAGAAAAAGCCTCCAGAGGCGGATGCCAAAGGGCTATAGGCTTATAGGAAAGGAACTCGTGAGGGAGGAGAAGCTCGCGGAAATCGCCCAGAAGTTGGCGGGGCTTAAGGATATGAGGCTAAAGGATGCCATCCGCCTCATCGAGGAGGAGGGCTGCCAGAGTCCCTATAATGTTCTCGAAGCCCTTGGATACGGCATCCGATGGCAGGGACTGGATGTGGAGAAGGCGATAGTCTTCAAGAAAGCCGGAGGGCTTGATGGAAGGTAACGGAGGTGAAGAAGGGAAAGAATAAGAATAGATCGATAGGATAGAAAGATAGGAGTCCGCTTGGCAAAGAAGGGGCTTAGGTTTTGCCAAACTGGGATGCGATAGGCCTCGCCTATTTATAAACCAAGGTTCCGGTTTCAGTTTCGGTTCCGTTCCGTTTTGATTTTCGGTCCCGATCCCGGTCTAGGTTCCAGTTATGTAAGCCGTATGCGGCTTACACTATGCCCTATCGCCCTATCGCTTCATCGCTTTTGTACCTTCACATGTTTTGGCACCAATCTTTATTTTATTATTTAAGGAACCTGAAGAATCCGATGGGGTGTTGAGGTTGAAGAACAGGTTGAAGGAAATCCTCAGATCCGGAAAGGTTGCCCTTGGAGTTACCGTAACCATAGGGCATCCTGATGTCACGGAAGTCCTGGGAAAGCTTGGCTTCGATTACATAAACATCGATACACAGCATACGCCCATAAGCATGGAAACGGTCCAGAGCATGCTTCAGGCCATGAGCTATTCCGAAACGACCCCCATCGTGCGTGTCCCATGGAACGAGTTTTCCGTGATCAACAGGGCTCTGGATGTGGGGGCCCATGGCATCATCATCCCCTACGTAAACACCAAGGAGGATGTGAAGAGGGCGATCCAATATGCGACCTATCCGCCCAAGGGAATAAGAAGCTACGGGCCTCGAAGGGCGGCCCTGAGGGACCCAGATTATGTAGCGACGGCGGATGAGGAGATTCTCATCCTCCCCCAGATAGAGACGAAGGAGGCCCTTGATAACATCGAGGACATCCTTTCGGTTGATGGAATCGAAGCCTTCTTTGTAGGTCCCTACGACCTTTCCCGTTCCCTTGGGGTTTTTGCCCAGTTTAGAACCCCTGTTTTCGAGAAAGCGATTGAACGGATCTTGGAAGCTTCCGAGAAAACCGGAACCGTAGCAGGGATGCTGGCACCGATGGAGGAGCCCTCTAAGACCATAGAGAGGGGCTTCAGACTCGTCAACGTAGGCTTGGATGTTGCCTTCCTAACCTCGGGAGCAACCTCGGCCATTCAAAGGGCAAGGACAGCCAAGGTTCCTGCCTATAAATAGCAAGGGCCTAGGTAGCAAGATCTTGCTTCGCTGGAGTAGAGTATAGGGGACGCCCCTTCCAAAAGACATGGACCATCCTTCTTTTTCTTTTTTTTCTTTTTCTTTTCCTTTCTTTTTTAACGGGCATGAGGTCGGGATGCATACCGCAAGAAGGAAGAAGCAATAATTTTAAAGCAAACTTTCGACGAAGAATTCTACATGACTAGCAGAGGAAGGCTCTTAATCCTGACCCACTCGGCAGGTTTCAGGCATAGCTACATCCCTACAGCAGTTGAAGTTCTGACGAAGCTTGGGGAACGATCCGGAGAGTTTGAAGCCTTTGCCACGGATGAGTGCTCCTCCATAAAGGCAGAGGGGCTTCGGGAGGGTGATGCCCTTCTCTTCATCACGACGGGCGAGCTTCCCATGGATGAGGCCCAGAAGAAGGCTTTCATAGCCTTCATAAAGGCTGGGGGAGCCTTCATCGGCATCCACAATGCCACGGACACGTTCTACAAATTTCCCGAGTACGGCGAGATGCTAGGAGGATACTTCCAAGGTCATCCTTGGACACAGGAAGTCTGGGCCCTCGTGGAGGATGGTAGCCATCCCTCGACAAGGCATCTTCCAAGCAGGTTCAAGGTGAAGGAAGAAATCTATACGTTTAGGGATTGGAGTAGGGAAAGAACCCATGTCCTCATAAGCCTCGATAATACCTCCGTCGACCTGAGCAAGGGCACTAGGAGCGACCATGACTATGCCTTAGCCTGGTGCCACAACTATGGAAGGGGCAGGGTTTTCTATACGGCCTTCGGGCACTTCCCCCAGCTTTGGAGGGAGGAATGGTTCCAGAAGCATATCCTTGGGGGTATCCTCTGGGCTATGGGACGAAGGGAATAGCTAAGCCGAATGTTGTTTCGAAAAGGAAGGGGTGCTCTTTTCTTTTTCTATTACTATTTTTCCCTTTGGCTTAATTCTATTTTTTCGGATTTCTTTTTTAGTTATAAGACATTGAATCAAGCCACAAAGCATGAATTCTAGCAATCCTAGAACCTGGATCTAGATTTAGACTTAGAGTTAGATTTAGATCTAGATTCAAGGATCATTGATTCGTAGGGAAGATGGTTCAGGAGCAAAATCGAAAGGTCATTTGAGAAATGCCACTATGCGAGGCGAAACGCAATGGAACGGAAGGGATTTGTCATCGAAGACCTAGGGAAAAGCTCTAAAGGATGAAGGCGCGAAAACCTTTTACGGATAGGGATTGCGAAAGCATAGGGAGCAAAGGGTGAAAAGCCCAGCTTTCCTAGTAAATAGTAGTTTCGGGTAGGGATTAGATGAGCTATCCAAAGGTCCTGAGGGAATCTTTAGAGGAAGCTTCGAGGGTCTATGGAGGCATTTTGCTTGAACTGGAAAACGCTTCCCTAGTCCTCCTATACGAAGGGGAAGAAGCCAGACTTGGAACCCTTGCCATCTCCATAGCTGGCATCAAAGAAGGGTCAAGTTCATCCATCCTTCTGGGAGGGGAGAATGTAGTAAGCGCAAGGGTAATGGCTGAGAGGCTTTCTCAAGAGACGGGCAAGATGGGCCTTCTATCCATTTTCTCCAGAATGGATTTGGATAAAACAGGGGGGATAAGGGCTTATTCGAGGCTCCTTGGGCTGCTCCTCGATAAAAGGACTAAGGCTCCTAAGGCTTCTGAAGGACGAGCGCCATAAAGTTGCGATGTATGAGCCCTCGATTCCTTCGATGGGCTGCCCGTTGAAGGATAAGCAATCTAGGAAACTTAGGAAAGAACCCATGCCCATGCCCATGATATGGTTTGAAAACTTCTAATACTCCCGATAGGTAACTATCCTATACCATACATAGATAAATAAAAATACCGTGCATAAGCCTTTGAAGTTCGAGGAAGCCTAGGAAGGCGAATGGTGTAGCAGATTGGCCAAGAAGGCTAAGAAACTGGATGAACTGGGAGCCTGGAGGAGGACCCATTATTCATGCGATATCCTTCCAGAAATCGATGGTAAGGAAGTTACGATCTTCGGTCTTGCGGCTAGCATAAGAAGGCAGGGGGGCATTACCTTCATCATCCTCCAGGATAAGGAGGGGATCGTCCAGATTACGTTACACAGGGACAGGGTTTCTGAAGAGCTCTGGAAAAAATGTGAGGAATTGAAGGAGCAAAGCTTCATCGGGATAAGGGGGATCGTAAAGAAAATAGAGAAGGCGCCTAGGGGAGCCGAGATCCTTCCGATAGAAATGAAGGTCCTTGCCTATCCAATAAGGCAGCCTCCCTTCCAGATATTAAAACGCAGGGAGCCAAGCCTCGAGAAGCGCCTGGACATCAGAGCTGTAGACCTCAGACGCCCGAAGGTCCAGGCAATCTTCAGGATAAGGCATACGGTCCTCCAGGCTTTCAGGGAACTCCTCTTGCAGAGGGGATACATGGAGGTCGATACTCCTAAGATCATCGCTTCTGCCACGGAGGGAGGGGCTGCCCTTTTCCCCCTTCTATACTATGATAAGGAGGCCTTCCTCGTTCAGAGCCCCCAGCTCTACAAGGAACAGCTCGCCTCAGCCTTTGAGAGGGTCTTCGAGATAGCCCCCGCCTTCAGGGCTGAGCGCTTCAGGACCACGAGGCACCTGAGCGAGTTCCTTTCCTTCGATGTGGAGGAAGCCTTCGTTTCCTATGAGGATGTCATGGGCCTCCTCGAGGACCTAACCATACATGCCGTAAAGAAAGTTGAGGAAAGATGCGCCAAGGAGCTGGAAGCCCTGAAGGTAAGGCTTCCCAGCCTCGATAGGCCCTTCAAGAAAATTACCTACGATGAAGCCCTAGGGATCCTTAAGGAGGAGGGCATAGAAATACCTTGGGGCGAAGACTTTTCCACGGAAGCCCTCAAAGCCCTTGGTAGCAGATATCAGGGATTCTATTTCATAACGGACTGGCCTACGGTGACGAAGGCTTTCTACATAAAGCCAAGGGACGACAATCCCAAGATCAGCGAGTCCTTCGATTTTATGGGGGGTCCCATGGAAGTTGCCTCCGGAGGCTCGAGGATCAGCGACAGAAGGCTCCTCACGAAACGCCTCAGGGAGAAGGGGCTGAACCCAAGGTCCTTCGAGTACCATCTCAAGGTCTTCGACTACGGTATGCCCCCCCATGCGGGTTTTGGCATGGGCTTCGATAGGTTCATCATGTTCCTAACGGGGCAGGAGAACATCAGGGAGGTTGTCCTCTACCCCAGGGATCAGGTAAGGCTGACGCCCTGAGCTTTCTGGAGGCCTATGGTTCTATGCCCAAGGAAAGGAAGAAAGGTCGTAGGGAATCCAAGGATTCGGCGAAGGAAGGGAGTTCGGGTCCTCGGATAGGAAGGGAGGAAGTCAAGCATTTGGCATGGCTTGCGAGGATTAAGCTTTCCAATAAGGAAATCGATGCCTTCGCCCAACAGCTGAACCAGATCCTCGAATATTTCCGCAAAATCGATGAGGTCGATACGGAGGGCATCGAGCCCACATACCATGTCTTAGACCTAACGAACGTCTTTCGAAAGGATGAGCCAAGGCCCTTCCCTGCGGAGGATGTTCTGAGGAACGTCCCTGAGAAGAGGGGTGGGTACGTGAAGGCTCCAAGGATGGGCTAGAGGAGGCTTGCTTAGTTGGAGAGCCTTCTTCGCATTCCTGTCTCGGAATTGTGCGATGCCATCAGGAGGGGCTCCATAAAGGCGGAGGATTATATGGCTTCCACCTTAGATCGAATCAGAAGATTGGAGGATAAGGTCCATGCCTTCATCACCCTCGTGGAAGAGCCGATTCTTATGGAAAGGGCGAGGGAAATCGACAGAAGGGTGAAGGATGGAAGGGGCTTTGTAGGATCCCTCCCTGGAATTCCCATCGCCATCAAGGACCTTATATGCACAAAGGGGCTCAGGACGACCTGCGGATCTAGGATACTTGAGGGCTACATCCCTAGCTATAACGCTACCGTAATAGAGCGCCTCCAGGGACAGGGAGCCATCGTTCTGGGGAAGACTAATATGGATGAGTTTGCCATGGGCTCCTCCACGGAATTCAGCTACTTCGGACCTACGAGGAATCCCTGGGACCTTTCCAGGGTTCCTGGAGGCTCCTCAGGAGGGAGCGCCGCGGCCTTGGCAGCCTACGAGGCTCCCCTGGCTTTAGGATCGGATACGGGAGGGAGCGTTCGATGCCCCGCCAGCTTCTGCTCTGTAGTCGGCCTCAAGCCAACCTACGGCTTGGTAAGTCGCTTTGGGCTCATAGCCTATGCCAACAGCCTTGAACAGATTGGACCCATGGCTAGGACCGTGGAGGACTGCGCCCTTCTCTTCAGCCTCATGGTGGGACGCGATCCTTTGGACAGCACTTCCGTAGAGCCCCCAGAAACCGTTTTCTTCCAAAGCCAAAGGACGGACGATGCCATGGACCTGAAGGGATTGAAGGTTGGCATACCTAAGGAGTTCTTCGGGGAGGGGACCCAAGAACCCGTCGCTGAGGCTGTTCAAAGGACCCTAGAAAAGCTCGAATCCCTGGGAGCCCAATGCCAAGAAACGACCATTCCGAGTATCCATTATGCCCTTCCGGCGTATTACATCATAGCGATGTCTGAGGCAAGCTCAAACCTTGCTAGGTACGATGGGCTAAGGTATGGGCTAAGGGTTCCCGATCGGGGCTATGGATGGAATGCCATCTTCTCAGAGAACAGGCGCCTCGGCTTCGGTCCTGAGGTGAAAAGAAGGATCATCCTAGGAACCTATGCCCTTTCGGCCGGCTACTTCGAAAAGTACTACTTGAAGGCCCAGAAGATAAGAACGATCCTCCGCATGGAGTTTCAGAGGGCCTTCAAGCATTTCCATATCCTTGCTGGTCCTTCCATGCCCATCCTTCCCTTCAAGATCGGTGAGAAGGTCAGCAATCCCTTGGAGATGTACATGTGCGATGTCCATACCGTCCCGGCAAACCTTACGGGCCTTCCTGCCCTATCCTTGCCATGTGGCTTCAGGAATGGCTTGCCCGTAGGAATTCAGTTCATGGCTCCTGCCTTTCAGGAGGGGCTTATCTTTAAGGTTGCCTTTGCCCTTGAAAAAGCCCTCGACTTAAGGGAGGAACCAAGCCTAGGCTTTAGATAAGGTTTGTTTATCACCATAGTTCAATAGAAGAAGATAGTCTGAGGGTATGGCGATGGTAAAGGACAAAGGAAAGGGAGGAGGCAAGGGGAGAAAAGAAGGAGAAGGAAAGGAAAGTGAACCCAAGGTTATCATCGGGCTAGAGGTTCACGTGCAGCTCACGAACCTCAAGACGAAGCTCTTCTGCTCCTGCTCAACAGATTATCGGGGAGCCGAGCCTAATACCCATGTATGCCCCATATGCATGGGGGAACCAGGAACCCTTCCCGTATTGAACGAAGGAGCCATCGAGGATGCCATCATGGTAGCCCTGGCCTTGGGCTCCAACATATCGAAACGAACCTTGTTCTCAAGGAAGAACTACTTTTACCCTGATATGCCAAAGAACTTCCAGATATCCCAATATGATGGGGCTGGGGGCATCCCCTTCGCCACGGGAGGCTCCGTTTCCATAGGCGTAGGAAAGGAAGTTAGGATCCGTAGGATACAGATAGAGGAGGATCCAGGAAGGCTCGTCTACGAGGGAACTATAGATGCCTCTCCCTTCACCCTCGTAGATTACAACCGGGCTGGGCTGCCCCTCATAGAGATCGTGACGGAGCCTGACATAGAATCCCCAAAGGAGGCGAGGATGTTCCTCCAGAGCCTTCGTTCCATCTTAGAGCATCTTGGGGTTTTTGATGAAAGCCTTCAGGGAGCCATGCGCTGCGATGCCAACATTTCCATCCGAGGAGGAAAGAGGGTCGAGATCAAGAACATATCTTCCTTCAAGGATGTAGAACGAGCCTTGAGCTTCGAGATAACGAGGCAGAAGGGCCTCCTAGCCAGGGGTCTCAAGGTTGGGATGGAGACGAGGCATTGGGATGACCTCAGAAGGATAACAGTTTCCTTGAGGATCAAGGAAGAAGAGCAGGACTACAGATATTTCCCAGAGCCCGACCTTGTCCCCATAACGATCTCGGAGGACCTCATCGCCAAGGTTAAGGCCCGCATGCCCATCCTTCCATCCGAAAGGAAGAAGATTTTCGCCGACAAGTACGGCATTCCCCTCCAGACGGCCGAGGTCCTCGTAAGCAGCAAAGCCATGGCAGATTTCTTTGAAGAATGCATCAAGCTGAAGGCGGATCCCCTCACCCTCGCCAACTGGCTTACAGGAGATCTCAAAGCCCTCCTTAATGAGATGGAGATCGAAATATGGGAATCTAAGGTAACGCCAGCCCATATGGCTGAACTCCTTTCCCTCATGAAGGAAGGCATCCTGAGCGGGAAGATGGCGAAGGAGGTTCTCAAGGAGGTTGTCGCCACGGGAAAGATGCCCAGGAAAATCGTGGAGGAAAGGGGGCTTAGGACCATAGCATCCATGGAAAGCCTGAAGGAAGTCGTGGAAAGGGTCTTCTCTGAAAACCCTGAGGCAGTGAGGGATGCCCTAAGGCAGGAAAAGGCCGTACATTTTCTTATAGGCCAGGTCATGAAGGCAACAAAGGGATCGGCCGATCCTTTGATAGCGAACGAGGCTGTTAGGAAGAAGTTGGAGGAAATAGCCTCCTTATCCTCATCTTCATCCCCGTCCCTGTCCCTGTCCCCGTCCCCATCTCCGTCGTCATCCCCATCCCGGACATAAGCCTCACCTTTGGATCGGACTTCCTTTTGGCCTCTAACCTTCAGCCCTCAGCCTTCAGCCCTCAGCCTTCAGCCCTCAGCTGAAGAAGCTTCTTTTTGAAAGGATATAGTGACAAACTATAGCCGTTGCTATGATGAAAGCGCCAATCATTACAGTAAGGGCTATGGTTAGGGGGGTCAATGAAAATTCAAAGAAGAGAAGGAGGGCCCTCATAAGGGATAGACCGAAGGCTACATAGAGGATGAGGACGAAGAGCCCTAGGAGGAATCCCCATCTCTTCCTCATCATAAGCCCTGCAGCTGCCAAAAGGGCCGCAATACCAAGCGCAGTCACATGGATCGCAGGAGGGGGAAGAAGGGATAGGACGATCATGGCCAAGCTTGAAGTCACGAAGAAAGCCAAGGCACCGTAGATACCCCTGGGTAATCGATCTCGCTTGACGCTTTCTTCCTTCAAGGTCTCCTTTTTTTCCATGCTATCCGACCCTGGCTTTCCTTCCATTTTAAACGCCCTTAATAGGTATTTTAGGCTATGGGGCGCCTATTCATTTCATGGAGATTTCATGGAAACGACTTATGATTAAGGGCGTTTAAATTATCATTGAAGTTGGTGGAAGGTGCTTGAATTTTATTTCATCTTCTTCAATATAAATCCCATAGCTTTCCATTATGTTCAGCCCAATTATGGCATCTACCGCTAAATCCTCAATAACTCCCATTACTTCTTTTTCAGGCAAGACATAGCCCTCAATCTCAAGGTAGACTGTCGTATCTCCAATGAGCTTTGCATACTTACCCTTTACAGCTAAGGGTATACTCTTTGGTTCGGAAGGCTCGAAGCCAATTTTCTCGGCAAATTCCTTGCTCAGATAGCTTCTCCTAGATCCAGTGTCGAATAAAGCTCTGGTCTCGAAGACCTTGCCGTCCTTATGCAACCTGATATTCTTTTCTACCTTAACCATCCTACACTACCAATATGAGACCTATTCTTAGAATATAAAAATTACGGAAAGGTCAAATCGCAAACACAAAACCAAAACATGGAAGCATATTGAAACATTTGAAAAGGAGCTGAATCGCATCCTCAGACTTTTGATAGAAGATTGAAGTTCATAGAGCCTTGCTTGAGGAATGATAGCAAATTAAAGGCTCGGCATTATCATTGCTCAACTTAAACAATAATAAAGGAAAGAGCATTTCCTTAATAGATGTCTTAATTGAAAATGAAAGCGAGGATTAAAAAATAGATCTTCGCTCTTAATCAGGAAGTTTGTTGGTGATGACTTAAGCCTTATCTTATTGTTGAAGGTTCTACGGCAGAACTTGCATCGATACCGCCGATACGCATGCCTTTACAAGGCTTATCGGATGACTGCCTCAGACCTGCAGTAAGGACATCGGATGCCCTTAGCCCATCGGACTTCCCTGAGAAGCCTGGCGGCCGATGCCTCGCATGAGAAGAGGTTCAGAAGCTCTTCCAGCATAGAATAGGATCAGGCGAGGTGAGAAATCAACCCTATGCCCACCAACAAACTCCCTGATTAAGAGCGAATGAAAATAAATAAAAATTAATCGCCCACCTTCTCTCTTCTCTTTCTTAACTTATCTCCCTACCTTTATGGCATAGGCTCCTTCCTTTTTTATACCCGCCTTCTTTCCAATCTCGGAATTCTCGGAATCGATGATGATGAGGAGCCCACTCCAGTTCTCTGAAAGGGTCAGGGTTTTACAGTTGGGGCAGATCGGGCGCTTCGTCTTGGGAATATCGAAAATCTCCTTGCAGTTGCTACATGCCATTTCTGTCACTTCGTTTCCTCCTGAGCCTTTACCTCGGCACCCCTAGCCTTCATGACATCTTCCTTGATCCATTCCAGCTTGCCTAGGAAGGGCTGGCGGGCTGTAGCCCCTATCTTCCCCGTTCCTCCTCCTGATAAGCTCACGGCGGCAATCCGAACCCTCATGATATCGCCTTTCTTCAACATACGGTGCGTCTGCTTTCCAAGGAGGGCCCCCTGCCTCTCATCGTAGGTCATATAGTCGTCGAGGATCTGGGAGACATGGAGAAGGGCATCCACAGGGCCTATCCTTACGAAGACTCCAAAGTCCTGAACCTCCACGACCTCGCCTTCAACGATCTCTTGAAGGACCGGATAAAAAGTGAGGAGGGTAAAGGTAGCCCTATGGTAGGTTGCTCCATCTCCGGCGATGATTCTGCCCACGGGATCCACTTCGACATCCAACACTTTCAAGACATATCCAAGCTCCTCGTCCATAATTCCTTCGTACCGGTGCTTCAGCTGTTCCTCCGATGCCTTGGCTAGATCCAACCCGAACTTTTCAGGTGGGATCCTTATCGTATCCTCAAGGCGTACGGTCCTAAACACCTAGGGAGTCACTCTCCTTTCTTAACTTAAGGCCCAATTGCCCTCCTGTTTATTTAGGCATCCTAAAAGGGAAAAAGGATCTCTTTAAATTTTCCCTTCAGAAAGCCCTAGCCTTATTAAAAAAAATCCCAGCCCCGGGTCTTTATAGTTTATGCTTCAATCCCGATGCAGTCTTTCGGCAGTCCGATGAAGGGTTAATCCTAGAATAGGCGCTGAGGGGCCTGCATAGATGAGTTTGGCTATCCATGGGCTTACAATTTAATTAAGAAGTTTAGAGTAGAATGCCTTGGTGATGATCTCTTGGTGGATGAAAGAGGGATACAACTCCTTAAGGAGCTTACCGAATCCTTCGGCCCTGCAGGATTCGAGAGGGAAACGGCCCTTATCGTTAAAAGGTTCATGGAGCCCTACTCCGATGAGGTCTTTTCCGATAAGCTGGGCTCCATAATCTTCAGGAAGACTGGAACGAAGGAAAGACCCCGGATTTTGCTGGCCGGTCACATAGATGAAGTGGGATTCGTCATTTCGGGCATTGACGAGAAGACTGGCTACCTAACCTTCAATACCCTTGGAGGCTGGTTCGATCAGGTCCTCATGTCCCAGAGGGTCATCGTCAGAACGAAGCGAGGGGACATAATGGGCGTCATCGCTTCCAAGCCTCCTCACCTTATTCCCCAAGAGGACCTAAACAAGGTAGTGAAACGACAGGATATGTACATCGATATAGGGGCTACGAGTAAGAAGGAGGCTGAGGATATGGGGGTCCGAATCGGGGATCCCGTAATCCCCTGGTCCCCCTTCTCGATCATCAAGGGCGGTACAGTAGCCATGGGGAAAGCCTTTGATGATAGAATTGGGGCCTTCATAGCCATGGAGACTGTAAGGAGGCTTTCTGAGGGAAAAATCGAGCATCCTAACACCATCTTCGGAGCCGCAACGGTCCAAGAGGAGGTAGGGCTTAGGGGTGCGGCTACGGTGGCCCATGTCGTAGACCCCGATGCCGCCATAGTTTTGGATGTCGACATAGCAGGGGATGTGCCAGGGGTTACGCCCAAGGAGGCCCCTTCAGCCATGGGGAAGGGCCCCTGCCTCGTAACCTACGATGCCACCATGATTCCCAATCAACCCTTCAAGGACTTCGTCATAAGAACGGCTGAGGAGATGAAGATCCCCCTACAGCTGACCCAGGTGGCGAGGGGCGGAACTGATGCGGGAAGGATCCACATAAGCCGGGCTGGATGTCCCAGCGTTGTCTTAGGTGTTGCTACGAGACATATCCATAGTCATGTAGGACTTCTCAGCCTTGAGGATGTAGAAAATGCCATTAGGCTTACGATGGAACTCATAAAGCGTTTGGATGAGGATACTGTGAGAAGTTTCACGACCATTTGAATTAAATGGATAAAGGTATCGAAAGAAGTTTCTATAGCTTCATTCCGGGATGCAAGGCTCTCTTCAAATCACTTTTCTTTTCCAAATAAGGAACTGCTACTAATACCGCCAATGTATTTTTTGGCGCTAGGCTTCCGATTCTACGCGAAGTTTTTGGCTACAGAAATCGCTGAGTTGGATGATGGGAAACCAATGCTTGCTTCAAAGTTTAATGATGGAAAAGACTATCTGCCTACGAACAAGTCAATTGGATTATTCTTCTACCACTATGTGACGATAATGGACCTCGATATGGATATGGATATGGATCGCATGATCCTTATCTAAAAGTCAAGTTCGAGCTGCTAGGGCTTGGCTTAAATATAAATAAATAAGTCTGGTTTAGAAGCCTAGGGAAGGTTCGATGCCAAAGGTGATAGATCGCCTCTGGACTTGGGGACATGAGGCTGGAAGCCATAACAATGCTTATGGATTGAAGGGTACATCGCGGATGACACCAGCGGAAGGAGCCTTCTACTTAGGCGTCCCCAACCTTCTCATGGTGCGCTACAATAGAAAGCCAGCCCCTCCCTTCGACCAGCATGCCTTAGCTCTGAGCCCCTTGAGACGGGTTGTATGGTCCATCGTTGGAGCCGGAGGCCTAACGGAAGCCCGGGAGATAGATGCGGTTCTTGGTCTTGCGGAACGTTTCCCCAACATCTGCGGAGTCATCATGGATGACTTCTTCAAGGAAAGGCCCCTCGAGGACGGCCGCATAGCCGTCTATACGGCTGAGGAATTGAAGTCTATGAGGGAACGTCTCTTCGTAAAAGGGCGGAGACTGGACCTTTGGGTGACCCTCTACACCCACAACCTCGACCTTCCGGGCTTGAGGGAATGCCTGGACCAATGCGATGTGATCACTTATTGGACATGGCATGCCTCAGACCTGCCAAGGTTGGAGGAGAACTTCGAAAAGCTGGAGGACCTTACGCCCTTCTCTAGGAAGGCGCTGGGCTGCTACATGTGGGATTATGGCGATGGCAGACCCATGCCCATCTCTTCGATGAGGCACCAGTGTGAGCTAGGCTTGAGATGGCTTAGGGAGGAACGCATAGAGGCGATGATCTTCTTGGCTTCCTGCATCTGCGACCTAGGTATCGATGCTGTCGAGTGGACAAGGAGATGGATTCTTAGGGTCGGAGAAGAGGAACTGTGAAGGCAAAGAAAGGGAGTCCTAAGGCATGCCTTAGGATCTGAGTTCTAGGAAAGGGAAGGGGGGAGAGGGGAGATGAGAGAAAAGAGAAAAGAGAAAAGAGAAAAGAAGGGGGAGAGAAGGATAGGATAGGTTACGATACGATATGATAGGATGTTAGGCTATAGGCCCTCGAAAAAGAGACCTTTTGAAGCCCTCCTTTGCTTTTTTTTTCTTATCAATGGAAGAATTGCCCCCTATGCACTTGATGCCCATAGCCCTGGTTTCCGGATTCCCATGGATTTAAACCAAAAGGTTTTCCAAAGCCTCCTAACCGAGGCCCTTCGCTAATCGACGTCCCAAAGTAAATTAAGCTTAAAAATATCCGCCACCATCAATAAGTGAAAAATGCCTAATGGAAACCCCTACCACTCCAGCAGTTCTGCGAATCCAAGAGTGGGAATTCTCTTCAATGCCCCTTCCAAGGCACCGAGGGGAGAAGATATCGATTTCGTCGCAGAGGCTGAGGTCGAGGAGCAAGTAGGAGCCGTCGAGAACGCGTTGGCGAGGCTTGGCTACATGCATAGAAGGCTTCCCATCGAAGAGGGAAAGGATCTTTTGGACCTTATAAGGGAGATAAAAGCCTTCAAACCGGATGTCGTCGTTAACCTATCCGAAGGAGCCTTCGGGGATAGCCACATGGCAATGAACGTTCCCTCCATCTTGGAGCTTATGCGAATACCCTACACGGGCTCGACGCCCCTAACCTTGGGAATTACCCAGGATAAGGGTCTGACAAAGGATATTTTGAAGGCTAGGGGAATACCTACGCCAAGATACGAGATCCTAAGAAACTTTTCGGAATGGAGGGGCTCCTTGGAATACCCCCTTTTCGTGAAGCCCCTTATGGAGGATGCGAGCCTAGGAATCTCGAGGAAAAGCTATGTAAGAAGCGAGGAGGAGCTCAGGAGCCGAGTCGCGTATGTGAACGAAACGTACGGACAGCCAGCGATAGTGGAGGAATACATAGCCGGAAGGGAGCTTAACATAGCCATCCTTGGCAACGAGGAGCCTATGGTCCTCCCAATATCCGAGATCCTCTTCAGCTTTTCAGAGGAGCCGATGATCGTCGATTATGCGGCCAAGTGGCTCAAGGATAGTGAAGCCTACAGGAAAACCGTACCCGTTTGTCCTGCGAGGCTGGAGGAGCCAGTGAAGAAGAGGGTGGAGGAAGTGGCCCTAGAAGCCTACAAATCCCTCTATTGCCGGGACTATGCTCGGGTTGACATAAGGTTGAAGGATGGGATCCCCTACGTCCTTGAGGTCAATGCCAACCCGGATATAGCCCCGGATGCGGGCTATGCCCGTTCCTTGAAGGCTGCGGGAATTACCTTCGAGGAGTTCGTGGAAAGGCTCATAGCCTTCGCCCTCGAGAGGGATCGGAAGCGGGGCTTTCCCAGGGTTTAGGAAGGTTTAGGAAGGTTTAAGGGAGCCGCATGGTCGCCTTTCGCTTCAATTCGTTTCGATTCCTTCGCGATCTAGAAGCTGTCGATTCCATCTTTCGGAATTCCCACGGATCAGGAGCCTAGGCCTCATCGAAGCCTAGGTTATGGCATCCCCTCGACCTTCGCCAATAATGAATCATGGATCCTCCAGCGACCCTCTAAGCCGTACCGTTTCAAGGCCTGCCAAAGGATCGTGCAGATGAGCTGGTCATATTCGAAACCTGCAGCCCTAGCAGCCTCAGGGAGGCAGGAATGGGCATCGGGGTTCGGTATGAGCCCTGGAAGGGGGTTTACCTCCAAAACCCTTGGCTTACCATCACCATCGAGCCTTATGTCGATTCGGCATAGGTCCCGGCATCTCAGGGCTTTGAAAGCCTTCAATGCCACAGCCTCTATCTCCTTTCTAAGCCCCTCCGGAATCTCTGCGGGACAACGATGGATGTCCAAAGGCCTTTCAGGCACATCCCAAACCCATTTGGCCTCATAGGAGTAGAGGGGACTGGCACCCTTCGGCAGTTTATCGAGAAGAATCTCCACGATGGGCAATACCATAGGCTTCTCGTTTCCTATGAGACCTACCGTGAATTCCCTCCCCGGAAGGAATTCCTCCACTATGGCTGGCTGTCCATAGGTTCTCAGGACCCATGAAACCTGCCTCCTCAGGCTTTTCTCATCCCTTACAAGGGAATCGCTCCGGATGCCCTTGCTGGAGCCCTCCGATAGGGGCTTTACGACGGCGGGAAGCCTGAGCCTCCCATCCAGCCTTTCCTCGGGGCTTTGGAAGACCTGGAAGTAGGGGGATGGGACCCCATGGGCTTCTAGGACCTGGTGGGTCAGGGCTTTGTCTAGGGATAGGGCTAACGTTAAGGGACCGGAGCCCGTATACGGTATGCCCAGCATCTCAAGGATCGCCGGGATGTGGGATTCCCGGCTTTCCCCCCTCAGCCCTTCCGCTATGTTGAAGACGATGTCAGGCCTCAGCCTCCTAAGCCTTTCGTAGGCTTCTTCATCAGCCTCGATCTTCGTTACGCTACAGCCACCCCTCATCAGGGCCCTGGCTATGGCATCAACCGTTTCTTCGTCATCAAACTCAACATAGAAGTCTTCGGGCAGCCCTTCCTCAGGCTTCCTTTTGAGGTTGTAAGTAAGCCCTACTCTGAGGCTCATCCCTTCTCCCTGAGCTGAAGAATGGGAGCTTCCTTCTTCATCTTCAGGGAATTCTCCGTTCCGCCCATCCCCTCGATGCTAGATGGGATCTGAGGATAGTAGTAGAGTTTCCCTTCATAGTTCCTAAGGATGACCCGATCTTCCTCGATGCCCAGAACATAAGCGGGCTGGATGGGAACCTTTCCTCCACCTCCGGGGGCATCTATGACATATCGGGGTACTGCCAGACCTGATGTATGGCCGATGAGGGCTTCCAAGATCTTAATACCCGTTTCAACCCTCGTCCTGAAGTGGTAGGTCCCCTTTACGAGGTCCATCTGGAAGAGGTAGTAGGGTCTGACACGGATCTTAAGAAGCTTCTGGACCAAGGCTTTCATAACTTCCGGATCGTCGTTCACGCCCTTCAGAAGGACGGACTGGTTCCCGAGGGGAATCCCCGCATCGGCAAGGAGCCCGCAGGCTCTGGCACTTTCCTCCGTAATCTCCCTGGGATGGTTGAAATGGACGTTCACGTAAAGCGGGTGGTATTTCTTGAGAATCCTGCACAGCTTTGGCGTTATCCTCTGGGGAAGGGTGCAGGGAACCCTGGATCCGATCCTAAGGATCTCCACATGAGGTATGGACCTGAGCTCCCTGAGGAGGAACTCTATCTCCTCGTCCGGCAGCAGGAGGGGGTCGCCGCCTGATAAAAGGACATCCCTGATGACAGGATTCTCCCTTACATAGCGGATCTGCTCCAAAAGTACATCCCTCGATAGTTGGATGAGGGGCTTCCCTACCCTTCTCTTCCTTGAACAGAACCTGCAGTAAGTAGCGCAGACATTCGATACGCACATAAGAACCCTATCCGGGTATCGATGCACGAGCCCAGGAACTGGGCTGTCGCCCTCCTCGTTCAGCGGATCCTCAACTCCAAAGGCATCCTGGAGCTCGAGGGGGCTAGGAATGCACTGCTTCCATATGGGGTCATCAACTTCCTCGATGAGGTCAAAGTAATATGGGGAAACCCGCATGGGATATATTGCAACGACGGGTTTTAGGGCTTCCGCATCGATTTTGAATTTCGCAAGAATTTGTTCTGGTCTAGTTATGCTATGTTTGAGAATTCTTTCCCAAACTTCAACCATTTTATTTGGGCGCACTCTATAGCGCCGTTGTGGCGCTACAAAGCGAGAAGACTTAGAAAAGCTATATTTAAGCGTTTCTATGAGCCCACAGCTCCAGCCCAAAGGCATCTCTTTTCCATAGAAGAAGTGGGAAAAACACTGAAGAGGGCTAGGGTTTAGTCCCGGTTTTAGTCTTCATCCTTCAGTCTTTCAATAAGGGCTAAGACTTTGGTTTTTATGGCATCCCGCACTTTTCTCGCTTCCTCCAGCGGCATTTTGGCCGGGTCCGGTATGTTCCACTCTTCCACATGCCTAGCGTAAACAACGGGGCAGAGGCTTCCACTACAGACGATTATGGCTATTTCCGCTTTTTCTTGAAGTTCTCTTGTCATGGGCTTGGGCCTTTTGTGGCTTATGTCTATACCCTCTTCAAGCATGAGCTTAATAGCCTTTGGATGCACCCTTTCGGCGGGTTTTATGCCAGCGCTTTGGGCTGTCCAGCCTTCTGGTGCATACATGTTGAAGTAGGCTTCGGCTAATTGGCTTCTGAAACTGTTTTCAACGCAGACGAATAGGACTGTTTTCAATTTCAGCCTCCTCAGCCTTCCCAGTCTAGCAGCCGCTTTTCCCCCTCAATTTTCTTCAAATCTGTTATATCTTGGGTCACTTCCATAGTTCCCAAGTATCTGCCGTCTTTGCCTCTTACCGCGAAGTATCTTATGTGGATTAGGCGGCCGCCCTTCTGAATCCAGAACTCCGCCACATCCTTTTCGCCCTTCTTAAAGGCTTCTAGGATTCTGTTGACCATGTGGATGCTTTTCTGCGGATGGCAAAGCTGAACCTTTCTCCCTAAAACGGCCTTCGTCCTCACGAATATGCGTTTTTCAGCCTTGTTAAAGAATTTCACCGCGTCGTCCTTATCCACAAAGGTTATGTCCACGGGCAACGTATCTAAAATCGCCTCAACTTCTTCTTTCGTCAAGGTTCCAGTTTCAAACTGGAATGTGCCTTCCGCCACAGTTTTCCCCTCGGCTTCCAGCTTTTCCAAATCTTTGGCTGGCTTTGCTATTAAGGATTCTGGAGTAAAGCAGCAATACCCGATTTTATCAAAGTCCTCCCGTATGGCAGTCCACTCTTGTTCTGAAACGATGCGCTGGGCTGTTGGGAATAGGATGTTGTTCTCCTTGAGAATGTGGTTGTTAAGGGCGTTGATTATCGAGTTGGCTAGCTCGCTTAGTTGCATCCTAAACTCTGGAAAGCTCATGTTTGCAGCATTTTCAACAAGTCTTTTGAGCTGTTTCTTCTTTTCCCTAATCTTATTGTGCTCCATCCACATTATGGCTGGCGGCTCCGTTATCCCATGCTTTTCTAAAACTGGAAAGAGCACATTTTCCTCCCTTAAATAGTGTTTTTCCGCTTCTAAAAGCTCGTCTGCAACATGCCTTAAATGCGCTAATTCCTCTTTAACAGTGCTTAGGCTTTCGGCTATTTGTACCTTGTCCGCCAGTGAGCCGAGCTTTTGGGTTATCCGTTGAAGCATTTTATGCTCTTCAAGAAGTATGTGGATGGGGCTTGATGGGGCAATCTCTACCGCTATCCCTACCCCTACCTTCTGCTTTTCCAATTGTTCCTTGAAGATTGCGAGGTGCACGTCGCAGAGCCTTTGGATCTCCTCCCTCGATATGCCTTCGCTGATGAGTTCTTGTTCGATTTTGGCGATTTCCAGCGGGCTGACACCCTGGAGAAACTGCCTAAAACGTTCTTTAACCCGTTCCGGCGGAATGCCGGCATGCAGCTGCCTAAGAATTTCTTTTAAGGCTTTTTTGCGCCCTTCATCGGTTATTCCATCCATGTTAGGCTTCCTCCTTAATCTTTTTCGCTAATGTTTTGCCGATATCCCCAATTTGTCCCATGTTCTCCTCTGTGGGCGGACCATTAATCTCAAAGGCGCCGACGACCTCGATTTTGAATCCACTGAGCAGTTCTTGGATTTGCCTTACTGCGCCGCCACCCCAACCATAAGAGCTTAAGAGAACGGCAAACTTTGTCGGCGGACGCAGAGCCTTGAACAGGTAGGCGACGTAAACAGCCAAGGGATGGGCCCCACCCAAAAATGCTGGTGCACCAAAGACGATGGCCCGTGAATCCACAAGATCCTTGGCCAAATCCCCCACATCTGTTAAGGCTAGGTTATAGAGGGGTGCCTCAATGCCTTCGTTAGCCAAGGTTTCAGCCATCTGCTTCACCATAGCGTCTGTGCTGTTCCACATGCTTACATAGGTTATTACAGCTTTTGGACGTGTTTCACCAGACGCCCACCTTTTATACGCATTTAGGATGGGCTCCGGTTTTCTGTGGATGGGGCCGTGGCTCGGGGCTATGACACGCACCTCTAAACCAGCAATTTTTTCTAAGGCTTTTTGCGCCATAACCCTGAAAGGCATCATTATTTCTCCCCAATACCTTTGGGCATGGATCAGCAAGTCTTCAACCTCGTCGCTGTAAACTCCGCCAGCCAAATGGGAGCCGAAAAAGTCGCATGGGAAAAGAATCTTATCCTCTTCAAGGTATGTGAACATTGTTTCAGGCCAGTGGAGCATGGGCGCTTCTACAAACCGTAATGTTTTGTCCCCTAGGCTTATGGTTTCGCCATCGCCTACAACCCTTATCCTTTCTGGCTGAACGTGGTAGTAGATTTGAGCCATTCTGGCTCCTCTGCCCGTGGTTATGAGCTTTGACTTGGAAGCAATACTCATGATATAGGGTATGGTGCCAGCATGGTCTGGCTCCGCATGGTTCATAACCACATATTCTAGTTCCTCTGGATTTGTTAAGCTGCGGATTTTTTCTTCAAGCTCCCTTTCGAAACCCGGGTTTACGGTATCTATAAGGGCTTTTCCGCTTCTGCCCATAACAAGGTAAGCGTTATAGGATGTGCCTTTTGGAAGAGGTATTAAGGCATCGAAGAGCCTGCGGTTCCAATCGCGTGCTCCAATCCAGTAGACGTTTTCTGCTATTTTTAAAACGTTTTTCTCCCTCATGCAAATCACTTAATTTACAGTTATATTATATAGTGCGTATAAAGGTTTTAAGGCAAATACATCACACATTTCTGCATGCTTTAATGAATTTAGCGATATTCCTTTTAGGATTCCTTAACTGATGGATTTTAATGCCTTTTAAAACCTCGTAAGAGATCGCAAGAGGAGTTTGTATGGGAAAGGAGCTTTTTGAAGTTTGTCGAAAGGTTCTTTGCATGACTGATGAGAGGGTTCAGAAGACTTGCATTAAGGTGGAAGAGACTGGGCATCAGACTTCCTGGGCTTCATAAAGATAGCGTGCTAAGGAACATAATATAACGATAAACAGACTTCTATGCCTAGGAAGCCAGGATAGCAAAGCTTCACACGGATCGCACCTTCAATTTCGATGGAAAGAGTTAAGGGGGATTAGAAGCTTTCAAGGAAAAGGAAGGGAGTATGACAAAAGTTTTTTGGCAGGAGCATACATGGAAGGAATTGAAGGACATCATTCCTGGCTTAGAGGCTGTCCTAATCCCTGTGGGCTCCACGGAGCAACATGGTCCCCATCTTCCCCTTTGGAATGATACCTACACTGTCACGATGGTATGCGAAGGGGCAGCCAAGAGGCTCTATCCCAGGCTCCTAGTAGCGCCCACCATAAGCCTGGGTTACTCGGCGCTCCACTTTAGCGAGGCCTTTCCTGGAACCCTAAGCCTTCGCCCTGAAACCCTGACCCAGATCCTCTGCGACCTAGGAACGTCTTTTAGACTCTATGGGATAAGGCAAATCGTAATCGTTAATGGTCATGGAGGAAACGGTCCATCGATAGCCATGGCGGCTTCTAGGATGAGGGTTGGCATGGGCTTAAGGGTGGGCTATGTGAACTACTGGGAACTTATACCTCCGAAGATTTACAGGGAAAGCCTAGAGAAGGCCTATCCATCAGCTAGGCATGCAGGAGAGTTCGAGACCTCCATAGCCTTGGCATATTATCCCCATCTTGTCAGGAGGGATTACCTGGCTACGATCTCTGAGGGCGATCTCGGGGAGGTCAGGTCTGCCGAAGACCTTGATGACTGGAAGCCAAGGATCAGCCAAGTTCTTTATACGGATGAGCATAGGCCCTCAGGCTTTAGCGATGATCCTAGACTTGCGAGCGAAAGGAAGGGGAGGATCTTCGTAGAGGCCGCCATCGATGGATTAACGGCAGCCTTGGAGGACTTCTTGGCGTTTAAGCCGAGGCTTTCCCATAAGAAGCCTAGGGCTGTCGACCTCTAGGTCATGGCTTCGACAGACCTTCCTGTAAGAGGAAGGTGGGCTGGGCTTGACAATCCTTCATCCTCTGAAAAAGGAGGACTCAACAGCCTTCGGGCATCGGATGGGTCTTTCCTTTCTTTTCTTTCCTTTCTATCTTTTCTTACTCCACAGGGAAGTTACTTTTCAGATATTCCATGGCGATTTTAATGCTCTCTATGGAGTCTGTACTCGGCTTGTCGTTTTCGAAGATGTACCACTCGGTTCCGGATCCTTCGCATGCCCTTACAATGGCCTGGAAATCCATCGATCCCTGACCGAGCTCCACCATCTCCTTGGATAAATCATCCTTCATATCCTTCAGATGAACTAAGGGGCACCTTCCCCTCAAGGATTCGATCACTTTACATGGATCGTAGCCCGCATACCGTATCCAGTAGACGTCGGGCTGGAAGAAGACGTGTTTTGGATTCGTGGCCTCGACGAGAATCTCGTAAGAGGTTTTCCCCATAAACTTCTTCTCAAACTCTATGGCATGATTGTGCATGCCAAACTTCATGCCATGAAGGCTCGCTTCCTCACCAAAGGCGTTCATTTTCTCCGCGGCCTCGAGGCATTTCTCGAGGCTGTCGATCCGCCTCATATCTGGTTCGGAAACCACGTATTCCAAACCCAGTTCGGCCGCATAGCCCAGGGTCTCCCCCAGCTTTTCCTCCAAGAGTCCGAAGCCTATATGGGCTGAAAGGGGCTTGATACCGAGCCCATCCAATATCCTTCTTAACTCTCCAGCCTTCACTGTGCCGAAGGGATGCCCCGCGAATTCGACAGCCCTATAGCCCCCCTCCGCCACGAGCCTCAGGGTGGAAAGGTAGTCCCTCGCCATCTTGTCCCTAACTGTGTAAAGCTGAAGGGCGACCTTCAATCTAACCGCCGTACTCTTATTAACATCCCGAAAACCTTTAAAAGTTCTTAGGATAAGAGCCCAATCGCCAGTATTGGTCTTCTTTTTTCTTTATAGATTTATATTTATATTTATTGGACAGCCGCACCCCATCCAATCCAAATCCCAGCATCCTTACTACTTTAATTCCCTAGGCTTTTCTGGGCATCGGTAGCCTAACCTTCGCATTACCCCTTCGCTGCGATTCCAAGATGGCTATAATGATTTCCAAGGCCTTTCTGGCTTCCCTTCCATTTGATATGCCCTCGCCTCCTCTTTCCATGAGCCCGATAAGCTCTTCAATAGCTGCCACTATACCGGACTTCATGTAAGCTTCTGGCCTTACGATCCTATGGGCCAAACCTCCCGACTTTGAATCCAAGGTAAAAAGCTCTACCTTCGCATCATCCACATGAATACGACCTTCGGAGCCCATGAGTTCGAGGCTGAAGTCGGGAATCGATGGCCTCGTTCCGTTGTAGAAGGCCCTAATGCCATTCTTAAATCGTATGTAAGCCAAGGCACCAGGCTCCTTTGCTGGATCGTGGCCCCCGTCGCCCCTGTATTCCCAGTAATCCTCATAGCCCTCATCAAGCTCCGCCATGACCCATTCGGGATCTTCTTCGGCGAAGAAGCATAGGGCATCGATGAGATGGGTTCCATTGCGGAAAAGCATGGCCCTCGGACCCCCTAGGGTTCCTAGGATGAACCTCAGCCGACCTATGGCACCGGTCCTGATGAGCTCCTTGGCTTTATGGTATATGGGGCTCCAGCGCCTCGTATGATCTACGGATAGAATGGCTTTGTTCCTCTCCACGGCTTCTATCATTCGATCGGCATCCTCAAGGCTTGTGGCAATGGGCTTTTCGCAGAATATGCCCTTAACCCCCGCTTCCGCCGCCTCGACCACTATATCCGCATGCCGATGATCCGATGTGACCACGCTGAGGATATCTAGGGATTCCCGAGCCAGCATTTCCCTATAATCTGGGTAGGTAGCTATGGGGCTCCATACATGGCTCCATCGCCTTACAAAGTCCTCCCTTCGCTCCGGGATAAGGTCACAAACAGCCACTACCCTAGTTTGGGGAAGGACGGCGTAAGCGGAAGCATGGGAAATGGGCATGGGCGAACGGAGAGGCGACTTCTCAGATACGCTAGGAGTTGCCGATGCAATGCCTGTCAGGCCTACGATTCCGACCCTATAGATTTTCAAAGCAAGACGCCTCCTCCAGAAAAGCGGTTAGTAGTTATGGGGCCTTTGCTTAAAAAGAAAAAGAACCAGAGGGCGAGGGCATGGAAGATGAAGGCTTAATTGCCAAAGAAAAGAAAGGGAAGGGAAGAAAAGTAAAGGAGGGGAAGAAAAGAGAAAGGAAATAAAAGGAGAGAAAGGGAATATGATGCCCAAACCTGAGCTTGAGCGTAAGCTGGGGCGTAAGCTTAAGCTGGCCTTCATAGGGATAGACCATCCCCATGGAAGGGCTTACCTCGAATCCCTTAGGAACCTTCCCGAGGTTGAGGTCGTAGCCCTTTATACGGGAGGACGGGAATCGATAGCCGTTCCGGAGCCCTTCGCCTCCAAGCCCCTCTACAGATCCCTTCAAGAGATTCTTGATAAGGAGGATTTTGATGCTGCTATGGTCCTCCTTCCCAACGATGAAGCCCCCAAGGCTTGCATCCAGCTTGTCGAGGCTGGAAAGCATGTCATGGCTGAGAAGCCCATAGCCAGGAATTCCAAAGAGATGGAGCCCGTTGTAGAGGCCGTTCGGCGCCGAGGGATCAAATTCTCCGTAGGCTATCCCTGGCGCTTCCATCCCATAGCCATGGATATTCGGAAATTTGTAAGGGAGGCCGATGTGCTGGGCGATATCTATTCCGTAGAGGCAAAAATGCTCGCCTCCCTGATAGGAGAGGCGGATCCTTCCCATAGGGATCCGAGGCATTACCTCTTCAAGAAATCTGTGAGCGGAGGGGGCTTTTTCAACTGGCTCGGCATCCATTGGCTGGACCTCCTTTTCTACTTTCTGGAGGATAAAGTGACTTCCGTGACAGCCTTCGTAGGAAACGTCTATCGGAAGGATCTGGATGTCGAGGATGGGGGCGTAGCGATCCTTGGTTTTTCCAAGGGAACCATCGCGAGCTTTCATGGAGGCTACTACATGCAAAGGGGATATGAAACCTCCTTCAACATCCATGGAAGTGCCGGATGGATACGCTGGGACCCCATGGGCTCGGAGCTCCAGGTCTTCAGCAGATCGCCAAGATGGAGGGCCGCCCCCGAAAGGAGATTCCTGTATGCCATAAAGAGCGAGGGAGGCTATGGAGGGCAGTATGGCCTAGACATGCTCATGGACTGGATAGCATCGATTGTGGAGGACCGTTCTCCCGTGAATACGGCTGAAAATGCCCTTAGGGTTCTCAGGGTCGTCGATGCCATGTACGAATCCTCTGAAAAAGGAAAAAGAATAAGCGTAAGCATATAGCCAAGCTAGGTAAGAACAAATCGATGGAAAATAGGAGCGAAGGAAAGTCTTATGCGCCTCTGTCGTTTCAGGCTTGAAGGGAAGCCCCTCGTAGGGCTTTACTTCGATAGTTTCATCGTCGATTTAAGGAACCTTTACGATCTCTACTCAAGGGAAACGAAGGAAAAGCTTCCAGAAGCCCTTGTTCTTATGGATGATGCACGCCTGGCTTCTCCCCTTTCCCTCCTCGATTTCCTCCCTCCTAAGGAGGAGGGATACCGCCTAGCGAAGACCCTAGAATCCTTCTACGTAAGGAATATGGACAAACTTAGGAAGGAACCCATAGCCTACGAATACAAAAATGTGGAACTTCTTGCCCCTATACGGAATCCTCCCAAGTTCTTCCTTCTGGCCGGGAATTATGCGGAGCACATAGAGGAAAGCGGAGGAAAGGCTGAGGAAAGGGAGCATACGTTTCCATACTTCTTCATGAAGCCTCCCTCGACGACCATCACAGATCCCGAAAAGCCCATAAGGCTTCCTGCCATCTCCCCTAATAAAATCGACTGGGAGGTTGAGCTGGCTGTCGTCATTGGAAGGAAGGTGAAGGGCATTAAGGCTAAGGATGCCCTTGGCGCCGTGGCTGGCTACACGATCGTCAACGATGTTTCGGATCGAGAGTTCAGGCTTAACCCTGCCAGGAGGAAGCGCCCCAACGACAGCTTCTTCGACTGGCTCCATGGAAAGTGGCATGATGGATTCGCTCCCCTGGGACCCTGTATAGCCTCGCCCGATGAGATCCAGGATCCCCAAAGGCTTCGCATAACCCTGAGGGTAAACGGGGAGACCATGCAAGACTCCAACACGGGACGCATGGTCTTCACAGTGGCTGAGCTCATAGAGTACCTCAGCAGCTTCGTGACCCTAGAGCCTGGGGACATCATATCTACGGGAACGCCTGGGGGCATAGGGGCTCCTAGGGGACGCTTCCTTAAACCTGGGGATGTGGTCGAAGCCGAAGTGGAGGGGATAGGCATCCTAAGGAATCCAGTAAAATGAGCTAAGCGAGCCTTGGGTATGCTGGGCTTTAGAAGATAGCTTAGGGCTGGCTTCTCTTCTAAGACTGGCTTAAGGTAGGGAGGCGAATCCTACCTATCCTATCTTATCTTACCCTATCCTTGTTTCGAAAGTTCTTGAATCATAGATTCTTCTCCAATTAAGGATCCTTTTTCCTTTTTCAAAAAAGGCAGCCTTTTCTATAAACCCTTGCACTAAATTAAACTTCATTACTTTCCCTGAAAATAATTTCAGATCAAAACCCATTAAAGCCTAAATTAAAGCGAAAAAAACAAATATTGGGAGCATCTCCTTAGGCAGCTCCTTACTAATCGGGAGAAGCATAGTGCCAAGGCCGGCGGCTGTGACTGCAACCTTTTCAGTAAAAACCAACCAAACATCCTATGCACATGTTTTTAGTTGAGAATTTTTTGTATCACTCTTAGGTTTTGTATCACTCTTAAGTTCGGATGTGCGTTTAGAGCATCAGAGGCAGCCCTTTGACGAGTCTCCCTGTCGTGGGGTCCACCTTGTAGCCCATTTGTTCTAGGGCTACTACACCTATGAGTGGTGTTGTACCCTTAGGTCTCTTGATGATGGGTGATTGAGCTATTCTATCCTCTATCTTTATTATGGCGTTGGCCACAAGCTCCGCTTTCCCGGCCCCCTCTGCAGTTTCGGCTGGATGCTCGCCTAGGCTTGGCAAAGCAAGTTCAGCGATTATTTCCTCGGGCAGAGCTGGGAAGGTTGCTCCAGTGTCGACTAGGGCTTCCACCTCAGCCTTCTTGACATCGTCTAGTTTCAGCTTCCCCTCCAAATACTGGATATAGTCAAAAGCGTTGTAAAATGTAGTCTTCACATAGATGTGCCCCAACGTATCCGCCTTAGATGGATGATTGTATAAGCGTCTATAAATCGTTTTATTGAATATTAGGCTCCCAGCCAAGTCTAAAGGGCCTCATTAGCCTCCTTTGGATCTTTGTAGCCACGTTTATCGGCTTTAAGCAAGCATGCTGATTCCATCCAAGCTTCATCGCTTCGAGCGCTTCACTAAGCTTTAGGGGGCTTAGTCTCCATTAGGGTGTTTGAACGCTTGGTTATGTTGAGGGAAGAATCCCCAGGCCTCTTCGCCCTCCACTTCATTTCGCCCATCTTGGCTGGTTCTATCAGATCAGAGTTGGGGTTGAAGGCGTCTGCAAGCATCCGTGCGGGCTCGTATCTGCTCACCCTGCTGGCTCCTGCTATGTGGAGGATGCCAAAAGAACCACGGATCCAGAACAGATCTTTGATCCAGAAGAAACCCCTGAAAAAAAATACTAAGCTCCTATCTCGTGCCCTGAATGTCAAACGCCTCCTAAGGCTCCAGAAGCCCTTCCTATGTCCTTGGGCTCCTGGGATTATGGTATTCTTCAGGCTTTACCCCAGTTAGGCTTAGGTCTACTCCTCATCCTCGAGCTTAGAAGGTAGGCTGTTAATGCGGCAAGGGCTAAGGTTCCACCTATGAGAAGCATCCTTATGGAGACGGTATCCCATGGAAGCATAGGAAGGGCAACCGTAGCCAGGTCAGCGACGAGGCCTATGGTTGGATCATGGCTTAGGGAATCATTGAACCTCGGTACGCTAACCTGGTGGGCAAAGGCTATGCGGTTCCTCGACGGCCTCCCTTCCAATTCCGTAATGATTCCTGTGGCATAGAGTCCCTGGGGAACGACAATCGGCGTTGCTAGAAGAAAGGCGGGGTTTATCGCTGTTTTTATGGCATCGGTCACATTCCTTCCATCTACCATGGCCCAAGGAGTATAGGAGACGAAGGCCTTCGAAGCCTCGAAGGCTTTCTCAGAGACGAGGATGATGGGTTCATCCGAAATGATGGTTTTTTGAAAGACCTTGAATCCCTTCCCGCCCAGCTTCACTGCAACAGGATCCTCGCCACGATATATGATCGTCGAGATCATAGCCAGACGCAGGTTTTTTCCATCCGCCCAGCTCGTGTTGGCGAAATCCAAGTCATACTTGACCTCAGGGTTATGGGGAAGAAGCCTCACATGGTAGCCCAGCGTAACCTCTATACTCGTCCATTCCAGTCCTATGCGCCGGAGGTGCTCCTTATCGTCCTTATCGATTTCGCTGTAGAACCAGGGTATGGAAGGTACCTTGGCTGAGATGTTCCAAGAGAATTCTTGATAAACCGTGTCGCCTAAGGTCAAATTCCTGCTGCTCAGGGGGCTTACCTTCCACTCCCATTTTTGCTGACGGAAAATCATCTGGAACATAGGGGCCAGGGGAAAGATGCGGTATGGCTTATCCCTAAGGCCTTCCCATTCGATATCTTCCTGCTCAACCTCATCGGAGAAGCTCTTTCCTTTCCTCGTCCAGAAGTCGAAGAGACCGTTTCCATCGGAATCGTTGTACTGCATCAGAAGGAGGGGCACGTAGGTTAGGCTCATTTCTAGGCTTCCATTCTTACTATACTTGGACATGTGGAGGATAGGGGATGTGCCTACTATGAGCTTTCCGTAAAAGCCTTTCCAGTTCAATTCTATGGATCTTTCCCATATGAAGAGATACTCGATGCGACCTCCATCCGTGGTGTTAACCCCTATTCTGTACGCAGAGTAGGGATTTCCAATCCCAGAGGCCTTGACCTGTCTGACGAAGGCTTTTGAAACAGCCTTCGTTGGCAAGGCTTTGGCAAAGGGGATGGAAGAGATGGATAGTAGGATAAGGATTAAGGCAAGGGCTATCCCGTAGTTTCCTTTCAATTTTAGTACGCCCAAAGCCTTCACACCCGTTTACTTTAATCGCATCTCTCTTTCAGATTTATAAGGAATATCGTGAAACGGGCGTTTCAGGAAGCTTAAGGGCATTAATTCCCAGGATTAAGGTATTAGCCGAAAGCGCCTAAGCCTAGCTCCGATCCCCTTCGGAATGGGCCCCATTTTAGAACCCCCTCCCCCTCGGGTCTTTTTTAGGACCCAGGGCTACAGAATAGGGCAGCATCCACGGTCTTAAGACCATGGGAAGGCCTAGAGCCAAAAGGTGAAGAAAATAAGGCGAAAAGACTTATCTTCTCATGGTTAGCCTTAGAAGGAGAAGGATAATGTAATATTATGTTATGCTCATCCACGACAGGCGATACGAAAATGGCTGACCTTACGAACTGGCCTCCCCAAAGGAACGTTTTCACACGATAAAAGGAAGGGACTAAAAGACGGCTGATTTCATGGAAACTACAGTTTTTATATATCAAGGGCTGCCATATTAGTTGGTGGATAGTTATGGTTGATGTGATCGTTTTCCACTTCACCGATACTGGCAGGCTTCCAAAGCTGACTAAGGAGGAGCTGAAGGATATCCGAGCCAAGTTCCTAGAGGTGCTCAAGGGCTATCCAGATGTCACCTTCTACGGGACGTGGGTTGATGGGGAGGGTAGGGGCATATGCTGGTGGGAGGCGCCAAGCCCAGAGGTCGTCAAGGAGATCGTGAAGAAGGTCCTGGGAAAGCCCCCCGCGGACCCTACGATAGCTGTGAAAAAGGTTCTGTAAGAAAGCTTGACGGAATGCCAAGTTGGCCGACCCTTTACGGAAATAATGTGGCAGTCAGAAAATGGTCTCATGAAAAAGCTTAAAGGAGATAATGGAAGAAAATAAGAATAGTAAAAGATGAACTTGAATATTTTTAAATGGGAAGGATAGAATAAGTTACATAATAATGCTAAAAATTGCAGCAACTCCAGCCGGATTTAAAGAAATAAAAAAAGCAATAGAAGCTCGAAAAGGCTCTCCAGTAAACGATGCAACTATACAAAACGTAATAGAAAATTTCAAAGCAGTTAGGCTATAAGAAATGCTGTTAGAAGAACATGAAGAAATCTACATGGTAAAAGATCCAATACTAAAACCCTACTATCAAGCCCACAAATTACATAAAAGACTTAAGCACCCGAGAAGGATCGGCGCATAAAACTATGATAAAAGAAAGAATAGTATTTTGCGGGAGATGATACATAAAGAAAAAAGCGTTTCAGGAGCCTAAGTAGAACGAAAGTTTATTCATTTTTCATCGTCGCTCTTAATCAGGGAGTTTGTTGGCTAGGGAGAAAGCCTCCATGCGTTTCATGGGCACAAATAATTTTTATGATTAAGAGCGTTCATCGTTTCTCATCCTAAACCCACAGTAGGGGCAAATAACTATGTCTAGAGGCATGCCCTCGAGGCTTCTTTTGCATTTTGGACAAGCCCCTATCTTCCCTCCTCTCTCCTTTTCCTTATCCTTTTCTTTTTCTTTTTCCTTTTCCTTTTCCTGTAGGACTTCAGAATCGGAAAGCCCAAGTTCCCTCCTTAGTTTTTTAACATGCTCCTCAACTTCCCTCCTAATCCTCGATATCTCCTCGAGGGCGGATGAAACCTTATCGACGACATCCTTTCTCGCCTTGATCCCTTCCTTTACAAGATAGGCGACGGCCTCCGAGCGCGTGTTGAAAAGCCCTGTCTTGACGAGCATGTCGATCACCCGCAGCTCTTCATCGCCTATGCGGGATGCCACAACATTGGATCGCGATGGCAGTATCGAGGGTATAGGAGGCATAGGTGGCATCGATATGTTTGGGATCGATGGCATGGAAGCTGCACCCTTTTTGACGGCTTCCTTCATCCTTTCCTTCCATTCCTCCATGGCTTCCTTCATCCTTTCCTTCCATTCCCTCAAGGCATTGTTATAAACTCCCCACCACTCATCCTTCTCCATAAAAATCGCCTTTAATGTAATCCAATTACATTTTGTAAATAAATTACAGATGAATATAAACTTTTTCGAGGAATGAAGGGAAAAGGGATCGATCAAAAGAAGGGGAAGGAAAGATGTTCGAGGTTTTTCTTGGTCGTTTATGATAGGTCCATCCCTCGAGTAGGCCAGACAAAATTGAAAGTAAAAATCCAAGGGATCTATGGCTCGAGCCTATCAGGCTGCTCGATCCAACATAGAAGATTCTTAGCCCAAGCCTTAGTTATTCATATGGCTATGAGCCTAATCCTTTGTTTATAGGGCATCTAAGGGAAACACAGGCCTTGGTATATTCTTGAAGCTCAGGCCCTTGTAACTAGGGCTTGTGGAGCCTGGCGTATCGACCTCGATGATTTCCTTGGCTATGCGCTCGAAGGAAGCCCTATGGGCTTGATGGGACTTCACGACTACGATCTTCCGCTCCGATGGATCCACACCCACAGCCTTATAATAATCCTGTTCCATTCCCACCCTTTCCTCGGAGACTATGATCTCTATTCCATTCGTCTGTAGAAGGGCCGTCCTTCCCACGTCTGCCCTTCTCCAGGCTTCCTTCGGAAGGAGGGCTTCCCGGACATCGTATCCTCCATGGTGGGGTCCTCGGATAACGTACTTCCCATCGAAGAGGGTCTTCACCCGTGCCCTAACCCTCACGGGCTTGTAGAACCTTCTATCGATCTTTCCCCCCACTTCAAGCTCGAGGGTAGTTCCAACGCCAGAAGCCATCGCCAAAGCTACAGCCTCCGGATCCCTTAATGGTACGACTGCATCCTCGGCTCCCATCCTCAAAAGGGCTTCGAGGATGACCGTGTTGTCGCAGGGGGCTCCTCCTCCAGAATTGTCGGCAACATCTACGAGGATGATAGGACCCTTTTGAGCCCTTACAGCCCTCTCCACCGCCTCCTCCACCGGTACTAGGGGACGGATCTTCAGGAACTCGTGGCGGGCTTCCCACACCATTTCTGCAACATCCTCCGCCACCTTTTGGGCTAGCACGGCATCCCCATCGCTTATGGCGAGGACGGAGGTTAGGGCCTCCGGAACATCTGCCCAAGGAAATCCGATGAAGACGGATATATCGAGGATACCCCGCTCCTTCTTCTCGATTTCCAGAACCTTCTTCATAATCCTCGCAAAGGGTAGACGCTCCTCCTCTTCCGGACGATAGGCCCAGGTGCTCATCCCTAGGTTTGGTCCCAGCATGGGCAACCTCTTCAATCGCATGACAGGTTTCACTTCGCCCTTTATCATGGAGAGCAGAAGCCTGGCAGCCTTTCTTCCCCTCTCGTACAGGTCCACATGGGGGTTTGTCCTGTAGCCCAATAGAAGGTTGGAAGCCCTAAGCTTAAGATCCGTGATGTTTCCATGGATGTCCAGAACTGCGGCTATAGGAACCTTCTCGCCTATTAGTTCCCTGATTTCCTTAAGGAGGATCCCTTCGCCATCTGGAAAGCCCTCGGCAACCATGGCTCCGTGAAGGTCTAGGAGAACCCCATCGATCTTTCCGGCGTTCGCAATGCCCTTTAGCATCTCAGCCTTAAAGCGCCCATAGCTTTCCTTGCCTATGATGCCCGTGGCTCCCCAGAATACCCTGAGAATCGGGACTGCATCGGCTCCGTCTAGGGCTTCGAGGAAGCCCCCTATGACTGTCTTCTTGCCCTTGTTCCTGGCTATGAGCCCTTGGCCTGATGAGAGACCCTCAACTTTTTCGATAGGGCTCTCGGCACTGAAAGCATTGGATTCGGCTCCAAATCCTCCTATCGCTATACGCATTCTCGATCCAATCCTCCTAACAATCGTCTCAACCATAACCATAACAAGCGTCCATAAGAAGCCTTTCCCTTCCCTCTAGCTTTAGAGCTTAAAAGCCCTTCCATTCATAACTAATAACTACTGATCGAGGAAGGGGTTTGCCTATGAAGATCACGGATGTAAAGGCCTTGAGGGTAGTGTATCCAAACCCATCCAAGGCTTCTTATGCCATGGTTAGGCCCTTGGACATATACCCGAGGTTTAAAAAGGCTCCTGGAGGCCCTCCACCTGCGATGGCCTCGGCAGCCTTCATTAAAGTAGAGACGGATGAAGGCATAAGCAGCCTCATAAGGGCTGGAGGACCCTATATTGGAGGCGAGCTCCAAGCCCATATAGCTTCCAACTACCTCAAGCCCATCCTTTTGGGCGAAGATCCCTTCAACGTCGAAATGCTTTGGGATCAGATGTTCAAGGCAAGCTTCGGGTATGGGAGGAAGGGGGCCGTCATCATGGCTATGAGCCTCATCGACTCAGCCCTCTGGGACATTATAGGAAAGGCGAAGAAGGAGCCCGTCTATAGACTCCTCGGCGGAAGGACAAGGGATAGGATTCGATGCTATGCAAGTCATCTCCATCCCCTACCCTCCGAGGAGCTGGCTTCCGAGGCCCAGGGCTATGTGGAGGAAGGCTATACGGCTATGAAGATGCGTTTCATCGCAGGTCCCGCGGACGGACTCCCAGGGATGGATAGGAACTTCGAACTCGTGAAGGTTGTGAGGGATGCGATCGGCTATGGAATCGAGCTCATGGCCGACTGCTGGACGAGCTGGAGCCTTCCTTACGCCATAAAGATGATTCGGAGATTGGAGCGCTTTGAGCTAAGCTGGGTGGAGGAGCCCCTGCCCCCAGACGATATAGAGGGCTACATAAGGCTTAGAAAGCTCGTGGAGACCCCTATATCGGCGGGGGAGCACGAGTATACGCTCTTGGGCTTCAAGGAGCTTATTACGAGGGGTGCTGTTGACATCGTCCAACCGGATGTGACGTGGTGCGGGGGCATTACGGAGATCCGTAAGGTCTGCGCCCTGGCGGAGGCCTTCGATGTGCAGGTAATCCCCCATGCCAGTGCTCCCCCGAGCCTTCACCTCATCATGTCCCAGAAGCCGACGGTATGTCCGATGGCTGAGTATCTGACCAAGTATGCGATCCATGAGTTTGAGAAGAACCCCATCAAGCCCAAGGGAGGCTACATAGAGCTTCCTGACAATCCTGGGCTAGGGGTTGAGCTAGACGAGGAGCTCATAAAAAGATATCTTGTGGCTTAAGGAACTACATTTTACGCTTTTTACGATAAGACTTATCCGAAAGGCATCATACTTCCTAGGCTTCATACGGATAGCGGGCATAATGATAGACCCGAGGGTTCAGATGAATCCATACTAAAAGAAAAGAAAAGAAGTAAGCATGTTCGGAACAATTAAGAAGGTAGATACCAGCGACCTTAGAGATCATAGGGATAGGACATGAAATATCTTATAGATTCTTATGCTTAAATTGAATATTTCATAGGAAGCGAAGCTGGAGAGAGGAAGGTTAAGCCAATAATCAAAAGTTTGGAGGAAAAGTTAACCCCGCAATCTGCCTAGCTGAGGTTTTAAAACCTCAAAGCTGAAAAATAGGGAAATTGGCTGAAAAGGAAAGAACCTTCATTAAAGAAAGAAGAGCCCTCATACCCCTAGATGAAGCCATAGCAATAAAATCCGCTGAAATAGACATAGTCATAAAAAGGAAAAATCGAAGGCTGGGAACTAGCTGACTCTATAGTCTATGCAATAGGACTTATGAAAGGAGCTGAAATAGTAATGGGAGACATGCATTTCAAAAACTTGAAAAAGTAATTTTCATCAAAGAGCATTTTTAACCTTGCAATGCTTTTTGGATTATTCTAAGAGAGTATATTTATTCCATGCCCCTGAGCTATACTCGGCTTGGAAAATTCAGCATAAACATCTCGGTTAGCAGCAGCTAAACATTTGTATACATTTCTATTCCGAGGCTTTTTGATGCCTCTAGGGCCTTCTCATCCGCGTAGGGCGTTACGATGAGGAGCCTGTCGGGCCTCCTGCCCGTTTTTTCTTCATACAGCTCCGCCTTCTTCTTAAGCTGGAAAACATCTGACGCCCTTACATGTGATGAGACTTCGATTAGTATCAGCCTTCCATCCTTGACCGTGACATGTCCTTCCTAAGCTTGACGAGCTCAGCCTCGTGTGCATCGAGCCTTTTAAGTATTTCAACAAACTTGGCATCGTGTGCATCCAGGCGTTTGAGTATCTCGCCTAGCCCTATCAGTCCTGCAACTGCATACCTGAACTCCTCATCCTCCCTTAGCAGCCTCAGCACATCCGCCTTAAGCTTATCCAACTCAATCAAACACAATAACGATCGAGGATATTTTTATCTTATCTTTTAGCCGTCCTATGTAGAAGGCTTCCGATAATCTTCCGAATCTATAGGATCGACCCGCTTCATAATATGACATGATGGATCTGTTGCTCGCCGACAGCTGCAAAGCCCAAGTATAGAACGGACGGAATAGGCTACTATCCAAAGGGAAGGAGGCTAGGAAAAATCACCTGAGGGAGCTTTATTGTCGTAGGGCTTTTAATCTCAGCTCAGTTCCATTTTTAGCCCTTCATAATCATTTCTGAATTTTTCCGCTATTTAGAAGATGTCTATCCGCCCTTCCTTCCGAAAAAAGAAAGGGATAAGAAAGAAAGCGATAGGAGGCAAAGCTTCGTAAAGCCAGTCTACCTTGGCAGTCTTTTTGAGACTTCAGGAAGGGGAGGGAAGGGTTTATGGGGCTCCGATTGGTACCAGTAGGCTACGCTTGAGTAGTCGTTTCCCTGATCGTTGGCATGACCATGCTCTATCGTAACCCTTATGGATTTGCTGAAGTAAACGGGGTCCTCGAGATGGAACCTGTAGACGCTCCATTTACCAGACCATTCGTAGACATCACCAGCCAGGGAGACCCCCGTGTAGGGACCTGAATACTGGCCGCAGGGAAAGCCCCAGGCAGCCCCGAAGTAGTCCTCCGTTCCCGTTCCATGGAGGCTTGGAGGCCATCTCTCACCATCGACGAAGATCATGTCATCCCCCTCCCCGAACCAATTGTAGTTCTGATGGAAGGCATTGAAGTTGTCGACGCTTAGGACGCAACCCACATAATGCCCCATACCTTCGGCTTCGAGAATGACATAGTTCTCATCCCCAGTAAGATTGATTTCGTTCTTCGGATCCTTATGAATGACTTTCTTGCAAGGATTCTCACGGTTCCACCAGGCATGGAACCTTCCCTGGTTCTTGGGAGGTTCCAGATACTCCTCGTAGTCAATTTGGTAATAGAGGGCCCTTACAGGAATGTCGCACTGGTTTTCGAGCTCTATGAGGGCTGACGAGGCGAAGGGCATGGGGAAATAGCAGTTCATCCCAGCCCTATCGCCCCTTCCAGGAGCCCTTATCATGCTCAGGGGAAGGGAAACGAAGTGGCTGGCTAGGGCATGGCCAACCCCGAAGAAGTCCCCGAGGGGGGTTTCGATGCTCGGGTTAGTTTCACCATCCCAATAGGCCCTCAAGACGAGCTTCCTCAGATAATGGCGGTCCTCGCAGGCGATAGTGATCCATATATGGCGAATGCAGCCGGGACCTTCGGCTTTTAGCAAAAGGGCCTTCGCCCTAGGCTCGACTGTCACATAGTCTCGATTGCCCCCGGTTGTATCGTAGCTCGAAGCCCTCTTGCTTCGGCATCTCCTAAGGTTCGGTAATGCCGATAGGGGCCCTATGCCCCAAGGACTGTTTTCGATCATATCATCACCAAGGTTCTTCTTTATGATGGCAAAGCTAAATAAAATAAAAACAGCAGGGGACCTATGGATGGATTGGGCTTCAAAGTTAAGGATGATCAAAAAGCTGGAAGTAAAGCTTAACTCGTTTCAGGCTTTCATTCATAATGATCCTCTATGAAACGCATTAAGATTGCTAGGTGGCTCCTCTCGAAACTCCTTGGAAGCCTTTTTGTCTATGCTATTATCTTCTGGATTTTTCCGATCCTTGGAAAGGATCCCATGAAGGTCGCTTTTCTGGAATTCTATGCTTGGATGACCGGTGCCCTATCAATTGCAAGCCTCATCGCCCATCTCCTTGTAGCCGCTCCTAAGGAACCCGAGGAGGGGGAGGATTAGCTAAGAAATTATAGAAGAATCAAAGAAAAGTAAAAGTTAAGAAAGAAAAGCTAAGATGTTAATTTCTTCTTCTTATTATTATCATATCCACCCTTTCATAGATTTGTTGGTTCCAAGGAGGCAAAGGGAGGTTCTTCCTTAAATTAGAAGAAGCCCGCCAGGCTTTATGGCTAATCAAGCAATCTCAAAGCGTATTGTTTTTACTTTCTTATAAATTGACGGGATTTTCTCATCGAAAATCTTGCCTTAAAGAGGCATTCTTCCCTGAGTCAATCTAGGCTCCGATGCTTCCATTCCTTCCTTCTGAGGGAAGCGAGAATATTCTGAGAGAAGTTGAAAAGTAATATTGAAGTTTTTCTTTTTTACACTTCTCCATCAGTTGGCTTACTGAACCTATGAAGTGAAGGAATGTTTCCCCATAGCCAAAAGATGATTAGGAGCGAAGGCGATCATATTTTTAGTCTGTAAAGTTCCTTCGGATTTTCGTAGAACCATTTTTTCGCTATCGATATGGCTTCTTCCTCTGTTATGAAACCTTCGTCAACCCGGCCTCCCAGAACCTTGGCAATGTTTTCCCTCGCCATGACCAAATGACCGAAAACCTTTTCCACGGGCTTCCTATAGTCGCCTCCGAAGGCTATGATCTTGTTCACAGGAACAAGGTCGATCCATTCGTCTAAGGCGGAGCATGTCATCTTCGGCGAGATGATGTGGCTCCAGCAGAGGTTAAGCCAAACATTGGGGAAGTTCTTTCCTATAACGCCCATTTCCCTGACCCAGGGCATGCCCATATGGTATAGGTCGAACCTAGTTCGAGGATGCCTCATGATAATAGGTATCATGAGCTTCGGATCGAGGTTGCGAAAGTCCCCCCACATGCCCGTATGGACCGCCACTACCAGATCAAGCTCCGCGGCCATGTCCAGCATTTCCTCCATAAGATAGGAGCGCAGGGGGTTCATCTCAGGAAGCTCCTTCCTATCATTCCTCAGAAGGCTATCGAATAGGGCGATGGCCTGTCCTCGATCGGGTTCCTCGTATGGACGGGAGGACATCTTGATTCCAACAACCCCTTCGGCCTTCCATCGTTCCAGACCTTTCTTGGTCAAATCGAGGTAGTCGTCCAACCCCTTAACCTTCTCACCAAGGTTTGTAGCCCTTTCCTCTATCATTTTCTTTGAACGAACTGCGGCATAGGTGTCAAGGGGCATGAGGGGTATCAGCAGATCGAGATCGTAGTCTGTCCTGTTGGATTGGGTTAGGGCGACTCGGATGTGGCATTTTTCTCGGAGCACTCGATGGTAAATTCCCGGTTTGTTGGCTTCCACCATTTTCTCGGATAGGGGCTTATAGGTTCTTTCGTTGATGTCTTCGAAGCCGTAGAACTCCTTGGCGGCTATGAAGGCTGGACGGGCATAGGAGCAGTACCTTATGCTTTCAAGAAAGGGAGCGAACATTTTCCAGCGCTCTTCGAGGGGAATCCTTGGATCCTGAAGTTTCTCGTAGTTTTCTGCCGGCATTCCTGCCGTTATCAGGTCCGTGCGTGTGTAGTGGCTGAAGAGGGTTAGGGCATCCACATGCTGCTCAACCCTCTCTTTCTCAGGGGGGAGATGCTCATGGGCATCCACGATCTCAAAGCCCTCGAAGGCCCTGATGAGGCGCTCCTCAGTGGGCGAAGTTCTCATTCTTTTTCACCCCTTAGGATTAACGCTCCTTAGGAAATAAGGCTGAGGCTGAGGCTAATACAAAGGTAAAGACAAAGACAAAGGCAAAGGTAAAGGTGAAGGAAAAGCGAAAGATGCATGCCTTCGATCCCCCATTCTTACTTAGTCGGGCGATGGCTTCCGGCAGCCTCCTACATGGCTAGGATATTCTCTACGAGGAGCGCCTGGCTGAATCGAATGCGTGGATCCTAGGATGGGGCCCGTAGGACTGCATACTTGAGCCTGTGAAGAAGCCTGGACCTTATTGAGCGTTCCCAGAGGGAGCATGCTCCGAACCCCTATTGTTCCTTCGAGGCTAACCTTTTCTCGTAAAGTCCCTAAGCCTGGCAGGATCCATGCATTCTGGCTAGATGGGTTTAAGAATGCCCAAGCCCGTCCTCCGATACCAGTAGTGTCTGCTGGGTTGAGAGGCTAAGAGGGCAAGCCTAATCGAGGCTTTCTCAAAAATGAGCTGAGCTAATCCAGGCCGGATCGAAGGAAAGGGTATGGAAGATATGGAGGTGATTCGATCCTTTCCATAAACCCAAAAGAAAAGAAAAGAAAACGAAGAAGTAGACCAGCATCCTTCCCTTCATCCAGTTTGCCAACGTATTGTTATCCTAACCCATCTCCTTCCATCGCCTGTAGGTATGATAGTCGACATATTGCCTATAGGGGCTCTCAATCTGGGCCTTCACGGGAATCGTTCTAGACCTCTTCTCCTCGATGGCCTTAGTGACCGTGAAGATATAGGCATCGCTTCCAGCCCCTGAGCCGTAGCTTGCCATGAGAATACGATCCCCGGGTTCTGCCACATCCAAGATGCCGGCCAAGGCTGTGAGGCTTGAGCCCGAATATAGGTTCCCTATCCAGCGGACGAAAAGGGTAGGATTAACCTGGTCGGGCTGGAAGCCCGCTTCCAAGGCGGCCTGGAAGGGATATCTGGCATTGGGGGAATGGAGGACTACGTAACTGAAGTCCTTGGGGGTTAGGCCTGCTTCCTTCATAACAAGCTTCATGGCAGTGACCACATGCTTGAAGTAGGCCGGCTTACCCGTGAATCTACCCCCATGGCGGGGATACTTGGAACCCTCCCGCCTGTAGAAGTCTGGCGTATCGGAGGTATATGAAACGTAATGGTCTAAGGTTGCGATGACATCCCTATCGCCGAAGATGAAGGCTGCAGCCCCAGCTCCGACCGTGAAGTCCAAGGGATCGTCCCTAGCCGCCTGGGAGTTATCGCTTCCTATGACCATAACGCAGCCTCCATTAAAGGCTGGGAAGGCTACTAGGGCAGCGGCATCTATGAGGAGGTCCGAGGCTGCCTTGCAGGCGAACTGGGTGTCGACGCCTCCTGATACGAAGCCATCCTCATAGGGCTCCCCGAGGGCAAGGGCTTGAATGACGGTTGCCATCGTGGGCTTGACGGCATAGGGCGTGGATTCCGAGCCCACGAAGCATTTTTTGATGTACCGTCCATCGAGGGCTGCATGGATTAGGGCCCTTTTCCCCGCCTCCACGGCAAAGGTGGTCGTATCCTCATCGGCGAAGGGCACCGTCCTTTCTTGGACACCCTGGGCTTCCTCGGGGCTTTTGTTCTTTATCCTGAACTTGGGAAGGTATACTCCATAGCCCACAATGCCTATCTTATCGCTTCGCTCGGATAGCTTTATCGTTGCGTATGGCTGGTAAGGATAATAGTCTTCAAGGAAGGAGAAGTTCAGGCTTGAGTAGTATATGAGACCTTGAGGTCCGTCCTCATAGGTCTTCCTGAACCTAGGAACGACGCCTCGACCGATGAATTCGCTCATGTTCACTTCGTCCTCGGGAGGAACGAAGTCCGTGATCCTTCCCGGAATCCTTGGGCCATCCTCAAGGCATACGATGCCAGCCAGGTAGGAGCCTAGGTACTCGAATCGGTTTGTAGGCCTTCTGATGATGGTCCCTGAGTAGAGAAAGCCCTTGGAATAGAAATAATCCCTGAAGGACATTCGGCTCCTTCGGCCTTCGACATTGCAGAACCATTTGGGCGGGAAGTAGGTCTTACCGCAGAGCTCGCATCTGGCGACCCGAATCCTGTAATCCGTGAGGATCTTTCGCCTTGTCACGGGCTCGCTCATCCATTCATCGCCTCCTCATGCTCCTCAAGCCTCTCCTTAAGATCCTTCCCCTAGGCTCCTTGCCAAGATATGGACTGTGGCTATGCCCCCGGTTCCTCCGATGTTGTGGCACAGGGCTAGGTTCAGGGGCTTGTCCAAGGAGACCTGATGGTTCCCTGCCTCGCCCCTGAGTTGCACGAAGCATTCCCAGACCTGTCTTAGGCCTGTAGCCCCTACAGGATGCCCATCGGCCTTCAGCCCCCCTCCAGGATTGACGATGAGCTCCCCAAAATCGCCTACGTAAGGTATGTGTTTCGATCCCTTGAAGGACTCGAAGCTTTCATGGACGCCCCTCCATCCTTCGCCGCGCCCGAAGAATCCTGCATCCTCTAAGAAAAGGATCTCCTCGATCGTGAAGCAGTCGTGGACCTCGGCGATTTGAACATCCTTAAGGCTTATCTTGGCCTGCTCCAGGGCCTTCGAGACGGCAAGCCTTGTAGCTTTTATGCCCGTGAGGCTTTCCCTCGTGAAGAGGGAAACATCATCCGTTGCCTGCTGGCTGGCGAGGATGTAGATGGGCGTATCCGTATACCTTCTCGCAACCTCAGGGTTTACGATGATGAGGGCTACGGCACCATCTGAAATGGGGGAACAGTGGAGAAGCCTTATAGGATCCGCTATGAGGGGAGACTTGAAAACATCCTCTACCGTAATCTCTCGCCTGAACTGGGCATAATCGTTTCCCATGGCATGATGGTGGTTCTTGCATGCGACCTGGGCTAGGGCTTCGAGGCATCGCTGGTCGCCTCGACCATAGTCATGGATGTACCTGGCCATCATAGCGGCATATAGGCCGGAGAAGGTGAAGCCCGCATCAAATTCATGGGGATCCCCGGCGAACATGAGGTTATCGACGATCTTGCTAAACCGATCACTCATCTTTTCGAAGCCCCCCACGAGGACCACATCGTATTTCCCGCTCATGATGCCTATGCAGGCATTGAAGAGGGCGGAGCTTCCTGAGGCGCAGGCGGCTTCCGTGTTCGTCATAGGAATGTTCACGCCCAGCTCCCTAGCCATATAGCCCGGGACAAGGCCGAGCTTATTCGTAACCTGGTAGAGGAAGCTTCCGAAGTAGCAGGCTTCGATATCGGACCTTCTGAGACCATGATCCACGGATTCTAGGGCAGCCTCCCCTGCGATCATAAGGAGCCTTTCAGGGCTTTCGTACCAGTGCTCCCCAAACTTCGTCCTTCCGGCACCAACGATGGCCGCGCAAGGTTTTGCTTTGGCTTTGATCTCCTTCATAACCGCCAGCCTTCTCTTCTTTCCTCATCCTATCCAAACCGAAAGCTTCCTTCCAGAAAGGAACGGACCTTATGGCATATAAGGCTTATCTAATAGTCGTAAATCATTTCGACATTTGTCGAAATAAGGGTTTTAACTAAAGGGAAGGAAGGGAAGGAAGAAAAGGAAGAGGGAAAGGAAGGGAAGGGAAAGGAAAGGAAGGGAGGAAGAGGGAGCGATGCGGGCAGTCATCCGTATTGGAGGCTCTGTCATCGCCTCGCCACCCAATGTTGAACTGATGAAGGCCTATGGGGAACTCCTAAGGAAACTCAGGAGCCAAGGCCATGAGGTGGCCGTCGTGGTTGGAGGGGGTTCCCTAGCTAGGGAAGCTATCGAATGGGCAAAGAAAATGGGATTGAAGGAGCCTGATCAGGATAGGGTTGCCGTGATGGCTTCGAGGCTCGTGGCCCAGCTCCTAGCATCCTTCCTTGGCTTAGAGGAAGTGCCATCATCTTTAAGGAGCGCCATGGCTATGATGGGAAGGTATGGAATCGTCGTCATGGGAGGGCTGAAGCCCGGAATGACCACGGATAGCGTTGCCGCCCTTCTTGCCGAGAGGCTGAAGGCTGATGTCCTCGTGAAGGCGACAGATCAAGAGGGCATCTATACGAAGGATCCGAGGAAGTATCCGGATGCCGTAAAGATAGAGGAAATGACCTTTCAGCAACTCGAAGAAACGATGGCTGAGACGAGGCATAGGGCTGGGATCCACCAGATCGTAGATCCGGAGGCCGTAAAACTGCTGAAAAGATGCCGAATAAAGACGGTCGTCGTGAACGGTTTTAGCCCTGATAATGTGAGCCTTGTTATGGAAGGAAGGAAGATAGGGACTCTTATTCATTAGGTTAATACATATAATGTTGATCCTTTGATTGTACTAGAATACCCTAGTTCCCATCAATTGACTTCTCATCATTTGGTATATGTTAAAGGATAGGATACATCCAAGAAGAAGTCCTTCAGCCTTCGCTTTACTTCCCTACTGGGCCTCTTTGCAAAGTTTAGAAAGCGGCCGGGTACTTGCTTGAGAAGGTATCTATAGAAGATTCTTTTTTCCAGGACTTAACTGAAAAGCCTACAAGGCCCTATGGTACCATCCATCGTTCGGATGGCGATGCAGAGGGCTTAAGGTTACAGCGCTCCCTAGAAAAAGTCTCGTTTCCCGAAATTATTTCACTAGTCATCATAAAGGATTCATAGTTGAGCTTAACGACCATAATATCGTTGGATCATCCAGCAGAAGCTTAGGGGAATGGGTTCTGGTCAGATAGCTTTGATCCAGGGGGTTTCCCGTAGGAGGCTTGGGAAAGCTCAGGAAGGCCTACATATATTGAAAAGGCCTCAAGAAAAGGCAAAAGCTCCTATGGAAATGGAGCTAGTGAAATAATTATGGGAAACTACAGCTAAGGTTGTTGCATGTGTTCTTGAGATGCGGTATAAAAATGGCTTTTAACCAAGAGCCTTGCAGTTTCATGAGGCTATAATTTGCATGTGTTTCATAACCTTATTAATTAGCAGCTGGTGTATTCTTGTATCCTCTGTTAGTTCAGGATGGAATGCTGTGCCAATCATGTTGTATTGCTCAACCGCCACTATTGTATCGCCGAGTTTTGCCATTGCCTTAACTTCGGGTCCGATTTCGCGGATAGCTGGAGCCCTGATAAACACCGCCTTAAACTTTTTCTCTCCAATTGCAGGGATTTCCAATTCTTCTTCGAAGGATTCCCTCTGCCTGCCGAAGGCATTTCTCTCAACAACTATGTCCATAACCCCTAATGTTGGCTGTCTGGTCTCTCCCAACACCCTATCATAAACCTTTTTGGCGAGCAATATAAGCCCCGCACATGTGCCTAGTACAGGCATACCATCGTATATTCTCTGCTTAATGGCTTGCAATGTTTGGTTAACACTTGAAAGTCTGCCAATCACCGTGCTTTCACCTCCAGGTATAATTAACCCTTGAACAGCATTAACATCCTCAACTGTCTTGACTGGTCGAACAGATCCTTCAATGCCATTTTCTTCAAAGGCAAGCTTCGTCATCGCTATGTGCTCTTCAATTGCACCTTGAAGCGCCAGAATGCCTATTACTGGCGGTTTCAAGCAGTTCCACGCTCCTGCATTTTCAGTTCTAAGGTTTTAAGGTCAAAGCCCATCATAGACTTCTTCTCATCCACCATTTCCTGGGCTTCCGCAACCTTGGATGGGTCATCATAAAATGCTGTGGCTAAAACTATTGCTCGAGCCCTTTCCAAAGGATCTTCAGACTTGAATATGCCGGACCCCACGAAAATACCGTCGCATCCCAAAGTCATCATAAGGGCTGCATCTGCAGGTGTTGCTATACCCCCAGCTGCAAAGTTCACAACTGGAAGCCTTCCCAGACGCCCGGTTTCGGCAACAAGTTCATAGGAAACCTTAAGCTCCCTAGCCGCTTTAATAAGCTCCTGTTGATCCCCACTTTCATATATTGCCTTCAACCTTCTAATTTCATTGTTGACCATTCTGATGTGCCTAACCGCCTCGGCAACGTTTCCAGTTCCAGGCTCGCCCTTAGTCCTAATCATGGACGCGCCCTCCTCGATCCTGCGCAGGGCTTCACCTAGATCACGGGCACCGCAGACGAATGGAGTTGTGAAATCCCACTTCCAAATATGCCTCTCCTCATCCGCCGGCGTCAGAACTTCAGACTCATCAATCATATCGACGCCTATGGCTTCTAGAACTCGAGCCTCATATGTATGTCCAATACGACATTTCGCCATAACAGGTATAGTGACATGATCCATTATCTCCTCAATGGCTTTAAGGCTGGCTGTCCTTGCAACGCCTCCAGCCTTCCGGACATCATATGGAAGCTTGTCCAAAACCATAACAGCAACCCCACCAGCTTCTTCAGCTATCTGTGCCTGCTCAACTGTTGTCACATCCATGATGACGCCGTGCTTCTGCATATGGGCAAAACCGCGCTTTACAAGAACAGTTCCGCATTTCACCTTAAAACCTTCGATTTCTCTAATCCGCAACCCCGTAGAACATGTAACGGGAGTTACAAGGGAAATCATCAACAACACCAAGGGGATATTGAAGTTATAACTTGAATATAAATCTTATGAAAAAATTAAACGGATACTGTAATCCTGAAGACAGAAAAATTTATAATTTATACATTTATGTGCAAAATTTATCCGAAGCATCTTCAAAACTAAGCCTCGAATTATACACGTAAAATCTAAGGTTACAGCGCCAATCTTCAAACTGGGAGAACCTCGTCTCTATGAGTTTCCTTATCCTCGATAGGATTCTGTAGTACGCCCTCTCTTCCTCGCTTTTCATCATATCCCTTTTTATGGCTATGTAATCTACGCCCCTTTCATGGCTTCTGAGAACTTTTCATCCCATCAACATAGCCCTTGTCGAGGAGGACTGTGCATCCTCTAAACCTCTCGGAGAAATCCTCCCTATTCTCCTTTATGATGGTTATAAGATGAACGGAACAAAAATGGAAAAAAATGATGAGGAAAACTGTTAGAATTTATTTTTCATCATTTCCTATCATTTATGGGCAAGGCAGGACGGAGGGACAAGCCCTCCAAGGACGCTCCCGCTTCCGCTCCCGGTTCTGATTCCGCTTCATAGCCTTCCTCTTCCCTGAACTGCATCCTGTAGAATGAGCTGTAGAGCCCGCCCTTCGCCATAAGCTCCCGATGGGCCCCCCTCTCCACAACCCTCCCCTGGTCTAGGACGAGGATCTCATCGCAAAGTCTTATAGTCGAAAGCCTGTGGGCGATGATGATTGCCAACCGGTTTTCTAGGATCTTCTTAAGGGCATTCTGGACCACAAGCTCCGTGTATGGGTCGATGCTGGAGGTCGCCTCGTCTAGAATGAGGAGCTTAGGATTCATCAGAAGGGTCCTTGCGAAGCTTATGAGTTGCCTTTGCCCTATGGAGATGTTGGAAGAACCTTCCTGAATGACATAATCGTATCCTCCTGGAAGCTTCATGATGAATTCATGGGCACCCACGGCCTTCGATGCCTCCACAACCTCCTCATCCGATGCCTCAGGTCTTCCGAACCTTATGTTATCCTTGACGCTCATGGGGAAGAGGAAGGAATCCTGAAGGACTATACTCATGTGCCTTCGAAGGGAGGCGATTCTCACATTTTTGGCATCATGCCCGTTGATAAGGATCCTTCCATCCAAGGGGTCGTAGAATCTAGCCACGAGGTTTATTATCGTACTCTTGCCGGCTCCCGTAGGTCCTACGATGGCAAGCTTCTTAGAGGATTCGAGGCTGAAGCTTACATTATGAATTACGGGAACCTTTGGATCGTAGCCGAAGGTAACGTTCTCGAAGCTCAAGGCATCTATCGTTTCGATATCCAAGGCTTTCCCTAGGGGCGCATCCTTAACCTCTTCCTCCGTATCGATGAGGTCGAAGATCCTCTCGATGGCTGCCATGGCCGACTGGTACTGATCGTATACGGCTACTAGGTCCATGAGGGGCATGAAGTATGAGAACTGGTATTCGATGAAGGCGACGAGGGTTCCTATCGTGATCTCCCCAGCCAAGACCATCTGGGAGCCAAGCCAGAGAATCAGGATGGTTCCCGATATTCTCATAAGGAGAATGATGGGCTGGTACGAGGCCGATATCCCTACCGCCCTCATGGTGGCTCTAAAGACCTTATCCTGAGCCTCCTCAAACTGGTCTGCGGCTTCCTTCTCCCGGACAAAGGATTTTATCACCTTCATACCGGATAGGTTTTCCTGAAGCCTTGCCGTCAGCCCCGCGATGCTGGTAAGGGATCCCCTGTAGGCCTTCCTCGAAAAATTGCCAAGAAACCATGCAACGATTATGGCTAAGGGAAGGATTGCTATGGCCGCGAAGGCAAGCTTAACATTAAGGGTAAAGATGATGATAAGGGAGCCTAGGATCGAGGCCGTATCTACTATGATGCTTGTCAAACCCATTCTTAGGAATATCCTTACGTTGTTCGCATCGTTGATGGGCCTGGATATGATCCTTCCGATCTCGCCTTCTGAGAAGTACCTGAGGGAAATCACCTGTAGCCTCGAAATCATGTCGTCCCTCATCCTAGCTACAACATTCTCTCCCACAATCCTCATCTGAAAGATCTGAACATATTGGAGGAAGTAGTTGAGAAGGGTTACGAAGATGAAGAGGGGAATCCACCAGAGGAAGCCCGAAAGCAACCCCGGTTGGATGATCTGGTCTATGGCAACCTTGTGGAGATAGGGCGAAAGAAGCCCCGTTATGGAGCTAAGGATGATCGCCCCTACGCCTATGGCAAGGTTCCTTCTGTAGGGCTTGGCATAGTCGTAAACCCTGGCTATCAGGACCCTATCAGGAACCCTTCGCTTCCTAGATTCCTCATACCTAGTCGTGAAAACGCCGAAGGGACTTCCCATGTACGCTACGCTACCTCCCTCACACCAATCCTTAGGATTTCTTCTGGAGCCTTCTCAAGGAACTGGGTTTCATAGATCCTCCTGTAGATGCCACCCTTCGCCATAAGCTCCTCATGGGTTCCGAACTCGACGATCTCCCCATCCTCAAGAACCATGATTCTGTCCGCATTCTTTATGGTCGAAAGCCTCTGGGCTATGATGAAGCATGTCCTCCCCTCCATGGCTTTCTCGATGGCCTCTTGTATTTCCTTCTCGGTCCTGGCATCTACGAAGGAAAGGGCATCATCTAGGATCAGGATCCTCGGGTTTGCGATGAGCGCCCTTGCGATGGTCAACCTCTGCTTCTGTCCCCCGGAGAGGGTTACTCCCCTTTCGCCAACAATCGTATTATAACCATCGGGAAGGGATTCTATGAAATCGTGTATCCTGGCAAGCTTGGCCGCATTAACGATTTCTTCCATAGTCGCATCGGGCTTTCCGAAGGCAATGTTGTCCTTTATCGTTCCTGAAAAGATGAAGACGTCCTGAAGGACGAGGCCTATCTGCCTCCTAAGGGATGAAAGCTTAAAATCCCTTATGTCCGTACCATCGATCCTTATGCTTCCGGAGTCGACATCGTAGAACCTTGGGATTAGATAGATCAATGTCGTTTTGCCAGAGCCCGTGGCTCCGAGGATGGCTATCTTCTCCCCAGGCTTTACTACAAAGCTCAAGTTCCGAAGGACAGGCCTATCCTTGACGTATCCGAAGGTTACGTTTTGAAACTCGACCTCGCCCTTCTCTATGGTAATGTCCCGGCTTCCGGGCTTATCCTCAACATCTACGGGAGCGTCCATGATTTCAAAGACCCTTTCAAGGCCTGCAGAGGCGTTTATCCAAGTTCCTGAGAGCATGCTCAAATCCCTGAGGGGAAAGCTTAGCCTCGTCATGTATCGGGAAAAGAGCGTAAGTCCCCCTATCGTTAGCGTAGCCTGGGGTGAAGCTATCAGGTTTCCACCATAAAGGTAAACGAAGGCAATGCCAAGGGTTAGGATAGCCGATGAGGAAGGCATGTATTTGGACTGGATCCTTCCAGCCTCGATAGCCGTATCCACGAAGATCCGCTCGACCCCCTTGAAGCCCTCCTCCATCTCAGCCTCCCGCCTGAAGATCCTTACGACCTTCATGCCTATGATGTTCTGTTGCACATAGGCTCCAAGCCTTCCTAGGATGAGCTGCATCTTTCTGAAGAGGGGCATGGTTTTGACCATAAGCTTGGTCGTCAGGTAGAAGATGAAGACTATGGGGACGACAGATATGAGGCACATAGGAGGGCTTATTGAGTACATAACTGCTAGCACGACTCCTGCTGTGAAGACGGCGTTCCCCAAGGTTCCTATCCAGCCCCTCAGAAACATATCCACGGGCTGAAGGTCCATAGTAGCCCTTGAGACGAGGTCTCCGACAGCTGAGGAATCATAGAATCTGAAGGATTTTGACTGGAGGGCGCTGTAGTAGTCGGACCTTATATCTTTAATGATGGATTGGGCAAGGTATCCATGCATATAGACGATTAAAAAGTTGGTGATCCCGAAGCCTATGGCTGCAAAAAATATTTTTAACAAAAAGCCGGCCAAGAGATCGTATTTTCCTTCGATTACAACCTCATCTATAATCTGGGAAGTGTATATAGGCTCGAGGGAGAAAAGATATGATCTTAGAAGAGATAGAAGAATTATAAGGATAACAATATAGATATAGGGTTTATGATATCTAAGAAGCCTTTTAAAGGATCTCAAAGAGCGAGAGAGTTCGGCTTGCGTTTTTATCGTCTTTACATATTCTAGGATGGGTTTTGCTACGCTCATCAGGACTTCCAGCGGATTTTTAGAACCTATGCATTTTATGGCATGTCCTTGTAGAGAGATATAAACTTTGTTTCACCCTCGGAGCAGGTTCAACGATTTGGCATTTCACTTCGGAGGACCTCATTCCATCACTTATCGGAGAAGCTTTGGCATCTATGAGAAAAGAAAACCGAGTTTACTAATTAAAGGATGGAAGCGAATCCTCGGTATCCTTTTTTGGGACTTGGTATAGGAAACCGAATTATGGTATGGAAACCCGTCAGGTATGGGCTAGGCTTTTATCGTATAGGAGGGAGAGTTAAGGGATCTGCCTTTTCGTTCTTAATCATAAAAATGCTGGTACCCATGAGGCACATGGAAGCTTTCTCCATAGCCAACAAACTCCCTGATTAAGCTATGCTTTTTTAAGATACGCATAGGCTAGGTTTATAGAAGCCATCGAAGGTTAGAGAGCCCTTCTAAAAATGGGGCCGGCCGGATTTGAACCGGCGATCACGTGGGTTCTTGGCTTTTCTTCGAACTGAAGCTTCGGTAGCGAGGGATTGCTCCCAAGCCACGTAGCCTAGACCATGCTAGCCGACGGCCCCCTAGAATCGATTCCAAAGGCTTCATATAAAATTTGCCAAAGACTTGCATGCCCAATACAGCACCAGCCCGATCAACGCCAAGCATTTCTTGAAGCTTTCGTAGTGAGGATGCTCTTCCGTAAAGACCGAAAGCTCCCATTATGGCCTTCCTATAGGTTTCGCCCAAGGCCTTCTCGGGATCCGGATACTTGTGATGAACTTCGCTAAAACAAAAGATAAATCGCTCTTAATCAGGGAGTTTGTTGGTGGGCGCAGGGTTGATTTCTCACCTCGCCTTATCTGAACCTATCGCATGCTGGTGGAGCTTCTGAACCTCTTCGTATGCAAGGCATTCGCCTCTAGGTTTCTAAGGGAATTTCGATGGCTAAAGAGACTCAAAGCCCACAAGAGCCTTGGGTCTCTTCCCGGTAGGGTAAGCTTATAGCAGGCATCCTCATCCTTTGGTTTATTTAACCTAGTTCTTTCAGGGCTTCCTCTATTGAGGCTTTTTCATGGACGATTCTTACAAGGGCTCTTGTCATGGCCTGAGGGTTTCTGTGCTGAAAAACGTTCCTTCCAAAACAAAGACCTGCCCCTCCAGTTTCCATGACGATCTTAGCGGTCCTAAGGACCTCCTCGTCCCGATCCATCTTAGGACCTCCTAGAACTACGACGGGAATGAAGGTTTTCGCCACAACCTCTGAGAACTCCTGAGGGCTTCCAGGATAGGCCGTCTTCACAAAATCAGCCCCCAGTTCAGCCGCCATCCTTGCAGCCGCCTTCACAGCCTGGGGCTCCAGCCTTCCATTTTCATCTTGAGGGACTATCTCGGCTAGGAAAGGGATGCCCCAATCTTGGCATGCGATGGCCAGGGGACCCAGCTTCCTAAGCTCTTCATCCTCCAAGGAGCCGAAGAAAGTGGTCTTAACCCCATGGACTCCTAGCCGCGCTGCCAGTTCCACGTACAAGGGATTCATCGGTATGCTCATAATGATGCCCAGATCCCTTGGGATGGCTTCATGGAAGCGCATAACAATGCCTGGGTTTACGAGGATGGCATCAGCCCCTCCTTCGGCTACTTTCCTAATCGTTTCTAGGGGCCTTTCCAATCCTGGGACATCCTTTCCCCGGCCTCCTCGATCCATGGCTATGATGAGGGTTTTCCCATCCTCGCGGAAGATCCTCTTCATCCTCAAAGCCTTTCCGGCATCCATAAGGTCGATCCCCAAGAGTTTTTATCAAGGTTCCTTTAAAGTCTTTCAAGCTTAATCCGGTTAGGGAAACCTTGGCTGTGGAAGCTATTCTTCCCTTTTTATTTTTATTTTTATTTTAATGCGCTCTTAATCAGGGAGTTTGTTAGCTATGGAGAAAGCCTCCATGCGTTTCATAGGCACAAACAACTTTACGATTAAGAGGCGAATTAAAAATTCAACAGCAACACCAACAATAGAGAATGGGAAGGTTCCAAGTCGATAAGATCTTGCAAGAATCTTGAGGATCTCTCCATTTAGAATCAATGTTGTAATCGCTTTAATGGCTTTCTCTGGATTAAGGCGAGAAAGTATAGGAAACAATGGTGGAAGCGATGGATTAATGCTTAAAGAATCGCCAAATCCAATTCCAGAACTAGCCGAAGAATTCGAAGTCTCAGAAAACTTTATGAGGAAAAGGTTTTTATTCTGATGCATGAATAAAATTAAATAGAGGAAAATATGAATATTATGCATATTTCAGGAAGCCCAAGAAAAAAAAGTAATACAGATTATCTTTTGAAATATTTACAATCTCTAATTGGTGGGGAATTTATAAAGCTTACAGATTACAAAATCGAACCATGTAGATCTTGTTGGGCATGTGTAAAATCTAGCGTATGTATGATTGATGATGATATGACGAAGGTACTCATACCAATTTTACTTAAGGCAGATGTAATTGTCTTAGGTAGTCCGGTTTATTTTAATAATGTGTCGGCTCAACTAAAGGCTTTTATGGATCGAACATGGTGCCTTAGAGGTAAACTTAAAAATAAAATTGGAGGGGCAATCGTTGTTGGAAGAAGAGATGGAATAGAAAGTGCCATAGTAGCTATTAACTCATTCTTTCTTAAGCATGAAATGATACCTGCAAACAGGGGAGTTTATGGATTGGCATTTAAAGAAGAAGAAATAAAGGAAAACAAAGAAGCAATAGAATTAATAAAAAGCCTTGGAGACCGTATAAAAGAATTAGTGGGAATATTACATGTTCATTAGAAAGGAAAGAAGGGGAAGAGCATAAACTAGGAAAAACTTTCCAACAACTGCTTTTCAACAACCAAGTATCGTTTTTATCTTTAGAACTACAGGAAAAATAGCAAAAAGCCGTTGCGAAAAAGTGAAACTATGGTGGAAATTGCGGGAATTCTGCGAATTTCATAATTTTGTTTTGAAATACGAGCGTTTTATTTTTCTTTTTAATCCTCTCAAAGGATGATCGTCCCTGTGCCTTCCTCGACGATCAGGCCAGGGGCCCTTCGCTTCAGCTCCTCTCCGAACTCCTTCGACCTTAGGACGGAAAGGAAGGCTTTAACCCCCTCCTTTCCCATCCTTTCTTTCAGGATAGCGAAGTCATAGTGCTCCTCGGAGACCTTTATGAAGCCAAGCCCATAAGCCTCGGCTACAGCCTTTATTCCCAAGCCTACATCCGCCTTTCCATGGAATACAGCCGCAGCCACCGCTGAATGGGACTTGGCTTCGATTTCGTAGCCTCGGATCCTCTTCAAAAGTTCCTCGAACTCCAGCCCCTTAGCCTTAGCCAGGAACCTAAGCCCCATATCGGTCAGGATTCTCGTACCGGAACCAGGGTTTCTGTTTATCATGGTTATGTCATCCCTGAGGAGGTCCTCGAAGCCCCTAATCTTCTTAGGGTTTCCAGGAGCCACAATAAATCCCTGAAGGCGGTTGTAGCCCCGAACCAAGACCGCCCTATCCTCCAATCCATACTTCGAGAGGAAGGGCTTGTTATAGACTCCTGTAGCTTCGTCCAGAAGGTGCAAGCCCGCCACATCGGCTATTCCTTGGCTTAGGGCTCTAAGGCCTCCAAGGGAACCTGTGTTGATGACCCTTGCCGAGAAGCCAGGCTTAGCCCTTAGGATGAGCTCGATAAGGACATCCAAGCCTACGCAGTGGCTTCCCATGATGAGGAGATCTGCAGCCCTGAAGCTGGAGCTGAAGAGGTTGACCTCCATGGTTTCACCCTCCTCGATGTACTCCCTACCCTCGGGAGCCTCTATGAAACCATCAGCCATGGCGAGGCTCGTGATGGAGCCCGAGCCCCCTGGGGATGGATGGAATCTTAGGCTTGCTTCCCCTTTCCCTTCCCCCTTCCCTTCAGCCCCAGCTTCTCCTTCCATGCCAGACCCCTGGAGGACGAAAACGGGAAGGAACTCCCGTCGCCCTTTGGCTACGAAGATCCTTGAGGCTGCCCTAGCTTTCACTGTTTTCCTTAAGGCTTCTTCTGAAGCCTCAAGCCCCGCAAGTCTTAGGATGACGGGACGAACGAGGATGTTGAAGATGATGAGGGCAGAGGTTGGATAGCCTGGGAGTCCAAAGACGGGCTTTCCGTTGAGAAGGGCTACGATGGTTGGCTTCCCGGGCTTTATAGAAAGTCCATGGACAAGGACTCCAGGCCTTCCTAGGCGATCTAGGATGCGGTACATGGCATCCCCAGCTCCTGTCGAAGTGCTTCCTGAAGTAAGGACCATATCCGAGGATTCCAAGGCCTTCCGCAGGGCAGCCTCGATCTTTGCAGGATCGTCGGGAAGTATGCCTAGAATCAAGGCTTCGCCCCCACACTCACGAACGGAGGCGGCAAGGGAGTAGGCGTTAATATCGTAGATTCTCCCGTATTGGAGGGGATTTCCTGGCTCCGTAAGCTCGTTTCCCGTCGATAGAATGGCAACCTTGGGCTTTCTGAAGACCTTTACGGTTCTTAAGCCGAGGGCTGCCAAGACACCGATCTCCCTAGGAGTAAGCCTCTGGAAACTCCTCAAGACAAGCTCTCCCATCATCACATCGGAACCCGCAGCCATGATGTTCTCCCCTGGGGCTGAAGACCTGAAGACCTTGAGCCTTTCCCCCTCCAGCTGCGTATACTCGACCATGACGACGGCGTTGGCTCCCTTGGGTATAGGGGCTCCTGTGGCTACCTCGATGGCTTCCCCGGCGTTCAGGTCCAAGGGAGGCTTTTCTCCAGCCTCAACCCTTCCCACAAGCCTAAGGATTCTAGGGCTGTCCTCCTCCGCCCCGAAGGTATCGGAAGCCCTTACGGCATATCCATCCATGGCAGCCCTGTCGAAGCCTGGGACGTCCATAGGGCTGATGATGTTCTCGGCCAATACCCTACCTAAGGCTTCGGTTATAGGAACATCCTCTGTTTCGGAGGGGCGCGGGTTGTAGAGGCTAAAAAGCCTTTCTAGGGCTTCCTCAACGGAGGATAGGTACCTGAAAATCTTTCGCTCAACCTTGTGTTCGCCCGTGTTCATATATACCCTTCCCTTCGTTTTCCTTCCTTTTCTTCCATTCCACTTTCATTCTCATTCTCATTTCATTTCGTTTTGTTTTCCTCAACTCGAATTCACTTCGGCAGCTATGCTTTCCCAGTATGGGTTTCTTCTATGGGTCTTAGGAGAATCACTTCGACTTCCTCTCCAGCTTCTATGCCCTCCTTTTCCTCCGGAATGATGACGAGACCATTGGATTTTAGAAGGCTTGAAAGGATCCCGGATCCAGAGGTCCTGAGGGGTTCCGCTATTAGACGCCCTGATCCTTCGTCTCTTTCTTGGCTTCCTTCCCTACGCACAATGACCCTTAGGAAAACCCTCAAACCAGGAACGGATGGTACCCTCCTAGACATCCTAGCCTTCACCTTAGGAAGGGGCTCCTCCCTTGTTCCAAGGAGGCCGAGAATGATGGGCCTTGCGAACACATGAAAACCAACCCAGGCGGCTACCGGAAAGCCCGAAAGGGAAAGGACGGGCTTTCCCTTTACGACCGCCAGGCCCGTCGGCTTCCCTGGACGTAGGGCAATCCCATGGAAGAGCATTCCTGATGGTTCAAGGCGTTCTACAGCCTCAGGAACCAGATCCTTGATCCCTACAGAAGTCCCTCCTGTAACGATCAGGACATCGGATATCTTAAGTCCCTCGGCCATGCGCTTTTCGAGGATCTCCAATTCATCTGGAACCGTTCCTAGGTCCAAGGGAATTCCTCCCAGCTCCTCAACCTCGGCTGATAGGATGATCTTATCGATGTTGATTATCCTCGGACTTCCTTCCTCAAGGATGCTACCTGGCTCCGTAAGCTCGCTTCCCGTCGATAGGATGGCAACCCTTGGACGCCTTACAACCCTGACCTTCGTAAAACCAAGGGCCACCATCATACCTAGATCGGGAGGCCTGAGGCGGGTTCCAGCCTTAAGGAGGACTTCACCCTTGGTGGCATCCTCCCCCCGCCTTGAAACGTTTTCATATGGAGTTACTGTTTGCCAGACCTCAAGAAGATCCCCATCGAGGCGCCTGGTATACTCGACCATGACGACGGCGTTGGCTCCCTTGGGTATAGGGGCTCCTGTGGCTATGCTGGCGGCCTCCCCTGACCTGATTTCGAAGCCTGGGAATTCCCCAACCTCGACGCTTCCGACGATTTTAAGGATTATAGGATTCCCTTGGGAAGCCCCGAAGGTATCGGAAGCCCTTACGGCATATCCATCCATGGCAGCCCTGTCGAAGCCTGGGACGTCCACAGGAGCCAAAAGGTCTTCCGCCAAGACCCTATCCAGAGCCTTGGTAACCTCCAGCTCTTCGGCCTCGAGCCTTTTTAAGGAAAGGGCTTCAAGGAATTTCTTAAGGGCTTCATCAGCCCTCGTAAGAGTTTTGAATCCCCTCATCTGGACTTTTTCGACGATTTGCCAAACCCCCTAGATTCTAGGCTTCCTAGGATTTGCCCTTCTTTTCTTTATTTCTTTCTAATCTTGTGTCGAAAAGGAACCTTTTAAGAAGCTTTTAAGGCTTGCTTTTGGTTTTTGGACAGGGCAACTTATGGTTATACCCCTTCTCGGTTAAGGCTTTTTCATGCAAAGCATTAGGGGGGTCTTTAGTTGAGAATTTAGGCATCTTCGAGAGGAAAGGTTCCTATGGAGCTTCGGTTGCCATGCCCGGATTTTTAGGGATCTTCTTACTTATGTTTTCAAGACTGTGGTGATGGTTCTAAAGAGCAATGCATAACATCGCTCGGCTTCTCCTCCAGTTTTCAGTCTCACCCCTTTCCTTCCCTTTGAAGGTTGCATAATACGACATCTTAAAATATAACCTGACATAAGCTTTCTTTCCAAGAATTTTCCTTCCTAGATCCTGTTCAAGGGACCTCCTAGGCCCAGGGAATACCTTCCTAAATAGTTCAGAGGTGCCAAGTTACCAAACAGGAAGGATCTTTTTCTAAGTATGCCTCCTTGAGAAGGTTGCTTCTAAGGGATACTAGGTATCGTAGCCTATCCCTTCTAGGATTTCAACAACAGAAATTTTTAGAAAAAAAATCAACCGTAGGAGTTTTTCCATCATCAGGGAAGGGGCAGGGATGGGGGGCAGATCGAGGACCGAGGGGTTAGAAGCCTTTAGGTGCTAAACCGAACGAAGGGAAAGGATAACTGCAGTTGTTATTTTTCATAAAAAATATATGGTTGTTATCATGGCAGACCTACATTATTTTCATGAACTAAACCAGAGGGAGGCCCTAGGGTCCCTAGAACTAAAACTCTAGCTTCTGTCCCTCTCTTTTCTCCCCCTCATCTCCCTTCAGGTCTTTCGGGTCTTTAGCAGTTTTAGCAGTTTTTGGGTCCTTTAGGAAGGGGACTCATCCTCTTCCTTTCCTTCTTTTCCTTCTTCTCGATTCCTCCCTTTCCTTCTTCATCCCTCATCTGGTCCAGCATTTTCTTCAGCATCTCAACATTCGCCTTTCCAACGCCACTCAGGGGCGGCGAACTTATGCGAAACATTAGAATTAAAGGCAATTTCCAAAATAAACCGGATTATACAATCAGATGGTCAAAAAATTGGCGAAAAAGCATATTGTAAGGTTGTTTTAAGCCCGCAACAGAAAAAGCTGCTTGATAGAATATGCCAAAAACTTGGGCAAAGTGAAAGCGAAACCCTACGCATAGCATTCCTTGAATATGCTAAAAGCATAAGCCTCGTAACACCAGCAAAATACAACCAAACAATAATTAATAAAACTTCTGAAAACTAAACTTGGCCACGCGTAGCCTTCCTCGGATGCACAGAAAAACTGAGCCTCGGAACAGAAAAGTTCACGGTCACTGAGGGGCGACAAGTTTACAAAAAGCTTGAGCTTATCCGTTATGGGTTTTGGATTTGAAAGCTTTTAGGAGTCTTGTTTTTCCTTCTATAATGAGTTTTAGTCCTAAGCCTTTCTCGCGCTTTTTCATGTATCTTGTTTCAAGCTTAACGATTTCTATGTCCTTTCTCCTGTTCAGGTAGGCTAAAACTTGGTATTTCACGTCGCCTAGGGCGAGGAGCGCAATTTCGTCGCCTTCCTGTAGGCGTTGTTCAAGTTCAGCCTTCCATAGGCCATCTTAGCCGCAAAATATGGGCTTACCCCCACTTTTGAATATGGCGGGGTGAGAAATTAACCCTATGTCCACTAACAAACTTCCTAAGTGAGAGCGATTTTTATTTTTATTTTTCTTCATGTGTAAGACAAGCTAAGCTAAATTAGGCCTCAAAGCAGAAGATCTCTCCAAGAAGCTTTTAAGGTCTCCCCCAGAAATCTCAAGAGGTGAGTTGCCTTGGATCCTAGGCTTTTGGAGAAGGTCATGAGTCATGTGGATGAAAATTTCATACTGAAGGTTGCGAGGGAGCTCATAGCCTTCAAAACGGTCAATCCCCCTGGAGATGAGGAAGAGGCTGCTAGGTATGTGGCGGGGCTTATGGAGGCTGAAGGCCTAAGGACCTCCCTCCAATTCGTAAAGGCTGGAAGGCCCAACGCCATAGGAGAACTGTGTGCTCCCTTGGGCGAACGCCTTCCCACCCTTCTCCTAAATGGACATCTGGATGTCGTTCCTCCTGGCGATGGCTGGAGAACCGATCCCTTCGAGGCGATCGTTAGGAATGGGAGGCTCTATGGTCGCGGTGCCGCTGATATGAAGGGTGGTTTGGCTTCTATCCTAGGGGCCGTTCGAGCCTTGGCAAGGGCTGGGGCTGAAGAGGCTTTCAAGGGATGCCTCAGGGTGGCGGCCGTCGTGGATGAGGAGAGGGGAGGAACGGGAACGCGCTTCCTTCTTGAAGATCCTGCCTTGAAGAAGACCTCCTCTACGAAGCCCTATATGGCTGCCGTTGTATGCGAGCCTACGAATCTGGAAGTCCAGACCTGCCATAAGGGAACTCTTTTCTTCTCCATTACCGTCTACGGGCGTTCGGCCCATGGAAGCCAGCCTGAAAGGGGAATCAATGCCATCTATGGCATGATGGAGGTCATCCAAGCCTTGAGGCACCTCCACTCAGAACTCAGGGAGAAAAGGAGGCATCCCCTCCTAGGAACCCCTTCCTTGAACGTGGGAACCATTCATGGAGGGACCGTCACCAATGCTGTCCCTGATAAATGCGTAATAACAGTCGATACAAGGCTCATACCTGGCGAGAAGGTGGAGGATAGGATAGCGGAGATTGAAGCCTTCCTCGAGGGGGTTAGAAAGGCAAATCCCCAGATGAGGTTCGCCCTCGATCGAATTCTTTCTGTGGAGCCCGCTGAGACGCCTCCGGAGGCGGATGTCGTAACGGCCCTATTGGAGGCTCAAGAATACGTTCTAGGATCGAGGAAGCCAATATCAGGCTTCGAAGCCTGCTGCGATGCAAGCTCCCTTGTAAACTTGGCAAAGATACCTACGGCTATCTTCGGCCCTGGAAGCCTTCAGGAGGCCCATACGGCCAACGAGTTTGTGGAGATTTCCCAGCTCTCAGCAGCGGCCAAGTGCTACGCCTTCCTTGCCCTTAGGCTCCTTACGGACTGAGAAGGGAATGGATGAAGGGGAGCGAAGGGAGCATCGATCGGAGGATGCTATAAAGGCTTCTTAGCAGAGGGCTATGCCTTGATTCAAAGGTGTTGAAAAGGTTAAAAAGACGGGGTCTTTTTCCACAGTGTTGTATGGAGAGGTAGGGGCCGTTGAGGGATCACTGCGGGGTTCTAGGAGCCTATGTTTTTAAGGAGAACCATCTTTCGCGGTATCTCTACGACGGCCTCTGCGCCCTCCAGCATAGGGGTCAGGAATCCGTAGGCATAACGGTTCATGATGGGCGCTCCATGAAGACCCTAAAGAGGCTAGGCTTGGTTTCCCAAGCACCCTTCCTATTCGAGGGGGTTAAGGGTATATGCGGAATCGGGCATAACCGCTACTCAACAACGGGACGCTCGAGCCTGGAAAATGCCCAACCCTTGGAGATGGTAAGCCGAGGAGGCGTACGTTACTCCATAGCCTTCAATGGAAACATATCGAATTACTTCGAGCTCATCGAGGAAATCCGGGCTGATCGGAAGCTTGAGACCACAAGCGATGCGGAAGTCCTCGGATACTTCTTCGGAAGGGATCTTGGTCTGAAGGATATAGCCACGATCGTATCGGAGAATGCCCCAAGGATCCAAGGAGCCTATTCGGCAGTCATGCTCATAGATGGAAGACCCCCAAAGCTTGTTGCCATAAGGGATCCCTTGGGATTCAGGCCCCTCTGCCTTGGAAGAAACGAGGATGGGATCTTCATAGCCTCCGAGTCCGTAGCCTTTGAAGAATGCTACATGGATGCGAGGTTCGAGAGGGATATAGAGCCTGGGGAACTCCTCATAATCGAAGGTTCGGAAGTAAAGTCCGTGAGGTTTCAGAATTCGGATCGCCATGCCCATTGTATGTTTGAATGGGTCTACTTCGCCAGACCGGACTCGATCCTGGAATCTATTCCCGTCTACACGGTCCGTGAAAGGCTTGGTAGCCTTCTAGCCCAAGAATACAGGCCTCGGGTCGATGTCGTCATACCGGTTCCAGACTCAGGGCGCTCGGCGGCGGCGGGCTATTCGATGGCTTCCGGCATTCCCTTGAAAGAGGGCTTTCAGAAGGATCGCTACATTGATAGGAGAAGCTTCATCATGCCAGATCAGGAGCAAAGGGAAGCCATTGTTAAGAAGAAGCTTAACCCTCTTCCATCGGTTGTCAAGGGAAAGCGCATCCTTCTGATAGATGATAGCATCGTCCGGGGGACGAGTATGAGGGGCTATGTCCAAAGCCTTAGGAAAAGAGGGGCCTTAGAAATCCATCTTGGCATAAGCTGTCCTCCCCTTATAGACTGGTGTCCCTATGGAATCGACTATTATGAGGGGGAGCTCATCGCAAGGAAGTTCCTTGGAAAGCCCTTGGAGGAAATCTGTCGCCTCGTAGGTAGGGAGCTGGGAGCCGACTCCTTATGCTATAATTCTCTGGAAAACCTGATTAAGGCGATAGGGCTACCGAAGGAGGAGCTTTGCCTCGGATGCCTGACGGGAGTTTATCCCCATAGGGTGAAGGTTGTGACGAGGGAGGAGAGGAAGCGTTGACTGGAATCTTGGGCATCTACGCCTTTGATGAACGATGGAGGATTGCATCCTTCGGAAGGTACGGGCTTTTGGCATTGCAGCATAGGGGGCAGGAGAACGCTGGTCTTGTGACGCTGGCGCTGGGAAAGGGTTTTCAGGAATGCCGCGGCTCAGGCTGGGTTGAGGATGCCATAAGCGAGGAAAGGATCAGGGAGATGAAGGGGCATATATGCGTTGGGCAGGTAAGTCCCTACGAGGTTTCTGAGGAATACATCCAGCCCCTGATGCTTAGGGGCTCCAAGCCCCTAGCCTTTACCCTCGATGGAAGGATCGTGAAAATAGATGGATATGTTTGGAACGAGGGGCTTGGCTATGAAGCGAACATCCTCAGGGCCCTTTCTGAGCACATGGAGGGCGAGAAGGATGCCTTGGAGGGTTTCAAGTCCTTTGTGGCAAGATGTCGAGGGGGCTTCAGCTTCGTTGCCCTTCTATCCGATGGGACGATGCTGGCCGGAAGGGATCCCCTCGGTGTAAAGCCCCTCGCCCTTGGAAAAATAGGCTTCGATGCCGCCGTCGTGGCTTCGGAAACCTGTGCCACGGATACGGTGGGTGAGAGGATGCCCGTAAGCCCTGCGGAGAACATAGAGCCGGGGGAGATGAGGATTTTTACCCCCCTTTCGGCTCGCTCTGAGGGACTCTTTAAAGGCTGCTCCAGAAGGGCCTTTTGCGCCTTCGAGTACGTCTACCTGGCGAGACCGGATTCCTACGTGAACGACCTTCCCGTTTACGGGATAAGGAAGGCGATAGGAGAGATCCTTTTCAAGGAGGCCCCAGCGGAGGCGGATGTCGTCATAGGCGTGCCAGAAACGGCCATACCCTTTGCCTACAGCTATGCCTACAGAAGCGGACTGCCCGTGGAGAAGGGCTTCGAGCAAACAGGGCGAAGGGTGAGAAGCGCCATCAAACCGACCCAGTTTGAAAGGTTGAAGGGCGTCCAGCTAAAGCTGAACGTCGTCTCGGAGGCCGTGAAGGGGCGAAGGATCGTCCTGATAGACGACAGCGTGGTGAGGGGAAACACCCTCGCCAATATCGTTTATCTTATGAAGGAGAAGGGGGCGAAGGAGATTCATGTTCGCATAGGAAGCCCCCCCATAACGAATCCCTGTCCCTTCGGAACGGAGGTTCCGCCAGAGGATGAGCTTATAGGAAGGCACCTGAGCGAGGAGAGGATTGCCGAGGTTGTAGGGGCCGATAGCTTCCATTATCTGACCCTTAGGGGCCTCTGTGAAGCCATAGGCCTCCCAAGGGATAGCCTCTGCCTGGGATGCTTCACGGGTACCTATCCGGAGGTCTAAAGCAAAATGAAGGTCTTACTCATCGGTAATGCGGCAAGGGAACATGCGATAGCCGAGGCTCTGACCCGTAGTCAAAGGGCCATAAGGCTCTTCTGCGTAGGGGAGCTCGTCAACCCGGGCATTGAAAGGCTCTGTGAGAAAACGGGTGGCGAGTTCTTCAGGGGTAACATAAACGATCCAGATTTTGTGGCAAAGAAGGCCGATGCCATATCTCCGGACTTTGTCTTCGTAGGACCTGAGGAGCCCAACTTCCATGGGATTCCCGATAAGCTAGAGGATAAGGGTATTCCCTGTATAGGGGCTAAAAGGGCCGTTGCCGAGATAGAGATGTCGAAGGCATCCATGAGGGACCTTCAGTGGGAGTATCGAATACCAGGAAGGCTCTGGTACAAGAAGTTCAGAAGCTTCGAGGAGGCCGTTCCCTACATAAAGGAATATGCTGAGAGCATTGCCCTTAAACCCGCAAGGCAGGCTGGGGGAAAGGGCGTTAAGGTCATCGAGGACTTTCAGGTATATCTCCAGGAGGAGAAACGGGAGCTTAAGTTCGACCATGCCAAGACGATCGTAGACCTCATGAGAGCCTACGACGATGTGGAGTACAAGCTCCTCATCGAGGAGCGGGTATGGGGTCCGGAGTATACGCTTCAGTGCTTCACGGATGGAAGATGCGTAAAACCCATGCCCGCCGTTCAGGACAACAAGCATTCCTTCGAGGGAGATCTGGGTCCTGAAAGCGGGGGAATGGGTTCCATAGCCTGCGGTCCGAACCTTAAGGTTGCCGTGGATTCTGAGGATTCCATCCTGACCATGGAAGAGTACAGGGCTTCTGTTGATATAGTGGAGCGCATGATCGATGCCATCCAGAGGAAGACGGGGGAGCGCTACCATGGGGTCGTGGCGGGACAGATGATGCTCACATCAGTCTGGGGACCAACGATTATAGAGATGTATTCGCGCTTCGGGGATCCAGAAGCCTTAAACGTCCTTCCGATCCTCAAAAACGACCTTGTCGATGTATGCGAAGCCATCATAGATGAGAGGCTCAACACGGTGAAGCTTGATTTTGAGGACTTGGCGACGGCTGTGAAGGCGGCGGCTCCAGAAGGCTATCCGGAAAGGAGGGATCTGGCGAGAGGGCATCCTGTCTTCTTGGATGAGGAAGCCGTATCGAGGCTCGGCATCAGGTTTTACTGGGCCTCCGTGGATGCCCAGCCTGGAGGGCTTCCCCGCACGGGAGGCTCGAGGATTGTCGAATTCCTCGGAATCGGAAGCTCTATAGCGGAGGCGAGTGAAGTAGCCGAGGGTGCCTTCGCCCACTTGGAGCTGAAGGATTCTTGGAGGGTCTTCCACAGGAAGGATATAGGTTCGGCAAAGACCTTGGAAAGGCGAATTCGCCTTGCTAGGCTTGCCAGGGATATATATACCTATAAGGCGAGGAAGGGAGTCCTCGGCAAACGCCTTATATGGATTCCGGGAAAGGGGTTGATGGAGGCTGGATGATTTGGGATCCAAAGGATGCCTTAAAGAAGGGCTAAGATTTCTGGAAGAGGCTAGGGAATTCAAGGAGAGATTCGAAGCCCAGCTATCCCCTCTGGAGGAGCTAAGCCCCTCTAAGCCCTTCACATACCTATCTATAGGAGGGGGCGAGCTGGGGGATCTTGTCATATCGGCGGCCAAGCGCCTCCTAGGAGGGCAGAAGGGGGGCATAAGAACCGTAGTCTTCGATCGATACGATGGATGCCCAGCCCAAGACGTTGCCGACAGCTTCGAGGGCTTCGATATGATGAAGGGGGACCTTCTCGAGGCTCAGGTCAGGAAATACATCCCAAAGCCTTCGGAGCCCCATGCCATATACCTTGAAATCGAGAAGATCGATACAAGGCGTATGTGCCAGCTTGGCATCAAGGACGGCTATAGGGTCATGTCCACCCCTTATGGTCCCCTCATCTGTATGGACCGATATCTCACGAAGCTTATGTTCGATGAGCTGAGAATTCCAAGGCTTGAATGGGCATATGCGGAAAGCCAAAGGGAAATAGAGCTCATAGCCGATGAATTCGGGCTTCCTGTCATCGTAAAGCCCATCATGACATCCAGCGGCCATGGAACGAGCATCGTAAGGACGCAGGAGGATTTGAAGAACGCCTACCGCCACGCCCTCGAGCATGCAAGGGGGATTGGGGATAGGGTCATCGTGGAGAAGTTCCTCGAGGACCTGAAGACCGAAGGAACCGAGATCACCCAGTTTGTTGTGAGGCATTTCGATGAGAAAGGAAGGATTGTTACATCCGTTCTTCCACCCGTTGAGCATAAAAGACCGGGGGCAACCTATCATGAAAGCTGGATGCCGGCTACGATATCGATTAAGGCTTCTGAAAGATGCCAGGAAAGCGCCAGGAAAATTGCCGAGTTCATAGGAGGATTGGGGCTTTTCGCCGTCGAGCAGTTCGTCTTAGGGGATGAGGTTTATAACAACGAGGTTGCCAATCGTCCCCATGATACGGGAATGGTTACCCGATGGACCTTGAATGCCGATGAGGGGACTATCCAGCTTCTATCAACCATAGGGCTTCAGGTGACACCCTTCGACATAAGCCCCTCAAGGTCTGGCATCTTCGGGGTTGCCCATGTGATTCTGGCTCCTGATTTTGGAGGCAAAGGCGAAGGAGGGGCTGAAAAGGCTGTTTTAGGTTGGAAGGCAAAGGATGTAAAGGATTTCTTGGCTAAGAAGGGCTATTCCGGGGAGGTATGGTATTTTGGAAAGCCTACAGCCTATCCTCATAGGCGCATGGGCTTGGCTGTAGCTTTTCATGAAAAGCTCGAGGAAGGTCGTCGACAGGCTGAGGAGATCGCCCATTATGCTGAGGGGAGGATAATTTATGCTTAGCCATATCCCTAAGCGGTTTGGGATGGGCTATGATGGGTTATATTGACAGGCTATGGCGGGCTATGATGGGTTAGGATCGAATAGTTTTGGTCGATTCCGATGGGAAGAAAAGTAGCAGTTATCGTGGGAAGCAAGTCCGATTCGGAAAAGGCTGAGGAGGCGATGAAGCTCCTCCAAGAGCTTGGAATAGAGTGCGAATGCCGAATCCTCTCTGCACATAGAAACCCGGAGGCCTTGAGGGAATTCGTGAAGAATTCGGATGCCGAGGTTTTCATAGCCATTGCGGGCCTTTCGGCAGCCCTTCCTGGCTTCATAGCAAGCTATACATGGAAGCCTGTGATAGGGGTTCCGAGGGAAGTGAAGCTTGGAGGTCTTGATGCCATTCTTTCCATCGTCCAGATGCCCTTTGGCATCCCGGTAGCATGTGTCGGATTGGATAATGCAAGGAATGCAGCCCTCCTCGCGGCAAGGATCCTAGCCCTGTCAGATGAGGGGGTCCGTGAAAGGCTTCTCCGTTTCCAAGAAGCTCAAAGTCAAGGAAAGGCATAAAGGCATCGTGAAGGAATGCCTAAGCTTCCACTTTGGTGCTTCTATTTTATTTTTAAGCGTCTCGCCTTTTCTCTAGGGAATCCGTGGTTTCTCCTGCCACTCAATGTCAATATTTTGCCACAATAATATAAAAATGTAGGAATGGCTCTCATAATAGGAGAAGAATACATAGACAAGCATTACATGAAGAAAAACAATGACAAAATGAAGGAAAGAAACCACTTAAACTTGCTCTAGAGGAAGCAATACCACTACTCAAGCAAAAGGATACACAACCATAGCGCCAGTGTAGCGCAAACATGGCAAAAAAGAGACTTTGGAAAATTCATCCAAAGAAGCGAAGCGACAACGATCGCTTATACCAAAAAGGTTCTCATAGAAGGCAGGGAAGAATGGAATGATAATCCTTGTCTTGGCATGAATGTTTTGCAATGGCGGTCTGGCTTGGTCTACTCGGGTACGAACCTTTTCAAGTACTCAACAGCCTTCGCTTCGAGGTTCTCTCCCTCAAACCTTGGACTACCAAGATGTTCGGGGCATATGATCCCTTTGTAGCTAATGGCTTCTAGGAGCCTGAGGGTTTTCGGTATGTCAACATCCCCCTCGCCTAGAAACACTTCCTCAAAGCGGTGTGGGTATCTAAGCTTCTTCAGATCCCTGGCATGGGCGAAGAAGATCTTCTCTCCGAAGAGCGTGATGGCTTCATATGGATCATCCCCCATCTGGAATAGACCTTGGCAGTACGTAACGCCGTTATAGGGGCTTGGAACCTCCTTCAGGAGCCTCATGAGGGTCCCTGCATCCCTTATGATTTTCCAAGGATGATAGAAGGCATGGTTCGCAAGTCCTACTTTCGCCCTTTCGGCACAATCCACGAGCTCCTCGTAACATTGCCTTAGCTTCCTCCAACACTCTTCCTCCTTCAGCCTGCCAACGGGCCTGTCAACCTCAGGATATATGAGGACGGATCCAATACCAGCCTTTCCGAGGGATTCAAGGGTTAAGCAAAGGGCTTCCAGCTCCTTCTCAGAACCAGGCTTTCTAAGGAGGACCTCCTGGCTAGGCCATTTGCTGATGATCATCGTAGGAACCTTTATTCCCGATCTTTCTAGTTCACTCTTGAAGGATTTCAGGGCTTCTGGATCTGGGAAATTCCTTTCGTCATATCCCTCTATGGCTGAGCATGCCAGGCATACATTCGATATGCCAAGTTGACGACAGTACTGAATAAGCCTCGATACGTTTTTCTCACTGGAATGAATGCCCACCTTCAACTTCAAAGCCTCCCAATCATAGAATATCCCCATATTCTATTTTAAAGTTTTCCTATGAAGAGATTTTTAAACAAGAATTAGAACTATAGAAACCTATCATTTGAATTATTGTATTGAAGTTAAATCGTCCTGTTTTATGCATTATTCTAATCTTTCTAAATAATTATCAAATTTGAAATTGTGAGAGTTAGATCCATTCCTATGCTCAGAGACGAATGGAATTGAAATCTTTGGAGAAAATGAAAGAAAAATTCCGAGAGGTTTTTAGCCTTAAAAAGCCTGAGGAGAATAATTACTTAATGGACTTTAATCGTGAGTTTACTTCATTCCAATTAACAATATTCCAGAAGGCTTCGACAAATTTTCCCCTTTCATTTTTGTAATCGATGTAGTAAGCATGCTCAAAGACGTCGATGACCATAAGAATTGGAAAGGAGGGATAAAGGTTCATGTTGTGCTTCTCTATCTGCGTTATCAATAGCCTTTTCGTTTGAGGACATAAGGCTAAGGCAGCCCATCCCGAACCCTCAACACTAACAGCTACCTGGCTGAATTCCCTCCTAAACCTCTCGAAACTTCCAAACTCTTCCTTCAGAACTTCGTACAAGGGCTGGGGAGGCTCTCCTCCACCTTTCGCTACGGGCGCCATGCTTTGCCAGAAAATTGAGTGTAGAAGATGCCCCCCTATGTTGAAGGAAAGCTCCTTCAACGTCGACTTAAGGTCGATTTCGATACCTTCCTTTCGTGCCTTTTCAAGCCTTTGAAGGATTGCATTGGCGCCGTTAACATATGCCTGATGGTGCTTGCTATGGTGTATTCGCAATTGTTCTTCAGACATGTAAGGAGCTAGGTCCCCATATCCATAGGGCAACTTCGGTAAGGCGTAGAATCTTTCCTCGGGCATTTTCTCTCACGGATGCCTTCAATAACTGCTTCCTGAGATTCCTAGCAAAAGCTCAAGCTCTGATATGTGCTCTTGCTCCTCCATCAATACATGCCTTACTTCATGTTCTAGTAAGTAGTCATAGTATCCTTGGTTACCACCCTTTCTTATCTCTTCAAGGATTTTCCTGTAAGTATCCACGGCATCCTTTTCATCCTTTAGGTTTTGTTCGAGGATTTCCTTCACATCCTTCGCCTGATGGATCTGAGCCATCTTCATGCTAGGAACGCCGCCCAGAACCCCGATGAGCTTTCTGAAGACTTCCTGATGCTTTCTCTCATCCTCTGCGATTTCCTTAAGCCTCGCTACGATGGGTTCCGCGTTAAGTCCCTCCGCGATTTTAGCATGGCTCATATACTGAGCATAGGCAGCATGCTCAAGCTCAAGTGCATGATTTAATAGCTTCAAAATATATTTTCTTTTGACATATTACATCAGTAATAATGTCTTCCCATTCTACTTAACTTTTTTGGTTTATGGGCCGTTTTACTTCAGTGGCTCAAGGTTGAGTTTGGAAGCCCTTTCGTAGAAGTATACCGAGGAGGGAAAAGTAGGGAAGAGGAAAGGAAGAGCAGCTAAGTTGATTTGCAAGTTCGAGGTTCTAAATGCTGGATTTGGCGGAAGGGTATGACGAGAGCCAGGTTGCGTAATTTTCAGGTGGCAAGATGCAAAATGTGAAAAGAGTAAAACTTAAAAGATCGGGAAGGCTCAATATGCACGAGGAGCCAAAAGAATAAAACTGAATGTACAAAAATGGCAAATAGAATGATAAAACTTACTGCTTTAAAGAGACGAGTGTTCAAAAATTCCTTTTTTGATGGAATTCCAAAGGAATTTAGTCTTTTGAAAGGCAATTTCAATACACATTATATTATAGGATTTAACGATTCAAAAACTGATAGATCTTTTCTCTGACTTCTGAAAAAGCAACTAAAGAAAAATGGAATAAAAGATCGAAGAGAATTGGAACATCTACGCTATTTATAACAGCGTTTTCTTAAAATGCAACAAAGCTGGTCGTATAAAATACTCTAAGTATGAATAGTGTTGTTATCCATTAAGGTGGAGATGATTATGAAACCGTAGGATTAGTAGGTTATTTAGGCCTATCCCCCGCCTTTGTGCTCTGATAGCAACTATGCATAGGAGGCAAGAGCAAGCTTTGATGGAAGATGCAGAGCATTCCATATAGGCTTATTGATCCCATGGATCTTCCTAAAGGATGCTCATGCTCTCAGCTCGTGAAACCCACCGAAAGTAGTAAAGGAGCGACTCATAGCTAAGCTCTAAGAATCACAGTATTCCTGTGAATATCCCTAAGTGGCGCTCAGGAAAAGGTTCTTCATAACAAGCATAGGAAGAATCGTTTAAGGGTGAAGGGGTCGAAAGGAAAGACGATGAAAAGGTCTTCTCGTCTCACCATTCTCGAAGCCCTAGGCATAAAGCGCCTTTAAGCATTTCAGGAATTTACCCAATGAAGCAGCTGAATCGAGTTCGCCTCAGTTATGAGTTATAGAGAATCTCAAGGGAGTTCGGGATGGGTGCGGCATAAAGGTTCCCGAGAGAACGGTCCGTAATTTCCATATACCAACATAAATTAAATTCTTATCCTTTGCAAGGGTCTAGAAAGCTGTCTTAAAGATTTTTTACCTAGAAGAAGAAGATTCAAGTTGAATGCCTAGGCTGAAACCCATTCCCCTAGAACTCCTTCCCATCTTTGCTAGGCCAAGGCTACCTTGGTGGATAAAGTTTCCTGTAAAGGAGATGCTCAAGCTCATAGATCTCCATAGCTCCCGTCCTTCTTATGAAGGAATCCTTAAACAAGCCCTTGGACGCTTCGCGGATGTTACAAAATCCCTTTTTTCAAGGGATGTTGAGGATCTCCTATGGCTTGAGTATGGGCTTCATACTCTTTACACCCTCAGCCCTTATGGATTGAAAATTCTGGAAGGGAGGCTAGATGCCATTTACAGCGACTGTGTCGAGTTTAACCTAACATCCAACCATCTTAAGAGGCTCAAATTACGACCTGTGAAGGAGCTAATGCCAAAGATCGTGGAGGTAGAGTCCGTATCGATAGGAGCTATGCGATTAAGCAAATCGATAGGAAATGAGGTGGGAATAGAGGTTCGATACGTGGACAGGACTATCCAATCATAGATGCCTACTGAGCCGGCTACCAAGTATAAATCCATGGACTTTCGCTTCATGGGCAGCCTAGGTGTCTCCAGCCTAGCGCTATGCAATCATCGGGTTTGACGGGCTTTTGGGCTTCCTACAACGCATCGCTTCCCCCTTCATAGCTACTTCGACTGTTGAAGGATGCGGGGCTTGGATAGGCGTTCGCATACAGGCCCTCATGTCTGTATGCGAAATGGCGGATGCCAGAAATTTCCAGATCGATCGTATGGCTTAGTATAGCCCCTCCCCTCCTCTCCCCTTCAGCCCCACGATACGCACTATCTAATCTTTTACACTCGATTCTTCTATATTCATCCCATCTTCCTAAGAGACCCCTTCCTTCATCTATGGGGCAGTTTCAACTCATCGTCTATTTCGAAGGCAACATCCTTCATGCCATTCAAGACACGAATGATATCCTTCTCCACCTCCTCGATGGTCTTGCCAAGGCTCCTCATCCTAAGCCTGTATCGATTCCTTTCCCTTATCACGAGCCCAGCCCTGATCAAGCGGTTTAGATGGTGCACGACTGTCCCCCTCGTCGTCCCAATCCTTCCGGCAACCTCGTCGCTGGAAAGACTGATTCCTTCCCTAGAGGATTCAAGGAGCATTCTAAAGATCTTCGCGCATGTCCTTTCCTTATCCTTCGGTTCTAGGAAACCAAAGCATCGGCAGATCCATTCGATGTCCATGTCCAAATCCTTTTTTAGAGGCGGTGCAATATATTGGATGACATAGTGAGTCCTAGGGGCCTCCGTCTCGGGCTCTGTAGCCTTTCCCACGGATCCTCACTTCGACAATTAAAATCATTAAACGTAAAGTTTATATGCTTTTCGTTGAGGTTAAATCAACGCAAAAAATTGGGAGCGGGTGAGTAACATGAGCGCGGAAGTCATCCCTGCAGTAACCGAGAGCGGTCAACCGATTCTGATACTGAAGGAAGGATCGACGCGCACGAGGGGAAGGGAAGCCCAGAGGAACAACATAACAGCGGCTAGCATCATAGCTGAGACCGTGAAGTCATCCTTAGGCCCCAGGGGCATGGACAAGATGCTCGTGGACAGCCTAGGCGATGTCACTATAACGAACGATGGAGCCACAATCCTGAAGGAAATGGATGTTCAGCACCCGGCCGCCAAGATGATGGTTGAGATTGCGAAGGCCCAAGACACGGAGGTCGGAGATGGTACAACCTCCGTCGTCGTCCTGACGGGCGAACTGCTCACAAAAGCCCAGGAACTCATCGACCTGAAGGTCCACCCAACCCTCATCGTGGAAGGTTATAAGAAGGCGGCGGAGCAGGCCCTCGAGTACTTAAGGCAGATCGCCATCAAGGTCCAGCCAGAAGACAAGGAAACCCTCAAGAAGATAGCCATGACAGCCATGGGAACGAAGTCCGTGGCTGAGAACAAGGAGTTCCTAGCATCCATAGCCGTTGATGCGATTCTACAGGTCGCCCAAAAGGTCGACGGAGAATACAGGGTGGATTTGGACGATGTGAAGGTTGAGAAGAAGGCCGGAGAGTCCATAATGGACACGAAGCTCATCCAAGGCATTGCCCTTGACAAGGAGGTTGTCCATCCAGGCATGCCGAAGCTCGTGAGAAATGCCAAGATTGCCCTCCTCAACTGCCCCATGGAAATCGAGAAGACTGAGTTCGACGCGAAGATAAACATCGAGACCCCCGATCAAATAAAGGCTTTCTTGGATGAGGAAACCAAGATCCTTAAGCAAATGGTTGAGAAGGTGAAGGCTGCGGGAGCCAATGTGGTCTTCTGCCAGAAGGGCATCGACGATGCAGCCCAGCACTTCATGGCTAAGGAGGGCATCCTTGCTGTGAGAAGGGTGAAGGAATCGGATATGCAAAAGCTTGCCAAGGCTACGGGTGCCAAGATCGCTACAAACATCGATGAGCTAAGGCCGGAGGACCTGGGCTATGCGGAGCTTGTAGAGGAGCGCAAGCTAGGCGAGGACAAATGGACCTTCATCGAAGGCTGCAAGAACCCCCGATCCGTGACGATCCTAGTCAGAGGAGGTGCCGATAAGGTTGTCGAGGAAGCCGAGCGATCTCTCCATGATGCCCTCTGTGTCGTTAAGGATGTTGTCCAGAGGCCTGCCATACTGGCCGGAGGAGGAGCCCCGGAGGCTGAAGTGGCTTTAAGGATCAAGCGTTGGGCTGAGCAGCTTTCCGGAAGGGAGCAGCTGGCAGTTCTTAAGTTTGCTGAAGCCCTAGAAGGCATTCCATCAGCCCTAGCGGAGAATGCGGGTCTGGATCCGATAGATATCATCGTAGCCTTAAGGGCGGCCCATGAGAAGGGCGAAACCTGGTCTGGTGTCGACGTCTTTAATGGAAAGGTGTTGGATATGAGCAAGCTTGAAGTCCTTGAACCCTTGGTCGTCAAGGAACAAGTCATCAAGTCTGCCACGGAGGCGGCCACAACGATCCTTAGGATTGACGATGTCATTGCTGCAGGAAAGCCGAAGGAGGAAGCAAAGCCTCCCAAGCCTAAGGAGGAGGAGGAAACGAAGCCCTCGGGGCTTGAAGACTAATTAAAAAAAGAAAGAAAAAAAGAGGGGGATGGGATCAGATCCTAGGTAGGTGAGTTGTCTATGGCGGCAGCAGCAACACCCAGACCTTTGTTAATCCTGAAGGAAGGGACCACACGGAGCAGAGGAACGGAGGCCCAGATGCAGAACATCGCAGCCGCCAAGATCATAGCCGAAGTGGTCAGGTCGACCTTAGGTCCCAGGGGCATGGACAAGATGCTCGTGGACACTATAGGGGATATCACCATCACGAACGATGGAGCTACAATCCTCGATGAGATCGAAGTGCAGCACCCGGCCGCCAAGCTTCTGGTCAACACGGCGAAGACCCAGGACAAGGAAGTTGGTGATGGTACGACGACGGTCGTCATCCTTACGGGGGAGCTCTTGAAGAAGGCCGAGATCATGCTAAACAAGGATATTCATCCGACCATCATCACGAGCGGCTACAGGAAGGCCCTCGAGAAAGCCTTGGAAACCCTAGACAAAATAGCCGTCCCCGTAGATATTAACGACGAAAAGACCCTTGTCGATATCGCTACGACAGCGATGCGAAGCAAGGGCGTAGAATACTATCGGGATTACCTCGCCAAACTGGCTGTCGAAGCCATCAGGAGGATTACTGAGGAGAGGGATGGAAAGAGGATTGCAGATGTTGATGATGTTCAGATCATGAAGAAGCCGGGGAAGAGCATCGGCGAAACAGAGTTGATAAAGGGGTTGATCATAGACAAGGAGGTTGTCCATCCAGGAATGCCAAAGAGGGTCGAGAAGGCTAAGATTGCCCTCCTCGATGCAGCCATGGAAGTAGAGAAGACGGAATTTAGCGCTGAGATCCGCATAAGGGACCCGACCCAGATGAGGGCCTTCATGGATGAGGAAACCAAGATCCTTAAGCAAATGGTTGAGAAGGTGAAGGCTGCGGGAGCCAATGTGGTCTTCTGCCAGAAGGGCATCGACGACATGGCGCAGTTCTTCATGGCTAAGGAGGGCATCCTTGCCGTGAGAAGGGTGAAGAAGTCCGATATGGAGAAGCTTGCCAAGGCTACGGGTGGAAAGGTCGTTACGAACATCGATGATCTGAAGCCCTCAGACCTTGGTGAGGCCGGCTTGGTAGAGGAAAGAAGGATCGGAGAGGATAAGATGGTCTTCGTCGAAGGCTGCAAGGAGCCAAAGGCCGTAGCCATCCTTATCAGAGGAGGCCTGGAAAGGGCTGTTGACGAAGCCGAGCGGTCTCTCCATGATGCCCTCTGCGTCGTTGCAGATGTTGTGAAGGATGGAAGGATCGTTTATGGAGGTGGCGCCGTAGAAGCTGAGATTACCAAGGAGCTGAAGAAGTACGCATCCCAGTTGGGCGGAAGGGAGCAGATAGCTGTCGAAGCTTTCGCTGAAGCCCTAGAAGCCATTCCATCAGCCCTAGCGGAGAATGCGGGCCTGGATCCGTTAGATATCATCGTAGCCCTAAGGGCGGCCCACGAAAAGCCTGAGAGTGTGAGTATGGGTGTAAACGTCTTCACAGGAAAGATCGAAGATATGAAGGAACTTAAGGTCCTAGAGCCAGCTATAGTCAAGAAGGCTGCCATATCTTCGGCTGTCGAGGCTGCAATAATGATCCTTAGGGTAGATGATGTAGTCGTAGCGGCCAAGCCTCCACCACCAAAGCCTGGCGAGAAGCCTCCACCAGAATACTAAACTAAAAATTGTATTATTTTTTCAATAGCTTTCCTTTCTTTTTTTATCTTAACGAATTCTTCAGCGACAAAGAAATAGCGGAAGAAACTGCTTATTACCATGTTTCTTAAAGCATCAACAATCTTCGCAACTGCCAACTCCACGCTCGAATTTATCATATACCAAAAAAGACAAAATTTAAAAGGAAGAATTAATCCACAAGGATCATTCTTCAATGAAAGAAGGTTAAATTGACAGAATATTAATTTTTCGATGATAACCGAGTTTGCCAGAAATCTTGATACGCCATTAGTAATAATTGCTAAAGCCTTCAAGGTAACATTCTGATTTAAGAAATCTTTAAAAGCTTACATGAGACCATGAGACAACGGTGATTTAATTGGACATCTACGAGAGACTTGGGGTCAGGAAGGTCATCAATGCAGCCGGAACTTTGACGATGCTAGGCGGATCCCTTATGCCACCCGAGGTTCTGGAAGCCATGAACGAAGCGGCCAAGTCCTTCGTCCTTATGGATGAACTCCATGAGAAGGCGGGGAAGGTTGTGGCAGAGATCACTGGAGCAGAAGCAGGCTACATTACGGCAGGGGCTGCAGCAGGTCTCGTCCTGGCTACGGCAGCCTGTATCGCAGGGAAGGACCCTGAGAAGATTCGAAGACTGCCCTTTACTGAGGGTATGAAGAACGAGGTCATCATACCGAAGATACATAGGAACCCCTACGACCAGGCATTTTCCCAGGCTGGAGCCAAGCTCGTCGAAATTGGAACCTCCGAGGGATTCTCGCCTTCTGATGTGGAGGCTGCCATAACAGAAAGGACTGCTGCCATCGCCTTCGTCTACTTCACATCCAGAAAGTTCTGCGACCTTGAAAGCCTCAAGGAAGTTGTAAAGGTTGCCAAAAAACATGGAATACCCGTCATCGTGGATGCTGCAGCTGAGCTTCCTCCCTTGGAGAACCTTCGCGCCCTCATCGCCGCCGGGGCGGACATAGTAGCCTTCAGCGGGGGAAAGGCAATCCAGGGACCGAACGATTCGGGCTTCATATGCGGTCGGAAGGACCTCATTGAGGCTTGTGCCCTCCAAGGTTGCCCCCATCATGCCATAGGAAGGCCTATGAAGATAGGCAAAGAGCAGATCGTCGGGCTTGTAGTGGCTTTGCAAAGGTATGTTTCGAAGGATCATAAGGCAGATAGGGATAGATGGGAGGCTGTCGTAAGATTCTTCATAGAGGAGTTTTCTAATGTTCCGCATGTGAAGGTTAGGCGCCTTTTCCCGGATCCTTCTAAGGGGGAATACTCGGCCCAATGCTGGCCTAGGGCTCAGATCATCATAGATGAGGAGGGTCTTGGAAGGAAGGTTTCCGAGATTACGAATCTTCTCAGGGCTGGTAATCCAGCCATATGGACAGAGGTGCGAGGGAACTCTATAGTCATTAACCCCCATTGCCTAGTGGATGGTGAAGAAAAGATCATAGCCAAAAGGCTTAAGGAAATCTTAAAGAGCCCCTGTGCCCAAACCTAACCATAGCCTAACCTTGAACTAGCTCAGGCTTGGCTTTTTGGCGCCCACGAACTAAGTCGGACTTTCTTGCCGAATCTTTGCAACCAAAGAAAAAAGATGGGGAAGGATTCGATAAGTATCCCTTTTTCTCTTTCCTTTCCCTTTTCTTCTCTTTTCTTTCCTTTTCTTTTCTTTCCTTTTTTGGCTTCCTTAATCACTTAGCCATCAAGGCCGTCACGGAGCCAAGGCGGTCGAAGGTCACTTTGAATACATCCCCAGGATGGGGCTCGATGCCACCCACAAGGGTTCCCGTCATCACTATGTCCCCAGCCCTAAGCCTCTCACCGAACTCTGCCAGTTTATTCGCGAGCCAAGCCACCACATTGGCGGGATTCCCTAGGGCTGCAGCCCCTGCCGCCGTTGCCACGAGCTGCCCATTAACCTCCAGGATCATGCCGACAAGCCTTAGGTCTATGTCCTCTACGGGCGTGAGCTTTCCACCGATGACAAAGCGCCCCGCGGCTCCGTTATCAGCTATGCTGTCCCTTAGGTCGAAGGCTCCCTTCCGCTCTATCCACGTGCTCGTTATCTCTATGGCAGGCAAAACTCCAGCCGTTGCCCTTAGCGCCATAGCGGCATTAACACCAGGTCCCTGAAGGTCTTCCTCCATCAGGAAGGCGATCTCCGCGCCATCGAAGCTGGGATTGCCGAGGGCGGAAAGGTCTACGGCTTCACCCTCCGGAACGATCATCCTATCCGTTATGAAGCCAAAATCAGGCTCATTTGTTCCAAACCTCGCTTGCATAACCTTCGATGTTAGACCAGCCTTCCTTCCCACAACCCTCTCACCCATCTCCACCTTTCGCTGCATAAGGCGCATCTGAATCCTGTAGGCATCCTTTATCGTAAACTCTGGGAAGCGGGAAGATATGGAGGGGGCCCTTTTCCTCGTGGCTTCGGCCCTTAGGATTTCCTCAACTATTCTGTCGATGGTTCCATCATCTAGGGGCATCATAAAGCACCTTTGAAGTAAATCTCTTTTATTTTTTATTCTCCTCTTTTTAAACTTGAAACTTAAACTTAAAATGATCCCTAAGACCGTAACGATCATGGAGGCTAGGGATTCGTTAATGCCTATAAGAATCCTATACTCGAGGGACCCCTTCAAGCCTAATCCTTCCCATCGCCTCTTGATCTACATGATTTACCAATCCGAAGGGCTTCTGATCGAAGCGAAGTTCTAGCTCCCAAGTATACCAAACGATTAAGATTCATTCCATGTCTATCATCCTTGATTTGGAAGAGGTTTCGAAGGTTTGAAGGCCCTGCCCTTCCCTTCGCCCCTTATCTATTTTTATTTTTATTTTTATTTTTTATGCCCGGGGCATAAAAAGAGCGCATACGGTATTCTAGACGTTAAAAAAAATGGCAAGTCTTTGGAGGGAAAAGGCTTTAAGGATTATGTTAGAATTGAAGGAGCTGTAACCTTAAGCCTTTCCCATCACCTCCTTAACGATGGATAGCATGCCATAGGGCTCTAGGCCTCCGAATCCGCATGGAGCCTTTCCTAGGCTCATATGGTACCTTACGTGGTTATAGTAGCTCCTCCAGGCTTCAAGCCATGTTTTCACATGCCTGAAGGACGTATGGCATCTACATGGAAAATACAGGTCGAAGTCCTTCAGCCTTCGCTTTACTTCCTTGCTGAGCCTTTCAACAAGGTTTAGGAGGCTTCTATCATGGATAAGCCTTAGCCTCAGCTCGGAGCATACGCTATACCATGGGGCTCCGTTCGCTACGACAACCCTTATGCCATAGAGGCTTTTGAGCCTCTTCAGGAAAC
>Ga0080004_1125051_pt1 | contig 85244 bp, 91 predicted proteins | sample WasSprMetagenome_FD_69207 | JGI IMG/M metagenome (GOLD analysis project Ga0080004, IMG submission 69207) | Sulfidic aquatic microbial communities from Washburn Spring, Yellowstone National Park, USA - WS (SPADES assembly) (version 2) | ecosystem: Environmental > Aquatic > Thermal springs > Hot...
CGTCGCGGGTGAGGGCCCCCGTCGCCCCCGCGGTTTGCTACATCGATGTCGGCTCTTCCCATCCTGGGGGTGCAGCAGCCCCCAAGGGTGGGGCTAAGGAGGCGGGCAATAAGCCCCCTCCTCCCTAAGCCCGCCCATTAAAGGGGAACGTGAGCTGGGTTTAGACGCCGGTTAGGTGGGACTGTGCATGCTTATAGGGGGTGTCCTAAATCACCATACAAGTCATAATCAGCTATATATTGGGTGATGGAAGACTAGGCAAACCTAAGAATAGAAACATATTAAAACGCTCAATCCCACACCTCGTAAAACTAGTTCATAAATACCTACCTCCACCACAATATACTATAAACTAGGAATCAACTCATACATAAACATCGTATTTTTAACCCTTAACCCCACCTACCGGCGGAACTAACCGTCGTGAGACAGGTCGGGCTCTACCCGCGGGGGGCGTGGGCCGCCTGAGGGGAAGCTGCCCTCAGTACGAGAGGAACGGGGCGGCGCGGCCTCTAGTTTACCAGTTGTCCTGGTGGGCAGTGCTGGGCAGCCACGCCGTAGGGGGTAACCGCTGAAAGCATCTAAGCGGGAACCCCTCCCCGAGACGAGGCGGCCTGCCGTAGAGGCCTTGTGCCTCTGCGGCGTGGGCTCCCGTAGAAGACGGGGTTGATGGGGCGGGGGTGTGAGCTCCGAGGGGTTTTCCCCGAGGGGTTCAGCCCGCCGCTCCCAATCGCCCAAAGCTACAGCTCACCTGGGGGCGGGGTGTATGTTTACTACTTGCCTTACAGACCCAGGTGTAATCCTGGTTTAGAGCTCCTCTACAGCGCTCATTATCCTTAAGTCTTATTGTGAATTTTGGTGTTTGATATTGGGGGTTAAGGCTTACTTAGAGCTTATTAGGCCTCCTAATTCACTTATGAGTGGTTTAGGAGCTGTTCTCGCAATAGTTGCTTTTTTAGACTATAATGTCTCATGGGATCACTTGTTAATACTCCTCATAGCTTTTACAACAGGATTTACATTGTCAGCTAGTTCAATGATCATAAATGACATAGTAGATGTAGAAGTAGACAAGGTCAATAAACCATGGAAACCCCTACCACGCGGAGAAGCATCAGCAAAAACAGCCCTAATAACTGCAACAATACTAATAACACTCGGAGTACTAGTAAACACAATAACTAACAATTACAAACTCATAATAACAACACTAATCTACACGACAACAGGCATAACATACAACTACCTTAGAAAACACTGGTGGAGCCACACACTAGTAGCATTTTCAACAACAGGCCCCATAATATACGGCTATATAGCTTCAAATCAACCACAACACAAACTCCAACTAGCAGTAACTTTCACACTAATAATATTCCTAGCAACACTAGGAAGAGAAATACTCAAAGCAATACAAGACTACAGAGGAGATTTAGAGAGAGGATATTCAACAATAGCAACAAAATACGGATTAAACACAGCACTTAAAACAATGATTACAACAGGACTATTAGCAACAACACTAGCAATAACCTCAACAATAATAATTAACACTGGAATACTATACAAAACACTAATAACCATAACAACAATGATTTATATGCAAAGCCTCATAGAAGCATACAAAAACAACACAAAGCCAAAAACACTAGAAAAATCCAGGAAGAAAACACTAATAGCAATGAGCATAGGACTAATAGCATTCTGGCTCAGCGGCATTTAACAACACAGAACACATTAATAAACAATGGAAGCATTAAAACAAAAAACACAACAAGAGAGAAAACAAAAACCCTCAAAAATAAACCAAAACCCAGAGTTAAAAAGTAAACTAAGAAAACAATACCCGAGGAAACAATAAATAAAAACAACCGCAACCAAACATTAAAAACAATACTTTTCAAATAACCCCTAAAAAACAACAATAACAAAAACACAACTAAACTAGTAGCAATAAGAACACTACAAGTACTAATAGGACCACCAAACAATAAAACACTAATTAACGATAACATTAAAGATAAAATAGAACACAAAATAAAAACCAAATAACCCAAAAAACTCTTCAACAACAACACCACTAAGCTCACTATCAATCCAAATACAACACCACACACAACATCAACAGGATAATGAGCCCTCAAATAAAGCCTACTCAGCGAAATACCAGTTATAAGCACAATAGAAACAAGATAAAAACACCTAACACAAATAACACTTGGAAAAACAAACCAAAAACTCGTAGAAACCTGAGAATGCCCACTAGGAAAACCAGGCCCCTCAACAGGAACAAGAGGATTAAGAGGCCTAGGCAAATTTAACCAATACTTTAAAAAAACATTGAAAGAACCTGAAAAAACAACTGATAAAACCAATAATAACCCCCCAACCGGATCAGGGTGTAAATAGTAAATTAAAAGCGATAAAGCCAAGTAAAATTCCTCATCACCAAGAAAACTCCACACACGCCACAACAACACATTACTCGCGAAAAAACTAACTAGAAGAAACAACAATAGAGTAGAAAAAACAATAAAACACAAACTCCTCAAAAACACCCCCTAAAATAATTAAAGGGGGAGACAATAAATATTAAAACATGTGATGACACGACGGTAGTCTGAAAAGTGAAGAGCGTTTCCCCAGGCTGAAATTACACACCCCTCTCTAGTAAGTTAGCAATGTACCTAGAAGAAACAAAAATAATTAATTTGAATATTAAGACTTATATGTTTAAATAACAATAACCCTCTGGGTGTGTTGTTTTGAGCATATTAGAGAGAAAATATCCTGAGGAATTAAAGGCTAGGCTGAATCGATAAAACACCCAGCACTTAGAGCATTATTCCTAAGCATATCACAAGACTCTCTCAAACATAGTTTAATATATGAGGCAATAACACAACTACTAGGGCAAACACAACCATTTATCACCATAGAAGAACTCAGAAAAATAACTACTAACATTGAAAAACACATTGAAGGAGAGACAAAAATGCTAGAAGAAGCTAAGAAAATATTTTCAACATCACAAGACCCAAGAGTAAAGTTAATAACAGCAGCAATTATAAATGACGAGATCAATCATCACATTCTACTCCTAGATATTAAGAAGAGGATAGCTGAAGAAGAAGCACTCATAGTGGAGAAGATATGGGACATGATCTGGAAAGAGAGCCCCTGGCATGGAGCACCAGGAGGCTAATTATAGCTCAATAAACACCAGCAACACAAATATCACGTGAGAAATACTCACAAAAGCCATTAATATCCTCAAATTACTGTTACTAGTACTCAGCTACTTATACCATTACCATAGATTAGAGGTTAAATATGGGGCCGCGGGGATTTGAACCCCGGGTCACGGGGGCCCAAGCCCCGCATCCTAGCCAGGCTAGACGACGGCCCCCATTAGAATTCTAATATTAATACACCTCTTTTAAAACACTTATCACTCTTTAAAAATCTCCTTAGTCTTCAACTTATATAGTTCTATCGTCTTAGTTATCAATGGGTCTACACCTCTCAGCTCTGCTAAGAAGATGCTTGTAAGACCTCCTACTAGGCTCCCATATAGCAGTTTCTCCAATGTATTCTCTCCACGTAATTCAACTCTGTAGAAAGATTTTGTTACCTCACTATAAATATCTCTCATAAACTCTACTAGTTTACAGCCAACAGCATTATCTGGATCTATAATCTCAAGGACGCAGTAATCTCTACGTAAGGGGGCCTCGTAGCCAACAATATCATTATGCATCCACTCGGGAGCAACATCAACCTTCACATGCAACTTACTATTCTCATTGAATTCATTTTTAAATCTAAGAGCTAAGACGCCCATAGGTGTATGTGTAGCTATAATTACAAGTCTACCTGGAATAACACATTCACTATAAAGCCATTTTGCAAGTTTACTTGAAGACCCAAGAATAGAGCTCTTCACATCTTCAAGAAATACAACGCTCTCCTCAGCTTCTCTAAGTGTTATAACACTATAACCACTAGTATCTAGTAAACCTAGAATACTATAGAGCATTGAAGGTAAAGAAGCCCTTGGTACAATCCCACCTGGAACCTCAATATAGAGAACACCACGTCTCCAAGCCTCCTCCTTCAATACACCACCACTAGAAACAACAACAACTCTAAGCTTAGACAATAAAGCGCTTTTAAAAGCCAATAGTGTTTCAAGAGTATTACCACTATAACTAATTAACAGAACTAAGCTGTCTTCATCTACAAAGCGAGGCAAAATATAAGACTTCACAACATATACTGGTAGAGGACCACGCTCAGCAGCAAGCACTTGTAAGTAATCTCCAACAATACCACTACCACCCATACCTACAACTACAACCTCGTCAAAAACACCTTCAACACGGTAAACACCCCACTTCTCTAACACACCCCTAATCATTTTAGGCCAAGACAAATACACTTCTCTCAGCAAGTCACACACCCCGCGAACACATAAATATAATAATAGCTTAGAACCCTCTATAATTTAAATATAGCAGGAGAGTGTGTTTAATGAGTAGTGAATTTCTCTGGCAGTTGCTCGGCAATAGGTCTATTATAGTGTCAACAAGTATAAATACGCTAATTAAACTAGCAAATGCAATAATATTAAAACTCACTCATAGTGGAGAAAGAGTATGTGTAGTTACTGAGACGACACAATTAGCAAGGTATTTAACAATAGAGGTGTTAAATAAAGTAGAATTTACAGATCCTGAAACAGCTTGTAAAGAATGCACTTACACAATCTTTCTCGAAATAATACAACCAAGACTCCTACGCACTTGCAAATCCGAGAATACATATGTATTTACAACTAAGCTGAAAACACCGCGTACACCAGGATACACAAGGATCTATGTAAAGAACATTACAAACGGAGAATACTCACTCATAGAGCCGAAAACAGGCATATACGTGAGATTTACGTTTAAAGAAGGAAACATAGTATTCCAGGAACAACTCAGCGGTTTCTATAAAAAAGCTTTAGACGTACTCATGAACTCTATGTCTACGTATGGAGAGATCTCTGTTAAAGACGCTATTAGAATAATAGTTCACGAGCTCGGCGTCGAAAGAGGTTATGCAAGGAGAATTCTAGAGTGGCTGGCGAGACACAGGTATATTAGAGTAGTTAAGGGGAAAATAACAATAGCTAGTATTTAGATAACTCTTCGTCAAAATACACTTTAATAACACTAAGCTTCTTTAAGACAACACTAACATATTCATCTATAACCCTACGTGAAACACCGAGACGCTCAGCGCGAGTTAGCACAATATTTTCAACTATAGCGTATTTCTGGTATTTCTCATTAAGTTCTTTCCACGGCACTCCAATAAAGGCTCGTATAACCTCGTTATCCATGGGGAGAATACCTTTAATCATCATAAATGAGAGTATAGGATATCCTATATAACCCCTATATAGTGTACCATTATCACTACTATAAGCCCTATATGTGCCTTCACCACTCTCAACTAGTACAACTTTATACTCCCTCTCACCAGTACTAGATTTTACAAGAGCCTTACTCCCCGAGATCACGTTTACCCTGTTATCACCGATAGCTCCTGCAGCCTCTAAAACCTTAATTCTAGGTGGTTTAGCAAGCAACTTCACGACTAAGCCACCACACTACTCCTGGGCTAAAACCACAAGCGGATTTTCAGATATAATTACACCAACACCCTCAACTCGAACTCCAATACCCAAATATCGAATTCTCTTAAGAACATCTTCACTCGCTTTCAAATAGAACTCTGAGTTAATGCCATTAAGTTCTCCGTGAACAAATAAAAGATCACCAAACCCCTCAACACTTTCAACACTAACAACTATGCCAGAAAAAGTAACACTCTTACTCAAAAACACCACCACAAGTATTCTAATCTATAAGATACTAATAAGGGCTAGTTTGTGAGACATGTATGATAAAGATTCTCTGATAACCTAGGATAATTAAAATATAATAACTAAAATAATATTTTTAATATAGTTTCACATAACTAATATCATGAATTATTGAGGTGATTAGTGTGAGTACTTCTAGTGAGACCAGAGAGCTTAGTACAGGTCTTGTTATTGCTGGTGCATATGCTGATAAAGTTAGAAGAACTATCTTTGCTCAACTAAGAGATCTAGTTAAACAAGATAAAGAGTTCGCAAGAGAAGCTGCAAGAGCATCTGCAGAGTTAAACATGGTCCTCTACAATATACTAGTAGGAGAGTTAAAGATAGATAAAGGTGATGTTGTCCGTATTAGAGTTAACTATAGAGTAGAACCTGAGAAGAGGATTACATGGCTCTATAACACACTAAGAATAGAAGCTTTTAAGAGAATTCCTGATGAAAACGTAGAGAAAATAGTAAATAATATCATCTCAACGAGACTAGAACAAATATTAGAGAGATTTAGAGCAGCCCCTAGAGAAGCCGAAAAAGTAGTTAAAGAATTCGAAATATCAGAGGAAGAAGCTGAGAGAGTAATAAAACCACCACCTCCACCAACACCGCCAACACCAATCGAAATCACACCACCAGCGATCTCACCAACACAAATAGTGAGCGAAATAGCGTCCATAGATATTATTGGAGAAACAGCTGAAAGAGGATTTGTGGCAAAACTATGTAGAAGCGATGGATCAGTTCTAGGATTAGTATCACTAACACCTATAAGTGAAGGTGAAGTAGTAGTAGATGCCATAGTAGTGTATATGCAGAAAGCATACAGATATTTAGCGAGAACAAAGAAGTCAATAGAACTCCTCATAGAAGAACCCCAGAAAATCCTAGAAGACCTCTCTAAAACAACACCCACAGAAATAAGTAGTAGTGAAGCTCAAAAACTCATAGAGGAGAAAATGAAAAGCTTAATTTAAAGAAAGTAAGAATACTTTTTAATAAAAATTACTCTTCTAAACTCATCAACTAATATAAACTCTCTACTAGTGCTCGAACAGCCGCCCTCAAGAGCTGATAGGTTCACGCGACAGTGCTGCGCGTGTACATGTAGAGTGTCGAGGGGGTTTATAAACGCACTCTACAACCTTGAAATAACTCAATAAACCTTAATCAACTTTATCAATGAAAACAACCCCTACCCCCTATAACTCTTCCCCCTAGAATCGAATTATAGGGTTTTTACTTGCCAAAATTAGATATTGGTGAAGCACCTGAAGGCATACTAGAACTTAGTAATGAGGAGATCATTAGAGAATTCGAATTAGCATTACAAGCTGCAGGTGCTTCTAAAGAGACTATTAGAGCATATATAGCTGCTATAAAAGATTTTCTATCATTTATTAATAATAAACCACTACGCGAAGTCACATTGAGAGATGTAGTTAACTGGAGAAATACGAGGGCAAGGACAGGCTTTCCAGGTTCTAAAACCACTAATAGTGCTAAGTGGCAAGTAACACTACACTATTATAGTATACTATTGAGAAGATTTTTCCAATGGCTCGGTTTAAGATTAAGAGTTCCAGGTAGTAAGAGACTTACACCAAGAATAGATGTATTAAGCGACGAAGACTTAAGAAAACTACTAAATGTTGCTAAAAAACCACAAGATAAACTCATATTAACTCTACTAGTTTCAACAGGTCTTAGAAGTAGAGAGCTCTTAGAACTAAGAGTAGAAGATATAGACTTTAATAGTAGAGTTATCAAAGTGAGGTCGGCTAAGTATGGTAAAGAGAGACTTGTCACAGCGCCACAAGATGTCTTCGAGTCTTTAAGCGCATGGATAAAACTCCATGGACTTAAACCAGGAGACAAGATCTTCAAGATCTCTTACACAGGACTCTATAAGAAAATAAAGAGATTAGCTATTAGAGCAGGCATAGAGCCCGATAAGATAAGACCACACATATTACGCCACACGTTTGCAACACTCGCTATTAGGAGAGGTCTTAGTCTACCAAGCTTACAGAGACTACTAGGACACAGTGACATAAGAACAACTCAAGTATACTTACACTTAACTATAGATGACATTAAGAAAGAATATGACGAGAAACTGAGAGGAGCGCTCAGAGAAAACGTCAAAACCTGTAGTAAGTGTAATAGGCAGGTGCCAGTAGACGCACTATATTGCCCATATTGTGGTGCAAGCCTAGAGGAAGCACGATTAGAGAGAGCTGAGATCTCAGCTTAATGTCCTAAGGTAATAACCTAGGACTCTACATCTACTAGTCTTCCAATTACAACTCTAGGTATTTGTGCATACTCTGGGTTCTTAGACCTATAAGTATTAATCAAATACTCTCCATCAGGAACAGGATATTCATCTCTATAGTCTTTAATATACTCTAATAGCTTACTATTTAGAGTAACTATGTATAGTGGATTTACAGGAATACTCCACTTCTCACCAGAGTATTTTATACGCAAAAGCTCCTTCACGAAGAGAGAGTCATCACTATAAGAATTACTTAAAACAGCTCTATAATACTGCGTTATGTAGTGTGCAACAATATACGCTTCTAGCTCATTATCACGCATAGCTTTAAATACAGCTAGCTCGCTGTGATCTTCAAGCACCACGTGAGGGCCGAATTCAATTCTAAATCCAAGTTCAATCAACCTTCTAATGAAGAGATCTAGGTTCTTTACATCGCGAAATTCAATAACTTTCAAATCGCATACCTCACTATTTACACTTTTCTAATGGTGACTAATATTTCTACCCATGTCACCTCTACTATCTCTGGGAGGAGTTTACGTGGAGAGTATATTACCTGGTAGTATTGAAGAGCACAAAGTTACTAGTCAATTAACCACTAATTTAAAATCCATCGTAGACTGGGTTAAATCTATTGAAATTCCAGTTTACACTTGGAGTAGTGAGTGTAATATTGAGTGTAATAATGAGAGCTACGAATGTATAGCCCTACCATATAGTCCTCCAATAGTAATTGAAATTAACCCTACAACTGTAAAACACATATGGGATTTAAGAGAGCTTAAAAAATCCTTGAATGGTCATGTAATCCTCACAAAATATCCTGAAAATCACGCAGAGTTGAAGTGGTCATACTATATTCTCAGTAATAGTAACATTGAACTATTAGTTTTCTATACTAATAGAGACTTTATAAAAGCAGATGTAGTGCTTGGAACACCGGGTTTCACATTTAACCCCTCCACATCACCCAAGATCCCTGCAATATGTGTAAGTAACACAGTCGCAGATTTAATTACTAAAAAGAGAGTTGTTTTAAGAGTAAAGTCTCAGATTAATAGCGGTATAGCACGCATAGTCCTCGCCGGTATTAATGGACGTGGTGAAAGAGAAGTACACATAGTTAGTCATCATGACAGTATAATTGGGGGATTTGAGAAGACATCTTCAAGTCTACTTGTAGATTTATCTAGATCTATTAGAGGCTGGAACTCAGCACTCAACTTAGTATTGATCTCGAGTAGTGCTAGAGATATTGGAGATAGACAATTCACAGAGTACCATTATATGTGGGGTCTGAGATATCTATTAGAGTTACTTGAGAAGAAAGGGTTACTTAGTAGAGTTCAAAGTGCACTCGCGATAGGACCTATATATGACACTACTCGTGTAAAGGTAATTATACATCCACTTCTAAGGCAACTCATACTAAGTGATAATAGTAGCCTTGGTATTGAAGTAGATCTAGACTTTAATCACGCGTTATTTGAAAGCTATATATATGTGCTTAAAGGAATACCAGCTCTCACAATAACTACACTACCATATACGTGGTGGTGTCATAACTCTACACTAAACTGTATGCTTAGAACTAAAAGTACCCAGCTCATAGAGTTCACTGTTAAGTTACTTAGAAGACTATTAGAATATGAATACTCTGCGCGAATTCGCGAATTAGACAACCATGTTATCAGGTCTCTAGGTGAGGTTAGAGTAGAAATACGTGCGCTTATTTCAAGAATAAGGAGTCTTAGTAGAGTGTTTAATGCAGAAAAATACTTGGGTGAAGTTACAAAATTAAGCTATGGATTATTCTATGTAATGTGTAGTGAGCCTTTTACAACTATAATTGAATCTGATACGCTAATAGAGCTCTCACAGAGATCTATTTTGACACTACAACGCTTAGTAAATGAGTGTAAAGGCGACCTGCTAATAGGGAATAGTAATTGGTATGTTTTAGCGCGAAGTAAACCAGGATTTCTAAGAGAGGTCTTTTTAGATGCATATATTGAGAAAACTGTTAAAAACAGAAATAATCTTATAGATAGTAGTATTAGTGAGTTTATATGTAGAGAGGTTCTTAAGGGCTTAAGACATGGTGTGGAAGAGCATAGGGATAAATAAATATGAGAATTTTAGCGAATGGTATCACAAGATTTTAAGAGAAGCTGATATAGTTGATATAAGATACCCTGTGAAAGGTATGATCGTTTGGAGGCCTTATGGGCTTAAAGCTCTTAGATTAGTTCAAAAAATACTCACAGACCTTCTAGATAAAACTGGGCATGAAGAGGCATATTTCCCCACGCTAATACCTGAATCAGTGTTCTCCAGAGAGAAAGACTTCTTAGCTGGTTTTGGAGGCGAAAGCTTTGTTGTTGAGGGAACTGGGACTAGGAGGTTTAATGAGAGGTTTTATCTTAGACCTACAAGTGAGACAGTAATGTATTATATGTGGTCTATGTGGATTAAGGGGCGCAAAGACCTCCCACTCAAAATGTACCAGGTTGTTAATATTTTTAGATATGAGACTAAAATGACACATCCATTATTAAGAGTTAGAGAGATCATGGGGTTTATTGAAGCACACACAGCTCACGCTACGAGAGAAGAAGCTGAAAAGCAAATTATAGAGGGTATTCAAGTGTATAAAGAGTTCTTTGATAGACTACAATTACCATATTTCATAGTTAAAACACCACCATGGGATACGTTTGCAGGAGCTGAATACAACTATGACTTTATCACTGTAATGCCTGATGGTAAAGGACTCGAACTCGGCAGCGTAATAAATCTCGGACAGAAATTCGCTAAAGCTTTTGATATAAAATACATGGATACAGATGGCTCAGTTAAATACGTATATCAAACATGCTATGGTGTTAGTGAGAGAGTTCTCGGAGCTGTAATAGCGATACATGGTGATGACAAAGGACTCTTCTTTCCTCCCGAAGTAGCCCCAATACAAGTAGTTATAGTGCCAATTGCTAGGCGAGAAGAAAGTGATATTGTAGAATATGCTGAACGCGTTAAGAACTTCTTAGAGAATCAGGGGGTGAGAGTATATTTCGATAAAGACCCTGAGCATACTCCAGGCTGGAAATACTACTATTGGGAAATGAAGGGCGTACCTACGAGATTAGAAATTGGTAGAAGAGAGCTTGAAACAAATACTGTTACAATTGCGAGGAGAGATAATGCACCTAAAGTCACAGTTAAAGTAGAGGACATATTAAGCGAGCTTAAGACCATATGGGCTGATCTAAACAAATTCCTCAGATCTAACGCACTAGAACACTTGAAGAAAACGACCATGTTTACTGAGAAATGTGAACCAGTGGAGTTTAAAGGGCTTATAATAACTCCATGGGATGGGTCTAGGAGGGAAGCTGAGTTATTAGAGAAGAACTTCGGTAAAGGAGTTCTTGGAGAGATCACCGAGTCTCCAATACAATTACCACAGCCATCACAATACACTACATGTAGTGGTGAGAGAGCAGATAGATATGCTCTACTGGGAGTTACATATTAACTAAAATTATTAAGTATTTTAGGCTAGTAGTTGCATAAAGTATAAAAGGATTTTGTTAATTTACTATGAACTGCTGGATTTAGGTGCATCTATATGAGTGAGTATATTAAACAACTCAAAATACAAATAGCGTCAAAGGTGACGGGAGTTAGATTTCAAGATCGCTCTCCACTAGAGATCAGCTTGTTTAAAGAAGGCTTCCCTGAAATAAGAATTAGAGATGAGAGAGACTACGTCATAGTGAGTATAGAGGGTAACCAGTACAAATATGATAAGTGGTATACTAAACCAGAACATCTTGCTGAAATGGTTAAGGTCTATTATGCTAGGAAGAGCTAAAGGTCTTTGAAGCTCAATATTTTTCAACAAGACCACACTTTGAAATAACAAAGTAGCCCTCATATTCTGAAACAACTACAGATCTCCCCTTCACAGCCACCCTATATTTAAATAGCGGAGCATTTACAACAAAAGTCTCAGCATCTCCACCCTCAAATGATAAGTTAAAACCATATTTTACCGCGAGTGATTTAAGTCTCACTACATCACTATAACATAATACTTTACCAAGGAGACTTAGAGGTATTCCCATAGAGGTAATAGATATTAACATGAACTCTACACCATACTCAAGGAGCTTCTCTAAGTAGTCCTCCTCAGAAATACCCCATAGTGGATTGTAAAGCTCAAGTCCAACTGTATTAGCGACCTCTCTAAACACTCTCTCTTGAAATCTGCTTTTAATAGCACCAGTCACGAGCACTTCAACATTATATTTTTCTCTAACACGTTTAAGAACATTAATTAAAGCATATTTCTCAGCACTTTCACTATAAACACCAATAGTTTCTAAAGGCAATCTAAGTGCATAAGCTTGACACCTAACACCCTCAAAAAACGGCTTATGATAGAGTGGTGAATAATTGTAATGTGGAATAATAGATACGAGTACACAGACATCTAAACCAGCTTCAACAGCCCTATGTAATGCGAAAGTAGAATCTTTACCCCCCGTGAAGAGAACAGCTGTCTTAGCCAAATTAAACACCACAGTTAAACTCTCATTATAATTCTTAAACAACTACTCACTCTTAACAAATAATAAATACCTTAACCCTAATTTCTACAACATGTGAATTAACTGGGCTTTTAACATGAAAATTACTGTTATTTCTGATGATAAGGTATTGAGAAAAGATCTAATTGCAAAACACTCACTCTCAATCCTGGTACAACATGAATTCACCTACGCACTCTTCGATATGGGTGTAGATGAAAGAGTTTTAGAACACAATGCAAGAGTACTTGAAGTACCCCTTGATCTAGTAGACTACGTAATAGTCTCACACGAACACACACCACACTATGGTGGTTACAAGTATATTTCTCAAGAAGCACCATTTACAGACGTGTATATTCCATATGGTTCAATGGAGTCGCTAGGTAGACTACTACTCGCAAGTGGACTTAAACCACGCGAAGTAGTTAAGTGGACTAGTATTGAGAAAGATGTTTATTTAGCAACACCATACTATGGCCCCCCCTATGAACAATTCTTAGTAATTAGACATGAAAAAGGACTAGTAGTGTTCTCTGGGTGTCTACATCCAGGCGTAGAGGTAATTAGAGATATCGTGAACAAGGCACAGAGCAAAATATACGCTGTTATAGGTGGTTTTCACCTCAAGAACGCCCCTCTAGAAGTAGTAGAGGGCGCTATAAGTGCTTTAAGAGAATTAAAACCCGAATTAATAATTCCACTACACTGTAGTGGAGAAGCCTTTGTAGATAAGCTTGAGAAAATAGGGCTCTACGTTATTACTGGTGGTGCAGGATTAGTTTTAGAGATCTAGCGATTATTACAGCATCTCTTGAATTTCTTGAAGATTTTTAGAGTCAACTATTTTTATCAATTTGAATTCGAAGATGTTTTCACCACTAGTAGAGTAGTATATGGCGTAGAGTACTGGTTTCTCTTCACTTTCTCCATATATTCCTACAACCACTAGATCTTTGCAGCCCGGATCTGTAGGATAGAGTTTACAGCCATAGTCTCTGAGAACAGAGGCTTCAAGGCCTAATGGCTCGAGAACACTATTTAATATTATAGGTAATCTCTCCTCAAGCAGGTCTCTTACAAGATCTATTAGTTCTCTAAAAGCCCAGCCACTACCACCCTCAACTAGTAGGTGTAATGTTAAAATACGCTTTAAGCTCTTCACGTCAATACTCATAGTGTTAGTCACCTCTCATTATACTTAGAATTATAGAGTAGTATTATGAGAGCTGTCTTCATATCGGTGATAACCCCCTCTAAAACCATTTTATACGCCTCAGAGAACTTAACTATAAGTGGTTCTATAATCTCATATCTCTCCGGCCTAGAGCCAACATACTCAAGATCTCTGGCAACATAAAGGTGAAGTACTTCACTACTATAACCAGGAGTTGGTGTAAATGAGCCCAGTTTCTCTAAGGTACGCGGTAAATAACCCGTCTCCTCAATGAGCTCCCTCTTAGCCGTCTCCTCAGGGGTTTCACCATGATCAACTACACCGGCTGGAACCTCGACAATGTATTCGTTAAGTGAAGCTCTAAATTGCCTAATTAAGAGGATATCCCCTGCATTTATAAAGGGGAGTATTGCAACAGCTTGAGGGAAGATAACTATATCTCGCTCAAAGAACTCGCCTGAGCGTGGCTTAATATATCTTCTTCTCACAACATTAAATCTTAAACCACTAAATACCAGGTCTTCTCTTATTAACTGTGGTTTCTCCAATCCTTAACCCTCTAAGCTATAAAGCAATAAAAAGGTAAAATATTCAGAAGGTGTGTGATGAGTGCCTAGGTTCTGGTTTGGCCCTGCGGGTAAACCAATAACACTTAAATCTACAGATATACTACGGGCCCCAGCTTTTCTCAGAGAAATGGGTTTAAACGCTATGGAGTATGAAGCTGTGCGTGGTGTTAATATTAGAGAGGAAAAGGCTAGAGCTCTAGGTAGTGAGGCTAAAACTAATGGTATAAAATTGAGTCTTCACGCACCATACTACATAAATCTCGCCGGTAGGAAAGATGTCGTTGAAAAAAGCATTAGAAATATGAAAGAGTCTATTGAGGTCTCACACTGGATGGAGGCGTATGTAGTCGTCTTTCATCCAGGTTACTACAAAGACGCCCCCTCTAAGAGAGATGCTTTGAGAAAAGTTATTGAGAACTTGAAGCCTGTGGTTGAATATAGAGAGCAGATCAATGCTAGAGGAGTATGGCTTGGTCCAGAGACCACTGGGAAGACTAGTCAAGTTGGAGATCTAGAGGAGGTGATTGAGATAGCTCTGAGTGTTGAGGGAACTAGGCCTGTAATAGACTTTGCACACTTATATGCTAGGAGTGGTGGGAAGTTTATTACTTCAAGAGAACACGTTTTACAGGTAATAGAGCTCATAGAAGAGAAACTTGGTGAGTGGGCTCTTAAACCACTACACGTACACTTCTCAAAGATCGAGTATGGTAAGGGAGGTGAGAGAGAACATCATAATCTCTCAGAGGAGGGTTATGGACCAGATTTTAAACACGTCTGTGGTGTTTTCTGCGAGGTTGGAGTTGACGCTGTAATAATAAGTGAAAGCCCTATACTAGAGCAAGATGCATTAGTAATGTTAAATATGTGTAGAGAACTATGCGGTGAAAAATGCGTTGTTGAACAAGTTTCGGAGTAAAATAGAATTCCTTATAAATACTGTTGCAACTAGTATTTCTAAGACTCATCTCACACCAAACACTCTCACTTTTCTCTCCCTACTCATAAGTCTCCTCGGAATACCCCTAGTATTATTAACACGGAGAGGTCTAATACTAGTAGCTGTAATAGTAATCTCAGGTTTCCTAGATGCTCTAGATGGGGCTTTAGCTAGGATTACTGGTATGAGCACATTGAAGGGGGCATTATTAGATTCTTTTATAGATAGAATTTGTGAAGCTATTTACGCACTAGCATTACTACTACTTGGGGTAAACATCTACACTACCTTAGTTTTTCTCGCATTCTCTTTTCTAGTTAGTTATCTAAGAGCGAGAGGAGAAATTCTCGGTGTAACTCTATCTGGTGTTGGATTAATGGAGAGAGCTGAAAGACTCATTGGATTAATCCTTGTCTCTATAATGGTGGATATAGCTGATCTCCTAGTAGCAAACACTATGTTGGCATTAATAACGTTTTTAACAGGTGTAACAGTTATTCAGAGATTTCTCTATATTTGGAGACAACTGTAGTGTTAAATAGCTGAGAGATCATAGTGTCCAACTAGTGGTGGAGGTGTCTTAAAGACACTGTAACCCAGCCTCAATACATGGCTTTTAACAATAGCTACTCTATCACTTGCACGTGTAATGAAATCTCTATATTCCTGTGGTAAGTCTAAATAGCCTAAGTGACTCTTATCAGTCCTCAATACTATTTTTGTATTTGTCAATTGGAGTATAATGTCATGGACATCTCTAGGACTATGAGTACTAAATATTAATCCTAGTTTTCTTGCTCTACCAAGTCTTGCAATTCTATCAATCATACTAGATACGTGTTCTATGTATTCTTCAACACCGCTCCTACTTGGGAAAAACCTATGAGCTTCATCTATAAATATCAATACAGGCTGAGTCTCTAATCTCATTTTACTCTGTATAAGTTTCCAATCGAAGACCCTATTTAATACTCTAAAAGCCACTATACTAATAGTCTTCTCGGGATCTGCATAAGAGTGTGTTTGTAAATACTCAAGATCCACCACTACTGGGTATCCGTGGAAGGATTCAAAGTGTTTTTCAAGTATATGTTCTAATGGTGGCTCATGGAGATATTTATCTTCTCCCTGTCCCTTAATATACACATCAAATAACCCAGTATCTAGTAGTGCGCCTACTTGTCTAATTATATTTTCAAGAGTACTCTTATGTATCGCGAGATCTCTAACTAACTCAATAATATATTCTCTATTAGGGTCTAGTATTATGCCCTTACGCTGCTTCTCCTCAAGTCTAAATCTAGCTTCTTTTAATGCCTCATAGAGATCATATATTGTTTCGACATGAGCATTTTTCTCTACTAGTGTTTGTAGTAGCCTATGTAATGCGTCTTTAGCCTGTCTAGTGAAATATGGGTTTAATGAAATAAACTCTCTAGGCTTAAAGTCTCTAAATCTAAGTGCATAGGGAACTATATAGTATTCAAATTCATCTATGAAGCCCCCGTAATTGAGGGCAATTTTAGTCTTAACTAATCTGAGTTTTCCACGTGGCGTGGGCTCCTCTACAACTTCTACTTTACTTATCTCATAACTCCACTTAAATCTCCTCGTAATAGGTCCTAGAATACTGTGAACGTAGTCTTCAGAGATCATTTTAAGTATTTTAGCCCATGTTTCAGCTTTCTCAATATACTCTTCTACAACGTTTTTTGTTATTGGGAGCACTATTACTAGTCCTCTCGTGCTCTGTATATTATTAACTGTCTTCTTAGCGAGCACTACGTCCTCGCTCTGCTCTCCTAAAACATACCATAGGGGTTTTAGAGTTATAGATACATAGTCTTTATTGGGATCTAGCACAATTATTGACACATTGTTGTTTTGTAACTTAAAACCAGAAGTTATTGAGGCAATAATGTTCTTAAGTAGAGTTGTCTTACCACTACCCGTAGTCCCCACGACTAATACGTGTTGATAAAATGCACGTAGTGGAGCGTAGAGATATGCATTGCCCCCGAAAATAGGTGTATCACCGACAGTAGCATAGCCTAAGAAGACGCCTTCTTCGGGTAAACCCATTACTTTCTGTATTATTTCAGGTTGTTTAAGAAGAACTACTGGGCTTTGAGGTTCAATTACAAAGTTTGCTGTTAATACCCTATTAGTTTCAAAGTCATATGCAAGTAGTGGTTTAGCTTTAATCCTGGTCTTAGTTAAAAGACCCGAGATCTCGGTGTGAGGTAGTGGTAGATACATGTCTGGTAAGTCGAGTTCTGCAAGTATGTCTCTACGTTCAACACTAACAACTCTGAGACTAACAAGGTTAAGTGTTTTAATATCTACTACTCCTAGATAACTACTAGCCTGCATTAAGGATTGAAAATTTTGAAAGTAGATTACAGGATCTACGTCGAAGACTACGTAACCACCTTCTTCATCAATCAATGAAGGACTTGTTCTTGAAACATAACCTACAATTTCACCAATACTACACGCTATTTCAATAGCTCTCTTCGCCTTCTCTTCGAGGACTTTTAACACACTATTATCTATACTACTAGTCAAGGACTACACGCCCTCAACTATCACTTACTAAAGGATACTTATATAGTGCTCGGTGGCTTCACTAGTTAAACCTGTTAAGTAGAGGAAATATGTTGTTATTGAACTACTAATTTTCTTAACTCTCCTATCTACTACGAGTAGTGTGAGTGGAAGGAAAGAGCCTATTTGTATACTATCCTGTATTATTATTTCAAGTACTGGTTCTCGAAAGCAATCCTCAAGGGTCTCAACACGGTAGAAGACGTAGTTTCCTAAGCCCTCAATGTAAGAGTGTATTCTTCTAGGGATAACAAGATACCACATAGCTCTATTTACACTATACTCACTCTGCTGTCTTATTATTAGAGGACCTATTGCCACTGGTTTTTCACTTGGAATTTTACCCGCTATTAGTGCTGTAGTTAAATATGTTTCATCGCTACATCCACTGATTTTTAAGTCTAATGGGTCTATAGTTGAGAGATAATAACTCCTATGTAAACGCTTTACAATATTAATTACCAGAGTATCGTTTACTAGGAGTTTTTTTATAAACATAGCTCTTTGATTATTGAGAGTTCTAATACTATTAGTATATAGTTCAAGCATTTCTCTACTTGTCGAAACAGCCCCTACTATTTTTTCAGGATATAGTGTAGGGCCATCTACAAATAACACAGCTCTATCTTTAACTATTTTACTGAAATTTTCGAGAAGGCAGTTCTCAATACTAGCTCTTAGCTCAGCTAGAATTATGTTTTTATTATATTCACTTGTATATGGAATATTATTTGGATTACTCTGTATAATGCTCTTCACAGAACTAATTAACTCTGTGAACCTTTGAGAATACTCTATCTCAGGGATTAAAACTATGTGTTTACAGAGAGGTTCCTCTAAACCCATAATTGAGAGTAAACTTGGCACATCTAGAGCAAACCCTGTAAATCTATTAAATACGCTACCAGCACCAATACAAGTAAACATATAGGGGGTTTCTACAACACGTGAACTACTATCTAGAGCATAGATCTCCTTGTCGAGTTTAATTGGTGATTGTCTCTGCAATTCTTGTACTTTTTCACTATAGAATTCAACTTGTACTGGTGAAGCCTCTTCTACGAGCTCTATTGGCTTACGCGAAGACTCTTTTACACTAACTCTTAAACCCTCAATAATCCCCTCTCTAATACTCCTCACTATCTCAGCGAGATATTTCAAGATTTAAACCCGTATCCTAATGGTTAATAATGTCATAATGCTCATTAATATATAGGTGCTTATAAAGTGGCTTCGAGGAAGAGTAGAGTATTGGTACTTGGAGATTGGGATGCCGATGGCGTAGTGGCAACAGCACTTCTAACTTATGCACAAGAGTATTTAAAGACATATCCTCTCGAAGAAGAAGTTAAAGTAGATAAAATGCCAATTGACCCAGATAAGTTGAAGTATATTATATCTTCAATTAGCGAAGAGCACAGTGTAGTCGTGATCCTCGATATCCCATACAGTGAAGTACTCGGCAATGTAGTTAGAATTCTGAAAACACATTTTGGTATTTCTCGAGTAGTGTTTATAGATCACCACATAGCAAGCGTGCAAAAACACAGTGAAATCAGTAGGGTGGTAGATGAGGTCATAGTTGATTTTAAAAAACCAACCTCAGTACTCCTCTATGAGGAGCTTTCTAAGCGCGGCTTAAAAATACACGCTAAACTTACTAGTTTCGTAGAAGTAGTGAAGTATATGGATTCTGGGAGAAAAGTGCCGGGTAAACTGATGAAGTTATTTGAAATTGCAAAAGCTTTCTCAAAAGTACTCACAGCTATGAGGAGTGAGGAGTTATGGGTTAAAATAGTTGAGTGGTTGGCTAATCCAGAGCCACTACCACTCCCATTAGATGACGCCATGTGGAGTAGAGCGAGGGAGATTATTGAATCACGTGACCGTGAAGTTGGTGAAGTAGCGAGAGATTTAGCTGTAACTGCTGTGAAAATTGGTGATTTAAGATTTATAGATGCGAGAACCCGCTGGAAGAAGCGTGGTGCTACAGCACTTGCGTCAAGGCTCTCTTCAATACTTAAAGCACCAGTAGCTGTGCTTGTAAATACTAATAGGGGTTATCCACTATTAATTCTAAAAGCTCCAGGTGGAAGAGCTTATAGAGTAGCAAAATACCTACTAGCTGAGGGTATAGCATTAGATATAGCTGGACACCCCAACTTAGCTATTGTGAGAATACCTAGTAATATAGATAAGAGCAAACTAGTAGAAACATTACACACAGCACTCTACTACTCCTCTTAAGAGGGGTTATTTATGTTAAAAATACTAATTATCTCTGAATCTATGAGTTTACATAAGCCTCTAGGAGAACACCCTGAAAACCCATCGCGAGCAAGGAGAGTGTTAAATTCTCTGAAGAATAATGGTATATTCTATGATGAGATAAACATTAAAAATATAGGAGTTAGTATAGAAGAGCAATTAAAGTTAGCTATGAGGATTCATAGTAAAGACTATATAGATTACTTATTGAGGCTTTCTAAGATGACACCAATTCTGATAGATGAAGACACATATATGTCACATGGTAGTCTAGAATTAGCACTTACAACGTTTACATATAGTTATCTTCAAGCTCTAAGCGTTAAAAACACTATTTTCCTGGTTTCTAGGCCACCAGGTCACCACGCTGGCAGAAGTGGTAGAGCTATGGGTGCTAGTACACAAGGCTTTTGTATACTTAATAATGCAGCTGCAGCAGTTATGGGATTTATGGATAGAGGCTTTAAGAAGATAGCTATTCTCGACTTCGATGCTCATCACGGTAATGGAACAATGGAGATTTTCTACAGTGAGAAAATACTTCAAGTAGACTTACACCAAGATCCTAATACGCTGTATCCACATACAGGTTATCCTGAGGAAATAGGTGAAGGAGAGGGATTTGGCTACAAAGTCAACTTGATCCTCCCAGAAGGTGCTGGCGATGACTTATATTTAGAGCTTACTAGTAGAATTAGAGAACTCTTTGAAAAATATACCCCAGAAGCACTAGTGGTTTCAGCTGGTTTCGACGCATTCCTCAATGATGGATTAACAGACTTAGCGATTACAGAAATATCTTACTATAAACTGGGAGAATTAGTGAGAACACTCAAAGTACCAGTGGTAGTAGTGTTAGAAGGTGGTTATAGTGTAGGTTTAGAGAGGGGAGTAGTAAGTTTTATTGAGGGGTTAAATGGATTATTGAGAGATTACGCTGTTGAGACTACTACTCCGAGAGTTCTCTTTAAGAGAGCTCTTAATATAGCTGAGAGAGTTTTTGAGAAGTCCTCTAAGAGGATTTTACAGTGACTAATAGAGAAAGAGAAGTAAAATTACTAATAAGAGACTATGATAAGGTTAAAGAGATTATAGTGAGAGAGGGTTTTAAATATACAGATACATGTTTCGAGGAAGACTACTACTATTCACACCCGTGTATAGACTTCTCAGCATCTGATGAGGCTTTAAGAGCTCGTAGGAAAAGATGTAGTAGCTCTGAATACCACGCTATCACATATAAGGGTCCTCGCTTAATTGAGGAATCTGGTTTAAAAACACGACTAGAATTAGAAGTAGAGCTTACTAGTAGTCAATGGGATGTTATTAGAAGTATCATTGAGAAACTCGGGTTTAATATTATAGCTAAAGTTTCAAAAATAAGAGAACTCTACACAACACCCTGTGTAAATGCCTACTTAGACAAGTTATTAGGTGTTGGATTCTACTTTGAATTAGAGGTTAAATGTGAGAGTGGTGAGGAGCTTATTAAGAGAATTCTAGTAGAGTTAAGTAATTATACTCAACTCGTACATGAAACATATCTTGAAATATGCCTTAAAACAAAGAAGTGTGTTTAAAGCTATTTTTAAATTCATATTTATCCTCTTAACTAAATTGGTGATTTTTTGAGTTTTAAACCAGAATTCTATGTTACTAGGATTATATATGAAAAAATTATTGGTGAACAAGTTAATAGACTCAATGAGCTTCAAGACCCACATATAATCTATGTAACAGACCTAGTTCTCTGTACACATAAGTTTCACTTGAAAAAGGCATACCCATGGCTAACACTCACATTTGAACCTATAGCAGTACTTGGAACTATAGCACATCTAGGCATAGGGCAACTCCTTAGAGAGAGAGGCGTAGAAATAGAAGTAGAAGTTTCACGCGAAGTCACTATAAACGCTATGAAGTATTTTATTAAAGGACGTGTTGATGCTTTAGATAAAAGTAATAGAGTTATAGTTGAAATTAAAACTACGAGGAGTACTATTAGTTCTCCACAAGAACACCACATTAAACAATTAAACATGTATCTTAATATGCTCAACTATGAAAAGGGAATTTTAATTTACATAGCGCCGAATAAGATAGTAGAGTTCTTAGTGAACAGAGAGCCCATAGACTTAGAACGCGAGGTAAGAGATTTATTAGAAGATAAATATCATCCCAGATATAACTGGGAATGTAGCTACTGCCACCTCTCAAAATTATGTCCTTACTATACAATACAGAGTAAAGAGATAAAATAGTTTTCTAAAAATCTAATTATACTGTGATGAACGCTCGGGTTGTCTGTAAAAGTGATGAGGGTCTTGAGTTCTGATTTTTTTATCAGGGAGAACTAGTAGTATTAGCACTTTAGAACATGATTTTATGAAGGTGTAGATGTTACGTGGAGGTATATGATCGGGGAAATACTCATTAGGAGATCAATGAGAACTGTTAATAATAACCCTACATTACTCATTTACTAATACTAATAAATAATCTCCCTGTTTTACTTTTAATTTTTCTGCTGCATTATCCATATTTATTGCTATCTCTAAGTAACCCCATGAGTTCAAGTAGCATGCGTATTCGCCTATAGGTACTTTGCTAAAGGATGTTTCATAAGTACATATAGTGCTCTTTGAGTTTAATGATATAGTTAACTTTGAACCTAATTGTATTCTTAGCACGTTTAACTCTTTCTCCATGATATTGGTCATTATGTTGCCAAATACGTCAATGTAGAGTACTTGGCCTCTAATACTCCTATTTTCTAAGTTTACTATGGGTTTCTCAATCATTATTTTAACTACGTTGTCATAGCTTATTTCAATTCCAACATCTTCTATTGATATGCCTCTACTAATCCAGGCAGCTACGGGTGCAAAGATGTCTCTACCGTGGAATGTATGTGAGACTATTGGTAATTTATATTTAGTATTAGATATGTCAAATACTCGTTTAACCTTGTCTTGATCAGCTAATATTGTGAGGCAACCGTTATCAGGTCCTATTAGAATATAGTTTGTTGTCTCAATTACTAATGCTCTCCTAGTACTGCCAACACCAGGATCAACTATAACTACAAATATTGTTCCTGATGGGAAATACTTAGCTGATACAGCAAGCATAATTGCTGCTTCGAGTACATTATGCCTCTCAATACCATGAGTTAAATCAATAACTTCTACATCAGGATTAATACTCTTAATAACACCCTTTAAAACTCCAACATATGGGTCTTTATAACCATAATCAGTCATAAGAGCAATAATCCTCTTCATAACAATCTCCCCTAGTTGAATATAAGAGCCTCATTTAAATTATAGTTTAAATGGGCCGGGGATGTAGGCGACGGGCGGTCTGAGATGTGATGACTAAATATACTAGTTAACCCGGCTTAAATCCCGATGAAGATCAGCGGATAATCTGCTTGGTGATGATCGGGCTCAATGAGAGGGTTTTTAACTATGCTATTTAATCTCTAATCTTACATAGTTCACGTGGAGTATGTTGTGATGTTGTTATGAGTTCTCTAGTGGGCTCTAGAAGTTTGTTAAATAATGTGTGGTATTTCTCGAAGAGTGGATTTAAGAAGGGCTTTGTTTTTCTCTATGGTAGTAGAGTTATGGATGATGGTGAAGAGCCTCTCCCAGAATATGAGCTCTCAGAGTTAGTAATGGATTTTGAAGGTAAGGCGTTAATTATTCATGGTTATAGTTTACTAGTAGATGTTGTAGAATATGTGTTTAGGGGTTTTCAGAGCAGGGTGGATCTAAGTGTACTCACTAGGCCTGAGGTTAAGAAGTTAGCTGAAGTAGGCCTTGTAAATGCATATATTAATGGTGTTACATTGCCAATAGCTTATACTAGGCATATTGAAGCCCTTGTAGATGCTGCTAGAGAGAATAGTATGAGAGTTGGTGTATTAGCTGATAGAGGTACTGTAACTAGTAACCCATTTCTCTTAGTCTTCGAAATTGATAATGGTAGAGTATATTTTGAGGATAAAGTACTTGGCAGTGTAGATAATGTTATATGTACTCCTCAGAGAGCTATGAGTAACTGTATATTCATAGATGCTAGAGGCTATGGTAACACTCTCACAGCTATAGAAGAGACGTTTAGAAGCATAAGGACTGTGAGAGATGCATATGAAGTTTTAACAAAACCCTATAAAATCACTGGCTTAGATGAAGGCTACGTGGAAAAAGGCTGTGTCTCAGATATAATAGTATATGACTTGAGAAATCCACTTAGAACATCTCTACATGAGAGAGAAGAACACCTCTACACTATTATAGCTAGATCACAACAACCAGACATAGTATTCATTGGTGGAGACATATTCTACGAGTTTGGAGAAAACCTCGCAATACCAATTACTAGAGTAGACAATGTTCTAGTAAAATTAAAAGAGGAATTAGATTAGTAGAGTGGGCCCGCGGGGATTTGAACCCCGGACCTCCCGGTTATCAGCCGGGCGCTCCACCAAGCTGAGCTACGGGCCCTCTTAAACCCCCCTAAAACTACTACTTAGCTTCTAGGTTTTTAAGTATGTAATCGCTTACAGCACAATGTTTCTAATAAAGCTTATAAATTATCGCAGTGCTTTTAGTATTTACTTGGGTGATTTTCTCGGTGTATGGTTGGTGGGGTAAGGTATTATACGTAGATTTAACAGCTAAGAAAGCAAAGGAGATAGTTCTTGATGAGAAATACTATGTAGAATATATTGGTGGTAGGGGGTTAGCTGTTAGATTGCTCTGGGACTTAAATCCTGTAGGTGTAGATCCCTTCTCACCATATAATCACCTAGTAGTAGCTACAGGTCCATTATCCTCAATGCCATTGCCGAGTAGTGGTAAAGTACAAGTTGCTTCTAAGAGTCCACTTACAGGTGGCTATGGTGATGGTAACATGGGGTCAATGGCTAGTTACCACTTGAGGAGAACAGGTTATGATGCAATAGTAATTACTGGTGCATTTAGAAAACCAGGTTATATTTACATTGAGAATAATAAAGTTGAATTTCACGATGCAGAAGACTTATGGGGTAAATCGACATTTGAGACTGAGGATAAATTAATGAGTATTCACGGTAAAAATGCAGGATATCTTGTTATTGGACCTGCAGGTGAAAACCTTGTACGATATGCTACAGTGATCTCTCAGAGGGGTAGGAGTGGTGGTAGACCAGGAATAGGTGCTGTAATGGGCAGTAAGAAGCTTAAAGCAATAGTAGTTAAAGGTACACTTGAACCAAGTATTGCTAATAGAGAAGAGTTTAGGAAAATTAGTGAAGAAGCATATAGGAAAGTCTTAGCTGCAGACGGCTATAATTTCTGGATTAGACAAGGTACAATGATGTTTATAGTGTGGAGTCATCAAAACAATTGTTTACCAACAATGAATTTTAGAGAAGGTGTGTGGGAGCTCTATGAGACTATTAGTGGAGACTTAATGGAGAAACTTAAGGTTAAGAGGCGTGGATGCCCATATTGTAACATGCAGTGTGGTAACGTAGTATTAGACCTCTCGCTAGAAGAGAGTGAATTAGACTATGAAAACGTCGCAATGCTTGGGAGTAATATATTACTAAGTGATTTGAGGAGGGTAGCTGAAATTAATAGATTAGCCGATGAGCTCGGCATAGATACTATTAGTCTTGGTAACTCACTAGGCTTCTATATGGAGGCTAGTGAGAGGAAACTTGTAGATGAGCGTGTAGAGTGGGGTGATTTCAGAGAAGTGAAGAGATTAACAATAGACACGGCGTATAGGAGGGGTGTTGGAGCCTTCTTAGCTGAGGGTGTTATGAGGATGTCTAGATATCTTGGTAAAGAAGCACAAGAGTTTGCAATGCATGTTAAAGGATTAGAGGTCTCTGCATACAATTGTTTTGCTGCACCCGCTATGGCCTTAGCTTATGGTACTTCACCTATTGGTGCTCATCATAAAGATGCGTGGATTATTAGCTATGAAGTGAGAACTGATAGGCTAGGTTATACACGAGATAAAGTTGAGAGATTAGTTCTCCTCCAGGATATAAGAGGAGGAATGTTTGAATCTATTACTACATGTAGATTTCCCTGGGTCGAGGTGAATTTAGATATCGAATACTACCCGAAATTACTGACAGCTGTGACTGGTATTACGTGGACTATGAATGATATTAGAGTAGTAGGTAACAGGATATATACGTTGATCAGGGCATATTGGATTAGAGAGTATAGAGATTGGAGTAGGGAATTAGACTACCCACCAGTTAGGTGGTTTAAACAACCACCTACTAAAGGACCATATGCAGGTGTTAAATTAGACTTTGAGAAATTTAATAAAATGCTAAATTGGTATTATGAAATACGCGGCTGGGATGCGAGAGGTATTCCTAAAACTGAGACATTGAAAAAACTAAACTTAGAGTTTACAATACCAATACTACGAGAAATAGTTAGTTTAGAGTAGTTTTTAGATATTCAAACCTCTTATTTATTTCTTAGTTTAGGGCTATGTTCTTTGAGCTTAAGGAATATATTGAGAGGTATTGTTGTCTCTGGTATTGGAGAAGCTGGTTTTTACGTTAAACTATATAGTGATTTCTTTAAAGGTATTTTAGGCGGTGAGCCTTATCCCGGGACTCTTAATATACTAGTAGAGTCTTGTGACGTGCTAAGAGAGATTTTCTCAGAGAATCACTTAATACATCCACTTAAACCTGGATTAGCTCCAGCATATGTTCGTAGGGGTGTATTGAGAGGTATTAGTGTATTAGTTGTTAAGCCTTTAATTACGAGACATGAGTGTAGGGTTTTGGAATTGGTTTCTACAGTTAACTTAAGGTTTATGCTTAGGTTAAAAAACGGAGATCTAGTTGAGGTAGAGTTGTTTTAGCGTATAAAAGTATTCTTCACAAACTCTACGTAGAGTTGAATGTTATCTACTACTTGACTTGAAGTCTTACTCAATATTGTGAAGAGTAGTTGAGGTATAGATGTGAAGAGTATTCCTATTGTCACTAATACTAGTATGAAGATTACTAATACTAGTTTAGCGAGCTTCATGTTGACTCTCATCATACTAGTAGTTGGTGGTGCTAGTATAATTGTATAAAAGAGCTTCATGTAGCTTACTAGTCCTATAGCACTTGCAATTATCATGAGAACAGCTAATGGCATACTATATTCGAAGAGAGCCTCGTAGAGTAGGAGTTTAGCTAAGAAGCCTGGTAGTGGTGGTACACCGGCGAGGGTTAAGGTAGATATTGCAAGGGCTATTGTTCCAATAGTAGATGCTTTCCAAGAGCCAGCTAATTTTTCTAGATCACGTGACTTTACGGCTTTTATGAAGACCCCTGTGGAGAGGAAGAGTGTTGCCTTAGCTATAGAGTGAACACTTATATATAGTAATGCTGCTTTAAGACCATTCCCTGTACCACAGCCAGTAGCCATGAATATGTAGCCGAGGTTCATAACAGTGGAATATGCTATAAGTCTCTTCACGTCTCTCTGAATATACATGAGGAGAGCTCCAATAATAGCTGAGAGAGCGCCCATTACAGTAGTTAATAATGAAATCACATATTTCACTTCCCCCAGTGTGTGGGGTAGTGGTGATTGTGGTGTACTCCACGTAGCTATGTAGAGGAACTTGTATAATGCTACAACTCCAGTATTAACTACTAATCCACTGAGTAGTGCTGATATAGGTGTTGGTGCTGCTGGGTGAGCATCTGGTAGCCAGAAGTGATTAGGGAAAACACCACTCTTAATGCTAAAAGCCCAGAGTGCTAAAACCATTATTATTGCGAATGCAGAATTGACTATTGGTTGGTAAGATTCTCTAATTTTAAGTGAGAAGTCAACTACATTTAGCGTGTTAAAGGCACTATAAGCTATGCCCATTGCTAGTAGGTATAGTGTTGTGCCGAGAGCACCTATAAAGGCATACTTTAACCCAGAGACAATAGAGTTTGCTCTACGCCTATAGTACATTACAAGCCCATAAGAAGATGTTGAAACAACTTCTAACATCACAAATAAATTAAATAGATCTCCTGTTAACGTAACTCCTAATATACCTGAGAGTGCTCCTAATAGTAGAGCAGTATACCAGGGGTAGTTTTCATCAGTAATATAGCTAATACTGTAGAGAAATATGAGAAAACCTGTGAAACAGGTTATAAGACTTAATACAGCTGTAAATCTATCAATAATGTAGATTATTCCTACTGGTGCAGGCCACCCACCAGCCTTAAATACTACTGGTGTATCTCTATTATACACATCTACTACTAGGGATATGCTGATCACTAGTGATATTAGCGATATTAAAGCACCATACCCCATAACTACTAGTCTTCTCCTTGATGCTAAATATATGATGGGTATTGTAAAAGCGCCAAAAGCTGGTAATAGTGGTATTAAACCTGCTAAGATCTCTATCATGTAATCACCTAGTCAAAGATCTTGGTGGCGTATTTTTCAAATTCCTCGCTAATTTCTCTTCTAGCTGCTAAAGGCTCAACTGTAGTAACATATATCCAGTTCACGTAGAAATATCCATCTCTCTCATCTATAACCACGCTTCCAGGTGTATTAGTGATAGAGCATGCTACTAGTAATCTTCCATAAGATGACTTAACTTGTACTGGTATTTTTACAATACCTGGTTTAATATTCATGTTGAATATTCTCTTTAATACATCTATGTGAGCTTTAAACTCAATAATAGTCATGTATTTTAAGAAGTAGTATGCTAGATAGAGTAGTCGCCTAGGATCTAGTAATTTATACTCGTTTTTAACAAGATAACGTGATGTAGTAAAGCCAAGTATTAATGCTATTAGTGCTCCTGTTAATAGAGTGTACTGTGATGTTGAACCAGCGAAAAGCACGTAGATTGTGAAGACTAATAGTGCTATTACTATAGAGCCGATCACTCCTCCAACACCTCTTCAACTAATACACTAACAGCTCTCTTAGCATCGGTTGTTCCAGTTAACCTGTAGACTTGTATTATGCCAAACGCTATTAGCGCATTTACAGCTAGCCCTATAACTATGCCTGTTAATACTAGTGCTTGTGGTAGTGGGTCTGAGGCGTGTTTTAATAAGAATTCTTTCTCACCTTCAACTCCACTATAAACTGGTGGTACCGTGGGATATGTGAAGATGTAACCTACTAGTATTATTGCTGTAAGTACTGTGTCTGAAAGTATTGTTAGAGATATTAGCTTTTTTACAAGACTTCTCCTAAATACTATACCATAAATTGCTATGAGGGCGTTTATTACTAGTATCACTATAAATAACACGTATATGAAGTCCTCCACTATCCTCCACCTCTAAGTTCTTCTCTATATAGTTCTTCTGGTATAGATAAATAGAGGGCTACAGCTGCGAAACCAGATGCTACGGCGAGAAACTCGAAGAAGTTATAAAACCAGAGGCTACCGCTAATTAACATGCCTGCAATGTGTGACGGGTAGAATTTCTGATTTGTAACAGCTTCAAGGCCTCTTAATACTGGTAAAATAGCTACAAGGCCTATTGCTGTTAATGCAAGACCTCTTGCAGCTACTAGTCTCGTGGAAGTTACACCACGCTCAAGTAGCGATTGTAAAGTATAGACCGGTACTATGAGCATAGCTGTAATAGCCATCGCTGATCCCCCCGGAAAACCCCCACCAGGTGTTAAGTGCCCGTGTAGTGTTATTGCAAATGCTATTGTCGCTATTAATAAGACTATTATCCTTGTAGCTGTTCTCGTAATACCTGTTAACCCTATACGCGTCTTTAACTGTACTTTCCTAGATATAGTTGATATTGCAAGGCCGCCAACAATAGCCATGTAGAGTACTGTTGTCTCGTAAATCGTATCTAGTCCTCTATAATCCCATACAATTGCTGTAACAGCTTCTGGGCTTGCTGTGTCTTGTATTGTGTTTGCTACGTAGTACTTGCCGAGGTCTCTAATGCTCGTGGGGGCTTTAACTCCTAGTAGTAGGGTAATTAGGAGTGAAGTTAATAGCGAAAGTATAGTTATGATTAATAAGACTAGTATTCTCTTAGACATAGTATTACACCTCATATCTCTCGGTCTTACTTATCACAAATACTATGAGTGCTGAGTATAATCCTACAGATACAGCTAAATATGTCATCACGATATCTGGTGTAGCCATAGCATGTAGTAATATGGCGTAACATATACTTTGCCCAGCTGAGAACACTACAGCTTTTAGTAGGTCTTTCTCAGTTATAGCGAGATAAACAAATATGAGGCTTAATAATAGTGCAATCGCGATCACTATGAGTGTCACAATCATTTCTTTTCATCCTCTTCTAGTAGGTCTATAACAGGGCTCCACGTAACGCTCTTAGATCTGTGTGCTGCATGTGCTAATACGTGGCTTCCAATTGGTGCAACTATTAGTAATATTATTGCTGTTACAAATGAGGCTCCAGCTATAGTGTAATTGCCCGGTATATCTGGCGATCCCAGGGCCATTAGTGATACTCCTATTAGTGGTAAAACTGCTCCATATATTGCTCCAATAGTTGCTGCATGTAATCTAACGTAGAAATTGGGGAATCTCAACATGCCAATAGATGCTAATAAGTCAAAGACTCCTCCAATTATGAATAATGTAGAACCTACCCAGAACACTATTTGTTCAATCACACTCCCACCTCTCGCGTAATTAGGTACTTAGAGACATAGATGTCTAGTAAATAGACCCAGAGTGCTAACATTATTGGAGGCGCCATCATAAATGGTGTTTTATAGTAGAGTGCTATACCAGCTAAAAAGACTGCAAGATCATATGATAAGCTATCTACAGCTAGCACCATATCCGGTATTGTAGGCCCTTTAACAGCTCTAATAGAGTAGAGGATAATAGCTGTTAAGTATAGTGGTATTCCAATAGCTAGTACGAGTGTTAATGGCTCAATCAAATTTAACACCCTTAACCAATTATAACTAGAGAAAAACTTGAGATTAAAAAGTATTTTAAGTAGAATTTAAAAAGCTCTATGCTAATCACTAATCAACGTAGAGTGTGAAAGGTGTTTTAGACTTGTCAATTAAGCGTGAAAAGCCAACTACTAAAAAGCCAAGTAAAAAACCCGCGACTAAAGAGGCTATTTCTGTAGATTACAGATATACAGTGCCAATAGAGGATATTGTGAGTAAAATTGAGAGCGAGGTCTCTAAGGGCACAGTCAAGTACTATACACCTTACACATTAGCACTTGCTTTAAACATAAAGATCAGTGCAGCCAAGAGAGCGCTGCGAGAAGCTACTAAGCGGGGGATATTAAAACTCTATAGTGGAGGTAGAAGATCACCCATATTTATCCCAGCAAAATAAAAAACGCGAAGCCGATATAACAGTTAACACCCCTCAACAACCTCTTCTAACATTTTGCAACCCTACTAGCTATAAAACTATAGGGACAAGACTGATCATACAAATTAACTCCACATCTAACTTACATAAATTTAAAACTCACAACAAGCAATAAAAATTAATAGAGCGGCGGTCGTCTAGCCTGGACTAGGACGCCGGCCCCCCAAGCCGGAGATCCCGGGTTCAAATCCCGGCCGCCGCACACCTCCTTTAAATACCTGTAAAAATTATGAATCATCCTTCATGGTTCGAGTCTCCATAAGGGGGAGTGTTAGCTATTAAGCTATATGTTAAGTGGAGCCTTGTCTACTAATCACCGGTATTTTTCGGGATCACATTAACGCTCTTAGTGATAATGTGAGAAATGTCATATTACCTAGCTTCACTTAATACTTAAGACTCGATTAGAATAATAATAGTTACTTACTGTAATCATTAAGCTCTTTATGCTAATATGATATATTCATAGCACCCTAGGGGAATAACTCTGTATCACAAATTACTACAGCAACTCCTTCCTCAGTTCTCTTAAAAACTTCGCTTGAGATATTCTTAGCGACTTCATCAAGTCTTCTCGGGGGAATAGAATTATATTAACCGGGTGATTTGAGGTACCTATATCAGATTCACTCTAGAACATACAATTCCTCATTGTAACAAGAATGTTGGATAAAACTCATAAGCTCTTATAGCCTTAAATAATTCCTTGATAAAACATTTAATTGTATTTATAAGGTTGTAACAAGAGTAGAGTTTAAAGTACTCTTACTTATTAGAAAGAACTTGTAGAAATATGGGGAGACTAGGTTACTCCTAGGTATAGTTTTGAGAATTCTGGGTGTTTTAGTAGTTCTTGTGGTTCTCCCTCATATCTTATAGTTCCACTCACGAGTAGGTAGGCTTTATCAGCTATTTGGAGAGCTCTCACAGCATATTGCTCTACTAGGAATATTGTGAGTTTGAGTACATCTCTTAATTCAACAACTTTTTCAAGGACTTTTTTAGCCATAATTGGGGCTAAGTCTGTTGTTATCTCGTCGAGGAGCATTACTTTAGGTTCTTTAACAAGCCCCATACTTATAGCTAACATTCTCCTCTCACCACCACTAAGTGTCCCAGCCTTCCTCTTACTAAACTCTTTTAATACAGGAAACATGCTGTAGACTAACTCAAGTCTATCTCTCAACTTCTCCTCGGGTAGAGTATAAGCGGCAACTCTTAAATTCTCTTCTACAGTTAAATTAGAAAATACACTAAAAAGCTGTGGTATATATGCTACACCTAATCTAGCTACTTTATGCGGAGGCATCTTCGTAATATCTATGCCTCCAAGTAGTATTTTACCACTATATATCGTCGCTAACCCCATAATACTATTTAAAAGAGTTGTTTTACCAGCACCATTAGGACCTACCATAGCTGTTATTTTACCCGGCTCAATAGACACGTTCACGTCGAATAATACTTTTAATTTACCATAACCAGAGTATAGTTTAGAAGTCTTAATCAAAACTACTCACCTATATAAACCTCAATTACTCTCGGATTATTTACTACCTCGTTTGGAGAGCCTTCAGCAATTACTTTACCCCTATCCATAACGTATACGTAGTCCGCGTAGGGTAATGCTATGTCTATTCTATGCTCAATTACGAGAAATGTTACATCTGTTTTTGTTAATAGATCTCTTAGTTTCGAAAATATGTCATGTGAATACTTAGGATCTGTCCCACCAATAGGCTCATCTAGAGCAATAAGTTTAGCATTTGCAGCAAGAGCACGTGCTACTTCAAGCATTTTAAGTTGACCAGCACCAAGTCTAAATGCCTCAAAATTCCACACTTTATCTAATCCAACTAGTTTAAGTATTCTGTAAGCTCTCTCAACTCTCTCCTCTTCTTCTCTAATCCACTTCCAACGTGTCACTGGCGAGAGTGGATCTTCCCCACTACCACTCATAGCTGCAAGAACATTTTCTAAAACAGTGAGAGCTAAGAATGGTTGTGGTATTTGAAAAGACCTTACAAAACCAGCCTTATAAACCATGTGTGAAGGCCAACCAGTTATATCTATTTTCTCCCTTCCACTAGGATTATAATAAACTCTACCATCATCAGGCTTTTTAATACCAGTACACAAGTTAACTAAAGTCGTCTTCCCAGCACCATTAGGACCTATAAGCAAAGTCAACTTATTCCTCTCAACTCTAATATTAACACGGTCAACAGCCACTAGCCCACCAAATCTCTTAGTTAAATCTACTGTTTCAAGAATGTATGACACGCATACTCACCCACTTTAATACTAAACTAAGTTAATTTAGGGAATAAATGGTTATAAAAAGGTTAAAAACAAATTATTCATACCATTCAATAGTTTCAGTTAATCCTTTATAGAGTCCAATTACTTTCCACTCATATTTACCATTAACCTTTACAATAGCCCAAATATCGTAATCTGCTATTGCCCTATCACCATTCTCATCAAGTTTAATATATCCAGATGCCCCTAGATATCTTTCAAGAACATATGGTAATATTTCTTTTACCTTAACTGGATCATATGTACCTACAGCGTCTAATGCTAATGCAATTGACCAAGCTATATCATAAGCGAAGTATGTGTAACCCATGGGGTCTAATCCAAGTTTTTCTCTCACTACTTTCTTTATTTTTTCACCATGTGGAGATATGCCTGGTGATGCCATGGTGTTATAGAATTTAACAGCCATAGCCATTTCTGCTACAGCTGGCTCTAGTAGTGGTGCTATTGCTGCTGTGCCATCAGAACCCTCCCACCGGACTTCCCATAGTATTGGGTAAGCTTTTGCAGCTGCAAAGAAAGCTGCAGCTTCTTCGAAAGCTATTAGTAATACTCCGACTTTGTCTTTACCATATTTAGCTACCGCGTCATTAACATATCTCGCTAGTGCTGCAGCTTCTACAGAGAACTCTTTAGCCGCTGGATCATATCTAATAGCATACTCGTCTAATACGCCACAACTCTCACCGCTAGCTTTACAGATCTCCATGAAATACTCTGACGTATATCTCTTTAATCCATCACCCCACGTATCACCCCTCCACACTGGTATAATCCACCTCACACCACGTAGCCATAAGATCTTAGCGATAGCTTTACCTTGAACTATATCGTTTGGTGTATATCTAAGCCCCATATCTGGTTTTGCTAAAGCAGGTGATGTTGATGATGGTGAAATTATTAGTAAGTTATTTGCATCACAGTAGGGCAGAGATTCTGAAAGCTCAGCACTAGATGCTCCTCCAATAAATATCTTTATTCCAGCTCCATGTAATGCTAGGAGCTTGTCGTAATGCGTCTTTGGATCAGTAGCTGTATCCTCTATTACAAATTTTATTCTCCACGGTTTACCAGCGGCTTCGAGATACTCATTTATCTCCTTCTCTGCAAGCTCTAATACAACTTTATATTGAGCTCCAAATGTTGAAAGCACACCTGTCATGGGGAGAAGTGCACCTATTTTTACTTCTCCAGTTAATCCCACTGGTGCTGGAGTAGGCGTAACGGGCGCTGGTTTCGGGGCTGTTGCAATTCCAATACCATATCCAATTACAATGCCAACTACTAGGAGAACTGCGGCTATTATATAGGGTGTTCTAATTTTAGCCGCTGTAGCCGACATTGTTTCACCCTCCTTTTCTCCTCTATTAATGCATATTTATAAATTTTTTCTTCCAATTTTAGTGGGCAGGGGTGTGAGCATTGTTAGATTTAATTGTGAAGGCTGTAGCATACTCTAGTTGTATTGGTATAGGTGCAGCGGCCATAGCATTAATATATAGTGCTACAAAAACGTTCAATTTTGCACATGCATCTCTAGTTTCATGGGGGATGTATGTGATGTTTGCTGGGACCTATTTATTAGGTTATACACCATATCTCTATATTCCATTTACTATCCTCGTAGGTGCAGCACTTGGATTAGTTATATATGGAGGTGTAAATAGGTGGTTATTAAAAGCTAAGGCTTCTGAAATAAATTTAATGATGTCAACACTCGGAGCGGATTTAGTATTATTCGGCTTCTTAAATATATATTCAGATTACTTATTACAAACATATAAAATCCCCGCTAAGTACTTCGTACTCGAAGTGAAAGATGTAGTGTTTAAAATTGGAGATGTTAATATAAGGCTTATAGGTATAATAGCACCTCTCATATTAGTCACTATTGTAATACTTCTACACATGTTCCTCACAAAGACTAAGATAGGTATTGCTATGAGAGCATCTATAGAAAATCCAGATTTAGCTAGTATTAGTGGAGTTAACATCGACTTAACATATGTCTTAGCATGGCTTATTGGTGGAGGTCTTGCAGCTCTTAGTGGAGGCTTACTTTCACTTGTAGTTACGGGATATACAGCGGCTGGGATGACTATGATTGTCTCCTTTTTCGCAGGAGCTATTGTAGGTGGACTCTACTCGATATTTGGTAGTCTTCTCGGAGGGCTACTCGTTGGTCTCAGTGAGTTCTTAGGAATAACACTACTAGCTAGTATTGTAGGTGGCTGGATATATGCATATAGACCAGCAATACCACTAGCAGCACTTGCAATAACATTATTACTAAAGCCCGAGGGTCTTGCAGGGTTCTTTGTGAAGGTGAGAGAGTAATGATCCCGCCAGAAATACTCTTAATTATAATAAACTTCGCAATAGGGTTAATTATAACAATAAGTTTAAATATAGAAGTTGGATTACTCAATATACCGCAGTTTGGAAGGCTTTTAGCTGTGATAATAGGGGCTATTGTAGCGGCAGCAGTACCTGGAAGAATACTGGCAGTTATGCTTGGATATCCATGGGGTGTTGAGTATGCTGATCACATGTATAACTTTAAAATAGTAGCAGGGATCAATAAAGTTCTTGCTAATAATCCACTATTATCAATAGGCATATTTATTTTAACACTCATAATTGCAGCACTATTAGGTGGATTAATAGGATATCTTTGTGCATATCCGGCGATAAGGTTAAAACTAGCATATTTAGGCATAACATTATTAGCATTTGGAGATCTAGTAGTTACTATAGCGTGGAACTATGAACCATTAGTTGGAGGAACTACTGGAGTATTTGTTATAGATCCATTTATATTTACTGGTCCAGCTATGAGATTTACTGTAGCTGCATTTATAACATTAATAGTAGCCTTAGCTCTCTACGTGTATGCTGAATTATTAGTGAGATCTCCATATGGTAGAATGCTTAAAGCTATTAGAGATTCTGAAATAGCTGCAGGCATCTATGGTAAAGATATAGTCAAGGCGAAGAAACAGATCTTAATTATAGGGGGAGCTATGGCAGCTGTAGCTGGAGCTCTCTGGGCTCTTTTCACAGGTAGTATGAAGGCTGTAACATATACTAGGCTTCAATGGACATTTTGGCCTTGGGCTTTTATGATGCTTGGTGGTGTAGGCAATAATTCAGGCATCTTCATAGGAGTACTCATATATACTATTGTAAGATTCCTCATTATAGTCTATAAGGGAGTTATAAGTACGATAGTTGGAGTAAGTCCAGAATGGCTTGAATACATCCTTGTAGGATTACTAATCATAATCATAGTGTTATTTAGACCTCAAGGACTATTACCTGAAAAACCAACTTACAGCATACCTACGAGAAAAATAGTATCTATTATTAAGAGAGTTGAAGAAGAAGGAGGGAAATAAGAAAAGTCCCACGACTAAAGAGCAATATTTGCTATTAGTTGGAAAAGAATAAAAATACCACTAGAGAAGACTGAAAGACATACTTAATTTGCAGAGAAGTTGAATTTGTTTCTATATAACCTAGAAATAGCAGCATCTATAGTAATCCTGATATCTGTGTTAAATTCGCTCGGCAAATAAAAGGAGATCTGGTGATGTTGACTAGAGATTCTCTTATGAGGAAATGTTTTTATTTTTAATCTATAGCTGGAATATTCGCCTGATCCTTGGCCATATCTATAAATTCATCTACGCTCATGTCAGCTATTTTAGCAGCTGTTCTATAATCGCCTGTCTCAATGTAATATTCTAATGCTACCCTGATCTTTGGCGGCTGAGATCTTATAAAATTCCAGTTAGCATATTTTCTCCTAATTTCTCGAGCTTCTTTAAAATACTCGAGCCACTCATCAAGCTTATCACTAATACTTGAATACTTTGACAAAATACTCACACCCATGTATATATTATTTGAAACTTAAAATATCTCTAATCTAGCCAAGAACCACTTCATTAACACCTGATCCCTAGAATTCACGTGATGTTCGCTTAAAACCAAGCTTAAGTATGCTTTTAAGTATAGCTATTACAAGTAGATATGTACTTGAGGATTTACTTGAGTTATGAGAGATATAAAGACTGATTTGGAGAAGCTATTGATGACTTAGAGACTGCTCAAGGACTCCTCCAGATAGGAAAATGGAGTAAGGTGTGTTTTTCCCGCATCAAGCAGTAGAGAAAGCTCTCAAAGCACTTTGTATTAAAAGACTTGGTGTCTATCTGCGTACACATAGTGTTATGAGATTAGTAGAGGAGGCTACTAGTATTGTCAATATACCTTGAGATCTTGTTGAGAGAATTAAGAGACTTGATAGGTATTATATTCAAACATATTCCAACTAGATATTCTAGTGTATGGTCAGCTCTACCTCCACATAAACACTATAGTAGGAGTGAGAGTGAAGAGGCATTAGGAGTAGCGGTGGAGATTATTGAATTTGTTAAAAGAGAAGTTGAGAGAGATCTTTAGTAGTGATAATATATGAGACCTAATAGAGCCATTAGAACAACTATTAGACAGAATTATAATGGAGCTAAGACCTCTAAGAATAATCATTACAGGATCTCTAGATGAGAGAAAATTTGTGAGAGGACTTAGTGATATTGACATATTAGTTATCACAGACTACAAACCAGGCAATAAGAGATTTATATTGACCTCTGTGAGAGATGTAGATGTAGAGATCACAGTTAAATCTACACATGAGCTAGAGAAAGCCTCCGAGAGAACAGGGAGTTTTATGTAAATACATTAAGACAGGGAATAATAGTTTTCACAGTTGAAACTGCTAGCTACAATTAATTTAAACATTTGAATAAGGGATTCTTGTCTAATCTATTTCTAATCTATTTATATAAATCCTCTGAGTATATTTACATCTGGCTGCTAAGATCTCGTTATTTTGATCTCCTCATAGTTTTCCCTATTTCATCTCTAAAACACCAGAAACCCTCGGCAAAGTCTAATACAGCTATTCCTAATTTACCAGCTAACTTATCACTAATTAAGGGTTCTTCAGCTTTCTCACTAATAACTAGTGATGTCTCTACTGGACCTACAATTCTATCCTCTTCTACAACATAGGTGAGAACTGCTTTCGGTATTTTAATAAGCCTTGTGATGCTGCCATCAGCGAGCACATATTCCCTAATAATAGCACCTTGGGGTAATCGCGGATATAAGAAGAGATCTCTAGCGGTAGTTGATGGTACTAATATTTCGGGTTCAAAGGTCTCATATCCACTATTAAGTAACGCTATAATCTCAATACTATTATTATTTCTTACTAGTTTCAGTTTTAACCTCACTGCCACTCTTCTCACTCTCTTCAATAGGGCGAAGTCTTCCAATTTTCTCAATAACAACTTCTTTCAAATATCCTATCTTACTCACACCCTTCTCCACTAATACACCCCCTGATACTAGATATCTAGATATGCCTAGAGCTTTAAATTCGTATTCAAAATTCAAATATAAGTGATTTAGAAACAAGTCTAAAGATCTTCTTATAAATAACCTATTTAACTTCTACACTATTCTCATTGTCATGTATATTAACTCTCTCTTATTCTCTTAGCGATCTCCTCAATAAGCCTCTTAATTCTTTTATAAGCTTCTTCTAAGTCTTCTCTACTACACCAACCTTCGTAGAAACAAATATGCATACTATTAGCAACCATCCAAGAATCATATACCCATTCTCCAAGTTCTTTTTCAACAATTCTCCTATACTCCCACAATTCTCCATGGCTAACTAGACGTCTCTTATCTCTCCACCAAGCATAAGCTTTTATAGCTAATGATGTGGCACCCCACAGTTTCTCTGCTCCTTGCCTAATATCCCCTCTCTTAACCTCTTCAATGGCCTGCTCTAATAAGCTAAGAGAAGCCTCAATGTATTCGTGGGCTCTCTCTAGAGGATCTAGTGAAGATGAGATAAGTTCAATAACGTATTCTTCTACACTCATATCTAACTTTTTAGCTTCTCTACTAAGTTTTTCAATTATACTATATGGAAGCCTAAGAATAACAGATTTCGCCATGAAACCCCCTATAGACATCTATATACTTTATTATATTAAATTAATTTAAATAGATCGTCATAGGGTCTAATAGCATTAAAAATGTAACTAAAGTTCTTGAAGTAGATATTAATAATGGAGAAAAAGCGTTCATAACGTAACCTCTTAGAAAGCATTAAAGTGAATTATAGATCAGATCATTTTAAAGAGATCTCAACGACCCTCTAATCTTTAGAAGTCATGAATACACACCATCTAAGTATTTTTTTAGTTAAAAATCCTGTGTGATATTATACTAGACTAGATATGATATAGATAGTTATTTGAGGGTGCTTTTATGAGTAGTATTATGAGAGACATAGAAGCTGAAGCAGAAAAGATTGTTGAAGAGGCTAAGAGAAGGGCCGAGGAGATCTTAAGAGAGGCTAGGAGGAAAGCAGCTGAGATATTAGAAGATAAGTCTTATCTTATAGAACTCACAGCTGAGAGGAAAAAACTAGAAGAGAGTATTGAGCGTGAAGCTAAGCGAATAATAGAAGAAGCGGAGAAAACCGCACATAGATTAAGAGAGAGTGTGAATAGGAAAATTAATGATTACGTAAAACGCCTCACTTCTATAATTGCAGGTATTGAGGTTGAATAGTAGTTGAGCCTCATTTCAAAAATATTTTTTAGTAAGCCTGATATTGCTTTAAGGACTTATATTATCGCGCCAAAAGATAGAATTGAGGAGTTAGTTGAGAGCCTTGTAAGGAGAGGTTTCTTTGAACCGCTCCCACCACAAGAAGCAAGCAAAGTTCTTGAGGCTGCTAAGAGGAGAATTGAGTTATCAGAGAGAGCGCTCACTCTCTTTAAAGAGCTTAACTCTTTATTTAAAAAGAGCTTTGAAATCGAGATCAAAGAGCTTCCCTGGGATACAGATAGAGCTCTTGAAAAACTCGTGATCGAATTTGAAGAAATTCGTGAAATTACGAGGAGGTTATTAGAAGAGGCCGAGGAGGTTAAGAGAGAAATCGAGGGGCTTAGAGCAGTAAAATTAATTATTCAAGAACTCTCTAGAAATAGGGGTCTTATCGACAAGTCGATACTGGACTATGAAGGTATACGTGTGATCTCTAAGACGCTATATGGTAATATTAAAGACGTAGAAGATGTTGTATCAAAATCTCTGAAAACGCTATTTTACCGTGTTCTTGGCGAAGAAAAAGCCTTAGCTGTAGTTATATTTGATAGAAGAGCTTATAAGACTATTGAGTCTTCTATAGAGAAGTTAGAGCTCTCAGTCTTAAAGAAGTTTAAAGATATTTCACTCATAGAGGTATCACATGTAGATAAGATGATAATAGATGCTGAGTCGAGATTAGCTAGTATTGAGAGTAGAATTGAAGATCTCTTAGAGAGTAAAGTTCACGAATTAGCACTACTTAAAGCGCTAGCTGAGACAATACAATTTGAACTAGGTGTTCTCGGTAAGGCTTTCAGCTCAAAGTACTTGGCTATCACAGTGGGGTGGTCACTTGAATCTCGTAGAGGTGAACTAGAAAGAATTCTTAAAGCTATCGGTGGATATGTTATCTTTGAAGAAGATGAAAATGCACCAGTAGAGCTTAATAATCTTAAACCCTTTAAACCATTCGAGATCATCACTGACATTATTGGATATCCATCTCGAAGCGAGTGGGATCCAACACCGTTAATTACCTATTTCTACTTGATATTCTTCGCACTAATGTTTCCAGATATCGGGTATTCTATAGGTTTAATTATTGGGGCTAGACTTGTACTTCCATTCTTCGTCGAGAATAAAGAGACTCTTAAAAAACTGATTAATATTGCGACATATGCCGGTATAGCTGGTTGCGTCACCGGGCTCTTATCTAATAGCTTTTTTGGCTCTTTATTAGGATCATATATAGGATTAGCATTCCCAAGACTACTGCCTAGTCTCCCTCCAGGACTATCAGATCCGGTTGCTTTAGGATCAGTTGTTATGGGCTACATTGCTTTAGCACTACTTACAGGATATTATACTGTCATAATAGCTCACTTAGTAGGGCTTATTAAAAATGTTATTACAGGGAGAAAAATGGGTGCTCTCCTTGAAATATTAATTATACTAATAGCTATAATAGGGCCTGCCGCTTTGCAAGCAACTATAGGCCTTAATACAGATGTCTGGGGTCTTCTAAGACTACTAGGTCTGAAAAATGCACTATACTCTACGCTCATATTTGTTGTTCTTTACGCTATATTAAAGTCGTTGCTTGATCGACCGCTGGGCGCAGTTCTCTGGATATTTGACATAATAGGTATTCTGGGAGATGTGTTCTCGTTCGTAAGAATAGCTGGCTTAGCTCTCGGAGGTGCTGTATTAGCAGAGCTTATAAATAACCTTATTTTAGGCTTAATTCCATCTATTAGCTCACTAAACATCTTGCTAGGTGTGTTGGCAGGAGCAGCAATCTCAATTTTATTACACATAGTTAACCTTGGTCTCTCTTCACTAGGTCCATTTATACACTCACTAAGACTAGTAATGTATGAGGTATCCACAAAGTTCTATGAAGGTGCTGGCAAGAGAATTTCACCCGTAATAGCACCACTTTTAAAGGTGAAAATAGGTCAATCAGCTTAAAATCATACTTAACTGAACCTACTAGTATTTCTTTTTAAACTTATCCCTCCTTAACTTATAAGGGGTGTTTAATATGAGTGAGGTGTACTCTCTCTTAGCTGCACTAGGTCCCGGATTAGCGGAGGCCTTGGCGGCTGTAGGAACAGTTATGGGCATTATGGAGGCTGTTTCCTCCGGTATACCGGTTATCTCAGAGGAACCAGCTCAGAGGGGTAAGGTCTTTATTTTAGCGTTTATGCCGATGACACAAACACTAGTCTACGGGTTTTCTTACATGTTTATAGCATATTCACTCACACTACCAAGTCTCATAAGCAAGTATAAAGGCATAATACCACTACATGTAGCAACCGCCATATTTGTAGTAAGTCTCTTCGTCGGCTTAGCAGAATTCTACTCAGCGTGGAAACAAGGTCAAACATGTGCTCTGACAGCTGCACATCTCATTAAGACTCGTGGAGGCATATTCGGCTCCGGTATGATATTAGCACTATATCACGAGTTCGTTGGTGTGCTAGGAATGGTCTTTGGTCTTGTAATGCAGTTCCTCATTGCTGGTTGGTAGTTCTAAAGGTGTTTTGTAATTGAGTCTTGAGGAGTTAAGAAAAGCTGTTATAGAGAGGGCGATGCTTGAAGCCGAGGAGATTGTGAGAGAGGCACAGAAGAGAGCTGAGAGTATTATTAAAGAAGCTGAGGAGAAAAAGAGGGCTATTATTGAAGAAGAGCGTAGAAAGATTCTCAGTGAGTTAGGATTAGAGGTTAAACTAGCCGAGGCTAGGAGGGAGGCGAGACTTATCATTGCGAGGACTAAGCATGAAATCGTTGAAGAGCTTAAGAAAAATATAAGAGAACTACTCGACACTATGAGTGAAGATGTTAGAAGGAATTCTCTGAAAAAATTGTTATTAGAGTCTCTAAATGAGCTGAGAACTTGCGGTTTCAGTGTAGAAAACATTGTAATACATGTATCGCCTAGAGATAAAAAGATAATTGAAGAAGTTCTCAGGGAAATGAATATAAAAGCCTCTATTATAGAGGACCAGAGAATTACAGGTGGAGTAGTTCTATCTACACCTGGCGGTGAAGTTTACATTGATAATACCTATGAAACTAGACTTGAGAGAATACTTCGCAGCGTACTCTCAGAGCTCTTTAAGGCCGAGTAGTCTTGGCCGATAAAGAAGCTGCTAAAGCAATACTTTACATGGAGCTTTCAAAACCTCCACTAGTATCAGAGCTCATAAAGCTAGTAGTAGAGAAGACTACACCTAGTAGAGTTACTTTTGAAAACCACAAGGTCTTACAGGCAAGACTCATGACTGTTAAGAGCCTTGAAGAACTAGGTGTTGTTTTATCAGAACTGTTCTCACTAGATGTTAATAGCATATTACATTACGTAAGTAACGTTTTACACTACTTACCTGAGGAATATATAGATTATTTTAAAATCCTCATGGAAACCTCTGAACTAGAGCTCTTATACTCTAAGCTAGCATCTAAGAATCTCGATGAGAAACCTCTACGATATGTTAAATTAATAGACTATAGTGCTTGCACCGGTATTAAACAGTTTAGCTGTATTATGTCAAAGCACTTCTCAAGACTTAAAAATGCGTGTGAAAAAACTGGTGAAGACTGTGTAAGAGCACTAGTAGTGTCAATGTTACTAAGTGTGTTCCTCTATATTAAATACCTTGATAATTTAAGAATACTGAAACTAGAAGACGACGCGTCATTAAAAGAGTTTATAGCTAGGAATCTCGGGTTTCTCAAGGGCCCCGGTATTATATATTTTGAGCTAGGTTTAGCGAAGCTACTTGAAGCTATGAAGCACAGAGAAGACCTTGTGGAGATGTGGTGTTGTGGAGTAATGACTCTCTATGATATAGCTAAAAACACTCTCTACTATACTAATAAACTGATAGATCTTGTAACACTATTTGGCATTGATAGGTTATTTAGGTACTCGTTGTTAAGAGTATTGTTTTCGAGGTGGTTGAGACCTTGGTGAAAGAATCTAGGAGAGTTATTGTTATTGCTGATAAAGAGAGAACATATTTCTATAGGCTCTTAGGATTCAGTGAAATACATAGTGTTAGTAGTCCAAGTGAAGCCCTTAAATTAATTGAGGAATGCAAGGCTATGAGAGATGTTAGTGTTATTCTAGTTGAAGAATCTATTATGCAGGCTCTGGGATTAGACTACATGACTCTTAATGAGAAGGGTTTAACACCACTAGTAACCATAATACCAGACACAAAAGAGGCTTTAACCCGCAACCCTAATTTATATTACAGGAGACTTGTCTTAAGAGTAGTTGGTTATGAGGTGAGTGGTTAATATGCCTGCTCGCCTAGGGAGGATTTATAGAATTGCAGGCCCACTCGTAGTTGCTGAGGGTTTAGAGTCTCCTAGAATGTATGAGGTAGTTTATGTTGGCGATGAGGGTTTAATTGGAGAAGTCATAGCTGTGAGAAGTGAGAAGACATATATACAAGTCTACGAGGAGACGACGGGACTTACTGTTGGTGAGAAAGTAGAAGCAACTGGTAGACTACTCTCAGCTGAGCTTGGACCAGGACTTATTGGCTCTATATATGATGGATTACAGAGACCTGAACTAGAAATCGGGAGAATACTAAGAGATATTTTCATTAAGAGGGGTGTAAAAGTAAATGCTCTTGATAGGAGTAAGAAGTGGGTTTTTGAGAGAAACAGTGAGATCAGGGTTAGAGAGAAAGTTGGTGAAGGCGATATTTTAGGATCTGTGAAAGAAACACCACTAATTGACCACAAGATCACAATACCACCGGGCATTAGGGGTATTATTGAATGGATTGCTGGAAGCGGCGAGTACACTATCGAGGACACTATAGCTGTGATCTCGGCTGGTAGTGTAAAACACGAAGTTAAGTTGTATCAAATCTGGCCTGTGAGAGTTCCAAGGCCATTTAAAGAGAAATTACCACCTAGTGAACCTTTAATTACTGGTAAACGTGTAATTGACCTAATATTCCCAATAGCTAAAGGTGGTAAAGCAGCAGTACCCGGCGGCTTTGGCACCGGTAAGACTGTTATGTTACAGTCTTTAACGAAGTGGAGTCATGCTGACATAGCTATATTTGTTGGTTGCGGTGAGCGAGGTAATGAGATGTCTGATGCTCTTAAGAGTTTTAGAGAGCTTTTCGATGTGAGGCGTGGTAGACCCATGATGGAGAGATCTGTATTTATAGCTAATACTAGTAATATGCCTGTAGCTGCTAGAGAGACAAGCGTCCTATTAGGAGTCACTATAGCAGAATACTTTAGAGATATGGGCTACGATGTACTAGTAGTAGCTGACTCTACGAGTAGGTGGGCTGAGGCTATGAGAGAAATTAGTGGTAGAATGGAGGAAATGCCTGGTGAAGAGGGTTTTCCAGCATATCTAGCTAGTAGATTAGCAGAGTTCTATGAGAGAGCTGGTAGAGTAATAGCTCTAGGATCGCCTGAGAGAACTGGGAGTGTGACTATTTTTGGAGCTATATCACCTCCAGGTGGAGATTTCAGTGAGCCTGTTGTTAGAAATACTTTGAGGTATATTCAAGCACTCTACGCATTAGACTATGAATTAGCAACTAGAAGACATTTCCCAGCTATAAGCTGGCTTACCAGCTATAGCCTCTACGTAGACTTCGTAAGAGAATATTTAGATGAGGTCTCTGGTGGTAAGTGGCTTGAATATAGAAATCTATTTCTTAAAATACTACAGAGAGAATCTGAGTTATTAGATATTGTAAGACTCGTAGGCCCTGAGGCCCTGCCAGAAGAAGATAAATTACTACTAGAAGTTGCAAGAATGATTAGAGAGGCATTTCTCCAACAGAATGAATACGATCCTAATGATGCATACTCTTCACTTGAAAAAGGTTTATTAATAATGAATGCTATTATAGAGTTTTATAATACAAGTCTTAAATTAGTAAAGAGCGGAGTTCCTGTATTTAAGATCAGGGAGTTGAAGTCGCCTTATCTAATATATAGATTTAGGCTATATGCACTTGAAGATGTAAAGAAGCTCTACGAGGAGTTTAAAAAATCATTTAAGAAGGAAATTGAGAGTATTATGGGTGAGAGTAGTGGAAGTTAAATTATATACTAGAATTACTAGGCAGGTTTATGGTGCTAGAGGCTCATTGGTCTTTGTAAAAACACTACCTGGAGTACGTTATGGTGAGCTCGTAGAACTAGATGTTGATGGCGATGTGAGGTTAGGACAAGTTGTAGATGTATCACAAGATGTAGCTGTTATACAGATCTTTGGATCTTCTCTCGGCATTACACCTGGGAAGACAACTGTGAAGCTGCGTGGCGAAAGACTTAGACTTCCAATATCAATAGATATGTTGGGGAGAATTTTTAATGGATTAGCACAGCCTATAGATGGTGGACCTCCAGTAATACCAGAAGACTATATGGACATTCATGGTGAGCCATTAAATCCAGCACTTAGAGAGCCGCCATCTGAGTTTATTGAGACAGGTATTTCTGTTGTAGATGGAATGCTTACACTTGTACGTGGACAAAAGCTTCCAATATTTTCTGGTAGTGGGTTACCACACAATAAGATCGCTATGCAAATTGTGAGACAAGCTAGAGTTAAGGGTAAAGAAGAGAGCTTTGCCGTTGTTTTTGGGGCTATTGGAGTTACATTTGAAGAGGCTATGTACTTCCTCAACGAGTTGAGGAAAATGGGTGCTATTGATAGAACAGCTGCATTTATAGCGCCGGCTTCAGCACCTACAGTAGAGAAACTCGCCTTGCCGAGGACAGCTTTAACTCTAGCTGAGCACTTAGCGTGGAAACACAATATGCATGTCCTTACAATCCTCACAGATATGACTAACTACTGTGAGAGTCTTAGAGAGATCTCAGCTGCTAGAGAGGAAGTCCCTGGTAGAAGGGGTTATCCAGGCTACATGTACACAGACCTCGCTACAATGTATGAGAGAGCTGGTAGAGTCTACGGTAAGAAAGGTAGTGTTACAATAATGCCAATACTCACAATGCCCGATGACGACATAACACACCCAATACCAGACCTCACAGGTTACATTACAGAAGGTCAAATAGTATTATCTAGAGACCTCTGGCGTAAGGGAATATATCCGCCAGTTGATGTCTTCCTATCACTTTCAAGAATGATGAAAGAGGGTATAGGTCCAGGTAAGACTAGAGAAGACCACCACCCAGTCTTCGGACAACTATATAGAGCTTATGCTGATGGACAGAGGTTAAGAGAAATCATAGCTATTGTGGGCACAGAGTCTCTAACTGAGAGAGATAAGAAATATCTGGAATTTGCAGATGCCTTTGAAACTAAATTTATAAATCAAGGTGAATATGAGAGGAGAACTATTGAAGATACGTTAGATTTAGCATGGGATCTCTTTAGTATACTACCCGAAGAAGAGCTTGCTATTAGAGAAGAACTTATTAAGAAGTATCACCCAAAATATAGGTCTCAGAAATGAGTACAGAGACTATTAAAATACCTAGACCAACTAGGATAGAACTACTGAGACTTAGAAGAAGACTAGCACTAGCTAGGCGATTTCACAGCTTACTTAGAGATAGAGAAATATATTTACTAGAAGTCTTCAGGGAAACACTAAAATCTGTAGTTGAAGCTAGGAGAAGACTTAATGAGCTATTAATAAAGGCTTACTCTAGCTACTACACAGCACTCTACTTACATGGGTTAGAGGCATTAGAAGTGTACTCCTCAACAGTACCAGCTATAGCTAAGCTACAAGTAAGCTATAAAAATATTATGGGTGTATGGAGTTACTCATATAATATAACTGATATACCAACACCACAACCATATTTACCACTAGAACTCTCAGATCTACAATTAACTAGGAAAGAAATACTTGAACTTTTAACTAAAATCGCCGAGTACGAGAAGGCCCTAGTAAATCTTGGCGCTGAGATTAGGAGATTAAGGAGGATAGTTAACATGTTAGAGAAGGTATATATACCGAGACTTGAAAGAACAATAAGATATCTCACAATGAAATTTGATGAAATGAGGCGTGAAGAAACTATTAGAGCTATTAAGATTAAGAGGAGAATAACAAGAGAATAATTAGCTATTTAGGCTTTATAACTGTTCTCTAAGTAGTTTTTCAAATTCTTCTCTAATATTTATTACAACATATCTTATCCTCTTCTCTTCGACAGCTCTTTTAACTTCTCTCTCAATGTCAGAGAGTCTTGAAGACTCACTAGTCTTCACCTCTATAAACAAGATCTCTTCTATAATGCCACGTGAAAACCCCTTAAAAGCTACATAGTCTACTGGAGAACCTAAGTGCCTTAGATCTTTTGGCTCAATATTTAGACTTAGAAATAATACTAATGGTGCTAGTTCTTCTCCAACTTTGCCGAGAATAGTAGCAAGACTTCTCTTTACAGCGTCTTCTCTAATTTTCTTCTCTTCTATTAATTTCCACTTCTCTAACTGAGATTCAAAATCTTTTCTCAAAGACTCTTCAATACTCCTCTTAACTACTTCAAGCTCATATTTTCTCCACTCGTTAAAGAGCTTCTTGGCCTCTTCTACGGCGAGAAAATATATTTTCTCATGTATACTTCTCAGTTTAAACTGATAGTAAGCTACAAGCACAATGATAACTACTAGTAGTATTAATTCGAGCAAGTTTTAATCACCAATATAAAATATCCGTGAGGATGAAACTTAAGAGATTAGTGTTCTCTCTCTACCTCTATACCCCTAGATCTCAGGGAGTCTATTAACGAGGCTGATCTTGAAATACTCAGCGTTATTGAGGCTATTATTACCCGTAACCAGTAGTTTAAACCTTCTACACCACGAGCCCTATATACAGTAACTACATCTAATATCTCTCTGAGAACGTTGTTAAAAACTATAGAGAGTAAATAGAGTATTGGCATTCTCTTGAGAGTTGAGGGTTTTGTTGTAGAAGCTATGAGCACAAGTACTGGTAGTGTTGATGCCGCTACAAGAGTAAATCTTGTAACTCTAGCAAGGTCTCCGTGTAGTAGCAGAGCTCCAAGTGTCATTGAAGCGTGGAGAATTAGTATTGAGGTGATTATATAAATCGTAGATCTCCATAAACCAAGAACTAGGAGTATTGATAATAGAGCTATTACATAGACTATTGCTATGATAATTTGTTGTGTAATAGAAAATACTACTGAGGAAATTAGAAGTACAAATTTAAATGAGAAAGACCATGGTGAGAGTAGTATTTGTGGAGCTTTATACTTATAATCTAATACCTCGCGAAGTACAGATAGAAGCACAGATCTCACCTCTAGGTACAATACCTGTTTTCTCTAATACATCATCGCTAAGACTCCACCACTCACCACTACTAGATATTACGCCCTGATCTAGTATAATATAAGTGTCTGGTTTTAGTAGAGAAGCATAAAATACCTCATGCATAGTTGCAATAATAGTTTTACCTCTACTTCTACCATATTCAACAAGTCTTAAAATAGAGTCTACACCACTTTTATCTAGAAACATGAAAGGATCATCTAGAAGCCATATAGGCTGGTCAGCAATAAGAATAGAGGCCATAGAGACACGCTTAGCCTCTCCTCCACTAAGAGTGGAGGGATCGCGCTCCATAAGCTCTTCTGGTACAAGTAATTTCACAACCTCCCAGTTACCCGGCAATCTTAGAGTATCTAGAATAACTCTTATTTCATCTCTAACAGTAGCCTCTATAAAGCCATAGTAGGGGTTTTGCCAACAATACCCTACGAGTTTTGCAAGATCTCTCCTCTTTAAGCCCTTAACACTCTTACCCATAACAATGATCTCTCCTCTGAACTCAACAAGTCTCGCAATAGCCCTTAATAATGTCGTCTTACCAGCACCATTTCTTCCAAGAATAACATGTACACCTGGAGTAAACTTAGCTGAAATCCCTTTAAGAACACTCTTATCTCCATAATAAACCCACACATTAATAAGCTCTACAGTGATCAATGAACACCACCATGACTATATAATTTATGGTGACTTCAAGTATTTGAAATATAAGATAGAAACATTAGATAAAGAATACCTTTAACTTATTCATATGAGGAAATTCACTTAAAGACCTTATAGTATTTTCTAATTGTCGGTACTAGTATCAAGCTTCCAATACTCATTGATATAAAGCTCTCACTTGTTAGTAGTATGAATAGGTATGTGAGGTTTCCGCCGCCGCCAATAATACCCAGTAATAATACTCCAATGTAAAAGCCTACTATTATAGAGTTCACGGTGGCTATTACTATGAGCATCCACTTCTTATAGCCTATTAATTTACCGAGAAACCAGTCTATTAGTGCATATGTAAATGTACAAAGAGTTCCTATTATCATATCCCAGATCCCATAAGGCGAGAATACATTTGCTATTAAAGTACCAAGAGTTAATCCAATAACACTTTCAAAACCCATAACATATGGTAATGGCGAGAGCACATCAGCTATTCTCACTTGTAAAGGTCCATAACTAAGACCAGGTAATACTAGTACTAATATAGCATAAACAGCTGCCAATATAATAGCATTAATAGATCTCATACTAATAAATTCCATTCATATCACACACTACGTCTTCTTCTAATTATAGAAGTTAAAACTAAACTAATAAAACAATGTTCATAGTTAGAGGTAAGCTAACTATGATAAATGAATTTTACTCGTAGACGTTAGAAAATTTATCCATAGCTAATTGTAAATCATAGCTTTTTAAGTTAAAGTTTATTTCCTAAGCTTGGGGGAGTTTGTTTGGTGAGTGATAGTATGGAGATCTCTCGTGTCGCTGTTATAGGATTTGGAACTATGGGTACTGGTATAGCCCAGATCTTTGCACAAACAGGTTTTGAAGTTGTAGCTGTTGATCTAAGTGAAGACATACTCCATAAGGGTATAGAGATTATAATTAGTGGCCCTTTTGGTTTAAAAAGATTGTTAGAAAAAGGTAAGATTACTGAGAGCCAGATGCAAGAGATTCTATCAAGAATTAAAACTACGACAAATCTAATTGAAGCAGCGAGATCAGCTGATTTCGCTATAGAGGCTGTTTTTGAGGATTTAGAAGTTAAGAAGAGGGTTTTTAAGGAATTAGATGCTCACGCACCGAGACACGCTATATTAGCTAGTAATACATCTACACTTAGTATAACAGCTCTCGCTGCAGTAACTAATAGACCTGATAAAGTTATTGGTATGCACTTCTTTAATCCACCTCAAGTTATGAAATTAGTTGAAATTGTGAGAGGTCTTCAAACATCTGATGAGACTGTAGAATTGGCTAAGAAATTAGCTGAGAAGTTGGGAAAGGTCCCTGTGCTCTGCAAAGATGTTCCAGGTTTTATAGCTAATAGGATAGGTATTATAGCGATATTAGAGGCTATAAGGCTATATGAGCAAGGTGTCGCATCAGCTAGAGATATAGATACTGCTATGAAACTAGGTTATAATTGGCCTATGGGCCCTCTAGAACTAGCCGACTTCATAGGATTAGATGTACTTCTCAATATATCTGAAATACTGTATAAAGAGACTGGTAATTTAGCATATCACCCACCAACAATACTTAGAAGACTAGTAACTGCAGGATATCTCGGCCGTAAGACTAATAGAGGTTTTTATACATATTAAGGTGTGCCCCTTGACCCTTAAGAGACCAAAATACGTGAACTATGAGAAAAAAGATAGTATAGCAATAGTAACTCTAAATAGGCCAGAGAAGCTTAATGCTCTCTCTAGAGAAGTATTAATTGACCTATTAGAAACGCTGGAATCTGCAAGCAAAGATCCTGAGGTTAAAGTTATAGTTATAACTGGTGCTGGTAAGGCGTTTTGTGCTGGAGCTGACGTAGTCGAGTTCACTAAGAGTTCAACAGAGATTAGAGAATTCATAGATCTAGGGCGTAGAGTATTTGAATTCGTGGAATCCCTCGAGAAACCAGTCATAGCGGCTGTCCACGGGTTTGCTCTTGGAGGAGGCTTTGAATTAGCCTTAGCCTGTGACTTAATAATTGCTGCTGAAGGCTCTCAGCTAGGCTCACCTGAAATAAACCTGGGTATAATACCAGGATGGGGTGCTACGCAGAAACTACTAATTACTCTAGGGCCATATAAAGCCCGAGAACTCATCATGCTCGGAGATAGGATTAGCGCTGAAGAGGCCTTAAAACTCGGTGTAGTTAATAAGGTTGTACCAGCTGATAAAGTTGTAGAAGAAGCTTTATTATTAGCTAAAAAACTAGCTGAGAAAAGCCCAGTAGCATTATCTGCAGCTAAAAGTGTTTTAAACAAGAGTTTAAGAATTATGATGTCAACTGGGCTAGAAATTGAACGTAGCACATTTATAATTACAACATCTACCGAGGACGCTAAAGAAGGTATTAAAGCATTCTTAGAAAAGAGAAAACCACAATGGAAAGGTAAATAAAATCTTTTTTATACACCTATAAAACCTGATTACAAGTTTGCTAAGAGATCTCTAGTTAAATTATTGCTTGAAGTAGATATTGTTATTGATATATTTAAATACTACTTGGTTACTTCTCTTAAAGTGGAATTTATTGATAGAGGTGTTTTGTATGCCGGTGGATTTTGCAATTACAAAAGAGCAGGAGGAGCTTAAGGCTGTAGTTCGAGAGTTCTCGGAGAAGTATATTGCCCCGAGAGTTGTTGAATTTGAAGAGAAACAGATGATTCCACCAGAGATTATTAGAGAAATGGCTAGATTAGGGCTTTTTGGTGTTGTTATTCCAGATAAGTATGATGGTTTAGGATTAGATCCGATTACAGCTGGGTTGGTGCTTGAAGAGATAGTTCGAGGAGATCCTGAGTGTTCTCTGGCTGTGACTTTCTTAGTTCATACATCCTGGGGTTATATAGCTTGTAAATATGGAAGTGAGGAGTTTAGAGAAGATGTAATAAGAAAGGCTGCTCGAGGAGATCTATGGATAGGAATAGCTACGACAGAGCCTGGAGCTGGTTCAGATTTAACAGGTATATCAACGACTGCTAGGAGAGAGGGTAATGAATATGTTATCAATGGTGAGAAAGCATATATTTCTGGCGTTAGAGAGGCTAGAGAGAAGGGTACTTGGTTTAAAGAAGGCGGAGGTCACGTTACTTTAACTTATACAGATAAGAGTAAAGGTCATAGAGGAATGACGTTCTTCTTTATACCTCTAACCCACCCAAAGATCACTACGAGATTAGAGAAAGAAATAGGTAGAAAGGGATGGTCTTTTGGCAGTTTCACTTTGAATGATGTGAGGATTCCAGAGACATATAGAATTGGAGATGAAGGAAGAGGCTTTTATATTGCAATGGAAGGCTTTGATCACGCTAGAGCTTACATAGCATTAACTTGTGCAGTAGCAGCTAAGAGAGCAATAGAAATAGCTATTGATTATATAAAGCAGAGGAGAGCTTTTGGACAACCCATAGCTAAATTCCAAGGAGTACAATTCCAACTAGCTACTAATTGGTCTAGGCTTGAAGCTGCCCATGCATTAGCCTATAAAGCTCTATGGGCTTTGAAAATGGAGCAAGAGGGTAAAATTGGTAGGTTTGAAGTAACTAAAATAGTTGCATCAGCCAAACTCTTCGCTGTTGAGACAGCTAAAATGGCCTTAGATGATGCTATGAGGTGGATGGGGGCTTTTGGATATACTGAAGAAAACCCAGTAGCACTAGCGTGGAAGGCTGTTAAGAGCTATGATTGGGCTGAAGGTTCTTCAGACATTATGAGGCTTATAGTAGCTAGGGAGCTTTTAGGCAAGGAGTATATTAAGTAGTATTTAAGTAAATTAAAGGGTTCTGAGGTGATCATAGTGGTTACAGTTAACTCTAAGCAAAATTCCTCTAGTGGACGGCTTAATATAGTAGTCTTAGTAAAGCCTGTTCCAGACCCTAAAGAGCCTCCAAAGTTTAAGCCTGATGGTACTCTTGATAGGTTATCAATGAAGCTTGTTATGAATCCCTATGATAAATATGCTGTTGAAGCCGCTTTACAACTCAGAGAAGCTTTAGGTGGTATTGTTATTGGTGTTTCTATGGCTCCTCCACACGCTATAGATGCTCTTAGAGAAGCTTTAGCTATGGGGGTTGATGAGTTTATTTTACTCAGTGATCCAAGGTTAGCTGGGTCAGATACCTTAGCTACCTCTTACGCACTCAGCATGGTAGTAAAAAAACTCTGGAGTAAGCTAGGTAAAGTAGATTTAGTTTTATGTGGTGTTGAATCATCTGATAGTAATACTGCTCACATAGGTCCCGAGGTAGCGGAGTGGTTAGGGCTTCCAAGCATCTCATATGTTGATAAGATATTAGAAGTGAGTGGGGGGTATGTTAAAGTTAAAAAGCTAATTGAAGGTGGTTATATGGTTATTAGAGTTAAAATGCCAGCTGTGTTAACTATAGCTGGTACTAGTTATACGCCACGTATACCTACACTACGTGATGTAATTACAGCTAGGAGAAAACAAATAATTACGTGGAATGTTGATGACGTCTCTATAGACACATCTAAAGTAGGGCTCTTAGGTTCTCCAACGAGAGTTATTAAAATGTGGGCTGCAGAAATTAAGAGAAGAGGTAAGATATTTACTGATACAGACATTGATAGGCTTATAGATAATTTCCTCGCAGAGCTCAGAAAAGATGGTGTAAAGTTAAAGTAATAATTCGAGGTGAGTATAATGAGTAAAATCTTTGTTTACGCTGAAGTAGTAGAAGAGGGTGTAGTAGAGCCTTCTTTAGAGCTTATAGGGAGAGCTAGAGAATTAGCTGATAAACATGGATTTTCAGTAAGTGCTATGTTAGTAGGTTTTGGTGTTCGTAAATTAGCTGATGAATTGATTTATCGTGGAGCTAGTGAAGTTCACGTAGTTGATAATGAGGTGCTTTCAAAATATAATCTCTTACTCTACACTAGAGCTATTGTAGAAGTAGTTAAAAACGAGAAACCTGAGATATTCCTATTTCCTGCTACAACTACTGGTAGAGAATTAGCGCCTAGGGTAGCAGCAAGACTAGGTACAGGGATAACAGCGGATTGTACAGCTATTGAAATAGGTGATTATGTAGATCCTATTACTGGTAAAAAATATGAGAAATTACTTTACCAAATAAGACCTACTTTTGGAGGAACAATTATGGCGGCTATAGTAACACCTAATCATAGGCCTCAAATGGCTACTGTAAGACCAGGTGTTTACTCAGTGCCACCTAGAGATACTAGTAGGTCTGGCAGAATTAAGGAGTGGACTATAGATTTCTCTGAGGAAGATGTTGGATGCTTAGAGGTCTTAGAGGTTAAAAGAGAGAGGAGAAAGGTTGATTTGAGATCAGCTAAGATTATTGTTTCAGGTGGTAGGGGGGCTAGACCTGAAGGTTTTAAATTAATAAGAGAATTAGCTGAACTCTTAGGGGGTGAAGTAGGGGCATCACGTGCAGCTGTAGATGCCGGCTGGATATCTTATGATCACCAGGTGGGCTTAACAGGTCAAACAGTTAAGCCAGATATATACATAGCAGTTGGGATTTCTGGTGCTATACAACACGTAGTTGGAATGAAAGATTCTAAGATAATTATAGCTATAAATAAAGATCCTGAAGCTCCCATATTTAGAATATCTGATTACGGCCTAGTAGGAGATCTATTCATAATTATACCAAAGCTTATAGAAAGATTGAAGGTAGCCAAGTCGTAGTTTATTAATTGTAAATAATGAAGTTTACACTGGGTGTTAGAGTTGTTAGTTAAATATAGAGGAGTAGTAGTACTTGGAGCTTTTAGAACTCCTATAGGCCGCTTCGGCGGGGCTTTTAAAGACCTAACACCTGTGCAGTTAGCTTCAATAGTAATACGTGAAGCTTTATCAAAATTACAATTGAAGGGTTCAGATGTAGAGTTAATTGTTGTTGGACAGGTTTTAAGAGGGGGTGCTGGGCAACTTACAGCTAAGCAGATTGCTATGACTGCTGGTTTACCGAGTAATATCCAAGCGGTTAATGTAGATCATGTTTGTTCTTCAGCTATGGAGGCTGTACATTTAGCAGCTATTCACATATCATATGGTGTAGTTAAATTAGCTATAGCTGGTGGCGTAGAGAGTATGAGTTATGCACCCCTATTACTTCCTAGTGGAGTTAGGTGGGGGGTTAAACACTTAACTCATAGGAAACTCGAGGTATTAGATTCTATGATCCTAGATGGTCTTACAGATCCATTTAGCAATTTACACATGGGTGTTATAGCTGATGAATATGCGAAAAAAATTGGAGCTACTCGAGAAGAACTCGATGTAGTAGCATATGAGAGTCATGTGAGGGCTATTAAGGCTACAGATGAAGGTTACTTTAAGAATGAAATAGTGCCTGTTAAGACAACTATAGGAGAGGTTTTAGTAGATGAGGGTATAAGGAGAGATGTAAGTCTTGAAAAACTAGCTAATTTACCCCCAGTATTTACTACAAATGGCTTACATACTGCTGGAAACTCTTCACAACTAAGTGATGGGGCAGCTTTCTTAGTCTTAGCTGAAGAGGAGTGGGCTAAGGGGCTTGGATTTAAACCCCTAGCTAGGCTTCTTGGTTACTCCTCAGTAGATGGTGATCCAAGGGAGTTTATAGGAATGCCTCCTAAAGCTGTTGTAGAGTTATTAAAAGGATTCTCAATTTCACTTAAAGACATTGACTTATTTGAGAATAATGAGGCTTTTGCTGTATCAACTATTGCTTTTGAAAAAGCTCTTGGAGTAAGTAGAGATAAGCTAAATGTATTTGGAGGTGCTATAGCTTTAGGTCACCCAATAGGAGCTACTGGAACACGAATATTAGTAACATTAATTAACGCCCTTAAAACCCTAGGTAAAAAGATTGGTATAGCATCACTATGTCATGGTAGTGGAGGCGCTACAGCATCATTGATTGAAGTAACATAATTTTTAAACACTTCTACTCGGCTTCCTCTAATTTAAATAAGTCCTCTAAGAATTTTACGTATTTTGTTTAATCCTAATTAAACTCTATAACACACAAAATTGATAAAATAGCGAGAACCTTGAGAGAATATTGAAGAATAGAAATTACATAGTTGCGATGAAATATTTAATTTTTAGTAATTAATTCTAAACAGGGTTTAGAATATGTGTGAGTCAAATGTCTATTTAATTGATGTAGATGGTGAAAAGCTTATTGCTAAAGAAATCGCTCTTATGACTCCTAAGCAAAATGGCTACGTCTTTACTGATATTTATGGTAATAGATATGATATTGATAATGTTGAAATAGCCTATATTGATTTCATAGGGCATAAAGTTGTATTGAGGAAAAGGGGCTAGTATTGAAGATTATTGTTATTGGGAAAGGTGGTGTTGGAAAAACTACTATAGCTGCTTGTTTAGCTAGGTTAATTGGGAGGAGTGGTTATAGTGTTATAGCTGTTGACGCTGATCCTAGTTTAAACCTTGCAAGAGCTTTAGGCGTAGATCCTATGGCTGCTAATTCTAAGCCCGTGCTCTTTGACGAGGAGTTTATAAAGGAGAGAACTCTTTTACCCAGTGGAGCTTACAGGCTAAATCCGAGAGTAGATGATGTTGTAGAGATGTATGGTGTAAAAGCACCCGACAATGTCACACTACTAAAACTAGGCTATGTGAAGAAGGGTGGTACTAGGTGTCTCTGCCCAGAGTACGCGTTTTTACGAGCACTCCTCTCACATTTAATTCTTGGTAGGAGAGATGTGGTTATAGTAGATATGGTTGCGGGATTAGAGCCTATGAGTAGAGGTGTTGCTAGGGGAGTAGATTTATTAATGTGTATTACAGAGCCTACAGTTAAATCTATAGATGTTACACGAGAAATCTATAGGTTATCTAGAGACCTTGGCGTTAAAAACTTCGTTGTCGTGGGGAATAAAGTATTCTCAGATGAAGATAGAGTGTTTATTGAGAAATCTCTTATTGGAATAGAAGTCTTAGGGCATATACCCTATGATGAAAGTGTAGTTAAAGCAGATAGGTTAGGTATATCTATTTTGGATTACAATTCAAATTCACCTATGATTGTAGAGTTAAATAAGATAAAAGAGCTTATTCTCAAGAACTATTTTTACCCTTAAGAAAACTGTATCTCAGCATATATAGTGTTCTTTAAGACATATCTAATTGGTCTTTTTTTAACCTCTATTGAAATAACAGAATTATCGGTGTATATAGTGTCTATACCGTTTAAGGATATTAGGGTTAAAATTGATGAGTTGAAAAGTCCCTTTGCTGAGCTTAAAAACATTGATCTAAGTATTGGCTATGTTGTTGAAGAGTGGGAAGAGCCGCCGGGTCCTACGCCATTTCCTTCGATTGCGACGCTTAGGAGATGGGATCATACGTTATTGAACAGGTATAAGCCTTTATATCTACCATACTGTGATCTATGTTGTCTTTGTACATATGGTAGGTGTGATTTAACGAGAGGGAAGAGGGGTTCTTGTGGATTAAATCTATCAGAGCAACAGTCGAGACTAGTGACACTAGTGTGTTCAATAGGTGCTTCAACACATACTAGTCATGCTAGAGAATTATTAGATAAACTCATTGAGAAATATGGTGAAGACTGGCCTATAGATCTCGGCGGAGAAGTCTACGTGGAAATGCCTATAACTAGGCTAGTAACAGGCGTTAAACCGAGAACTCTGAGAGATTTAAAAATAGTATTAGAATATGTTGAGAGACAGATTGTTCAAACACTTGCAAGTGTTCATACTGGTCAAGAGGGGGATCTAGTAGACTTCGAGTCGAAAGTGTTGCATCTCGGTATGTTAGATCATGTGGCATTGGAAGTAGCTGATGTTGTTCAAATAGTAACTCTAGGTTTCCCTAAAGCTGATCCCGAGTCTCCACTAGTAGATCTAGGTATTGGTACAGTAGATACATCAAAACCAGTAATTCTAGTTATAGGTCATAATGTTCTGCCCTCAGCGGCCATAATAGATTATCTTGAAGAAACAGGGCAGAGAGATAGAGTTGAAGTTGTAGGGCTTTGTTGTACAGCCCATGAGATAACACGCTATGAGAAGAAGAGAGCTAGAATTGTTGGACCAATATCATGGCAATTGAGATTTATAAGGACAGGTATACCTGACGTTATTGTTATTGATGAGCAATGTATATATACAAATATCGTTGAAGAAGCTAAGAAAATTGGGGCTGTGGTTTTAGCAGCTTCAGATAAGGCTTTAAGGGGGCTTCCAGATAGAACACATTTCCCTCCTGAGAGTGTTATAGAAGAACTTGTTTCAGGTAAGATATCAGGTGCTGTTATATTAGATGAAGATAAACTCGCAATAGTAGCTGTTGAAACAGCATTTAAACTAGCACCACTAAGAGTTAAATATAAGTGGAATTTATTTGACGAGAAGACTATCATTGAATATGCTAAGAAATGTGCAGGATGTAGAAATTGCGAGAGGAATTGCCCACAGAACTTACCAATATCAGTAGCATTACAGAGAGCGGCGAGAGGAGATCTCTCGTCTCTGAAAACCCTATATAGTAAGTGTTTCGCGTGTAGAAGATGTGAATACGTGTGTCCTAGAGAAATACCTGTATTATCCTTGATCTTAGCTGCATCTAGAGAAATATTAATTAATGAGAGATATAAGTGTAGAGCTGGCAGAGGACCAATACAAGACACAGAGATCAGGGCTGTTGGTAGAGATATTGTTTTAGGCACAATACCTGGAGTTGTTGCTTTTGTGGGGTGTGCTAATTGGCCTGATGGAGCTCAAGACGTAGCTGAAATGGTGAGAGAGTTTGCATCAAGAAGATATATTGTTACAGCTTCTGGTTGTTCAGCTATGGCGGCGGCAATGTATAAGAATGAAGAGGGTCAAACACCCTACGAAGAGTTCTCCGGAGTTTTTGAGGCAGGTGGTGTTGTTAATGTAGGTTCTTGTGTTGCTAATTCACACATAGCTGGTGCGGCAATAAAGATCGCAAATATATTTGCTAAACTACCACTAAGAGCTAATTATGCTGAAATAGCTGATTACATTTTAAATAGAGTTGGAGCTGTTGGAGTTGCATGGGGTGCTATGAGCCAAAAGGCGGCAGCTATAGCCTCTGGTTTCTGGAGACTTGGTGTACCTGTTATTGTAGGTCCTCACGGTATGAAATACAGGAGGATGTTGCTTGGAGACGTAGAGAATGAAGATGCATGGTATGGATATGACGCTATGACTGGTGAGAGAGTCTGGCTTGGTCCAGCTCCAGCACACTTATTCTATGCTGCTGAGTCTAAGGAGGAAGCAATGATCATGATAACTAAGTTATGTATAAGACCCGCTGATACACCCCAAGGTAGAGCTATAAAACTAACAAATTACGTGTCTCTATATAAGAAGTTCTATGGAGATGACAAATTACCACCAGACATACACCTATATGTTAGAACTGAAGGAGATATTCCAGTACCTTATAGAGATGAAATTTTGACGCATCTAAGAGAAATAGGGTGGAGAGAAAAACCAGTTGTTCAAAACCCCACATTACTTGAAGATATTGTCGAGGTGTATAAGCGTAGAAGAGAGGGAAGATAACTGTGGCGTTAGAGTATTGGCTTTACGGAGATATTCCTCCAGGACCAATAAAAGCTTATATAATTACAGATATTAGACACGTGCCAGATATCATTAAGAAGTATAAGACGAAACTGCTCGCGATAGGGTCAAATATAGTAAAGCTATGTGAACTTACATCACTAGACCTTGTGGATAAATTAATATCAATAGCAGAGAGCTCTAATGCATTAATATCAACGTCTTCGCCAATCGTTGTAAAAGCCCTTGATAAAAGAGGTGTTAAAAACTACGAGATAGCGTTTCCACTTGAAGTAGCACAGAGGATTTTAAAGAGAAATGTAAAATTAGTAATGTTTGTAGGTTATCCATACGCATATGAGTGGTTACTTCTAAATTACCTTAAACACTATGTACCAAACACTAAGACGCTGAGTCTAGAGCCCTATCCTCAGCCAAATGCCACGTGGACTTTTACATCACTACCTCTATCACTGTGGTATAAAAATATCTGTAATTTAGAGGAGTTACTTAAAAAGAGTATGTAGATAAGTAAAGACATGGTGAAAAGTAATGTCTATAACTCTCACAATACTTGAGCCTGTAAAGTTACCTGAAGACGTCAAGATACAGGTATTTGATATCCCTCCAGCACCGGCGAAGGGTGCTTTTTCTGATATACCTGTTGACGTTGGGCCTCAATATGAAGGTCAGAGAGTTAGAGCTCCGGATATGTATGTTGAACTCGGGGGTACAAAAGTTAAATATAAATTTGAGTTGTTTAGAGTTAAAGGACTTGAAGAAGTAGAAGACGGTAAGGTTATTCTCATAGGTCCTGATATACCTGAACTTAAAGAGGGTTCTAGCATCCCATATGCGGTTATAATAGAGGCGGCGGGTAAGGGGCTTGAAATTGAAGGTGAGGGTGTTCTTGAAAGGAGAATTCACGAGTTTAGCAATTATATTCAGGGGTATATGCATTTAAATCAGAGATATGATATATGGCTTAGAATAAGTAAGAGATCTGTTCAAAAAGGTCTTAACTCGTTTAAATATATAGGTATAGTTCTCTACAGGTTATTTAAGTCTGCGTTTCCAATAATAGAGAAACTAAGAGTAATAATTATAACAGATCCCAGGGTTGTAGAGCTTCTCTATCCTCAAGCTATGAAGGTTTATGAGGAGAGAGATCGTAGAGCGCTTGGTTTAAGAGATGAAGATGTTGACATGTTTTACTCGTGTAAACTCTGTCAATCATTTGCACCTACACATGTCTGTATAATTACCCCTGAGAGGCCGTCTGCATGTGGTGCTATATCATGGCTTGACGCGAGAGTTGCAGCTAAGATAGATCCTAAGGGGCCAATACAACCTGTTCCAAAGGGTAAGTTATTAGATCCTATAGGAGGCGAATATGAAGGTGCAAATGAAGTTATTAAGAAGCTCTCTAGTGGAGCTATTCAGAGGGTGAAATTATATTCATTATTTGAATACCCACCGACTATATGTGGTTGTTTTGAAATAGCAACATTCTACATGCCTGAACTCGACGCAGTAGGCCTTGTGCACAGGGGGTTTGCTGGTGTTACACCAATTGGCCTTAAATTCAGCCAAGTTGCAGACACTGTGGGTGGAGGTAAACAAGTACCTGGATTTCAAGGTATTGGGATATTATACTTGAGGAGTAAAAAGTTATTTCAAGCAGATGGAGGCTGGACAAGGATTGTATGGATGACTTCAGAGCTTAAAGAGAGAGTACTAGATGCTATACCACTAGAACTCAGAGATAAAATTGCAACTGAAAAAGAGGTTACAACTATTGAGGAGTTAAAGAAGTTCTTAATAGAGAAGGGTCATCCAATAGTACAGAGGTGGAGGGAGAAGAGAGAAGAGAAGAAGATCGAGGAGAAAGCTCTTCCAACACCACAACCCACACAACCTCAAATTCAAGCCCCGCAATTAGTAATGCAGCCTCAAGTTGTCTCAACAATTATAACGCCTCAGCAAGCGTTAATCCCACAACAAATAGCTGGAGGCGCGACACTGGTGCTTAAAGGTGTAAAAATACGCGTTGGAAAAATCGTTATTAAGAAGAGTAGTGTAGGTGAGAGTAAATGAGTGAAAAGACTTCTAAGAGAGATAAAGATGAAATAAAAGCTAAACAAGAGGCAACTATATACGGCTTACTCGCCAAGATTATAGAGGCTTTAGAGAAAGGTGTTGTAGAGTTATACAATGTTGAAGTTAATGCTGAAGAACTCGAGATTAGACTCATGCCTCAACAAATACTAATACCAGTCGTTATTACACCACCTCAAGCAGTTGCAGAAGCTAAACCTGAGGTTAAAGCGGCTTACGAGGTTGCAAAAGCTGTTGAAGTCGTAGCTAAGAAAGTTGTTGAGTTAGCTAAAATAGCCTTTGAAGAACCTAGACCCCAGTTTAGTGGTAGAGTACTTGAGGTGAAACTTGGGGCCTCTAGAGGAGAGGGTGGAAGTAGAGATAGTGTTATTGTAGTAGGAGGTCATACTATGCCAGCATATTATTACCTATCGGGATATAAGCCTCCACATCCACCAGCATTTGGCGGAGACGTTTTTGACATGAAAATAGGATTACCGAGAGCAGTAAAACTCGCATTTGGAGATGCTCTTGATAATCCAGCTGAGTGGGCTAGAATCTGGGTTGAGAAATATGGGGCCGAAGCCATAGACATACACCTGGTGAGCACAGATCCCACAATTAAAGATGCTTCTCCAGAAGAAGCTGTAAAAACTGTTGACACTATTCTCCAAGTTGTTAAAGTACCTATAGTTGTTGGTGGTTCTGGAAATCCTGAAAAAGACATTGTAGTTTTTAGAAGAATCGTTGAGGCATTTCCCTCAGAGGGGCTTGTAATTAATAGTTTAAACTTAGATATGAAGCTTGAAGATGTCTGTCCACATATAGCTAAGACAAACGCTACTGTTATAGACTTCTCGCCAATGGATCTAGATAAGGCTGAGCAGATAAATAGAAAGGTTTATGAGTGGATACCGAGAAATAGAATAATGTTGGATCTAAATATTGGTGGTATAGGTTATGGTACAGAATATGGATTTACAACTATGGAGAGAGCTAGGTTATCTGCACTAATAGGTAATGAGCTACTACAACACCCATTTAATGTAGGAGCTGCTAACGCTTGGGGTGCTAGAGAAGCATGGATTACAATGGACCCATATTGGGGTCCTAAGGAAATTAGAGGTCCTCTTTGGGAGACACTTACTAGTCTCATATGTCTATTAACAGGAGCTGACTACTACATGTTAGTACACCCACTAACTGTTAAAACTATGAAAGCTGTTAGAGAATACTTATTCAGTGAACCTAAACCCAAGGATCCGGAAAAAGCTCTAGACTGGTTATCGAGAAGTTTACCGGTGTTTTAAAATGCCTTGGAAACCTCCAACACCAATCGAAATATACCAGCTCTTGCCGAAAACAAATTGTGGGAGGTGTGGAGAAGCTAATTGCATGGCGTTTGCAGTACGTCTAGCAGCTTTAGAAGCCAAAGTAGAAGAATGCCCTCCACTAGTTGAAGAGGAGAAATATAGAGAGAACACTGAGAAGTTAAGGGAACTCCTCTTACCCCCTGTAAGAGAAGTAGTATTGAAAAGCCCTAAGAGAATTGTCAAGATTGGTGGTAAATATGTCCTCTTTAGGCACGAGTTGAGATATCATAATCCAACAGCAATAGCTATTGATGTAGATGACTTTATGGAGAGAGATATTATTGTTAAGAGAGTTAAAATGGTAGAGAGCTTTGAATATGAATATGTGGGTCAAAAACTCAAATTAGACGCTATCGCTGTTAGATCTGTGACAAATAACCCTGAGAAATATGCAAAAACCGTTTACACAGTAGTTGAAAACACAACTCTACCACTAATCCTCTGCTCAACAAACCCCGCAGTAATAGAGGCTGCTTTAGATGTTATAAGCCCACCTCACCATAGACCATTAATCTATGCTGCTACTAAAGACAACTGGAGAGATATGGCAGAAGTTGCAAAGAAATTTGATGTTCCATTAGTTATCGCTTCTCCAGGCGATCTTGACATGCTTGTCTCACTGGCAAAAACCTTATCAGAGGATATAGGCTTAAAAGACTTAGCACTAGATCCTGGTTGTTTTGTAGGGCCTGGAGGGCTCTCATATACTATTAAGGCATATTCGTGGTTGAGATATAAGGCTACATATGATCTCTGGAAGTACGCTAAGTATCCACTAGTAGCTACACCTATTTCTGTGTGGACGCAGATAACTGGAGATCCCAAGGACGTTATGTGGTGGGAGGCAATACTTACAACAATTCTCATGACGCGCTATGCAGACTTAATTATTATGCACTCTCTAGACGGATGGGTTTTACTGCCTCAAGTAATGTGGAGATTTCAACTATACACAGATCCCAGGAAGCCTGTCTCTGTACCACCAGGTCTAAGGGAGATTGGAAAACCAGATGAAATGAGCCCTGTTCTCGTAACTACAAATTACGCATTAACGTATTCTGTTGTCTTAAGTGACGCTGAGAAGGCTAAGGTAAATGCGTGGTTGCTAGTTGTAGATACTGAGGGCTTAGCAGTAGACGTGAGTGTAGCAGGTAGAAAGTTCACGGGAGATAAAGTTGCTGAAGCTATTAAGACTACAGGGCTTGAAAATAAAGTAAAACACAGAGTTCTAATAATACCTGGCAAAGCAGCTAGGGTTTCTGGAGAAATAGAAGATGCCTCAAAGTGGAGGGTTATAGTTGGACCCATGGACTCCTCAGAGATCGGTAAGTGGTTAGAGAAGAATTGGACCTCAGAAAAGATCAGAGAATTCATGGAGGGGGCGTAAAATTCAACTAGTTTTAATAGTCCCTTTAAATAGTTCGCTTATACATTTAACACAGCAATGTAGCATTTTTAGTTAACGTGGGAAATAAAAGCATCTATGAGGTGTTACGCTGCGATTACAGAGGATATAGAGTGTCTTGTATACTTTTTACCTCATAATATTACTGTTAAAGTAGCTAAAGGCACCACGATTCTTGAAGCAGCACTTAAAGCTGGTATTGGAATTAGGAGTGTGTGTGGAGGTAAGGGGCTTTGTGGAAAATGTAAAGTTATTGTGAGGAGAGGTCATGTTGAAACTAGGAGAAGTGACCTCTTAAAACGTGAAGAAATTGAAAAGGGTCTTGTACTAGCTTGTTTAGCTAGAGTTATGGAAAACATTGAAGTAGAAATCCCTATTGAGAGCCAAATGGGAAAACCTAAATTACAGTCATCTGTAGTATTACCGAGTATTAGGCCTAAACCTCTAATTAAAAGAGTAATACTTACTCCACGTGATTTTTCTAATACTTTGTTAACATATAATCTCAGTGTAGATGTCTTAGAAAAACTCTCTGAAATTGAGCGTAGAGGTGTGCAGAAAGTTATAACAGTGTTAAATGATATTAAGAAGAGAATTATTGATGTGAGTGAAAGTGAGAAGGGGCTTTACGGCCTAGCAGTAGATATTGGAACAACAAAGATCGCGGCAGCTTTAGTTAACATTGCTGAAGGGATAGTTTTAGATACCGCCTCTGAGTTTAATAAACAACTAGTTTACGGTGAAGACATTGTCTCTAGGATAAGATTTGTACTTGACAGAAGAGACGGGTTGAGAGAAATACAGAGGGCAGCTGTAGAGACAATAAATACTGTTATTGAAGCGCTGTGTAAAAAACACAAGATACATAGAGAAGACATTTACATAGTCACAGCTGCAGGTAATACTGTAATGACATATCTCTTCGTAGGTCTTGATCCCTACCCGCTAATAAAATCCTTTAAAGAACGGGTAGATGTGCCTAGAATTCCATATTGGTTAGAGGCTAGAGATATAGGGGTTAATGTAAATAAAAATGCTGATATATACGTACTCCCCTGTGCAGGTAGATTTCTAGGTGGTGATGTAGTAGGAGATATAATAACAGCTGGACTCAACTTCTCTCATGAGCCAGCATTACTCATAGATATAGGTACAAACACTGAGGTTGTAATTGGCTGTAAAGACTGGTTTTTAGGTGCTACAGCGCCCGCGGGGCCTGCTTTTGAAGGCTGGGGTTTAACACATGGAGTTAGAGCTGTTGCAGGCGCTATTGAGAGCGTTATAATAGACTCTAAAACTTGTAGAGCGATATATAGGACTATAGATGGCGTTAAACCTATTGGTATATGTGGCTCTGGCTACATAGATCTCTTAGCTCAACTCTTTATTAACGGCTTAATAGACTTATTTGGAAAATTCTATAAAGATTGTAATTGCCCATATATTAGGAGAAGTGAGAGAGGCTATGAGTATGTTGTAGTACCAGCTGAGGAGTCTGCTATCGGTAAAGATATTGTTGTAACTGAGGAGGACTTATATAATATCATAGACTCAAAATCCTCTGTTTGTAGTGCTATATCAGTGCTCATGAAGAAAATGCTTCTCACAGTAAATGACATTAGGAGGGTCTATGTATGTGGTGCTTTTGGAAGTTATCTCAATTTGAATAGTGCTATGACTATAGGTATGATACCTGAGTTCACTAATGCCAGAGTAGAATACATAGGTAATGGGTCACTAGGTGGAGCTATACTCACACTTCTCTCAGAAGACTATAGAGTTGAAGCTGAGAGAGTTGCTAAATTACTCGCACCTATTGAACTACTATTAGACCCCGACTTTATGGAGGAATATCAAGCAGGATTTATGTTACCAGGGAAGAAAGAACTATTTCCAACATGGAGAGATGCTAGTAGAGGTATAAAGCCCTGGAAACGGGCTAGTTAACTTGGTGTATAATGTGCCTAAGAGGCCATTTTATGCCTCAATATCTGGGAAAGGTGGTACAGGTAAGACTGTACTCACAGCACTATTACTTAGAGTTCTATTAGAAGCATCTATAAATGACGAGGTCTTAATTGTAGATGCAGATCCCGCTACTAATCTACCCCAAGTTCTAGGAATACCTATTAATAAGACTATTGGCGATGTTGCTGAAGAGTTTAGAAGAGAATTTCAAAAACTCGATAATCTCGGCTTTGAGAAAAGTGCTCTCTTAGAATACTACATTATGAGAGACTGTATTGTTGAAATGGATAGATTTGATTTTATAGCTATGGGTAGAGGTGAAGGTGAGGGGTGTTATTGCTATGTCAACGCTGTTCTCTCAGGGATTCTCGGTAAACTAGTTCAACACTATAGTGTCGTCTTAATGGACATGGAGGCTGGTTTAGAACACTTAAATAGGAGATTAGATAGACATGTAAATACATTTATCATTGTAGTTGACAACTCTCTTATGAGTTTAAAGACAGCTGAGAAGATAAAAGAGATCATCAGGGAAGTAAACTTGAAAATAGATGAAATATATGTTGTAGGGAATAGGCTTTCAAGTAAGCGAGAAGAAGACATAGTTAAATGGGCTTCTCGGAACAAGTTAAAATATGCTGGGACAATACCTGAGGATAAATGTATAGCTGAGCATGCTGCCACAGGAACACCACTACTAAATCTTCCAAGTAACTCCGAGGCTTTAAAAGCAGCATATCAAATAGCAAAAAACATTAATCTCATTTAACATAACACTACAGTAAGAAAACTATTAAAGTTAAAAAACTTAACTAATAGGGGGGTGGCTTGTCTTTCTGGGATCTCTATTCTTGGGAGAGAGTAAGAGATAAGATAAAGACACTACCTGGGAGATTGGGTTTTGAGAAGAGAGATAAGTTGAGTTTTTTTGGGCTTACACTAGATCTTGAGACTGGAGCTATATATGATAATGTCTTAGAGAGATATTTAACGAGAAAAGAAGCTAGTGGCGTATATTTTATTCTCTCACTCTACGCTGAGACAAGAGAAGATATTGGAGAGAGTGGTGAGATTGTTTTATTATCTAGGCATTTATGTCCTTTTATTCACTGTCCAAATCTCAGAGCAAACATTGCTGTTATCGAGAAGATTTTTGGGAGAGATCCACAATTATTATATAGAGTTGCAGAGTCATTTAATTATAAACCAGTAGATCTTGGAGATGCCGGTATAAAAGTGTATGCATTACCACGTGTTCCACTTATTTTAGCTGTGTGGGCTGGGGAGGAAGAATTACCTCCATCAAGTGAAATATTATTTGATAAGTCAGCTTCACACTACTTAACAGGAGAACCTTCAGCTGTATGTGAAGCTGCACTTGGATTAGCTCGTGCTTTAACAGCAAGACTTATATTAAAGCTCGCTAAAGACTTAAAACTAGACGTATCTAAAATTGAAATTACATATGGAGGTTTCGGTGGCTATGGTTATGTGTGTGCAGAATGATGTTGTAGTTAAAAAGCTCTTGAAGTGAATTAGAGTTTAAAAATCATTGTAAAAGCTCTTTCCACTTAACCTCTTTCTCAATGGTTTCAAGAATATCGGTTTCCTTCGCCTTTAATGAGCTAGGTGTTATAATAGATTGTACTTCTCTTAATTTCTCAACTGTGGTATAAGTGTCATAGGGAACTAGGAGTATTGGTGTACCTGTTTCACGTGCTTTTACTAGTACACTTATATCTGGGTAAAGACCTCCTGTAAGTATTACTACACTCGGCTTAGTCTCCAGAGCAGTTATTATTAAATCTGTTCTATCACCTCCTGTAACAATGGCTGCGTTAATAGCTCTCCTAAACCATCTAAGAGCTGCTGTAGGAGCCATTGCACCAATTAATATATCTTCTACAATGTTGTTGAGTTTATCTTTATTCTCAAGAATCTCTGCATTTAGAGCTTCAACTATATCGCTAACTGTAGGTGCTGTTAATCTCGCCTTCTCCCTTATAACACCATACACTTTAAGCCCTAATCTTTCTATCTCAGGTACAATGACATCTTCTACTCTCTCACTGTAGTAGATTGGTACATTATTTACTATTACACCATCTATTTTAGCCCCGTGATATTCAAAATAACAATTATATAATATGAGTTTATCTACTACTTCATCAACGACATCTCTCTCTTTTACATTTAATACAAATACTGTTTTGGCATTAAGCATCTTAGTGAGTTGAGGTAGTGGGAAGCCGATAGAAGTCATTACTTCTAAATTTGGATAACTCTCAGCTAAGACCACGTCTTTTCCACTAACTATTCTACTATAAGCCTCTTCAATTCTCTTTTTTAACGACTCTACATTATTCTTAAAGTTTAAGATGCTCTTAGTAATTATAATTGGGTTCATGTCTTCGAGGCTATCTTCTAAATTTAGTGCCTGTTTTAATGTAATAACATCTGGATCGATGTATGTCATTGAGGGAAGTCTATATCTAGCTTTTGAAATAGGTTTAAAATACCCTACTCTTAACCCCTCACTCGAGAATTTTCTTAATAAACCATAAATTAAAACACTCTTCCCCCTCTCGCCAATTAAGAATATTGTTTTAACCAATTTCCACACCCCACTACTCAATAATTATTCTGACATCAACTGCTATTGCTCCTACACCTTCCTCGTATACGAAGAGCGGATTTATATCCATTTCTACTATTTGTGGGATATCGGTGACTAGTTTACTTACTCTTAAAAGGACGTTAACTATAGCGTTAATGTCCGCTGGGGGTTCTCCTCTAAATCCTCTTAGTAGCGCGTAAGCTTTTGTCTCAGTAATCATCTCCCTAGCTTCACGTAATGATAGAGGCGCTAATCTAAATGAGACGTCTTTAAATAGTTCTGTGTAGACTCCCCCAAGTCCAAACATGAGTATATGTCCAAATATGGGGTCTTTACTCGCACCTATTATTACTTCCCTCCCCTTAGGAACCATCTTTTGTACAGTAACACCTTGAATCATAGCTGTCGGCATATATCTCTTAGCATTTAGTATTATTGTTCTAAACGCCTTAATAACTTCTTCATCTGACTTTAAACCTAAGAAAACCCCTCCAATATCAGACTTGTGTATTATATCTGGAGAAGCGATTTTAACTACAACCGGATACCCTATCCTCCTCGCAATTTCTACAGCCCTCTCCTCACTCACAGCTAGTTTTGTAGGTGCTATTGGTATTCCATAGTATTTTACGACTTCTTTAGCTTCATGCTCTAATAACACTCTCCTATTTTGCTTCTTAACCTCCTCAATAATAGCTAAAGCACCTTCTTTATCCACGTCAAATATTTCTACACGTTCTAAAGCTTTCCCTAGGTATTCTCTAATTTCACTATACTCAGTGAGTCCGAGTATTGCAGCTACAGCTCTCTCGGGCATGTCATATACTGGAATATTGTTTTCTACTAGTATTCTAATAGCTTTTTCTACTCTCTCACCACCTATAAATACTGCTAAAATAGGTTTTGAAGGATATTTCCTACTTAATTCTACTATAACTTTAGCTGTTTCTTCAGGTTCTGTTACAACTTGTGGCGTTAATATAACTAAGAGAGCGTTTACATTTGGATCTCTTAGTAAAGCTTCAATGGCAATTTTATATCTATCAGCTCTAGCGTCACCTATAACATCTACAGGGTTATATACACTAGCCACTGGCGGTAGAGTGCTTCTTAAATACTCTATTGTGTGTTTTGAGAGCTCTGCAAGCTTTAATCCCCTAGATACAAGTAAATCTGATACTATTACACCTCCACCACCAGCATTAGTTACAACCCCAATTTTACTCCCCATTGGTATTGGCTGTGAATTAAACGCTATAGCCATGTCAAAGAGCTCTGCTACAGTTGATACTTGTATAATTCCAGCTTTTTTCAATGCAGCTCTTAATGCAGTAACTCCACCAGCCATAGCGCCAGTGTGGCTTAATGCAGCTCTAGCCCCAGCCTCTGTAACACCACCTTTAAGTAATATTATAGGCTTCTTTCTAGTTACAGTAGAAGCAACTTCTATAAATCTCCTACCTTGATCTATAGACTCTAAGTATAAGAGTATTACTTTTGTCTCAAGATCTTCTCCAAGGTAGGCTAAGAAATCAGCCTCATTTAAATCAGCCTTATTACCTAAACTAACAATTTTTGAAAAACCCACTCCTACTCTAGGAGCCCAGTCTAAAATTGCTGAGAGAAGTGCTCCACTCTGTGATACAAAAGCCACACCACCTTTAACCCCAGGTGTTGATGTGAAAGTAGCGTTTAATGGAGTATGTAAGTCCATTATGCCGAGGCAATTTGGCCCTACAACTCTAACTCCATATTTCTTAGCGATTTCAATAAGCTTCTTTTCTCTCTCAACACCCTCACCACCAATCTCTTTAAACCCAGCACTAATTATAACAGCGTATTTAACACCTTTCTTACCACACTCCTCCATAACGTCGAGAACAGCTTGTGCTGGGACAACTATGACGGCTAAGTCTATATCGCTAGAAACCTCTAGAATAGACTTGTAAGCATTTAGCCCTAGTATCTTATCGGCCCTTGGATTTACTGGGTATACTTCACCCTTATAACCACTCTCAATAATATTTTTTAATACAACATAACCCACTTTACCCGGCTCTCGAGAAGCACCAATAACCGCTATACTTTTAGGTTTAAACAACTCCTTCATATATACTCCACCTCCATTAAAAGCGCAGTGTTTAAGTAATTAAAAAACCTTTACAGCTAATGCTTGAACCTCAGTGTAGAAGGGGGTCATGGTACTGCGATTACACGTGATTACTCATTGATAATTTATATTTTCAATTAAGCTATATTGTCCTGGTGTATAATTATGAGGCTTGTGTTTATAGGGCCTCCTGGTGTTGGGAAAGGCACATATGCTAAAATACTCAGCCAGAAGTATAATATTCCACATATTTCAACTGGTGATATATTTCGCGAGGAGATAGCTAAGGGTACTGAGCTTGGTTTAAGAGTTAAACCCTATGTTGAGAGGGGTATTTTAGTACCAGATGAAATTGTAGTAGAAGTTGTAAAGAGAATTTTACAGAGTCCTCTGTGTAATAGGGGATTTATACTTGATGGATATCCGAGGACAATGAGACAAGCAGAGGAATTAGATAGAATTGTCAATGTAGATGTGGTATTTTTATTTGAAGCCCCTCTTGAAGTTATCGTAGAGAGGGTTTCTGGGAGATTATTATGTCCTAAGTGTGGTGCTATATATAATGTCTCGTGGAAACCTCCAAGGAGGCCCGGTATATGTGATATATGTGGTACTCAATTAATTCGGAGAAGAGATGATGAACCTAAACTAGTTAGAGAGAGATATCAATTATATAGGCAAACTCTCACACCTGTAATAGATTATTATAGGAGAAAAGGAATTCTAGTTGAGGTAAATGCAGCTCGTGAAGCACACTTAGTTATCTCTGACATAGAGCATATACTTGCTAAAATTTTTAAGCTCAATCCGGGTTAAAGTATCTTCGGGTGAATGCTATGAAGATCTTACATGAATTTGTACCTACAAGAAAATTCCTAAAAATGGGTGAAGAGACGAAAGACTTAGTTGACGGCTGGAATGTAACTGATAGTGCAGCTGGTGTTCCTGCACCAAGTGGTGTTGCAGTAAGCTGTGTTTTAAAAACGAAGTATCCTGATAAAGTGGTAATACCAATATTTATATTAAACTATAAAGGCCCTGTAGAGGTAGGTGCTTTAGCATTAGCAGCTGAAGCCGTAGGTCTTGACGGCATAGTCTTAACGATGGGTGATGATCCCATATATGGAGAGCCTCTGGGGTCAAAATACTGGGGTAAGACAGAAAATGCTAGAGATTTCTTAAGAGAAAAAGTTAAAATAAAGACACTGAAACTTGGATGTCTCTTATCACCAAGACCTTGGAGAGAGAGATATGGTGAAAAAGCAAAAATAGGTTTTACTGCACAAGATATGATTGAGAGAGTAAAGACAGGCTGGGATTTCGCCTTCTTCGCGAGACTTACACCAGAAGTCTTATCAACACTAGAAGAAGTGTCTAGAGAAATGAAGAAACTAGTTAAACCGCTATATGCATACTTCTTAATTCAAACTCCACGTAATGTAGAGATATTGAAGAAGATTGGTTGGCAGCCTACAACAACAATTGATAAAGCTGTCGAGTTCGCTGAGAAACTTGAAGGACTTGTTGACGGGATTATAGCAACATGTGCAGGAGATTATCAGGGCGATTTAGAGCTTTTAAAAGCACTACAGAAACTCAGGAAAAAATAGGGTTAAAGCCTTGTCTGAGCTGAAATTTAAACCAGTATTTCTATTTATAGATACTGATAAACATGCAAGCCCATTTGACATACTCATGACAATAGACCTCATACCAGATGTCGTGGTACTTAAATATGAGAACGTGACTCCAGAAGACGTAGAAAAAATAGTTTATGATGCACTATTCCCCAGAGGTCCTAAGGGAGTAAAATATACAAAGATCTTTGTTAATGGTAAAGAATTAGAGACTGTAAACGCTATTGTTGAGAAAATTAAGAAGTGTATGTTTCCACCATTTGAGCTCTCAGTGATAGTTGACCCAAGAGGCTCTTATACCACAGCCAGCGCAGCTGTGGTGAAGACGTTAGAAATATTGCAAAAACTGGGTCTAGGCACTATTGAAGGTAAAAATGTCACAGTATTAGCGGGTACAGGTCCTGTTGGAGTTGCAGCTACATGGCTCTATGCTGCTGAGAAAGCTGCAAAAGTTACTGTGACTTCAAGAGATCTAGCTAAGGCACAGAGAGTTGCAAGTAGAGTTAACGAGGAGTTAAAAATAGATGTGGTAAGACCTTTCCAGGCTAAAACCTCAGAGGATGTGGGCAAAGCTATAGAAGACGCAGATATAGTTCTCGCCACTGGTGCTCCTGGTGTAAAACTACTTCCATTAGAGATTTTAAAAACTTATGGTAAGAAAGTGAGAGTAGTTGCAGATTGTAATGCTGTCCCACCATATGGTATAGAGGGTCTTGAACCAAAATGGGATGGAAAAGAAGTTATACCTGGAGTATATGGGGTAGGTGCACTAGCTATAGGTACACTTAAAAATAAAATTGAAGCAGAGTTAATTAAAAAAGCTCTACAAGAGCCAAAAGGAATATTCGACTTTAGAGCCGCCTATGAAATAGGTAAAGCTATGCTCACAGCCAAGTAGTTTTTTATAAGTCACTTCTACCTGTTTACAAGTTTTTAGCTCTTATTACCTATTCTCATAGATTTAACATATACATCGCGGAATTCAGGGTCTGCTGAGAGCTCTATATACTTAATCTTCTTCTCTACTACATCACCTATTTCTCTCCTAGCTTCAGAAGATTTCAATGCTATTTTAGCACCTACAATAGCACTTTCTCCTACAAATATAATTCTCTCCTTACTAATTGGGGGTAGTAATCCTACTTCAACAGCGCTATCAACATTTAATCTCGCGCCAAAAGAACCAGCCACATATATTCGCTTAATATCTAAGGGGCTTACACCTAGTTTCCTCGATAACATAGTCCACGCGGCCTTAATAGCAGCTATAGCTAGTAGAATAGTCTCTATATCTCTAAGTGTCACATACATCTCTGCTCCAGTAGCACTCTCCTCAGCTGGTACTACAACAAATCTCCTTAACCCCCCTTCTATATGTACTCTAGGGTGATTAACAGCTGTAAATCTACCGAGATCATCTATAATTCTATTTCTGTGTAATTCGGCTACTAGGTCTATTAAACCAGTACCACAAATACCCCTCGGCTTAACTCCACCAATAGTCTCATACTCTACATCTGAATTATTGATTCTAATAGACCCAATAGCTCCTGGCACAGCCCTCATACCATAAGTAATACCAACACCTTCAAATGCAGGTCCAGCTGGGGCAGATGCTGCAAGTATGATCTCTGAGTCACCTAAGAAAACTTCTGTATTAGTACCTATATCTATAGTTAAAACAAGCTCATCTAATTTATACATTTGAGTAGCTAAAATATCAGCTACTCCATCTGCCCCCACATAGGCTCTTATAACTGGGTAAGAATAAACATACCCTTGACTATTAATATCTACTCCAATTTCTCTAGACTTACACTTAAAAGAGCGAGAAATAGCTGGTACGTAGGGTGAGCGTGCTATAAAACTCGGTTGAATGCCGAAAAATAAGTGATGCATAACTGTATTTCCTACTACTACCACTTCATATATATTCCTCTGATCTATTTTAGCCCTCTCAGCGAGATCTCTGATAATCCTATTTATTGCTGAGACAACTAGTTGTTGTAGTTTAATTAAGTTTTCTTGAGACTTCTCCGCATACATTATTCTTGATATAACATCAGCACCATAAGTTAATTGAGGATTCTCTAAAGAGTCTTCTGCTAAGGTTACACCACTATTTAAATCCACTAAGTGTACAATTATCTTTGATGTGCCAATATCAACTGCTACACCATAGAGCTTATTAGTGGTATCACCAGGCTCCACTGAGATCAACTCATTCTCATATAAGACGACTGTCACGTCCCAGTTATTTGCCCTGAGAATAAAGGGTAATTCACGTAGAACCTCTAAAGGTATAACTAAGTCTTGTTTTACACCTTGTTTCATTAATGCTTCTCTAAGCCTTTCAAAATCCGCCCTATTATCCTCTAGCGTCGGTCTAGGTAATTTAACATGTATCTTCTTAACAACAGGGTTTAAGGGGAAAATATCATCTCTCAGAGTAACAGGTGCAATTGCTCTTCCACGAGAGACTATGAGAGACTCCTCTGGTATATAAATAGATACATAGTCTCCAGCGATTTTAGCTTGACAAGCTAATCTCACCCCTTTCTCAATATCTCTAGGACTTAGTAACCTTATTTCAGCATTTGTCAAATAATTTAAATTTTCACCACCACTCACCACCACTACTCTACACTTACCACAAACACCTCTCCCACTGCAAATACTAGCTAAAGGTATTCCAGCTCTTTGAATCACTTGAAGTATTGTAGAACCTCTCTCAGTTTTAACACTAATATCTCCAGGTTTAAGCATAACGGTTGGCACTTTAATCATCCTCATTAGCTACTTTTTCTAATTACACCCATGCATTAATAACCGTGTCCCATTTACGATATCTAACAGTATTTAATTCACAAGAAAACATCACTTAGATTATAAGCTAGTTTACTCATAGAGACCAATTCTGCAATTCTACTTATGACAGCATCTCTAGACATAGACTCACCTATTAGAATACTACGTGGAGACTTCTCCACACCAATACTCTTCTCATTAGTGAGCGTTGTAATAATCTTATCTAGTATGAGGTAATAGACATAGCCACTTACTAAATCTCCTAAAAAGTAGTGTTCACATATATTCTCCTGCACACCCATAGACTTAATTAAAAATTCCCCCATTCGTGGAAACACCTCATAAATACCGATAATCGAGGTCGTAGCTCTAGGATTTACTTCAATAACATACATATCATCTCTGCTCCACACAACATCTAAGCCAATATAGCCTCTAAGCTCTGGAAAACACTTATAAAGCTTATTGAGAACATTCTCAGCTTTTATCCTGAACGCGTTATTTCTAATAGGTAATACTCCACCTATATATCTAAGTTTATTTTCACCTAAAACTATTAATTGCAAATTTAGAGAGTAGAGTAGATAGCCACACCCCCCGTAAATAACTGATATACTCCCATGTATACCACTCACATACTCCTGTATTAGAGCCCTACCACTAGGATCACACTTCACAGCTTTACGTGCATATTGCAAAGCTTCATCCTCACTTCTAGCAAAATAAACACATTCAGAACCAGCTAAAAGTGTTGGCTTAACTATGTAAGGTGAATGTAATTCATTAACACACAAACGATCAATGTGTAATTCATCCACAAGTACAGATCTAGGCGTTTTAATACCACACTTCTCAAGAGCATTGTAAGTGGTAAATTTATCTGAAAAAGCCTCTACTAAATAGTGAGGTGGGCCGAGAAGCCTCCTACCAGCTATTCTAGATAATTTAATAAGTTCTAATGGAGGTGCAATAAGCACTATCCAGTCAAAGAGATCTCTAGCTCGCTCCACTACGTGATAATATTCTGTCTCATTATTTATAGTGACCACTTTATCCCACGGTATTTTAGAGATCTTACTATTAACAGTCAAATACACATCACATCCAGCAACACTCAACGCCTTTGCAACAGTGATCACCATGGCATAAGCCTCAGGTAATAAGTCTAAGTAGTGATCTTGATAAGTACTTAGTACAAGTTCTGATATTAGGATCTTCAAAATAACGTCACCAAGTTCAAATATAGAAGAAAATTATGACTACTTAATATATTGGCTTACGTATAATTCCTTTATGTATAGCTGTAGCAACTAAAACTCCAATTACTCCTATACTCTTTAAATATAATATGTCTTCTTCTCCTTTAACACCCCCTCCAACAATTAATTTTCCAGGAAAGTATCTAATTAGTTTTGATATTACAGCTTTATTTACGCCAGACTCTGTACCTACTCGGCTTAAGTCTATAGCGAGAACTCTCTTAAACTCTATTGTCTTAAACTCTTCAATGACGTCGTCTATACTTCTACGAGTATTACTAAATAGTACTTTGTCTCCAAACATATCTAAACTTATTACTCTACCGGCGAGAAATTCTATTTCACTAGGATATTTCACGTATTCTGTTCCAATAACATATGTAATATTCTCATTATCAAGTAAATTTAAGCCTCTCCTCCCAACATCAGCTAGTACTTTAAAGTTTAATGCTACTGCTGTGTAAACTATAATGCCATTATCCCCCCTCCCCATGATAGCGTCTAAATCAGCTATGTAAACACTAGTAAAACCCATATCTCTAAGACTTGTTAAGATAAGACTTGGGTCAGGACTTTTTACTAGAACACTATCTCTTAATGGCTTATACTCCTCTCTACGACCAGCAACAGCGTGGACAACAAGCCCATTCATAATGTCTAATACAGGGATGACTTCTACCAAATTTAACACCTTAATAGTGCTACATTGTCTTAATTTATATTAAAAAATTCTTATTATAGTGTTTAAGAATACTCAAGTAGGGTTTAAGTGTGCAAATTCTTGGACTTGATATAGGAGGTGCTAATATCAAGGCTGTTAATACAACACCTACTAGTGGGAGAGATGTGAATATTACTGGTATTGCACGTTGGTATAATCCACTCTGGTTAAAGGGTGTTGAATCTCTAAGAGAAATCCTTAGAGAAGTTAAGCGAGAGTTTTCTCTTAAGCCAGGAGAATACTATGTAGGTGTAACTATGACTGCTGAGCTCTCAGATATATTTAAGACAAAGTATGATGGGGTTAAAACTATCGTAGAGATTACCGAGGATGTGTATAGAGATTCTAGGGGGATATACTATGTTACAGTTGACATGAACTTAGTAAACTCTATTGAAGCTGTAAAAAACTATTTAAGAGTAGCTGCTGCAAATTGGGCTGCTACTGCATGGCTTATGAGATATAAGTGTTCTGAGTGGGGTGTTTACAACGCCATACTAATAGATATTGGTAGTACAACTACAACGATAATACCTATGGTTAACTGTAATATTAGAGTTAGAGGTTACACAGACCCTGAGAAGCTTGTTTATGGCGAGCTAGTTTATACAGGTATATTGAGAGGTAATGTAGCTACAATAGTTGATCGTGTGCCATATAAGGGATTCTATGCTAGGGTGTCTTCAGAGAGATTTTCCCTAATAGGAGATGTTCACTTAATACTAGGTCACATTACTAGTGAAGATTACACTACAGAGACAGCTGATGGTAGAGGTAAAAGTTTAGAAGAGGCTGTCCAGAGACTAGCTCGAGTACCCTGTGCAGACTCTGATATTATTAGTTTTGAAGAAGCTATTGAAATTGCTCGATATATCTATGAGAGACAGGTATTCACGGTCTTTGAGGCGTTAATGCAGATCAGGTCGTGGCTAACTTCTCAAAAAGTAAAACTAGATGAGTTCATAGTTATAACAGCTGGAATTGGAGAGTTCTTAGCAGCTGAGGCTAGTAAGAGAGCTGGTTTTAAGAGAATTGTAAGTATTAATGATCTTGTGGGTAAGAGAATTGCAAGTGTTCTCCCATCTTATGCCTCAGCATTAATGGTGTTAGATAAGGTTTCTAAGAGTGAATAAGCTAATAGCTCTAAAATTATCTGGTCACCTTATTAAATATGGAGAAGTTATTAGAGAGACATTACGTGAGCTTAGATCTCTAAGTAGAGTAGCAAAGTTTATACTAATACCTGGTGGTAGCTTATTTGCTGACTTCGTTAGAGAACTACAGGGGAGTATTGGTTTTAATGATGACATAGCACATTGGCTTGCAATTAAAGCCATGGAGATGTATGGAGTATATATCATGGGCTTAGATGATTTACACATATTAGTAGAGACATATGACCTTGCAGAGACACGCGAAGCTATAAGTAGAGGTAAAATACCAGTCTTAATGCCATACAAGATTATAAAGATACTTAATGAGCTTCCACATAGTTGGAGTGTAACGAGTGACTCTATAGCTATCTATATTGCTAAGCTCTTAGAGGCAAATATGGTCATATTAGCTAAGCCTGTAGATGGTGTTTTAGATGAGAAAGGTGGATTGATTAGGAGGATGAGTATCGCTGATCTAACGCGGTTAAATATAAACACCATTGATCCATATTCTATAGAACTCTTACGTAAAGCTAAAATACCGTTAGCAATATATAACATGCTGAAGCCTCACTTACTAAAACATATAGTGAATGAAGAACCTGGAGATTATACATTCATTCATACTTCCTTTTAAACCTTTTAAAACTATATATCACATAGCTCTTAATTTAAAATAGCGGCTGCCAAACTATCTCAAAGATCAGGGGAGAACGTCTTTACGACTCAATGGTTTTAAAAGCAGCGATGATCGTTCTCTTTAATTCTCTTACAAGTTCTTCTGAGACTATACCTTCTCTGCCACCACTACACACGGCTCCTCTAAATCCAATTATGTCAAATTCTAATTTAACAGCGTCAAAAACATGATGTTTTCTTAAACTACCAGCTATAGCTGCCATTAAGCCGTTTTCATGGGTTTCTTTAACAAATTTCTCTAAGTAACTTCTAGTTAGAAGGTTAAATGTTGTTTCACCATTTTTTACATATGTATCGATCATAACAACACTAGCCCCCACACTCTTAGCTATGTCAATTACTTTTAGAGGTTCAAGTGATTCAGCTCGCTCATAATCAGCATATCCTACTAAGACTAGCTTAGTGTTAAAAGACTTTAAGACATCTGATAATCTTAATCCTACTATTTTTGCCTCATCTAATGATTTCATTGCAATACCTACTTTAAAGTAGTTGACGCCGAGAGAACCAGCGGTATGAGCTATATATTCTAAATATGGCTCAAACTTTTTAACATCACCACTAGCACAGCTCACTTCTATTTTAAAAGTGTTAAGTTTCCTAGACCTCTCTATAACCTCTCTTAAAACACTATAATCTGGTAGCCCTAAACTACCCCTAGAAGGTTCTTTCACATCAACTATATCAGCTCCACCACGCACAGCGCTTTCAAACTCAGAAGAGTGTCTTATTGAAACTAGTAATTTAATCATAACTCACACTCAAACTCATATTCAGCTAATTTAACACTTAATTCTCCTAATTAAATGTGAAATATTTGGCGGAGTAGAGATGATAGATGTTTGTTTAGCAATATTAGCGGGTGGTAGTGGAGAGAGATTTAGACATTATAAACCACTAATACAGTTGGGTAGTAAGAAGTTAATAGAGTATATTTTAGAGAGTTTAGCTCCATATTTTAATAGAACTCTACTAGTAGTTAAAAACGATCTTCAGAGAGAACTCTTAATTAATAATATTAGTAAAGCTATTAGTAAATATGATGTTGAAATAGTATTAGATAAGATAGATCTTGAGGGACCAATTGCCGGCATTATTACTGCTACTGAGTACTGTAATGACAAGTTATTAGCACTAGCCCCATCAGATACTCCATTCATAAAATTCAATATTTACGAGAAACTCAGAGATTACGTAGTTAAAAGGCATTATGATGCAGCTATACCAATATGGCCTAATAACTACACTGAACCCTTAATCTCGCTTAGTGTTAGAGAGAGGCTTGCACACGCAGCTCACATGTGTATCTTAGGGAGGTGGAGAGTTCAAGACGTGTATAGTAAACTACATACAGCATATGTCAATATCTACTCTCTTAGTGAAAATCCTGAAGTAGATTTCCTCAATATAAATAATTATGGGGACTTAGAACTAGCTTTGAAAATTATTAATCAACGTAATTAAGCCACTCTATTGGCTTAATATAGTCTCTACCAGCAGCCTCAAACGTACCTATTGTCACCTGATAATATATTTCACTATTTTTCAAATCTTCTACTTCTTCTAGTTTACCATAAGCCACTATTTCTTCTCCGGGCTTAGCGAGGTCTACGTAGAGGCCCTCATAACTCACAATCCTTGTTATTTGGCCAGGTGGAGAGACTCCTTCTAATACTCTTACATTGTCAACTATGTATACAGCGGGCATGAAAATAGCGTCTCTGTTATCTATAACCCTAGCTTTTACTTTCACTAATCCAAGGGGTTTGTGGATTTTATCCTCCCACTGCTCATTTACTTCACTCTCTAATTTAACTGGGTGTATAGAAAATTGTCTTCCCTTGTAAATAGCTCTATTCCACTTATACTTACTATAAAGGATCATTGCTTCTCTTAGACTTAGTGGGTGATGTGATATTATATCTTTACTCCACTCTTCAAGCATTTTACCTCTAGGTAGAGAGAAATGTAATTCTTTTTCACTATGTAATAGTTCTCTTAGAGCATCTCTAATAATCCAGCTATTACGTTCACCATAAATTATTACGTCTATATCTGAGTACTGTATATTGTGTATTTTTAAGAGGAGAGAACCTGTTATTCCGAAATTAACTAGATTTATGTTTGTTATATCAGATAACTCCTCAACTAGATCTATTGCTAGTTTTTCTAGATCATCTCGCTGTGAACTAAGAATCTCTTGTAATCTCTCTTCTGGTTTAAAATGTGTTTTAATTTTATACTTAGGCACCTCTATTAGTTCAATTGATCTATATTTATCGAAGACTATGTATTCTGGATAGTGATTTCTCAAATAGTTCATTGTGTCTTTAACTCCCATAGCGCTATAATATGGTAAAATTCTACCATACATAATGCCACTTCTACTCCACTTAGTCCTAATACTTGAAGAATAGTGTGGTATATATTTCAAATACGCTATTACTCTATTAGCTGGATGTATATTGCCAATTACACAGAAAATTAAACCCTCACTAGACTCTAAGAAGTCTCTATCTCTAAACCCCCTCATCTAATATACCTCAAAGCTACTCACAATTATCTAGTTTACGTGTTTAATAAGTCTATTGAGATATTTATGTATTGAAAACTTAAGGTCTAATGGTACATATAGTCATATCTGTAAATGTGATGTTAATGATTGAGGGATATTTAGTTAAATACAAGAATTACTTCTGGGTTGTTAAAGGCTGTGAACACTTCGACAACTACATAATTGCCTATCCTCGCTATGATATCATTAATCAAGTTAAAATTAAAAGTACTAGTAGAGCATTAGATATAGCGAGGAAACTTGGAGTTTTAAGATATAATGAGTGTTTAAAATTAGAAGTCCCGTTACTAAGGAGAGATGAAATTGAAGATGTACTTAACCCCTTTAATAGAGATCTCTGGCCTGAATTACCGCGAGAAGTAGACCTGATTCTCGGAGATCTTGACTCAAACGAGTTAAGAGATGTAGGATTAACTGGTAGTTACTTAGTGTCAACCATATTAGAGAATATTAAGCCAAGAGACGTGGACTTAGTTATTAGAGATGTGAATGTGGGCTTTAAAGTCTATAAAAAACTTAGAGAACTAAGAGAGAGGGGGAGTAATAAGCCTTTAGAAGAACCAGAAGAATTTGAAGGATGTGATCCAGAGACTAGAACTATGTTGTTAAAGAGTAGAGTACTAGAGGGAGTCATAGGCGACATAATTTATAGTATACGAATATTATCATGTAGAGAGAGTTTTAAACCCATTTGTGTAGAGAGCTATGGGTTTTATAGTGGAGAACTCATCATCGTGGAAGATATATCTCCACTAATCATGCCCTACACATACATCGCAGAAAGTAAGCTAGGTAAAATTCTGGTGAAGAGTTTACGAATGAGATATAGTGAAATACCCGTGGGAACAAGGCTAATAGTATCAAACTGTAGAATAGAAAAATGTATTGACGGCTCAACTGGAATTAGCTTAGATGAATGCACAGTAAAATTGCTTTCAACTTTACATATTTCAGCTCTTAAATCTATTAAGTACTTTTAATTGGACCTATAACATGGCATTTCTTCGGGGAATTTTTCCTGAATATTTTTCTCAGGGATGTTGTCAAGCTGAAGTTTAAACATTCTTCTACTATATAGTTTTTGAATAGTCTGTTATGTGATATTTAAAAACTCAAATGAAAGTCTTATGGTGTCAGATTTATTATAAAAAATTGCTACCAGGAGAGCGCCGAGATAATAGCTTAGAGAGTTATTCTTAAAACACTTTACTAGGACATTCTAGTGAGGATTATCTACACGTTTTATCTATATAGATATAGATACTTCATTAACAATGTGTGATGTGTTATGGCTAGAGTGCTTATTGTTACAGGTGAGTTGGCTGAGCCTATTATAAGGAGAGTTCTTGTTGAGACTAAGACCGAGCATGAAGTTGATGTATTAGTTATTCCGGTTCAAGTAGCT
>Ga0080004_1121665_pt1 | contig 84868 bp, 81 predicted proteins | sample WasSprMetagenome_FD_69207 | JGI IMG/M metagenome (GOLD analysis project Ga0080004, IMG submission 69207) | Sulfidic aquatic microbial communities from Washburn Spring, Yellowstone National Park, USA - WS (SPADES assembly) (version 2) | ecosystem: Environmental > Aquatic > Thermal springs > Hot...
CCTCCCATTTGCCGGATGAATAATTAAGCTTGCTTTAGCCCCTACCTTAGGTGATTAGGTAGGGGCTCTTTTATGCTTCTTGCTGTAACCCGCAAGGTGGGGAGTATTTGACGCTTACGTCCGTTATAACCCGCCGGTGTTCGGCCCCTTATCGGTGGCCCATATGGCCAGCTTAGTCTTCATAGTTTCTGCCGGTCTGGCCAGTGTAGTACTAAAGCAACGAGCCAAACTGGGTACGTATTCCGGTGGTATGCAGTCTGATGGACTCCAAGTAGCAACTGCTGCCGAAATTAGGGGCTTCGAGGCGAAAATAGAAGAAAACCTACTTTGGCAACTGGCGTTGTTAGGTTTAATAATAGGGTTGTCAATTTGGGTTTTCTACAGTCTTGGGCCGTAGTCCCACTACAATATTCAAAGGAGGCGAGAGGATGGAATTTCTTTCGGCATATCTGCCTTACCTCATTTTAGGGGGTTTGTTCCTTTTAATGATGCGCTATGGGGGATGTTGCGGAGGTCACGGACACGGCGGATATCGGAGGTACGGCGAAGTTGCGGATGCTAATAGTCACCATCAGGAAAGGGCCGATACACAAGACCAAAAAACAGAATAACTACAAGCTAGATCCTAGGGTCGTACTTGAGCCAAAGTATCAACGCCTCTTCGTTGGGCCCCCTCGGGTAAGGAGGCTTTAGTATGGACCACATGAATATATGCCCATGCAAATGCATACGGCTATGGATATTGGTCGATTGTGATAGGAAGCATTTTATTTATGACGTTTCTTGTACTTATATCATTTAAGCCCAAGACTAAAACAGATTGGAAAAACATTCTAACGGCCACTTGCTAGAGGTTTTCTTGAAAAATTCTCCCATTATTTCCTTCATTATTCATCCAGGCGCCGACATTTTATTGCTCGTAGCTTTGATTACTATATATGCTGGATGGAAAAAGATCCATAAAGCACAAGGAGAATTGGTTAATGATGGAATATATAAATATGTCCGCCATCCTCAATATGCAGGATTTATGCTTATCATTGTTTCCTTTTTGATCCAGTGGCCAACCTTAATTACTTTAGTGATGGGACCTGTGTTGATATGGAAATATAATTCTCTAGCAATAAGAGAAGAAAACGAGATGTTAAAGCTATTTGGAGAAAGATATAAAGCCTATATGAAGGTTACTCCAAGGTATTTCCCTTTTATTGGCAGTCTTAAAGGGAGCTTTCATCCTACATAAAAAGAAAGTATCAAATCTTAGGCTTGACCTCGTCTTCTACTCTTTTCTTGCCTATGCGCGAGGTGGCCATCAAGGAGTGCCATGAGGCACGTGACCTAAAAAGGCCGTACTTTAAGACTATAATACCTGGAAATTTGGTAAACATTTGCCCGCATAATTGTCTCAGCCAGCCCTTTTTCCTTTTTCAGTAAGTTGTGGCATCTTTTTCTCGCTAACTTTTGTAATTGACATTTCATTTTCGATACACCGAGCAGCACAAGTAGCCAGCTTAGTGCCCTTTTCGGAATTGCTGTGGGAAGGCATTGTTGAAAAGGTAAGATAAAAGTAAAGCCAAACCCTTAAAGATAGACAAAGCCGCCAGCTCCAGGATGATGGGTAGCATCTAAATATCTTCCCTTGCTCCTCAGGCGCCGGCGGTGCTTGTTCAATTCAAAAATTCTATTTTTCCTCCTGAAAGGCTACCTATTTGTACTAAGGACTCTACCCGTATACCTTGCTTACGTAAGTATTCTCCACCGCTTTGAAAAACCTTTTCTACTACGGTACCTACGCCCACCAACTTTGCGCCCGCCTGTTGTATAATTTTAATAAGCCCTCTAACTGCTTCACCCGAAGCTAAAAAATCATCAATAATGAGCACGCGATCCCCTGGGCCAAGATAGCTACCTGCTACCACTATATCTACCACTTCTTCCTTTGTAAACGACCGTACCTTTCCGAAATAAGCATCCGAACCGATAGTGGAAGGCTGCCTCTTTTTAGCAAAGACCACAGGCACCTGCAGGGCTAAACCGGTCATAAGGGCTACCGCTATTCCTGAAGCTTCCACCGTAAGCACTTTAGTCACTTTTTCTTGGGCAAAGCGCCGGGCAAACTCTTCTCCCACTTTAAGCATCAAGACGGGATCTATCTGGTGATTTAAAAAAGAATCCACTTTAAGTATATCTTCAGATATCACCTTTCCCTCCCGTCTTATTTTTTCTTTCAGCAGTTCTACAACATCCCCAGACAAAGCTTTCACCTCGTAAATAGTGATCTCAAAAAGCTTTGGAAGGAAAGATTCGACCTAAAGCTTCTAAATTCCTGCCCATATCTATCTTACCAGCTCGGATTAAGGAACAATAGCGTAAGTAATATGCACAGAGCCTGCAACTTCAACCTGGCCCGGTAACACCTGCGTAGCTTGCTCAAGGCTTTGTGTCGCCCAGTAAACGGTGATCCGTGGATAAAGGCTTTTTCTATCTAGATTGCCGCATAGCTTCAAGGATGGCAGAGTTTTCCTTTACCTTCTGAGCTATGTCTTGAGCCGATTTTGAAGTGCGTGCAGCCAGCTCGCGCACAGCCTGCGCTACCACTGCAAAGGTTCGCCCGTGCTCCCCTGCCCGCGCCGCTTCGATAGAAGCGTTCAAAGACAAAATTTTAGTTTGATCGGCGATGTCACTGATTATAGAAGCTACAGCAGCTATCTCTTCATGGAAGTGGGTGAGCTTATCGAGCTGGTCTACTATGTAGCTCTCAATGGCTAACTGCATATCAAAAATAATACGCTTAACAAAGGCTTCCATCAAGCGAAGGCATAATTCAGGGTCTTCACGGTTATATTTCCATATAATGCGTTGAATGCTCTGGATATACAGCCGATAAGCCCCTAAGTACCATTTGGGATAAAGCCCAATCTCCTGGTGTTTTTTGCCAATTTTTATCCGCCAGCGAATGTAATTGTCATCGATCTTGTCATCGGTTAAACTTATAAAATATTCTTTTTGAGTTTTAGAAAGCCTTTCTACGGTGCTATGCTTATTTATAAGGGAATTAAGGTACGAATACTTCACAAGATAATCATAAAATTCCTTTACGACCTGGTCGGCTTCCTGTAGAAAATTTTCCCGTTGGCTATGCATCAACTTCAAATCTTCCTCTGTTATTTGAAGGAAATTCACCTGCTCGTAATAACTCTCTAGCACTTGCTTATCCTTCCCCACATCAACAGTCATTGTTCTGCCCTCCTAGACTTCGGTAATATATGACATATTTCGCCCTAAAGATGTATTTTCCCTTTCGGGAATTTTTTAGAAACCTTGCTCCCGGGAAGGGCATATTTTAATCATGTAAAGAAATTCTAAATGGTGGAGAATCCTAATGATGCGTTTCGGTCTCGCCCTGGGAGGTGGGGGGCTTAAGGGGGCAGCCCACCTCGGAGTCCTTCAAGTGCTGGTAGAAAACCATCTTTATCCCGACCTGGTTGTGGGTACCAGCGCCGGCTCCATCGCCGCTGCCCTCTTTTGCAGCGGAAAAATGTCCAATTTTAGGGTCCTCAAAGAGCTGGTCCAATTTGTTATTCCTGGTAAAAGCTTTTTTAAAAGCTGGCCATCGGGGCTACTTAACGGAAAATTACTTGAGCAAATATTAAAAGAAACCTTAGGTACCTTAAAGTTTAGCGAGCTAAAGATACCCATGGCCGCAGTAGCTTGCGATCTTTATAGCGGTAATACCGTAGTTTATACTTCTTTAATTCCCTCTCGTCCCCTTCCTCCCGGGGTAATATTAGGCGGCGATATCGCTGTCTGGCAGGCAGTCAGGGCCAGTATTTCTTTACCAGGCATTTTCTCTCCTGTACCTTTAGGGCCGTACCTGTTAGTAGACGGAGGTGTAACCTGTAACGTTCCTGCCGATATCGCGCGCTTTTTAGGCGCCTCCGCTATAATCGCGGTAGACCTCAGTACCCAAAAGGCACCGCGCTCCTTTGACCATCCCGGAGAAGTTTTATGGCGAAGCTTCGAGATCATGGGCAGCCGCTTAACAACGACAATCCTGTCTCTTTATGCCGACTTGGTTATCTCCCCTTTCCGGGCCTTGGAGAATCCGCCGAGTTTCTGGGAGGCTCACCGTATTAAAGAATTTGTGGAAGCAGGAAAAGCCTCAACTCGGGCAGCTTTACCCCAAATTAAAGAATTATTAGGAAAACCCTCTCTCTAATAGCCCCAAGAAACGGTGGATAAGGGCTGCAGCCTCCGCACGAGTAAGAAGGGCTTGGGGCTTAAGAAGCCCTCCGGGGTAACCCCGGAGCAAGCCCTGGCCTACCGCCCATTGCACACCTTCTGCAGCCCAGGGTGATACAGATGGCCCATCGATAAAGACTTCTAAACTATTAATACTGGCCTGCTCCTCCCCTTGGCCCTCTCCTACAGATACAGAGTTTCCCCTGCCATAAGAGGCCCTAGCATAGGCGTCAACTCTTTCTTGCCCTTCAACTTTCTTTAAGCTCCTAAATAGGACTAGAGCAGCTTCCTCCCGTGTCACCCCATTTTCAGGCCGAAAAGTGCCATCCTGGTACCCATTCATTATCCCTACCCATGCAAGGCGGGCAACCGCTCCTCTATACCAAGCCTGGAAAGGCACATCTGGCCAGTCACCCTTACCTCCTTGGGGAAGCCCCAACACCCTATCCAGCAACACAGCAAATTCTGCCCGGGTTATGAGACTTTCCGGGGCGAAAAGGCCATCTCCCCTGCCATAGATTAAACCTTTATGAAACAAGGCCGTTATAGCTGTATAAGCCCAGTGGGTGGGAGGGACGTCTTTAAAACTTGCTATTTCACGTGCAGGCTGCTTCCTATCTTCTCTTTCCCGACCGCCAACACCGGTGTTATGGGGAGGTTCACCCCCAGCTCCCGGCTGTTCAATCACCGGTGCGTACACAATGGTGGCCTTGGCTTCGGCCTCCCAACCAGCTTCATCGCGGAAAAGGACTATAACTCTCCGTTCCCCCGGCGGTCCGGGCAGGAGCTTCCACACTTTAAATTCTGAAAAAGGTTCCCACGATCCTATAGGTCCGCCTTCGTTGGATATAGATACTTCCTTTATACCGGTTGCATCCTCTCCACGCAATCTCAGTTCCACTGTTAGTTGCGAGGTCTCCATAGCGCCTCCGTTAATCAATACCTCCAAGTTAGAGGGGGGTTCCCGGTCAAGAAGCAACCTGTCCTCAACCCTACGAGCATTACCCTTCCCATCCTCGGCTGCAAAGATTAGCGTATACCAGCCATCGGGTATCTCTGCCGTCTCCCAAACTAAGATCTCCTGTAAATTACGCCCCTCTTTCCCCCACCATATCCTCTCCATTACCTTTTCTCCAGAAGAACCATAGATAACAAAAGTGGCTTTATCCAGCCAGGTTTCTTCATATACGGCCACCCCTAATGTCAAAGGCTCCCTGGTAAGCCATTTTTCTGCTGGACAGGTAAGGGTGAGTTCGGGAGGTTTATCATCTAGATAATAACCATGAGATGCCCAGGGTGAAAAAATCAGCTTCCCGGTTATGTATTCTCCGTGCCCCTCTGGATTAAGTTCCCGATGGTAAGGTCCGCTGCTGCTGCCCCAAAAATTTAGGGGAGCAGCGATCTCTATTTCTTCCTGAGCCTTCACTCCCATGGTATTGTTAAAAATATCGTTACGGGTCAAATCTAATCGAGCTTGAGTTATACCCTGTAGGTCTAAACCGGTATTATTAGCGTTAAGAAAGTTATCTTTAAAAACCCCTTCTATCCCTCCCACCATCCTTACTCCGGTATCATTTTCTTTAAAAGTGGAGTGCAAAAAAAGGAGGGCTGCAATATTCTCGATATGAGCACCTACGGTGCTCCGGGTAAAAATATTGCCCTCGAGATTTACTTGGGTAGACCCGGAAATCATCAATCCTGTATCATTTTCTTCCCATAAAGAACCGGAAAGGATTACATCCCTGCTTCCGCTCAACAACACACCTATCCCGTTATTCCGGAAAGTAGAACTTGTAATATTTACTCCTTCGCCTTCGCTCACTTTAAGACCTACAGGCCATCGTTCTGCTCTAAGACCTTCTATATCCAAAGCACGGCTCCTTAAGATAAGTATGCCGGGAGCAACGCCACCCGTAAATCCCAACGGCCGCTGTATCGTATTATTTCTTAAGTTTCCGCCGGAAACAGTCTCCATTACAATACCCTGACTGGTAGATATTACGCTATTCTCTTCGGCTATTATTTTTTGAGCCCCACTTATGTAGAGGCCCGTGGCAAAACCTTCCAAAATATTGTCTCGCATTATTATATCTCCGGCTGCACTGATGGATAAGCCCAAATCCCCGGGCCCCTTTATTTCATTATTCTCAAGCTCTAGGAAGGCCGGCGGGCCTCCGCTACGGCTTTTTAAAACTATAGCAGGAATGTTGGGTGCAGGCGAGGTTGTAAAGGCTCCGCGGCTTAAAAAATTCTCTCTCAACCTTACTGCTTCAGTCTGGATATCTAAGGCTGTTCTATCGCCACGGTGTATAGATAAGCCCTCTATATCTACTTCGCCATAGGCATTTATTTTAATGATAGATAAACCTTCTCGGCTGGCTTCGATAGTTCCGCCCTGGATGCTAACCGAAGTAGTTCCTGCCTCTACCCATAAGGCAGAACCGGGAAGCGGGTTGTCGGGTCTACCCCACTGGCAGTTCTGAAAGGCAAAATAAGTAGATGGATGATTACTGTTTAAGCCGCTAAAATAAACCGCCCCTTTTATGTGACGTTCAAAGGTAACGGAGGAAAAAACACCGGTAAAATTTTGTACTGCATAAGCCACCCATACACCGTAATTCAACCCCCGGGCCGCTCCACCGTACCATTCCAGTTCCCCATCACGTTCGAATTTTATAGAGGAACTTCCTTCAATTTCCATGTTCTCCAACCGCAGTTTTAAAGGGTAGTAAGCCCCATCCCTGGGAGCGTAAATGCCGTTGGCCTTTATGCTGTCCGCTAATAAACTACCATTACGGATAACGGCATGGTAAACTTGGCCTGCTACCGTAAGGGCGTCCTGTCCACCCGGGGCCCTAACCCTAGCCCCGTTCAGATCTAATACGACGTCATTAACACGCAACTCCATTCCTTCGTTGAACTCCACCCCTGGCTCGGTCACCCTAATATGATCTCCTGGCCAAGCATCATCCAGGGCCTCTTGTAAAGTAGTAAAATACCTCCCTTGGGTTTCGTTATAAACTGCATAAGTAACGTCAGCAACAGCGTGAGTTCCCACAGTTCCTGCTATAAAAGATAAACTTCCTCCGACTAAAGCTGCGAAGGTGATAAAGAGTAATTTGAAAAGTGGCTTCCGCACTTTCCCGTCACCTCATTGTCTTAATTCGCCCCTTTCCCCTATTTTTCCTCCTTTGGAACATTTTTCGACAAAATATGTATCAGTACGGGTATTTCTCCGAGGACGAGGTTCCCAGGGCTGTTCCTCCAAGGGAATAGCTGTTTCGCGAGATACCGGTCGCAACCAAAAGTAGAGCCAGGCAGTTATTTTTTCTCCGGTTTCTACTAACACTACTGGCCACAAGCGACGCCGGTAAAGCTTACCATTGTCTTCCAGCTTATCGATGTATAGAAGAAGCTCTAAAGATATTTCGTATAATTCCCCCCGCACCGCTTTGCCCTTTTCGGGTACAGCGCCGGGAAAATAAGGGGTTACTGCATACAGCCCTACATCGTAGGCCACAGCTTCCCCTAGGAAACGAGCATGTTCCAAGAGCCCATGGTTTCGCCTACCTCTAAGGAGGGAACCGTACACAAAAAGGTTTTCCGGCATCCTAAAGCTCCCCTTCAGTCTTTTTTATGTTTTCTTAAGCACGCGCATCCCAGGTTTTTCGCGGGAGCCGCTCATGAGGATCGGCACCCTTCTCCATGAACCATAAAAAATGAGAAGGTTATTTTCGGAAGATAAAGCCCAGTTTTAGCTTGGAAGATAAGGGTGGAAAAGGGTATATTGCCCATGTCCTTCTACAGCTAGTATACTAAAAATAGTATAATAGAAGATTAACCGAGATAAATCTGAGATAAATCCGAGGTGAAAACGCTGATGCCAGACGCAGTGCGTATAGCCTGGAGTAGCACCCATCAGGAATTTTTAATAACGGATAGTTATTATTTCTCTATTCTAGCTAAAGAAAGCCAAAAGCAAGGGCTCATCATCGAGGAAATATCCGAGTTCCCTGACCTTTTCTCATATGATGTAATTGTTTTCAATTACCCGGAGCAACCCTTTACTGAGGAAGAGATTAACCAAATAAAAAGGGCGGTTACCGAGGAACATAAAAGGGTAATATTTGCCGCCCATTTCCAAAATAAAGACAATGTCGCTTATATATGTTCTCAAGTGGCCCAATATTTCGGAATGCGGGCTTATCCAGGTGAGGTAATGGACTGGGAAAATTGTCTTATGGACGATCCTTATATGGTAGTGACCTCCAATGTTCTAGCTTATAATGAAGGCGTACAGAAGGTAGTTTTCCCTTACACCGCCCCGATAGAAGTGTGTGGTCCTGCCCAGATCATCCTTAGGGGAATGCCCACTACTTGTACAAAAGAAGGACAAGCTTTTCCAGTCTTAATGGCGGAAAAAGTTTTAGCTGGAGGGGGAAGCTTTATACTTTCGGGAAGTTGTGTCTTCTGGGATAATTTCTCTATAGTGCAGCTAGATAATCTTAAATTCATACTTAACTTATTAAAAGGCCCCTTCTAAGCTTCTTTTTATCTCGGCCTTATACGGCAGCGAGTTAGCTTCTGAGCCTCCCCACGGCTATAAAGCCGGGGGGTTCTGAGGGGAACCACCGCAACCTCTCCCGGGCTCTCGCCACCGCCGGAAGGCGGCGCTACAGCATCCCGGACCTCGGCACAAGGCTTGCCCCCTCTTCCGCAGCGACCCCCTCTGTCCCCTCGCAGGGCTGTCCGCTAGAAGCGGACACTCGGGAGTTGGGGATACGGCCCGACGCCGCTTGCAGAAGCTGCTCCGCACCCGGCCACTGCCTCGCGGCAGTGCCCGCGTCGAGCTCGAACTCGTTGTTTCCGGCTTCTTCCACAAAACGTGCCAGGTAGGCACTGTAAAGGTCCCGCTGGCACTTCACACCGCAAGAGCATATATGCCAGCGTTCGGACAGAGACTTCTTCTTGTGTTCCCCGCAGATACAATAGCTGGAAAGACCAATATATTCCCCGGTATCCTTGACTTTAAGCCGGGTGGGGAACTCCAGGACCTTCCCGCCAGCACTCTCAGCCTTGCGGGTAAGTTCCTGGAAGTACTTCCCCGGTGCCCGGGTGTTGACTGAACTGCCAAACGTCTTTTGCAGGGCACGGTAGGAAAGCTTCTCGAACTTGAACACGTTGCCCATGCGCAGGGTCTCGTTGACCATCCTGCCTATAAGGCTCCTGCGGTGGGCACTAAGTTTGCGCCATATTTCTGCCAGGCGGGCCTGGGTCTTGAGGTATATCCTGCTCTTCTTCCACTGCTTCGGCCCTTTCTTTATTGTCCCGTCGGGGTTGTAGTTCTCGGGGTTGTTGGCCCTGCGGGAGCGGTCGAGCTTGCGCTGGAGCCTGCGTATCTCCGCTTCTTTCTCTGCAAGCTCCTCGCAAAAGCGGGAAAGAACCGCCTCCGCACCGTTGACCCGGGCAATAGTGGAAGGACCAGCGTCGATGCCGACAACCCCTTGTCCCAGGGCATTTTCGGGTTTCTGGTAGGGTGTGCCCTCGCAGATAAGCTGTACGTAAAACCTGTTGCGCCCGTTTATCTTTCGCCTCACCAGGCGAACGTATTTGACCCGGCAGGAGAGGGCATGACGGATTACCGGATCCTCCGGGTCGATAATGGCTGGCAGGACGAGGCCCTTCCAGACCACACAGCCATTCCGCCACCGGATGCCCGCCTCGTTGCTCTTGCCCTCGACGGTGTCCATCTGGTTTTTGCCTTTGAAGCGCACCCTGCGGGCCTGCCCGAAAAGCACTTTTCTGGCGGCGCGAAAGGCCCTGGTGCCCAGCTTCTGGGCAACGTGGACGTCCAGGTGGTCCCCTATCCAGCAGGAGCGCCGTATCTCCACAGCATAGTGCTGGAGCGCAGCATCCGTAAACCCGTATCTGGAGCAAGCTTCCCGAATGAGAGCGTTTCTTAGGTCTTTGTCCCCTACTTTCCAGGCTTTCTGCCACAGCCTCGACTGCTGGATGAGCTTCACCCGCTTCGCGGCTTCCCCCAGGCAGGCGTTGTAGAGCTGGCGGGCCGCCTCCAAGCGGGCCAGCAACACCTTCTCCTGAGGGGGTGAGACCCGGAGGGGGATCTCACACACGAAACTGGGCGTCTCAGACGTATTTCTGCCGCTCGATGTATTCGCGTAGGGTTGCAAGGGGGGCACCCCCAACGGTGGCCACGAAGTAGCTGTTGGTCCAGAGGGTTGGTAGCCTCGACCTGAGCCACGGAAACTCCTGGCGCAGGATGCGGGAGGAGCGGCCCTTCATGAGCTTCACGAGCCGGTGGATGCCGAACCGGGGGTCCACCTCCACCAGTAGGTGGACGTGGTCCGGCATTACCTCCAATTCAATAATTTCGGCCCTTCTCTCCCGTGCCACTTCAAAGAGGATCTCTTTGAGCCGCACGTCCACCCCATCCTTCAGGACGGGACGCCGGTATTTTGGGCACCAGACTACATGGTATTTGCAAGAATACACGATATTGTTGTTGGACTTAAATTGGCGCCTCATGAAATGATTATACCACAAGCGGCAATATAATTGTAGCCCACAAAAATTTGGCCGCCTTATCCCCAGCCCTAAAGGGCGGGGCCTGCGGCGGCCGTTTTTTGGTCATCTCGATTATTAATACAATCCCTGTAAGAGGAGCGCGCACGATAGCCACAAAGTAAGCTGCCATACTTATTATGGCAAAGCTTGGTGCCATACCTTGGAGATTGGGAAAAAGATAACCGTTGATTTGGCCTAAAAAAGAACCTATCAAGGTTCCTAAAACTAAAAGAGGCAAAAAGATGCCCCCTGGTACACCTGCGCTATAGCTTATAATTGTTAAAAGAAATTTAGCTATAAAAAGGACGGGAATAACCTCTAAGGCCACTTTGTTGGCCAACACATTCTCTACCAAAAAGTGCCCGCCTCCCAAAACCTCCGGTAAAAAATAGCCCACTATGCCTGCCAAAACACCCACTGATGATGCCCGGAGTCAACGGGGCACTTTTGTTAACTTATTGGCTAAATCCAGGCCTCCTTGTAAGGCGCGGTTAAAGCTTGCTCCTAAGACACCAGTGGCTACTCCCAAAATTACAAATAAAGGTAACGTAGTTAGGGGCAAGGGCAATAAATTTTTTACCTGGAAAGTAGGGAGCGGCCCCAGGATTTTCTGGGATATAAGATCTGCAGCAATGCTGGCTGTAAGAGCTCCTCCCAGAACGTAAGGAGAAAAATTACGCCGGAGCTCTTCCAACACAAAAACTACACCAGCTAAAGGAGCATTAAAGGCAGCCGCCAGCCCTGCTCCAGCTCCACAGGCTATCAACTGTAGCTCTTCTGCTTTTGTTCGCATAAGACTTTTACTTACCGCCTGGCCTGCAGCAGCTCCCATCTGTACCGTAGGGCCTTCCCGACCTAAGGATAACCCTGCCCCAATAGCTAAAGCCCCGGCTATAAACTTCACAGGAATTATTCGCCACCAGACCAGCCTCTGTTGCCTCATCAAGACTGCTTCCACATGGGGAATACCGCTACCAGCAGTTTCCGGAGCAAAACTGGTCAACCAACCGGCAAGCCCTCCGGCTAAGGCACCCAAAAAAGGCAATATCAGCCATCCCCAAGCAGGTATACTACGCGCCCATATCAAAATATTATTGCGGTATATCTCAACCTCTGTTAATACTAAGCGAAAGGCTACACCTACTATTCCAGCAACAATTCCTGCTAAGGTCCCCTCCAGTAAAAAGCGGAGGAAAAAGTTATATCTGTTCACCCACGGGATAGCAGGGTTAGAGGGACCTTTAGATAAAACAGCTTCGTTTTTCACCGGTCTTCCTGCTCCCAGATATCTTTTTTGAATACTCACTTCCTTATTATAGCATCCCTTTCTTTCATTGTTAAAGGCGCTCCTGTCCTTCTGCCCGTCCATTACTGCTTTGCCCTAGTAGCTAGAGATCCTTACGCGCGTAGATCCCTTCTTCCCGTAAACACTCTCTACCCGACTTCAGCCCTGTTCCCGTCTCACCCGCTCAATGGTATTCTTAAGGGACTGAATAAACATAGCTCGGGTTTCGGCTGCTGTACGCTGGGGCCGGTAACCCAATTCCCGGGCGGCCTTATCCCAGCTTAAATCCCACACCTCATTTAGAAAGGCGGGCCCTTCCCATTGATCACTCGTTATAAGCTTAACAGAAGATCTCGACCCAGTCAGATCAATGATCATGGCTCCTATTTCTTCCCACGTCAAAAATAAACTGCCTACGTTATAGATTTGACCGGCTGCCCGGGGATTCCCCATGGCCAGCCGCATGGCTTCAGCCAAGTCAGCCATAGTGACAAAAGTGCCTCCGGCCCCGGATACCATTTCTAAAGGCTGGTTCTCCAGAGCCCTCTTAATTAAATTGCGCAGGTGCCTGCCGCCTATTTGTTCACCAAAGGCCCACCAGAAACGAAAGATGGTGACAGGGAGCCCTCGTTCCCGCTGATATATAAGACATAATTTCTCCGCCGTAAATTTACCCAAGGCATACAGAGGTTTGCGGGCTTCCTCTAAGAGGCAGGGATGAACCTCGGAAACCGGATGAATTACAGCCTGGCCATATACAGTAGCTGTGCTGGTATAAATAAACTGCCTTACCCCCAATTTACAGGCTATCTCTAGCAAATTTAGGTGGCCCTTTATATCTCCCTCAAAAATTGTATAGGGATCCTCGGCAAAGCTCCAGGCTAGGTTAATTACAATATCTCCATCCTGAAGGGCTTCTTCTACCCTTTTCTTATCCGCCAAGTCTCCCCTAAAGTACCCAGACAATTTTCTTCCTAAAGCCTTCGGTACCTCATCTTTTAAGTCATAAACCTTTACCCCGAACCCACAGTCAAGGAAATATTTAGCCAAATGAACTCCTACATCTCCTGCGCCCCCAGCAATAAAAACTTGCATTTCTTTCTATCCCCCTTTAAAATTAGGGCGAACGGTAAACGTTATGGCGATCACCGCTCGCCCACATGTCCTAAGAAATACGCGGCTCACTTTAAGCGCTCTTCGAAATCTCAGGAGGAGTAACTTTGGTACCCGGCAATATAGGTTTAGGCATAGTACGCAGTACTAAGGCACCTAAACTTGCTAAGAGAGAAAGCAACGCACCAGTAAAGAACACTGGTGTCCATCCTTTAAGAGTGGCTAACCAAGCGGCTACAACGCCACCTAAGATACCACCTACTCCTTTAGCGCTATAAACAACGCCATAGTTACTAGCAGCATAAGTGGTACCAAACCGGTCTGCTGTAGCCGCAGGGAATAAAGCGTAAATCTCTCCCCATGTAAGCATAATAAGGAAAGCTAAAGCGACAAAAGCCCACCCATTGTATCCCAAAATAGGCATTAACGCCATAAAGATAGCATTAAGGAGAAAAGCAACAAACATCGTTATTTCCCGACCAATCTTATCAGATATCCATCCCCACATTATACGGCTAAGCCCATTTGATATGCGGTCCAAGGTAACAGCCCAAATAACAAATTGGGTTCCCACACCAACCGCTTTAGCGAATGGTCGAGTCTGAGCAGTGACTAACAGGCCACCAGTAGCCATAAATACAAACATAATGTAGATAAGCCAGAAATGGGGGGTCAAGATCATTTCCCAGGGGGCAAACCCTCGCTGGCCAGTAGTAGTTCCCGGGGTAGCTTTAGCCTTATGCGTTTCGTGTTTTTCCCAGGGAGGATAGCGCAGTATCTGGGCTACTATCAATATAATCAGTCCCTGAATTATGCCAGTATAAAGAAAAGCAGCTACATATCCACTACTTTTAAGAATAGCTCCGATAATAGGTATAAAGGGAGCCGAACCTGCACCGAACCCGGCAGCGATGAGACCCGAGGCCAATCCTCGCCTGTCGGGAAACCAACGTACGGCTACCGCTATGCTACCGCCATAGACAAATCCTGCTCCTAGACCGGCCAGGGCATAGAAGAAATACAGGGCAGGTAACGATTTAACAAAGCCGAGCGCCGTCCATCCTATACCCACCATGAGTCCAGCTATGGTGAAGAACAACTTCGGGCCAAAACGGTCTAGAAGGTAGCCTTCTAAGGGTTGTGGCCAGCTCTCAAAGGCTATAAACAGTGTAAATCCTAACTGAACAGCTGCCAAAGACCAACCGAAGGCATTTTGCAGCTCTGGTACAAATAGAGTCCAGGCATACTGCAAGTTAGCGATCATAATCATACCGATGATGGCTGCCACCAGCTGAAACCACCTATTACCCAAAATGGGGCCATAGTCTTCCCGGGCATCATAACTTTTTACCACCTGAGCATCCACCTCTAGTCCCTCCTTAAATTTTTAACTTTTTATTTTCACCAATATCTAAAATTAAAAGAGTAAAATATCAAGCAAGATCGAACCGTGTCAAAAGATCGAATAATAAGGGGACTTAAAGGTGGAGCTACTATTTTTGCGAAGGTGCTACTCTAAAAGATTAAACACTAGCTCCAATCGTTGTTGCAGTTTTCATTTATAGCACTTAAGCGCCAAGACCGTTGAAGCAAATTTTAAAATCACCAAGAAAACATTTGCGTTAAAAGGAAAACATTTACGTTGAAAGAGGCACGTCTTTGCTCCGGACCCAGGAAAGTCCGGAGCAAAGACACCTCAATAAAAAGCCCCCTATTTATCAGCTCATTATGTCCTAAACCGAGGCGACTGCCGGCACCATAATACCTACCTCAGCACATTTAGCGTCCACAAAGGCCTGTAGCTTTTCAATGTGCTCCGGCTTAAGATGAGCGAAGCGCTTTTGCATCTTAAGGTATTCCGCTACCGGTTTCCTCTTCTCGAGTTTCACAGAGAGTTTGTATTCGCCATTTTCATACTCGTAGAGCTGGAACATGCCCGTCTCCACAGCTAACTTAGCCATTTCTATAGTCTTATCAGCCGGGAACTGCCAGCCTTTGGGGCACGGAGCCTGAATATGGATATAAGCTGGACCTTCCACATTTAGGCCTTTCCGCACCTTATTCATCAGGTCCACAGGCCACCCGATAGAAGCCGTAGCCACGTATTTGAGTTCAGGATGGCCGTGGGCGATGATCTTAGGATTATCCTTAGGGAACAACTTTTTCCCTTCCGGCACCTTAGAACCAGACGGGGTGAAGGTGGTCCAGGCGCCGTACGGGGTGGTAGGTGAAGTCTGGATACCTGTGTTGGCGTAAGACTCGTTATCATAACAGATGAATAACACATCATGCCCGCGGTAGAGCATACCGGATAAGGCCTGAAGGCCGATATCCACAGCCCCGCCATCTCCGGCAAAGACGATCACATGGGGAATTTCGCCCTGATACTTTTTCTTGCGGGCCAGGACCTTGAAGGCCGCCTCTATCCCGGAAGCCACTGCTCCTCCATTTGTGATCTGAGCGTGGATCCAGGGTACCCGCCACGGGCCACAACCGTAACTGGTATTAGCCACATACATGCATCCAGTTGGCCCTACAAAAATCGTATTAGGACCTGCTGCCTTAGCAGTAAGCCTGTAAGCGAGGGCTGGTCCGCACCCAGCACAAGTGCGGTGCCCTGGGACGTAATATTCTTCATCAGGTGCTTTCTTTATGGACGGAATCCTTTCTAGCATTTTCTCCCCTCCCTCCATTAGATTACAGCTCAAAGGGAAGCCAATAAGCCGTCTTTTCTACTTTACCCGTCCTGGCGATCTCTTTGAGCTTCTGGAACATGAGATAAAATTCTTCGCGGGTGACTACTTCGCCACCTAAACCGGCCACAAATCCAACCGTCTTTACCTTATCGCCGTAATCATAAAGGGCTGCCCGGAGCTCGCTGAGCAATACCCCGCCGTTACAGGCTATACCGAAGTTGACGGAGTTATCCAGGACACCGATGGCCTTGAACCTGGACATGCGCTGCCGTATCTCTTCCGTGGGGAAGGGACGGAAGGTGCGGAGCCTTACTACACCCACTTTTTCCCCTAGGTTACGGAGCCGCGCTGCCACGGCCTTAGCGGTGACCATATGGGCGCCCTGCCCGAAGATGACTATTTCCGCATCATCTGTCAGATATTCCTCCAGGAAGGGATCATACCGCCGGCCGAAGATACGAGCGAACTCTTCATGGGCTTCTTTTAGGACCTCATAGGCCGCCTGCATAGCCTGGTAGCGCTGATACTGCAAAGGCGGTCCCATGGCCGGCTCAATCTGGGCACCGATGATCATAGGATTCTTGGGATCTAGGACATGATGGTTCTTATAAGGCGGTAGGAACTCTTTTACCTGTGCGGGATCCGGGATATCCACTTCCCCTAGAATATGGGTTATATAATACCCATCCTGGCACACGTACTGGGGAAGCATAACCCGCGGATCCTCGCCTACACGGTAATAAATAAGATGCATATCTAGGACTTCCTGCTGGGTGGAGGCCCAACCCTGGATCCAGCCCTGATCCCGGCAGCACAAGGCGTCGGTATGCTCGGAACCGAAATCTCCAGGCGGGTCCAAGGTACGGTCGCCTATCGCCATCTGTACTGGCAGGCGGGCTCCAGAAATAGGAGAGTAGACCTCAAAGGCATAAGTTACACCCACACCCGAGCTCCCGGTGAAGGTCCTGGCGCCAGCCGCTGAAGCACCATAAACCACGCTTAGCTGGGCATGTTCCCCTTCACCATGAATAAATTCAGCATCCAGTTCCCCGTCGGCCACCATACGGGCCAGCTCGGACATGATACCTGTATAGGGGCGGATAGGATAAGATACGATGACATCTACATCCGCTAGCTTTACCGCATTGGCCGCAGCTACACATCCGGAAATACGTTTGACTTGACCCATAATTTTCACCTCCTAAAATTTTAATCTTTGAAATCTAATTCTGGCACATTGGTCAAAGCCCCACTCGGGCATACATCTACGCAGATACCACAGCCCTTACAGTATTTAAGGTTAAATACTGGCCCTTCATCGGTACGGGTGATACAAGAATCCGGGCAGTAAATCCAGCAAGTATAGCACTCTGTACACATTTCCCGGTCGATAACGGGCCGCTTCATCCGCCAATTCCCGGTAACCATGCCTTCGTTTTCAGACACTGGGGAAGGCACTGTACCAGCAAAGGGCAACTGCTTCAGCCTCTCAGCAGCCGTAACTGCTACTTCCTCCACAACCTCTTTGGCTTCAAGCTTAGTTATTTTGGCTAATTCGTATCCCCGCCGCATAGCCTCGGGATTCTTAACTACTTGAGCCAAGTTATCCAGGCTAACAATACCGGTTGCCTTCACCACAGCACCCACCAGGGGAGCCGAAATACCACCACCAATACCCGTGGCATCAGTGGCTCCTTCTGCACCGGATAGAGTAGTCACTGCTGTAGATAGGCTGGAAGCATCTACAGTAACTAAAGTCTCGAGGTTACCTGTATCGCCAAGGAAACTTAAAATTTCCTCCGGGCTCCGGCTGGTGTTAACTACCAGCACCCCGCCCCTCCTTAAACCTTTAAGCACCGGTACACCCTTAACTAGGGTTTCTTCTACTAGTACCACAATGTCCGGAGTTTCATTTTCATAAATATACTTACTTTCGATGGGATCCGTGCTTATGCGGGCATAAGCACGCACCGGGACATATACACGATCAGGGAGATCCACATAGTTTTCCCATGCCTGTACGTACTTACCTTCTCTGGCGGCTGCTTCGGCTAAGGCTACCACAATGTCTCGGGCGTCTTTGTTCATCACTACACCCCGGGCCCATACAGTAATCTGCTTTAGTCCCGGTTCTGCAAATAAATCCTTAGGAACAGAGCTAACAGACAATTTTAGATGCCTCCTTTCTCTTAAGGTTTGCAAAGTGTTGACAAAATATAAACTTGATACACGCACGAGTTGATTGTACTTTTACTTAATACCTACGCCCTTCCCTTAACTACTACATCACCTCCCCATTTTGGTCCACTCCCGGCCACTTCCAGAAGCAGGCCAGACCGGGCGCAAGTTACGGGTTTCAGACTTAGAGGTTTCCTGCATTTTCTCTTCCAATACTTCCCTCAAGGCCTGCTCTAGATGCCGGTAAGAAATACGCCAGAGCGGTTTATCTTCCGGCGAAACCCTCCCATTGGCTACAGCCTCACTTAAGGCCAAGAGCGCAGCTCGTTTGCAAATAGCCTCAAGCTCTGATCCCACCATTCCTTCCGTCATGTTAGCCAGCGCCTCTAAATTTACATCATCGGCCAAGGGTTTCTTGCGCAGGTGAACTTTAAGGATGGCCAACCTCTCTTTAGGCCCAGGAAGAGGAAACTCCAGGATGATATCAAAGCGACCAGGTCTTAATATAGCGGGATCTACTAAGTCTATCCGGTTGGTGGCAGCTAGGACTATTACTTCCCGGAGCTCTTCTAATCCATCCAGCTCCAGCAAGAACTGGCTTACCAAGCGGCTCGTTATCCCGCCCTCGCTTCCTTTACGTACAGGGGCTAAAGCATCGATCTCATCAAAAAAGAGGATACAGGGGGAAGCCTGCCGGGCCTTCCTAAAGACCTCGTGTAACGTTTTTTCCGCTTCCCCCCACCAATGGGAAAAGAGGAGGGAACTATTTACCGGTATGAAGTTCACCTGGCTCTCCCGGGCCAGGGCCTTAGCTACCAAAGTTTTACCTGTCCCCGGGGGACCAGAAAGGAGAACACCTTTAGGAGCTTGCAAGTCGAAATGCTGGAAAAGCTCAGGATATTTCAAGGGCCACTCCACTAAAGCCTGCAGGCGAAGCTTAATAGAATCTAGGCCTCCTACATCTTCCCAAGAGACACTAGGAATCTCGGTAGCAAATTCCCTTGTAGCAGAAGGCTCAATTTCAGCCAGAGCATCCAAAAAATCACGCATAGTTACTTTAAGGTCCAGGTTGGCTACTGCATCACTACCCAGGGGTATATCTTTGAGAACCCGGCGCAAGGCATACATACCTGCTTCCCGGCATAGGGCGGCTAAGTCGGCACCTACAAACCCGTGAGTAATAGCCGCTAGGCGGGAAATAGAGACGTCGGGTGCCAGAGACATTCCGCGGGTATGTATCCTTAAGATCTCTTCCCTGCCCTTCTGGTCAGGTACGTTTATAGCGATCTCTCGGTCGAACCGTCCAGGCCGCCGCAGAGCCGGATCTACTAGATCAGGGATGTTCGTGGCTCCAATTACTACCACATTGCCCCGCGATTCTAATCCGTCCATCAAGGCCAATAACTGGGCTACCACCCGCTTTTCTACATCGCCATGGACGTCAGCTCGCCTGGGGGCAATGGCATCGATTTCGTCTAGAAATATTATGCTTGGAGCCTTCTTCCGGGCCTCTTCAAAAACCTGACGTAACCTGGCCTCGCTTTCACCGTAATACTTGTGCATTATCTCTGGTCCGTTAACATGTATGAAATGGGCCTCTGTTTCGCTGGCTACCGCCCGGGCAATTAGGGTTTTACCCGTACCGGGGGGTCCATACAGGAGTATTCCTTTGGGCGGGTCCACCCCCAACATCTTAAAAAGCTGGGGATATTTCAAAGGAAGCTCTATTATCTCGCGCACTCGCTGGACTTCCTTAGCCAGCCCGCCTATATCCTCGTAGGTTACCCGTTGTCTTTTAATTTCTCCAGCTTCCCCGCCTTTAAAATGGACGGCAGTATCTTTATTAATAACTACTGGCCCCCGTGGGGTAACCCCCTCTACCGTAAAGGCTTCTTCCCGTCCGCTGAATAACGTAATACTCACCTGATCCCCTTGTACCACCGGAAGGCCCAGAAGGCGTGTCTTGATATGGGTTATTTCATGTTCCCCTTCTAGGGTCCATCCAGGTAATACAGGAGCCAAAACCACTACCTTAGCCCGCTGCCATTCCACACGTTCTAGAACTACTTCTTCCCCCAACCCTACCTGGGCATTTTGGCGGATGGTTCCGTCCATCTGGATGGAACCGGAGGGGCACCGGTCGGGAAAAGCGGGCATCACCCGCGCTACAGTGCTACGTTTGCCAGTAATGGCTACTACGTCTCCGGCATTTAAACCTAGGCGTTTCATCACTTCGTTTACTACCCGGACAATGCCCTTCCTTGCATCTTCTACCATACCTTCAATTACCTTTAAACTTACCCTCTCTTCCATTTTCCGCCCTCCGGCCTCCTAATCCAAACGCCGCCTTGGTTACTATGGTGTACGGGATACCAAGCAAAAGTATTATTAATTGAACTACAATTTTATGGAGAAATGTTTTCCTTCCGCTATACTGAACCTACTTACATGATCCCTCGAGCCATGATTGCTGGTTTTTTAGAGTGTCGGTCGTAGGATAGACAAGTGTTGTAAGATAGACAGCCCAATTTGTGTACCATCTATAGCATCCCAAATGGATTTGGTATACCGAACTTGACGATATATTATTTCGCCATCCAAGTTAAAACTCCTGCTGGTTATTAAAAAATTTTTGGGAAAAATTTAGCCTGTATTCTTCTCCTCTTCCAAAGCCAATTGGGCGAAATAGGCTTGCCGGGAGTTCTCAATATGCTGCCGGGCCAACCTTTCAGCCCTATCTGCATCTCCCGCCTTTAAAGCTTCCAAGATCTCCCTGTGTTCCCTGGTAGCAGCATGGGTACGCCCCGGAACAGCATAGCCCACTTTAGTAAAGCCTACTATATAATCTACTAGACTGCTTATCATCTGGTGTAAACGCGGGCTTTCTGCTGCCTGGTAAATTAATTCGTTATATTCCATGTGCAGTCTTTCTAGTTCCTTAAGATCTCTTCTGGTCCGGGCTTCTTCCATAGCCTGTACCAATTCTTCCAGTTTTTCCAATTGTTTGGGAGTAATTTTTTCTGCCGCAAGCCTCGCAGCCAGCCCCTCTAACACAGCACGAATACTGTAGATCTCCCAGGCTTCCCGCTTGGATATACGGGCTACAACTACCCCCCGCCGGGGCACATGTTCCACCAAACCCTCTAATTCCAGCTTGCGTATAGCCTCCCTTACTGGCGTCCGGCTCACACCCAGTTGACGGGCTAAGTTCCTCTCCACCATTCTCTGCCCCGGTTGCAGCTTGCCCGTAAGAATAGCTTCCCGTAAAACGCGGTAAACTTCGCGCCGAACAGGCTGATAGGTATCCAAGTCTATGGGTTTAAGTAAGCCTTCCATTTTCTTCCTCCTTTGATTTATAAAGCTTTAAGGGTTGGAATCTAAAAAAGGGGTTTTGGTATTTGGGATACCTAATAAATATTTAGCATATCCCTTCCCTAAAGGCAAGCTTTACTCACCAAATTGTACTGCATAAAACCGGCTAATCTTCTTAAAGATTATTAAGCAAGGCTTTATCCCTGTGTGAAAAAGTCTAAGTCGTATTTTTAAGTCTTAGTATACGTGAATATAACCGTCACCTTCGGTTACTTCACCGATCACCCGGGCTGCTTCCACACCCCGGCTGTGTAACCGTGTGAGCAATTCAGTAGCCCTATCAGGAGGTACGGCGATTAAAAGCCCTCCCGAGGTCTGGGGATCAAAGAGAAGGTCTTGCCAGGCCTCATTCACCCCAGGGGCAAACCTTACCTTCCCTCTAGCATGCTCCCGGTTCCGGTAGGCACCGGCTGGTACCAGCCCCATAGCCGCAAAATCCAACACCTGAGGAAATACGGGTATTTCCTGGGTATGCAATATCACATCTACCTGGCTGCCTTGGGCTAGCTCCAAACAATGACCTAAAAGCCCAAAACCCGTAATATCAGTACAGGCATGGGCTCCCACTTCCACCATAACTTGAGCGGCATCCCGGTTAAGTAGGGCCATCCAGCGGCCCATGGTCTCTTCTGTCTCTTTACCTGCTAGTTCGGCCTTGAGGGCCGTAGCTAAAATCCCTGTTCCTAAGGGCTTAGTAAGGACAAGTTTATCCCCTGGGCGAGCACCACAATTAGTAATTATCCTTTCCGGATGTACAATGCCGGTTACGGCCAGGCCGTACTTAGGTTCCTCATCATCAATGCTATGCCCACCTACAAGCACAGCGCCGGCTTCCAAAAGCTTATCTGCCCCACCCCGCAATATCTCTCCCAGAATAGCGAGGTCTAGCTTTGCGCTGGGGAAACATACGATGTTCATAGCTGTCAGGGGGCGGCCGCCCATGGCATAGATATCACTCAAGGCATTGGCTGCGGCCACCTGGCCGAAAAGATAAGGATCATCCACAATGGGGGTAAAGAAGTCCACCGTCTGGATCAGGGCCAGGTCGGGTGTTAAGCGGTAGACTCCAGCATCATCCAGACTTTGGATCCCTACTAGAAGCTCAGGATGGTTTAAGACCTGGTTGGGTAAAAGGCCTAAAACTTGGCTAAGGGTCCCCGGACCCATCTTGGCAGCTCAGCCAGAACTACAGGAAAGGTGAGTAAGTTTTATCTCTTCCTTGCCCAAGGAGGCCACCTTCTTTTTCACTTTCTCCCAAGCCTATTTTAGCACAAAAAAGGTTAGGTTAATTATAACGTTTGGTTATCCATGGTCGGCCAGAACCCGTGCCAGGTCTACCAATAATTTCCTCTCTCTAGTATTACATCTTTCTAAGAAGGAGAGGAACTCCTGTTTCTCATCATCTCCCAATTCAAATGGTCGCCGGTAACGATTGAGTATTTTAATAAATGAAGTCAAGCCTCCTATCTCTTCATCTGTCCATGAGGATACCGAATCTACCAGCTCCTGCACAGCCGGTCGTTCCAACCCTGGTAGGGTGGGTTCCTCTTCTTCCATAAGGAAGTAGCAGGTAGATACCCCTAAAGCTTCCGCCAAGCGGCTTAAAGTGGATAGGGAGGGCTGTATACGGTCTGTTTCGATCTGGCCAATAAGGCTATGGGAGATACCTATCTGGTCGGCCAGTTCTTTCTGGGTAAGCCCTATTTTTTCTCGCAGTCGCCTTACCTTATTGCCTAAAGTCTCGCTCCGTTCTTCCTGTAAAAGGTAGCTAGTGCTAACCTCTAAAGCTGAAGCCAGCTTCTCCAGTGTCTTTAGGGAAGCTGTAGAACGCCCTCTCTCGATCTCGCTGATATGGGCTAGAGATACTCCTGAGCGCTGGCTTAACTCATGTAAGGTAAGCCCCTTCTGCTCCCGCAAGCGCCGCAACCTGGCCCCGATACGGGAGGCCACCCGCGGAGAAACCCCATTATCCTTCTCCTCGAAGTAACTTACATCCACCCCTAGAATAGAGGCTACCTCAGCCAAAGTGGCCGCAGAAAGGCGCCGCTTCCCTTCCTCTACTTCTTTCATACAATCCAGGGGAATATCCAAGAGATCAGCCAAAGTTTCCAAAGGCATCCCCCGTTCCTCACGTATCTGCCTAAGTTTAGCTCCTACAGACATCGTGTTCCCCCTTCTACCTACCTGCCACCCAGGTAACTAATCTTTCAGCCCATTCCGGATGGGCAGGGGCAAAAAGATGGGTATAACCTGCAAGTATATTTCTATATAGCAAGCCATCATACTCTCCATCTATTCCCCAACCCCGCACTACTCTATAGGCAAAATTGACAGCTTCCTTTTCGAGGTTGACTACCCGCGAATGGTGAAATTCGTGTCCTTTAATCCCTGTTTCCTCTTTAAAGAAAGGATTTCCGGTACAGGCTTTTAAAAAAGTATATCCGTGTCCTTGAGGTTTATTTTCCATCTGTACATCTAAAGGTAAGGCTCCTACCATCTCATACCATCGTTCACCATATTTAATACGCCTAGCCAGGTACATCAATCCCCCACATTCAGCATAAATAGGCAAACCTTCTCGAGCCGCCCGGCGAATATCTTGTCTTAAAGAAGAGTTTTCTTCCAAGTTACCAGCAAAAACCTCCGGAAACCCTCCTCCAATGTATAGACCGTCCACAGGCGGTAAAGTAGCCTCTTTAAGGCTGTCAATGAAAACCAACTCCGCACCCGCTCGGGTTAAAGCCTCAAGGTTTTCCGGATAATAAAAGTGGAAGGCACGATCTCGAAGCACTCCTAAACGTACTTTAGCCACAGGACCAACGCTTTCAGGTATTTCCTCACAAACGAGTGGCGGAGCTGCCCGGGCAATATCCAACAGGCGATCTAAGTCCACATTAGCCTCTATCGCCTCCCGGGTGGCTTCCAAAGCTCCATATAACTTTTCATTTTCTGTGGCAGGAACCAGTCCCAAATGGCGATCGGGTATCACGTAACGCTCATCTTTAGGCAAAGCGCCTACCACGGGTAACCCTGTGTACTCTTCAATAGCACACCTCAGCATCTCTTCATGGCGGGGCCGGGCCACCCTGTTTAAGAGGATACCAGCCAGCTTAACCCGCGGGTCAAACTGCTTAAAACCCTGTACCAGAGCTGCTGCACTTCTAGTCATCCGGGTAGCATCTAAAACTAATATTACTGGTGCCTCTAAAGCTAAAGCAATCTCGGCCGTGCTCCCGGTACCCTTTAGATCCAGCCCATCAAATAAGCCCATAGCTCCTTCCACTATGGCTAGATTTGCTCCCTGACAGCCTAAAAGAAAAGAATTGCGCAACTGGTGAGGCGTCATAAAGTATAAATCTAAGTTACGGCAAGGCCTTCCGGCAGCTAAAGTTAACCAGCTCGGGTCGATATAATCAGGGCCTTTTTTAAAAGGCTGTATAGTAAATCCCCTTTTAACCAAAGCAGCAATCAATCCCAAGGCTATGGTGGTTTTACCGGACCGGCCGTGGGGGGCTCCCAAAACCAACCGCGGAATAGTAATGTACATAATAGCTTTCCTTTCCTAAATCTGTCTTGGAAAATACACCTTTAAGGGTTCGGTTGAAACCTTTAGCCTTGAGCCCTTTAAAATTTAAAGTACAAGTTTTGTTTAAAATAAATACCATTACCAAAATAATCCCCTTCTTCCAAGGCACTACCTCCTACGGCTTTAAGGAAACGGCCCCATCCTAGCCGTTGGACAAAAGCTCCTAACCTTTCTCCTTCTTGCGCCTTTTTTATCCAGATTTCTAAGATCCGAGCTATTTTTTCCTTGATTTCTGTATAATCAATTGGTTTAACGGGTATAAAAGGAAAAACCACCCCGCCTAAAGAGGGTGCTGCTCCCCCGCGGCCCCCGACCAAGATAGCCGCTCCCCGCTCTCCCTTTAACTTTATCCCCGTAACCGCTGCTTGCATACATGAGCTGCAGCGCATACAACGGTCCAGATTTATAGTCACGGAAGTCCCTTTAGAAGTAGCTTTGGGCCGGATAGCTTTAGTAGGGCACCAGGAAACGAGCAGCCCTATATCTTCATTAGCTTCTGCCAAAGCCTCATCATCTACCTCGGGAAAGCCTTGGTATACCCCAATAATACCAATATCAGCTTCCACCCCTCCCCCACATCCATTGGGGCAACCGCTTATGGAGATCTTGAGCCAAGCTGGCAACCTAACATCTTGAAAATACTGCCAAAGATGATCCCCTAAAGCTTTGGCCAAACTAGGGGCATCCAGGGCTGCATTTTGGCAGTGGACAAAGGAGGTACAACATTTTATCTGGTGGGCTGTCTTCCCTGTCCCCCCCACCAAAAATCCAGCCTGGTGGATTTCTTTTAGAAGCATGTCCAGCCGGGCGGGATCTACTCCTATCAGCTCAAAGGATTGGCGGGAGGTACGCCGGCCAGCCAAGGCGTATTTGCGGATCCAACTGGCCAGCAAGCGCAAAGAAGAAGCTGCAAGAAGCCCGTTAGGCGGCAGGAGTATCCTTACACTTAAAAGGATGCTCCCATCCCGCCCTATATGTTTAATAACCCCAGGTTGAACTGTCTCGTGCCAGACCCAGTTACCCGCCATCTCCTTAAGATACGAAGGTAGCTCACGGCGAAAGTCAGGCATGATCCCGGCCGGCATTTCTCCCCATTCACTCATAGAAAGCCCCCTTTATTCCCTCCATAGCCTCTCTATAAGGGCGAAAAACATTGCGTTGGGGTGACTCCACTACCTGAGGTTCTACTTTAAGTCCTAACTCTCGCAAGATCCGGATAAGGCCCACGCGGGCTACAAAATCCCCTACCCTTTCTTTACGTTTGGCCTGGTCCGCCCAGAGCTCCAGGAAAGCACCAAAAAGATCACCCAGAGCGTCATAGTCTTCGGGACCTCTAATAGGAAGGAAGGGCACCAGTACATAGCCCACCATAGGGCCTTGAGGGCCGCGGTGGCCATATTTCCCACCCACTACCCAGGCCACCCCACGCTCCTTACCAGGCCGGATAGCTGGGCACAAGTTTATGCAGGTCATGCAGCGTGTACAGGCCTCTGGGTCTATCTTTAAGTGTAAGGAGCTACCTTCTATCTTAAGGGCTCCCTCTGGACAGGAGGCTATGAGAGCCTGCCAGTCCCCTCCTTTTTTTATCCACTCGGCCAACAAGGATTCATCGATAACGGGCAGGTCCCGGTACACACCGATAAAGGAGTGGTCTTTCTGCATCATCGCTCTAATACAATCGTTAGGGCACCCGGCCACCCCGCTCTTACATTTCTGGGGAAAACCGGGATACTGTTGCTCATCTATGAAGCGCTGGCCCAGGTAAGTAGCAAGCGCCGGAGCGTCCACCAGGGCCATATCGCACCTTGCAGGCCCGCAACAAGCTGTAATACAGCGCAGATCGTCCCCTGTAGAACCCACGTCGTAACCCAAAGCGTTAAGCTCGCGCACCAAAGGCACTATGTTTTCCCGCGTAGTGTAAATCTCCAGGGTCCCACCAGCCGTAAAATGAACCAGGCCCTCCCCGTAGCGTTCGGCTAGATCAGCTAAAGCCTCTAAGGTTTCTGCGCTCATCCACCCACCTGCTGGGCTCAGAATACGGATAAAAGGAGACTCTTCCCACATCTCCGGGTAACGGCTGACCCTTAAAGAGGCCCCCGCCGGAAGCTCCGGGATGGAAAGGTAACCTCCTGGCCCGAAGGCGGAAGAACCTTCTTTAAGGCCGGTTTCGTATATTTCCAGGGGGTAACGGCTTGAAGCCAACTCTTTTACATGGCTAGGATACGGGCCTTCAAGGAGCCGGGAGCAAAAAAACAATTCCTTTACATTAGGCTTCATTCCAGCACTTCCTCTTTAGCACTCCTTGGGCATAGGCAGCCCTGTTATCTTACTTATCTCTCCAATGGGATTCCCTGGAAATAACTTATAAATTTTCTTTTTCTCCCAACCGCTAAGCTTCATGAGGGTACGCAGGGTACAAATGGTCTTGTGCTTCCGGTAATAGGCGTAACTTAGTTCTAGGAGATACCAATGTTCCTCTCCCAAGTCGATACCCCGCTCCTTGGCCCGAGTAATAATGGCTTCCCTTTCGGCTGGCGAAAGACCCATATCCGGAATCCCCCAAGTTTAATTTTAACATAAAAACAAACAATTGAGGCTAGCGGTGAAAAACCAGCTAGCCTCCTTTAGTAAGTTATACACATCCCGTCGGCTTGGGCAGACCGGCGATTTTGCAAGCTCCCTTAGCCGGGCCACTAGGAAAAAGATCGTAAATCTGCTTCAAGCTAAAGCCTGTCTCCTTGCACAGCTTGCGAATCATGGGAGCAATACCGAACTGCTGGTAATACTGTCTCAAGTAGTTAATGACCTTCCAGTGGTCTTCTGTAAGCTCCGTTACTCCTTCCGTCTCGGCTAAGGCTTTAGCTACCTCCTCATTCCATTTTTCCGGGTCCTGAATGAACCCATCTTCATCCACTTCAATTTCAATCCCAGCTAAAACCATTTTCGGCATAAGCCTTACCTCCTTCTTAACTTAGTTTTTACTAACGCCTTAAAAGTCTGGTCAAGACTTAAAGTGCTTCACAGGGCCTAAGAAAACCTTGCCCTGTCTTTAGGGCCTCACCTCTACTTACCTTACCAGGGCGTTAGCGACCAGTTCGCTTATCCCTGCAAACCTAAGGGGAAGCCTATAGTAATTTATAATCTCGCGGAACTGGCCCTTACAGTTAGAGCAAGCCAGAGCCACAACGCTAGCCCCCGTAGCCTTAAGCTGTTCAGCTTTAATTTTACCATAAGTCTCCATACGGAATTTAAGGAAATCCCCCTTGGTCATTATAGCAAATCCGCTCCCACCCCCACAGCAATAGCTCATCTCCCGGTTAGGCTCCATCTCCCGGAAATCTTTACAGCAGGCCTTTAGGATCCGGCGAGGCTCCTCGTAAAGCCCGCCTAGTCGTCCTAACTTACAGGAGTCATGATAGGTTACAGGCTCTGGATTTTTCTCTGGGTCTACCTTTATTCTACCCTCCCGGATCCACTCGTCTATGAGTTCAAGGATACTTTTTACTTCGAAAGGCCTCTCTGAAGGAGGCACAAGCCTTAACATGAGGAATTTAAAAGCCTCAAAGGCGTGCCCGCATTCACCCACCACCAGGGTTTTTACCCCCAGATCAACGATGGTTTTGATTTGCGCCCTCAATACCTCTGCAAACTCTACATCGCTAAAGAACACACCGTAATTTACCACATCATTAATACCCGTATCCGGGGAATTCAGAGTCCAATCCACCCCTGCAGCATGGAATATTTCCGCTGCCCCCATCACTGTTTCGGCAAAGGCCAAGTAATCCCCTGCGTTATGCATGAGCAGGTACTCGGCACCCTTTTTATCTACAGGTATCTTTATTTTATATCCTCGCTGGTCCTCGATCTCCTCCTCTAGAAACTCGATTATATCCAGGAAAGCGGCTGTGGGAGTCCCCGTAGCGTTGCCCATCTCTAGCTGTTTGCGGGTACCTTTCTCTTTCAACTCATCCGGAGCGATCCCTATAGCATCAAAAATTTTTCTGGCTTCCCGCACAATAAGCCCGTTATCGATGGCTAAGGGGCAAGCATAAGCGCAGCGGCGGCAGACTGTACAGCGGTATATACTCTCCGCCAAAGCATCCAGCTTATCTTCTGTCAAATCTTCTGCCCCCACCAAGCCTGGGAAAAGTCTGCCTGCCCAGGTGAAGTAACGGCGGTACACTTTACGAATGAGCTCGGACCGTACAGCCGGATGATATACTTCTTGACGCCCGCTAGCGATATATACCGGGCACACCTCGGCGCAGGTGCCGCATTTCATGCATACGTCTAAGGAAAGCACATACGGCAACCAAAAGGTCCAATTATCTCGGCGGTCTAAAGACTTTTTCATCGCCTCCAGGAAATGGGGGACGCGGATTTCCTTGCCCCTTAAAACTTCATCAGAGAGGGCGCGAAAATCATCCAGAACCTTTCTCAATCCGCCTCACCCCACTTTACCCGATGGTAACTAAAATATTTAGCAGCGAAATGAAACATACGGCCGAATGGTAAATATATCAAAAACAATTCCCCCAGTAAGATCTCCCAGAGAAAAGAGGGATTAGCAGGGGGCTTCGGTGAAAAGGTCAAGATACCTAGTAAATATTCCCTAGCCTCTACAGTATTGGCGAAAAAGCCAGTTATAAGACCCACTACCGCAAGAAGGAATACGAGAAGCAAATTGAGATATTCCACAGGAGAAGATAATTGCTTAAGGTCCCCACCCATCCTCCTAAACGCAAGCCATAGGGAACCGACTCCTGCCAAGATGCCCCCCCAAATTCCTAAAGCACCTGTAAAATTACCCGAAAACAGGTCGATCAGGAGCACTAGTAACCACAAAGCAAGAAAATATATCCCCCAGTGCATCAAAAGGGAGGGAAGCCATAGCTTGCGGTTATAAGTATATAGGCTACGTAGGGTAAGGACTTCAACAATCATTTCCTCTAGCTTACCTGCTGTAGTACGGGGATAGGGAAAAAGCTCCCAGTGCAGGTGTTTAGGGGCCCGGGCCCAAAACAAGATTCTATAAAGGGCCCCTGCCAGGCAAACCCCAAGGGCTGCGTACGGCAATACTGCTCCTATTAGATAACCTACCTCCTCCATCCCTTGCCCTCCCTTCTCCCTTGCCTGATTGCACGCCCAAACAACGCTATTGCTCCTGGAGCCGCCTCTTAAGCCTGGCCCGTCCCAGCAAGCCACACCAGGACGGGCCCTCATTTTACCAACGGAATTGGGTAGTGGTTCTAAAGGTAGGTACGCTGAAAATAAAGTCATCGATATGCTTATCGGTGAAGGGAATATCCGCTAGCTTAAAGAAGGTTTCCCAGCCTATCCTCTCGATCCACTCACCCATCCTTTCGCCCTTACGGGCATGGGTGGCCCAAACCTCTACCAGCTTCTTAACCGCCTCTACCACTTCCGGCCAGCGCGGCGGATTATTAGGAAGATAGGGAATGGCTAAGCGGGAGAACATAGGGGCTGTACGGGCATTGGAAACCTTACCGCCCACCCAGATGGATACACCATCATTTTCAGGATCCATAATCTGCATAGCCGGGGACATGGTGAAGCAGTTACCACAGTACATACAGCGCTCTTCGTTGACTTCTACACTCTTAAGTTTTGGATTGGGCCGTATGGCGCCTGTAGGGCAGCTAGCCACAACAGTAGGGATCTCGCTCACCTTAGCCAGAAGTTCATGATCAACCCGCGGGGGAGTCCGGTGGACACCCAAAATAGCTATGTCCGAACAATGGACAGCCCCGCACATGTTAAGGCAACATGCCAGGGAAATGCGCAGTTTGGCCGGTAGCTTCTCCTCTACAAAATACTCATACAGCTCATCCATCACCGCTTTGACGATACCTGAGGCATCGGTAGCCGGAGTATGACAGTGGATCCAACCTTGGGTATGCACCATGTTGCTTAAGCAATTGCCGGTGCCACCTACTGGCCACCCTTTAGCCTTCACTTCCTGAATAAGAGGCTCAATATTTTCTTTATTGGTCACCAAAAATTCGATATTATGCCGGCTCGTAAACCGGACGTAGCCATCGCAATATTTATCGGCTAGGTCGCACACTTCCCGGATAAAATCGGTGCTCACCAGCCGGGGGGAGCCTACGCGTACGCTGTATATCTCCTCCCCGCTTTCCGCCACATGCTTAAGCACGCCCGGCCGGAGTATTTCATGATACTTCCAGCGCCCATAATTCCTTTTTATCACAGGGGGGAGCATTTCCATGTAGTGGGGAGGGCCAAAGTCGGTCCTAGGCATTTCTCTTCACCTCCTCAGGCCACCAGAACACATAAGGGTTAGCACGCGGACGGAATACCATCTGCGGTGCCGGAGGCAGACCTACTGCCTTAAGAAAGGTCCGCATCCCGACGCGGTAAATTAGTTCGCCTATCCTTTCGCGATTTTTACCGTTTTCATCCCACCAGTCAAAGATTTTCCTCAGGAGATCTTTAAGCTCGGTATAAGGAGGTTTAAGTTCCATAAAGGGTACGATGACCCAGCCTAGGAACGCTGATTTAAGTATGGTGGCTTTCCCACCTACTAGCAGGGTGGCACCCCTTTGCTCGCCAGGACGCAAAGCCTTGGGCATCTTATTGATACAGTGCATACAGCGGACACAATCTTCTGGCTTAAGCTTGAGCTCCTTTCTTTCGCTATCCCAAGCCAAGGCCCTGGTAGGACATTTTTCTACCACTTCTTCCTGGATACTAAGTCCATTTTGGGCATATTCGGCTACCGCGGCGTGATCTATCTGGATCGGGCCCTTCCAGGTGCCTATGATGGCAAAATCTGCCCTGGCAATGGAAGCTACACAGTCATTTGGACAACCGGCCACTTTTATTTTAAACTTGTAAGGCCATTGCGGGCGGTGGAGGAAATCTTGAAACTCCAAAGTTAAACTGTGGCATACATCTAAAGTATCTATGCAGGAAAACTCGCACCGTGCCGGCCCTACACACGCGCTGGGAGTACGTAGCCCACCGCCGGAACCGCCCAGATCGAAGCCGGCATCGCTTAGTTCATCAAAACAGGGCTGGAGATTCTGGGTAGTGGTACCCAGTAAGATAATATCCCCTGTGGAGCCATGGAAATTGGTCAGGCCACTCCCGTATTTATCCCAGATATCACACAGCTCTCGCAGAGCCTTAGTAGTATAAAACCACCCGCTGGGCTGGTTAACACGCATGGTATGAAATTCCTTTACATGGGGAAACTCCTCAGGTTTATCGGAATAACGGCCAATAACGCCACCGCCGTAACCTTTAACCCCCACGATTCCACCGTGCTTCCAGTGGCCGACCTTTTCAGCATAAGATAACTCTAACTGGCGTAAAAGATCTCCTGCCGCCGGATGTTTCTCCGCTGCCCGCTTTATTTCTTTCACAAAGCTAGGCCACGAGCCCTTTTCCAGTTCATTTACTCGTGGTGTTTGCGCATCAGACATTTGAAGCTCACCTCCAAGCCTCAGGATTGGGCTAAAAGAAATTATTGTGTCTAACGGCTACCTAGGTCTATTTTCCTTAAAGCCACCTCCTCTGACACCGCTACTTAAGTTTCGTGTTTCTGAATCAATATTCTTGTACTGTTACAGCGCCGGTAGAACATACGGAGGTACAACTTTCACATCCCAGGCACTCCACTGGATCTCCGGTAACTTCTGCCTTACCATCCACCATGGATAAAATCTGAGCCGGGCAGGCTGCAGCACACTCGCCGCATCCGCTACACTTTTCTTGGTCTACATTGACTAGAAACATCCAAGTTCCACCTCTTCTAATTTGTTTCGTTTTCGTTATAGCAAGTACGTTTTTTCTTTTTAACTAAAAGTTCCTTGCTATAACAGCTAAGATATATTTCGACGCTGAGACTAAAAATCCTGCTATGAATAAAAGAAATTACGGTATAATTAAAATGCCCACACTAAAAATTTGCCCCGGGAATCTCCCGGGGCCTTACACCTATCCTATAACATCTGAACTTTAGTAAATTCTTTTAAAGGGCTGTATGGCTTATCCAGACCAATACAACAAGCAATACTAAGCCTAATCCCAAGCTATAACCTATAAGCTTTTTCTCCACCGGAAGAAGATCAAACCACTGTTCTTGTTCAGGTAAGGGTTTACCCTGCGCCATAAACCCACCCCCTATTCATGCCGCCGTCGGCGGAGTTATCCCGTGGAAGAACAACCAGGAAATTATAAGCCCTATCCAAACGATAAACCCAAACAGACATACAAGGTACACTAATGCTAGCCGTCCCATGCCCTCTTCTCTAAGCTTCTTAAAGTTGGACATCAAACCGATGGTAAAGAAGGTCAGGGCAAAGAAAATACCCCGGAAAGTATCAGCTTGACCTACTCCAGCATTAAGTAGCTTTAGAGTATCTTTGCTCGCACTAGAGCCAATAAGGAGCACCAGTAGGAAAAGGGCCGCATAACCTAGCACGAATTTGGGGAAGCGTACCCAGATCTCCGCAGCAGAAACCTTCTCCCCTTCGCGCCCCTCTATCTTCCAGGCCCAGATAATGGCCAGAATGAAAGCCCAAATGGCAATAAAGATATCAATAAACACCTTCACCGTAGTGGTGGCCATGAGCATCCAGCCCTCTTGCCATTTTGCACCTAAAGCCGTAGCTGCTTTGGCCCGGATCAGAGCGTCTACCATGGCTCCGCTGGCAGCCGCCGCACCATCAGTCTTAACCGCCAGCCCCATCCAGGCCCCCGCCACCATGGGCTCCTTATAAAGCCAGGCTTGCGCCACAAAAGGAAGAATTAAAAGTTCCACTACTGCAAAGATAATGACTAGCGACGATACTATAACAGGTACCACCGGCCGGGCTTTGATGGCCGCACCGGTGGCAATAGCCGCTGAAACACCGCAGATGGAGATACCCGAAGCCAATGGTGCTGCCCATTCTGGAGTAAACTTAAAGTATTTGCGGGCGATAAAGTACACTAAAGGCCAGTAAATAAGATAGGCTTCGATAATGGCGCATAAACCGCGGAATACTACCTGGGCCGCCAGGCTCGTAGACTGAAGAGCATACAGACCAACCCTAGCCCCCAGGATCACAATGGCTGTCTTCACAAACCACTCCGGCTTAGTGGCTTCCTGAAGGTATTGGGCAAAGCCAGGCCAAAAATTGCCTATTAATAACCCGACGATAAGCGCTACAATAAATCCAGACTCCCCCGTCAACCTTAAGGACCACGGGATCTTTAACTTCGCCAGTTGGTCAGGGGTGGCAGCAATATAAGCATTGTTACCTATCATCCAACAAACATAAGTAATCCAGAAGATAATAGTAAACCCAACGATAAAACGGCCCACCTTACCGCCCATGACGGCCACACCGATGCTCAATAACACTGTAATGAATACATAAGTCAAAATGAGAGAGACGATCCCCGGTAGACCTTTATACACATCGGAAACTGGGGATAAGGCCTTGGATATATCAACCCACAGGTTAGTTTTTACTACCCAGCCGATGACATCGAGGCCCGCCACCTTAAGCAAGCCCAAAAGAAAGATAAAACCACCTATCCATACTGCCCACCAGTCCTCGGTTTTAAGTAACGGTGATCTGGCCCCCTTAGCCTCCTGAGCCATATACTCCCCCTCCTCCTTAGTTTAAAATGTCTTGCTGCGCACCTAATTTTTAAGCCCCAAATGGAATATTTTATTTATCTCCCTCCTTTCTTAGGCCTTATGCCTCATAGGGCTTTGCTCTATGGTTCTCTTCGGTATAATTTTATTTTGTTTTGGTGTAGATTAATGAAAGAGAAAACAGAGACGTAAGTTGTACAGCAATAGTTTTTATTTAGCTTGTGTCTACAATCACAATACCTATGTTATATTTCGACATATATAAGGAAATTCCTGCTATGATTAAAAAATTATTTAAAAAAATTGTGGTCCCTATAAAATCAATTAATGACAGGACAAAATAAATTAGAACTCCTCACAGGCAAAGTTATTTAATAAGGAAAAATTATTTTTGGGGATTGATAGCGGCGGATAGCTGCATTATGTTCTTCTAGGGTGCGGCTAAACTCATGGGAGCCATCAGGGCGGGCTACGAAATAAAGATAATCAGTGGGAGCCGGATTAAGGGCCGCAAGCAAGGAAGCTCTACCTGGAGAAGCAATAGGTCCTGGGGGCAGGCCGAACACTCGGTATGTATTATAAGGCGAGTCAATCTCTAGATCCTGATAAGTCAATACCGGCTTGGGTTCTTCTAGCAAGTATTCAACTGTAGCGCAGGACTCTAGCTTCATTCCTTTTTTAAGCCTATTCAAGAAAACCCCAGCAATAAGGGGGCGTTCCGCATCAAGCTTAGCTTCTTTCTCCACCAAAGAAGCCAAGGTCACCATCTGGAGAGTGTTAAGTTCTAATCCTGGAGCCCGGTGGCGGCTAACTTCACTATATACCTCCTGAAAACGATCTAACATCTTGCGTATTATAGTTTCGGGCTTGTCCCCTACAGCTACACGATAAGTATCTGGAAACAGAAAGCCTTCCAAGTATTTAGGACCAGGGGGTATACCAGCTAAGAATTCATAATCATAGGGCTTAGATACGGCTTGCCAGAACTCCTCCTGGCTCATCAAACCTTTAGCTTCCAGTAGCTGGGCGATCTGTTTTAAAGTATATCCTTCTGGGATAGTAAACTCCTCTTCCCAAACCTTCCCGGCCACCAATTGGTCAAGGAGGTACTTTAAATTAGCACCAGGTTGCAACTGGTACACCCCGGGTTTTAGCTGCTGATCTACCCCGTACCATAGAGCAAACAAACGAAAAGCTAAGGCGCTCTTTATCACTCCACGAGACTGAAGGATCTCACCAACTTCACGGGCCGTAGCACCGGGCGGGATGGTAACCTTGACCAAGGTGGTCCCTCGGTTTACCGAAGTAGCAAAACTGGCCTGCCACCAACCAGAAACAAGGAGAACCAAAACTATCACCAAGCTAAGGAGGCTTATTTCAGGCCGCAGCGTCTTAACACCGGACAGCTTTCTCCCGTATTCTGGCAAGTGCTCCATGGGGTACCTCCTCTTCCCACCCCCATTATAGCAGGAGGGGAAGAGGCTTGCCAGCCTTTTTACCGTTTTTCCCTTAAGGCTAGCCAGACTGCTTAAGCTTTTCTTCCGGTTGCCCTGTCCCCAGGCGAACTACTTTAGGTAAAGGAGGATAATAATCCTGGGATACAACTTCTTCCCATACTTTTCCTCCTTCCCGCCAACGGCGCTTAACACGAACGCTAAAACCCGGCTGACCCTCTTTTTCTATTATCGTGCGCCCCAAGGGAAGACGAGCATCTTTTATAACTTCACAAGGAGTAGGGATCTCCTTAAGTACTTCAGCCGTCACTTCTATAGAAGGAGCTTGTTGAGGTCCATAAAAAGTAAAGGCCAGGTTATCCTCTAAAGCCTCGGCCTTAAGCCAAAACCAATAGGGAGTATCGTTACGAAGCTTAAGATCGATAAGCCCATAGGCTACGGTGGCGTCTAAACCTGGAGGGGTATAACTTACCCTTAGACCATGAGGTTGCCGTTCTACCACCGTAAGCCCGGCCCGGAGGGCTGCATTGTAGAGGGTAGTGGATACTTGGCAAACCCCCCCACCTATGCCAGGAGCGAATTCCAAAGATTCTATAACCAGGGCTTCCACGTAACCCCGTTCTGGGGTTCTGGGCCCTACTATCTCGTTAAAGGATATTTCTGCACCTGGGGCTACCCATATACCATCCAGGGCCTGAGCAGCCAGCCGTATATTATGGGCCCGGTTCTCCTCGGCCGGGTTAAAAAAGGTACGGTAACTGGCCACCGGCCTGGTTATCCCCCGCCGAACTATCTCCTCAGTAGTAACCGCAGGCATTAGCCTCGCTACTGGTATCTTTATGGGTTCCCCGGAATCCCAGGTCCCGGATGTCTTTAATGCGGCCCATAGTTCTTCAATATCTATCATCCACCCCTCATGGGCTGGGACCACCTGGATTTTCCCTTGAGAATCTACCTCTAAACTGGCATCCTGCGGATTTTGGCGTAGAGTTCCTACCAAATGTTCAAGCTCTATAAGACCTTTATTTTTATCGTATCTATACACCACCTCTACTTCATACTTTTTACCAGGCCAGAGGAAACCCAATCTCTGCCACCAAGATCCTGACCGGCCCACAGCCCAGGCTTGAGCCAGGGTAGCCTCCACATCTAAGATGACCCCCAAGGCTCCGTAGGTAGTAATGAGCACCCGGTCCCCCCATATCAATTTTACAGGCCGGATGGCCTCCTCAAGGGCTTCCCTGATCAGGGCCCGACGCCCCTCCTCCAAGGAAAAGCCACCTAAATACAGGCTTCCGGCATATACTCCTGGGTAAATCCTGCCTGTTAGCCATGGTAAACCAAAAAGACCAAAACCCAAAGCACCTAAGGTGAAAACACCTAAAATGAAATTTAAAACCCTTATTCTGCCAATAGTCTGGCCGTTTGTTTTCAAGCCCATCCCTGCCTTCACGGGGTCCTTTTCTCATAATTATTCCCCCGTTGACCGGCAGGATACCAGCAGATGTTCCGAATACCGTATTCTAATCAAAGAAATCGAAATCAAAGATTTCTTCCAAGAAGTTCCGGCGCTTCTTATGGTGATGGTACTGCTGCGGAGGGGGATTTTCCACGTAATCAGGGTTTGTAGCCAAGAGCTTTTCTAGCTCGCCCCGGTCCAGCCATACACCCCGGCACTCAGGGCAGACATCAATCAAGACCCCCCGCCGTTCCACTTCCTTCATGGGTACATCACAAAGGGGACAGCGCATTTTTATATGGCCCCTAGACCAGGCCTTCGCCTCCTTTCCAGATTTGATTTGCCCCAGGACAAGGCAACAGGGGGGCCTACATACTTACCTGCATAAAGCAGGAAAGGGAATATATTTAGTCGCCCAATATATAGTGTAACACATCAATTAACTGCTAACAACCGGCCAAAGGGGTTAAGGTGATTTTTTCGCCGAGCAGTAAAGCGGCCAAGAGCAGGGCCAGCACAGGGTAAGAAGCTACTATTTTGGAACTATTAAGGTAGCTAGGCAACCTAGATACGGAGTAGAAGAGGCTAGTAAGAGGCTACTATCAAAGCTACCGAGGAAACCTTGCCTACCTGCAGGGCTTTAGTGCTTACTATTGAAGGGGTAAAGAAGCTATAAAATTTTCAAGGGCTCCTCCCTAACCTCACCATCTATAATCCAAAAAGCACGTAGTATAGGTTGTGAGGGATCTCGAAGGGAAAGGATAAAGTAGAGGGCTTCGGGATAAAAAGCGAGACGTATATCAGTAGGAGATGGGTAGGCTTCGGTAACAGGGTGGGAATGAAATATTCCCATTACTTCCCAACCCTTACTTTCTACTTCCCGGAATATGCGGAGAAGTTCTTGGGGATCTATAGTATAGCGGGTAGGACTATGTTCAGCATTTGTCGCCGGGTAAAAGGCTAAAATCTCTCCCCTTGTACCGGCCAGTATACCGCAGGCCTCATTAGGTAGGTTGTTTTGGGCGTGAGCGATCATCTCTTCTACTAATTCCCGCCGTAGTTTCATATTCTTCTATACTCCTTAGAGGCCTCTAGAATATAGGTGTTAGGCAGTAGAGTACATATAAATAATGTTGTGTCAAGCAACTCCCTATATCTCCTTAGCCTCTCCCACTCCTGCTTCAGCGCCTTTTCGCCTGCCTTGTTACAAACCCATAACATGCCTTTAGGTTTTTAAGTTATATTTAATCTCCTTTCCTCCGCTATCTCTCCGTCTTCTCTCCGATCCTACTCCGCCTTCGTTCTAAAGTTTACAATTAAATATAGTTAAAGAACTAAGGGTACGGAAAGTGGTATAAAAAGACCCGCTCTTAAAAGTTAGCGGGTCTTTTCTTCCTTTCTCAAATTTTGGGCCAGACTTTCTTCCTTAACTTAAATATCTTCCCAGATATTTTCTCCCTCTTGAAGCTTTCGCCAGGCTTCTGCTACCCTCTCCCATTCCTCCTCGCTTTCTATTTCGTACAACACTTCCTTACCTTCCTCATCCCACCCGACCTTCAACACTAAAGCCTCATCCCCCATTTCCTCTACCGGAAGAAGGATCACGTACTGTTCTCCGTCTAACTCCAAAATGTCTACCACTAGGAACTCGTGCTCCTGCCCTTCCTCATCTTCCAATAAAATGGTAGTTTCTTGATCAGCCATGTCCTCACCTCAAATTTTTTAGGGTTGGCCTTATCATAACCTATTCTGCTGCTGGCAGTCAAGATAACTCTGAAGAATCAATACCGCCGCCAGGCGGTCGACGACACCCTTCCTGCGCCGGCGGGAAAGATCGGCCGCAATAAGCACTCTTTCAGCAGCCGAAGTAGTAAGTCGTTCATCCCAGGGAACTACTGGTAGCTTTAACCGTTCCTCTAAAGCCTGCATAAAATCCAGCACTTTCTTGGCCTGGGGACCCAAACTCCCGTTCATATTACGCGGGAGGCCTACCACTACACGCTCTACGCGATACTCTTGGACTAACCGTAGAATTGCTTTCAGATCCTCCTCTAGGCTGCCTCGCCGTCTAATAGTGGTAACGCCTTGGGCCGTCCATCCCAAGGGGTCGCTTACTGCCACACCTATAGTTTTCTCGCCCACATCTAAACCCATTATACGCAAAGCCTTAAACCACCTTAAGACAAAAATCCCGGCAAGAGCTAGCACAATAACCGCAAAGTATACATAGGGCCTCCTCCACTACTGCTCTACCCTTCTCTAATTTTAAAGCGCCCTGGGGACACCGCTCAACGCAGGACCCGCACCCTCGGCACCATTCTTCTATGTGCAACCTCCGCTTTTTATTTTTTATTTTTCTTAAGACTTCAGAAGGTACCTCTTCACCAAGGACCCAGGCCACATTTGCCATAACCTCTTCCACGGACTGCATACCCACAGCTACAGAATGTACAAAAGGCAAATTTAACACAAAGGTCAAGGCCTCCTCGGCTCTACCCGCCAGATGACCCCCGCCTAAGGCCTTCATGGCATATATGCCCTTGCCGGCTAAAAAAGCTTCTTTTACAGCCGCCAGCATCTCCTCCAGCGTACCATCTAATATCCCTAATCCTTCCATGTTAATCAAGGGATGAACAACGTCGATCTCCTTCACCTTAAGACTTGCCCGGACGGCAGCTACCGCATGGGTAGAAATTCCTACTGCTCTTATCAAACCTTTAGCCTTAGCCTCTAACAAAAAATCTAAGGCTTCCCGGTGACCGGCCAAGGTTTGTTCTGATTCTTGCTCGTGCAGAAGGAAAATATCTATAACCTCCCGGTCCAAGGCCCGGCGGGCTTCTTCTAGGCTTTCCTTCATCCCCTCCCGGGTAAAATCATAAGACTTAGTGGCCAAGACCACAGGCTCAGGCCATCCCTTAAGTGCCTCTCGTATATAAGGGTAGGTTCTATAGATTTTAGCAGTGTCTAAGAAATTGATGCCTAATTCCAGTGCTGTCCGTATAACCCGGGATCCAGCTTTAACATCAAGGTGCGCTTGAAGGGGCCCCAAAGGTAAAGTGCCCAAGCAGAGGCGCGAAACCTTTATCCCTGTCCTCCCTAGTTCCACATACTTCAAGGAAAAACACCTTCTTAAAGCCAACAAAAAAAGCCCGAGCATGAGCACCAGGCTTTAAGAACCAATAAGCTCAGCCAGCTTCTTCTCCCAATAAGCTAGGCGGTCTTCCGCTTTAGAAAGCATCTTGCTGTCTACTTCTGTAAAATAACCCCCTTCCGCTCTGGCCCTGGTCTCCTCCAAATGCGCCCGGAGGATGTTAAGTCCCCTCTGGTAAAGTTCCGTGGCATAGCCGGCGCGCCGACGTTCATGCTCCCAGGGGGAATTTTGCCAGTCACGGATGGCGGCCTTTAGGAGGTCGAAAAACTGTTCGCCCTCGGTATAAAGATTTATAATCAGCTCTGAATCTGAGAGGGCCATAAAGTTATTTATCCTCCTTTAAATAATTCTTGAGTAATTCCTCCAAAATCTCATCTCTTTCTACCCGGCGGATAAGGTTACGAGCTCCTTTATGGCTCGTAATATAAGCTGGGTCCCCGGAAAGAAGATACCCCACAAGCTGATTAATAGGGTTATACCCCTTCTCTTCCAGAGCTGCCTTGACCTCTTGTAATACTTCCCTCACCCGTATTTTTTCCTCTTTTTCCATTTCAAACATCATGGTTTCCTGCATATTTACCTGCCCCTTTCCGCGCCAGAGGCCCCAAGCTGCTCTGCTATTACTTGTAACACGTGGGCCAGGGCCTGATCTAACTTAGCCGGATCCTTCCCTCCAGCTTGAGCCATGTCCGGCCGCCCTCCTCCACCCCCGGCTGCAATGCGAGCCACTTCGCGCAATAAGTTACCTACATGTATACCTTTAGCCACTACATCTTTGCTGGCCATGGCTACAAAATTTACCCGCCCGTTGCTGGCAGAACCCAAAACCACTACACCTGAACCGAGTTTGTCCCGTACAAGATCTGCCATTTCCCGTAAAGCCTCCATATCGGCCACCTGGACCTTGGCTGGAAGCACCCGCACCCCAGCAACTTCTTTAACCTGGGCCAACAACCTATCCACCTCATAGGAAGCAACCCTATGGCGCAAGGAAGCTATCTCCCTTTCCATCTCCTTAAGCTCTCCTAATAAAGCTTCCAAACGCCGGGCTACCTCCCCAGGAGGTACCTTTAACAAGCTCGCTACTTCCTCCAGTTCTGCCCGTTCACGTCCGACTACCTCTAGGGCAGCCTTGCCCGTCACCGCCTCTATTCTCCTTAAGCCCGAACCTATTCCGCTTTCACTGGTAAGCCGGAAAAGGCCTATCTCACTAGTGTTACTTACGTGGGTTCCACCGCATAGCTCCAGGCTATAATCCCCGATCTTTACTACCCGGACCTGCTCACCGTACTTTTCACCAAAAAGGGCTATAGCGCCCATAGCCTTGGCTTCTGGTAAGGACGTCTCAAAGGTAGTTACCGGGAGGTTCGCCAAGATCTGCTCGTTCACCTTAGCCTCTACTGCCTTTACCTCTTCGCTGGTGAGGGGGGCAAAATGCGTGAAATCAAAGCGCAGGCGGTCCGGAGCAACTAGAGAACCGGCTTGAGCAGCGTGCTCACCCAGCACATCCCTTAAAGCCCTGTGGAGAAGGTGGGTGGCCGTGTGATTACGGGCGGTACTCCGCCTTCTTTCCCGATCTACGGCGAGCTTAACCCGGGCCCCGGTTATCAAGGTTCCTTTCCGGACCTTAACCTCATGAAGTATCCTGCCATCAGGCAAACGGCGTGTATCCTGGACTAAAGCCTCTCCCTCTCTCCAGAGGATCTGACCCTGGTCTCCCACTTGACCGCCGCCTTCTGGATAAAAGGGCGTGCGGTCAACTAGGACATATCCTTGTGCACCTTCTTCGAGGGCCCTAACCCGCCGGCCATCTTCCACTAAGGCTAAAACTTCTGCCTCCTCTTCTAATGTTTCGTAACCGGTAAAAAGACTTTGTCCCGTCTCCTCCAGGGCAGTAGCCAGGGCGACAGCCCATTCATAGGCTTTACCTTCCTCCCGGGCAGCTCTAGCCCGCTCCCTTTGGGTTTCCATAGCCTGGGCAAAGCCCTCCCGGTCCACTCCCAGCCCCCTTTCGGTGGCAATTTCCTCCGTAAGGTCCAGGGGAAAACCGTAAGTATCATAAAGGGTAAAAGCCTCTTGGCCGGTTATCACTTGCCGGCCTTCTTTCATAGCCCGGTCTAAGATAACATTTAAGACCCGCATACCTTCATGGAGGGTGCTATGAAACCTTTCTTCTTCCTGGCGGATTATTTTAGTAATCTCCTCTTCCCTTTCTGCCACCTCCGGATAAGCTCCACCCATAATATCAACAACAACCGGTACCAAGCGGTAAAGAAAAGCCTTATCTAACCCTAAAGCCATGCCAAACCGGGAAGCCCGGCGCAAAATACGCCGCAAAACGTAACTGCGCCCTTCGTTTCCAGGTAACACCCCATCAGCTATTATAAAAGTGCACGAACGCGCATGGTCAGCGATAACACGGAAGGGGAAACCTTCCCCTCCACGGTCATACCTGCGGCCGGTTATTTTTTCTACCGCCGTGATAAGGGGCCATAGGAGGTCAGTTTCAAAATTGCTATCCACCCCCTGGAGGACAGAAGCCATACGCTCCAATCCCATGCCGGTATCGATACTGGGCCGGGGCAAAGGAGTAAGATTCCCGTCCGCATCACGGTTGTACTGCATGAAGACCAAGTTCCAGATCTCCAGCCACCTATCGCAGTCGCAGACCCCTAAAGCGCACCTTTCAGACGAACACGCATATTCAGGCCCGCGGTCATAGATGATTTCACTGCAAGGTCCACAGGGCCCGGTCTCCCCCATGGCCCAAAAATTATCCTTTTCTCCCATACGTACAATCCGCTCGGGCGAAAGCCCCGCTATCTCCTGCCAGAGCTCAAAGGCTTCCTCATCATCCCGGAAAACGGTAACCCACAGCCGCTCCTTGGGTAACTCTAAAACCCGTGTCAGAAACTCCCAAGCGAACTCAATAGCTTCTTTTTTGAAGTAATCACCAAAGGAGAAATTACCCAGCATCTCAAAAAATGTATGGTGCCTCGCCGTCCGGCCCACAGTGTCTAGGTCATTATGTTTACCTCCTGCCCGGACACATTTCTGCGCCGTAGTGGCCCGGGTATATGGACGCCGATCCAGCCCCAGGAAAACATCCTTAAACTGCACCATACCGGCATTAGTAAAAAGCAATGTGGGATCATTGTACGGCACCAGCGAAGAACTAGGTACGACAGTATGACCTTTGCTGGCAAAATACCGCAAAAAACTTTCCCGTAACTCGCTCCCTCTCAAGACGGGCCTCCACTCCTCGTCAAAACTAAACCTCGCCCCCGCTTGTCCGGGATGACGAGGTTTTGTCGGCTAAATTTTCCTTCATTATAACCTTATTTTTATGCCTTTGTCAATTAAGGTACAATTTGGGGGACTCATTTAAGCTCAGGACTTTGGGTCAGGACTTTGGGAGATTATTTTTCACTTCCTCTAAAGCACGTTCGAGGAGCTGTAAAGTTAGGGGTCCGGTGTATTTAAACCTTATTACCCCCTGGGCATCCATCAAGTAGCTGGTAGGTATGGCGCGCACTAAGTAGAGTCTGGTGGCTACGTCCTCCATATCCAAAACTACGGGAAAGGTGTAACCGTTTGTTTGTAAAAATTTTTTTACTTCCTCCAAAGACCTTTCGCTACTTATCAGGTTGACAGCTAAAACCTCGACCTCCCCCCTGTATTTCTCAAAGAATTCCTGTATCTCCGGCATCTCCGCCCGGCACGGCGGGCACCAAGTCGCCCAAAAATTAAGAAAAACAGGTTTGCCTTTAAGCTGTGAGAGAGCAACGGTCCTACCCTGCATATCCGGTAAGGTAAAATCTGGAGCCAAGTATCCTACCTCCGGTCTTACCTCAACTTTTCCGGCTTCCGGCCTTCCGGTCGGCTTTTGGTTCACCAGCGAGCCTGAGGTGCTCCCGGCATCCCCTCCCGCTTTCCGGTCAGAGCGCCACAAGAAAAATCCTCCAACTCCGGCTAAGAAAAGAAGAATTACTATCACCGATACTACTAATCCTACATTACGCCGCATAAGGGATCTCCTTTCCATCTTAACTGTTGGGCATCCTTTTAGCGCCACAGCCCCAAAACCTTTTGGCTAAAAAGCGAGCCATGAAGCTAAACGGTCCCAATTACCTGTCAATATGAGGAGACCCGCTCCCACCAGCACCCATCCGCTCGCCTTAACAAGGCGCGGCATCCAAGCTCCGTATCGCGTTAAACCCTGCAAGAACCATCCCCAAGAAAATGCTGCAACAAGGAAGGGGACGCCTAACCCCAAGGAATATGCGCTCAGCAAATAAGCGCCTGTAGAAAGGCTAGCGCTATTGCCGGCTAGCACCAGGATGGAACCCAATACCGGCCCGATGCAGGGCGTCCACCCGGCAGAAAAGGCCATCCCTAACAAAAGTGGACTTAAGGGTCCGGCTTTCCGAGGCCGGAAATGAAACCGCTTTTCCAAGTTAAGAAGCTGTAGTTTCAGTATACCGGCCATATGGAGACCAAAAATAATTACAATTACTCCGCTTAGCTTCCGTAGAAAGGCCTGATACCGGAGGAGGAGGGCACCTATGGTGCTGGCTGACAGGCCTAAGAGGATAAAGATTAGGCTAAAACCCATTACAAAAAGAAAGGCATTCCCAAGCACCGCCATCCTGACGCCCTTCGTTTCAGTTCTGGCCAGTTCAGCTAGCGTGGTACCCGCAAGATAGCTCAAATAGCTCGGGACTAAGGGAAGCACACAAGGCGACAGGAAAGAAATTAGACCTGCCGTGAAAGCTGCTATAAGGGAAACAGAGGTTTCAGGCATACCTGTCTACCTTTTTCGAGGATATTATAGCTTTAGTTCTCTATATATAATAGAGCAAACATATTATCTGGTCAAGGGTTTAAAGGTTTAGTTTGGTTACCTCTACCCGGGCATCTAACTGGGCTGAGGACCCTCCTATGGGATCCGAGACATTATCTATCAGGTAATTGACCGCAAAACCAGTATTGCGGCCGCGGGCATAGCCGCTGCGAGGTACGCCTGCGAAACTAGGATTATGGCCATAATCCGTCACTACCCGAGTAAGCTGGCCGTCTATTTCTACTGCCCTGGACCCATAAGCGAAGTGTCCGTAATTGTAAGCGCATCCTACTACCCCTGGCCGGATACGGTGGGTGACCAATACCGTCCCCACTGCTTCGTACCTAGGCGATCTGATTTTAACTTTATCCCCTGTCTTTAATCCCCGGCGCGCGGCGTCTTCCGGATGCATCCACAAGAAATTTTCTGCTTCTATCTCTCTTAACCATGCATCAGCAATATTCCGGTGGGTACCGATGTGCCGCGCTTTCCAGTTAATAAGGGCCAAGGGATACTCAGGGGAAACTTTCGCCTCCACATATCGTGGGAGCCCGTCAAAATATTTCCCGTCATAGCTGCTCTTGCCTTTAGCCACGCCTTCATCATAGAAGTTGGCCTGGCCAGCAAACTTATATTTCAAGTAATCCCCTTCATATTCCTTACCCCTGGCCTCAAACCGTCCGCCCCGATTAAGGACGTAAACTACTTTAGGCCACTCCTCAGGTTTTACCGCCGACTGCCAAGCCTGCAGATCAAAAAACTTCCCTAAAGCTTTTTGGCGCGCTTCTACAAATATCTTTAATTCTTCAGGGCTGGCATCGGGTACAGGCTGACCATCAAAGGCAATATTAGCCACCAGCTTTAAATAAAAATCCTCGGCCCGGTGTAAAGGACTGCCATCTGGAAAGGCCTTTTCTCCTACTCCTGGTAAACCCAGGCGCTTGAACAGCTCGATAAAAACATCTTCCACTGGGCGCGGTTCAGGAAAAACCCTTGTAACCGGCTGCATAATATGGCTTAACTTAAGGTGGATATTGGGATAAATAGTTTCAAACCCCCATCTCTCCAGATAGGTCAGGTCTGGCAACACATAGTCAGCATACAGGGCCGTTTCACTCATTACTACATCAAACACCACGAGGAGCGGAATGGCCTGGGTATCCTGCAGGATTTTGGCCTGCTCCTGGCCCCCAGGGATAGACAAGATAGGAGAAATACGGTGGATAAATAAAGCCTTAATGGGATAGGGGTACCCTTCTGCCGCGCTGGGCAACACTTCCTGGATTACATGGTTAGAAAAGGGAAACCATGGCCTTCGGGCGGGATAGCCATCCCGTTCAAAAAGGCTTGTCTTTTCATAGGGCACTTTTACTCGAGCTAAGGGTATCCCCCAGGCTTTATAACCTCCAGGAACCTCCAGCAGCTGGTATCGTCCCTCAAATTCCTTAAATCTTGCCCCGGTGGTAAGGCTCCCGCCTTTCCAGTCGTAGTTGCCGATCAAATGGTTAAGGCAATTGATAGCCCGTAGGTTATAGTAACCGTTAACATGTTTGGCCGGGCCCCGGTAAGAAGTAATTGCAGCCCTTTTACCGTGGGAAGTGAACTCGCGGGCCAGCTCAACGATCTGCTCGGGCTTTATCCGACAAATATCCGCATACTCTTCGATGGTCCGCTCCATTACTCGTTCCTTAAAGAGGGTAAATACCGATTTAACCCGTATTCCGTTGATAGTAGTGTCTACCTCCAACTCGCCTTCCTGAGCCTGGTCGTGGGGCACAGGTTTACCGTTTTCTATTACTACAAATTGGTCTCGACTGCCTATTCCCAGGTCGGCAGCGCGAAGCTTTGGCCGGTCGGGGTGATCTACATTGACCAGATGTGTTGCATCCGTCCAGGTAGGTTCCCCGTCAGCCTCTGCTGCCTCTTTGTTAGGGTTAGTAAGGTACCGCTTATCATACCGCCCATTTTCAATTATCCACCTGGCCATCCCTAAAGCCAGGGCGGCATCGGTGCCCGGGTAAATAGGAACCCAAATATGAGCCTTCTCCGCTATCTTGCTCATCCTGGGATCTACAACCGCCAATTTCAGGCCGCGCTTAAGGGCATTAATATGTTTGGGCGCAAGCCACGTAGGGCCCTTATTGGCTACCAGGGGGTCTGTTCCCCAAATGATCACAAATTCCGCCCCGTCCACATCGGCATACATGCGTTTTTTGGCCTTAGGCCCGCTGAAGGAGCGTAGATTCCCTTGTACTCCGCTTATACCACATATACCCGCATGATCATAGGCGTTAATACTCCCCAGGCATTTAGTCCATAAACGTCCATGGATAAAATCCCGCCGGTCGCCTCCCAAGCTCACAATTTGGTTAGCCTTAGGCCCCAGGTCCGGGTGACGGGTATCAATAAGGACCTCCCGGTACTTCCGGTCAAAGTCTTCCCAGCTCATTTCGCCTTTTTTGACCCGGGCCCAGTCGGACATGACTTGTTCTTCCGGAACATAAGCCCACAATTGTTTGAGCCCCGGAGTCCCTAAATCCGGGCTACCGTTTATAATTTCCTCCAGGGCTTGTTCCCAAGAAATAGTTACCCATTTCCCGCTTCCGCGCGGACCCACCCTTTTCAAAGGCTGGCGGAGTCTCAAAGCGTCGAAGGCGGTCTGGATGCCAGCCTGGCCTTTAAGGCAGGTGCGGCCCCCCCTGAAGCTCCTCCCCTCGGTTTGGACCTTATCCTGGCCTTGGGCCGCTTTATCTACCGGCGTATTATAAGGAATAGGGCCGAAGGGCTCAGTATTAAGGGGACTATAGGGGTTGCCGGCAATTTTCCGCACCAGGGAAGTGTAGGGCTCCCCCTTGCCTTGAGCTATAACAGCCTTGATAGAACAATGGGTATTACATTGCTCGCACACTGTGTACAAAACATCCGAAGCCCCGTAATCCGCTAAGGAACGGCCTGTACCGTGCTCTTCATCCGCACCCGGTACCCTTCCCAGAACGGTAGAAGCTAGTCCTAAGGTCAACCCCGAAAACAGGCTCCCTTTTAGAAAAGTTCTCCTCGATAATTTCATCTTCTTTTCTCCTTTCCATATATTGGAAATATTTGCGCAGCCACCTGGTAAGCTAGAATTCCGGCAGCCATTAAGCCAGCGCTGCTTACCCATTCTACCCAGGTAGGGAAATATATCCCCTGGGGTAGACCTTCCATCACCGGCACCAGGAGGGAGGGCAAAACTATATTAAAACGCACCCCTAAGATCCCGGCGAGCACTAGCCCGGCCGCTACCACCAAAGCTTGTAAGGAATTTCCTAGAGGGGGATAGAAGATTAAAAATAAGGGAACCAAGGTTCCTACCAGTATTTGCACCATCCAAAATACCCAGGCCAAATTTCCCCTAACCATAAGTCCTAACACAGACAATTCCTCAGGCTTAAGGCTATAAACCGCAACCAGCATCTCAAAGAGCTGCAACCCTACATCTGTTAATAAAAAACCCGCCATAAGCCGGGAGAGGGATTTAATTAGTTCTAGGTTGGGACTGCAACCCCGTTCCTTAGCTCCTAGCACGTAAAGAAGTATAAGGAGAGCTATACCAGAAACCAAAGCCGAGACCACAAATACCACAGGTAAGAGGGCCGTATTCCAGTAAGGCCGTGCTTTTACTACAGCAAAAAGAGCCCCGGTCCCGCCGTGAACACCAAAAATAGCTAAGGGTATACCGATAGCCCCTAGAATTTGGAGCCACTTTTCATAAGACCCTTCTCTTTGGCACATAGATAAATATAATTCCGCCACTAAGAGGGCCACATAGAGGACATAAAAGCGCACTTCCCAAGCTAATACACTGGTGGTATTCCAAAACTTAAGGACATGCCAGAATCTTTCCCCCCCTCCCGAGATCTAGTAAAATGAACACCCCGGCCAGGACCATACTCAAAATAGCCACCAGCAGGGCTTGTCGCCCCACTTCTTCCAAGTGTTTCATACGAAAAACATAAATAAGCGTAGACAACAGAAAGGCCCCTGCACTATTTCCTACGAAGAAAATATAAAAGGCTACCCACACTCCCCAAGGAACAGTGCTGGAAAGGCCGGTGCTAGACAGACCCTGATCCCAACGGACGGCCAGGGCCGCAAAACCTCCTGCCATCACCGCAAGTAAAGGAATATAGCGCTTCATTACTCGTTAGACCTCCTGGTTATCTTAGATAGACTACCCGGGGTTCTGTCCCTAACTCGCTTTTCAGCCGGAAGGCCCGGGGGCTGGCGATCAAACGCGAAACTATGCTGTTAGGATCCCTTAAATCACCGAAGTAACGGGCGTCGCCCAGGCAAACTTCCACGCAGGCCGGTTCTTCCCCACGCTGGAGCCGGTGGTAACAGAAGTGACATTTACGTACCACACCCACGGGCGGCTTTTTCCGCGTCCTTCTCCCTCGCTCTACCCCGTATTCCGGGGTCTGCAGGTCGTCGTAGCCCACCATCTCCTGTCCGTAACTTTCCCCGAAATCAAAATAGCGAGCTCCATAAGGGCAACCGGCTATACAGTACCGGCAACCTATACAGCGGTCATAATCAATGGCTGTAATCCCGTTCTGCATTTTATAAGTAGCCTTTACCGGACAAACTTGAGCACAGGGGGGCTTGTCACATTGCATGCAGGGCCGGGGAACGGCTACCACGCCCACCCTCGGAAATTCGCCATATTCCTCTTCCAATACCACGTTATAGGTTACTCCCGGCGGTGTCCGGTTTTCTGCCTTACAGGCTACTGTACAGGTATCACAGCCTATACATTTTTGGAGATCAATCACCATCACCCACTCGGGTCCAATCCTCTTCCCAGTCATATTACCTCCCTCTCCATGTTCATAAGCCAATTTTCACATTCACTGCTCTGGGGTTATTTGCAATTTCTATACCAAGGCGCCCAACAAAAAAGCACCGGCATTTTTCCGGTGCTGAAGAACCTCCTTAACCTGACAAAATGTCATGGTCTTTGCCAAATTGTCATAGATTAATTTCCTAAACCATACTCCGCAATCTTGCGGTATAAATTCCGCAGACTAATACCTAAAATCTGAGCTGCCCTAGTCTTGTTACCTCCGGTCGCCTTCAAGACCCGGAGGATATGCTCCTTTTCCACTTCCTCTAAACTCCGCAGCCCATGGTCTCCAATACGAGAAGTGTTCCAACCATAAAATAAGTGTTCCGGTTTGATAGGCCCTTCTCCAGCCAAAAGAAGGCCCCTTTCTATTAAATTGGCCAGCTCTCGGACGTTTCCTGGATAATCATAAGCCAGCAAGGCTTCCATAGCTTTCTCGCTGACAGGGGGCGGCTTCTTATGAGGGGAAAACTTGTGCAAGAAATGATGCACAAGGTCGGGGATATCCTCCTTTCGCTCCCGCAAAGGTGGCAGGTGAATAGTAATAACGTTAAGCCGATAATACAAATCTTCCCGGAAACGGCCCTCCCTCACTTCTTTTTCGATACAGCGATTGGTGGCCGCCACTACCCGTACATCCACCGAACGTAAGCGGTTATCGCCTACCCGCCGGAATTCTCCTGTTTCTAAAAAGCGGAGGAGTTTAACCTGCAGAGCCGGGTCCATTTCCCCAACTTCATCTAAGAAAAGGGTACCTCCTTCAGCCGCCTCCACCAACCCAGGCTTATCCGTCAGGGCTCCGGTAAAAGCACCTTTGACGTACCCGAAAAGCTCGCTCTCCAGTAGCTCCCGGGGCAGGGCTCCAGAATTAACAGCTATAAAGGGCTGGCCGGCCCGGCGGCTCCAGGCATGTAAATTCCTAGCCACCAGTTCCTTCCCGGTCCCGGTTTCCCCCTGAATCAGCACCGGGACTTCACTATCAGCCACTTTTTGGATCAACTCTAAAACTTTCCGGATGGCCGGACTCTGGCCGACAATTACGGCACCCCCTTCGGGCCATAATGCCCTCATCAGACCTGCGTTGCGGGTGATTATACTCTTTTTCTCTAAAGCCTTCTCCAGGACAATTTCCAGTTCTTTTAAGTTACAGGGCTTGGTCAAGTAATCATAGGCGCCGAGCTTCATAGCCTCCACTGCTGTCTCTATCGTACCGTAACCCGTAAGTATAAGCACCTGGAGGTCGGGCTGGATCTCCCGGGCTTTACGCAGAAGCTCAAGGCCATTAAGATCGGGGATTTTGAGATCAAAGATTGCTACATCAAAAGTGCGGACTTTAAGCTCATCCAAGGCTTGCCTTCCATCGGTTAATCCTACTGTTTGATATCCCCGGCGATTTAATCGCTCTACCAGAAAATCACAAAACTCCTTTTCATCATCCACTACAAGAACTGCTCTCCGCCTCTTCATCCATGTCCCCCCTCTGCCGGGCAGGTAGATAAACCTTAACTGTTGTTCCCTGCCCCGGCGAACTTTCCACCACCATCCTTCCTCCCAGATCTTGAACAATACCATAACAGATAGATAATCCCAATCCCGTTCCCTGCCCCACCGGCTTAGTAGTAAAAAAGGGCTCAAAAATCTTCTCTAGATTTTCTGGCGGGATACCCCTTCCTGTATCTATTACAGAAATTTTTATTTCCTGGCCTTTCTTAGCTGCTTTAATACATATTTTGCCTTCTTTCTCTATAGCTTCTACCGCATTAGTAAGGAGGTTAAGGAGCACCTGCTCTAATTGCAACCGGTCCGCATATACTCTTAAGCCCCCTTCCAGCTCCAGGGCTAGCTCAATACCCTTTTTCTTAATTGTATAATCCATCAGGGAGGCTATTTCTTGCACCACTTCATCGACTTTAACCCATTCCCTTACGCCGGGGGCAGGCCGGGCGAAGTCTAGAAGTTTCCTGATAATACTTGTACAACGGGCCACCTGTCTTGATACCGCAGTCAGGTAGGCCTTCCATTCCCCCTCCTTAAAAGAGCTAGTTCCTCCCTCTTCCAAGCGATCCAGGAAATCTTCCGTATAGGCGGAGACAATGGCCAGGGGATTATTTATCTCATGGGCCACTCCGGCAGCCAGACGACCTACAGCGGCTAGCTTGTCCGCCTGCCGGACCAAGGCTTCCATCCGGGCTTTCTCTTTTAGCTCCCTGCTCATATAATTAAAGGTCTCCTGTAGGCTGGCCAGCTCCCCTACACCGGACATAAGATTAACTTCTACAAAGTTACCCCTGGCTACCTCTAGGGCTGCTCTGCCTAACTCCTCAATGGGCTTGCTAAAATGCCAAGAGAGATAGGAATTCAAAAGTAAAAGCAAGGCTACCACCACGGCCAGTAGAGCGAGCAGATGCCAGGCTGCGGTTCTTACAGGGGCCATAGCCCAGCTTACAGGGTATTCTATTATTATACCCCATCCCAGATCCCGTAAAGGTATAACCACTCCTAGAACTTCCTGGCCATCGTAGGAAACATACCGGGTAGGAGGTTCCTTCCCTTGAAGGAACTCCCGAACTGCCGGGCTGTTCCGAACATCGAGCTGGCGCAACACTAAACTAAAATCTTGATGTCCGATAAGTCGCCCCCTAGAATCTACGAGGTAAATAGTCCCTCCCTGCTGCCGAGTATGAAGCATAGTTATAGTATCCATTACACCCTTCAGGCTTACCTTAGCCTTAAGCCCTCCCACGGGCCACTCCCGGGACAAATCCCACAGGGGAACAGCCAGGCTAAACAAGGGACGTCCATCTTCTTCTATCTCTACCGGCCCATAATAGCGCTCTCCCCGTCTAACTTTTTCCATTAATTCCCTGTCAGAGAGGGGGCGTTGCTCTCCTGGTACCACCAAGTGGCGGCGGGAAGCCCTGGCCAGCTCCTTCCCCTTTAGATCAAATACACTAACCTCCTCAAGATAAGGGGATAAACGGAGTAGGGAATAAAGAATGCCTTCTGCCTCCCGGGAGGGCATCTCCAGAAGTTCCTTTCCGTATCTTAAAGAGAAAGCCTGGAGAAATCCCTCTTGTTGCACCGTTAAGTTGTGAATATCATTGGCTACGGCTTCAGCCGCTACCCTATTTTGCTCCCCTATGGCTTTCTCCTGCCATCTACCTACTAGGTTTAGGTGGTAGGCCCCCAACAACAAGAGGGGTAAAATGGAAATAAACACACCCGCTACCACCAGGCGGAACCGTAGCTGTTTCCAGCGCTTAATTCTGGGGCTCCCCGTAAACAACCCCTCCACCTTCGTTCCCTACTATTATGCGATCCACAAATTTTAAATCATCCGGGTGAAGCTTAAGCCCCAGAGACCGGGCCGTGTCCAAATTCACTACTAGCTCTAACCGATCAGGGGTTTCTATGGGAATAGCAGCAGGATCCTGACCTTCCAGGATCTTATTTACTAAGCGGGCAGCCTGCCTTCCCTGGTCTGCAAAAGGGCATCCGTAGGCGGCTAGGAGTCCCGCCTCAGCATCCGCTACGTTAACCCCCATAACCGGCCAACCTAAGGATTTAGCTGTGCGCCCGATTAATCTTATGGCTTCCCCTTCTTCCAATAAAAAACTTGAAGTTAAAAGCAAGGCATCCGGTCTTTTGAGTTCTAAAACCGAAAGGGTTTGTTTTAGCTCCTCTATGGAACTCACAGAAACGATTTCCAGAGAAAGACCTAGCTGGCTGGCCGCCTGCTTAAGACTCGGAAGGCTCTGTATTCCCGGAACTACTCGGGGATCGACCAGCACCACCACGTACCGTATGAAAGGTAAAAGGCGTACCAAGAACTCTAGCCTTTTGGCCGCCAGCTCAGTATGAAAATTATCCACCCCTGTCATGCATGGAAGCCTCCAACCATCTTTAACTGAGGCAGCACCCATAAATACTATAGGCACCGGCTTCTTCTGGGCCACTTCGGCTAGGGCCTGAGCCTCTAGCCTCCCCCCTGCCACAAGAACATCTGGACCTTCGGCAACCAGCTCTAAGGCTGAAGAATAAACCCGCTCCCAATCCCCTTCCGCGTTCTTTATCAAATAGATGATATTCCTTCCTTCCATGTATCCCAATTCGGCCAATCCTGCCTTTAATCCTTCCAGCTTACTTATTCTAGTGGCATTGGCTAGTAGGACTCCGACGCGCTTGGATAGATATGGTGACCGTTCTTTATAAATCCATACTTTTAAAGCCACCAGAAGCACTGGCAGTATTAAGGCCCCAGGAATTATAACCCTTGTTATCCACCAGGGCTTATTAATCCTCAATCCCCCTCTCCCTCCTTTAACGCTCCCTCGATCCTGCGCCAGGGGGCGGGATGGGAATAGGTAAGCCATTCGATGAAGGTATGGGGTGCTATTTCCTGCAGGTTGCGCCGGGCCAAGTCTACATGGAGCTCTACCATGGCCCGGCGATTTCCAGTAAGCTCCAGGGCTACCCGGTCAGCTTCGGCTTCCTGCCTTCGGGAGAGGGCGTTCCCTACCGGCTGGGCTAAAAACGAGATAAGCTGGACAAAGACTAAGATAACTACCAGCAAATGCGGCGGATAGGGCTGGCCGGGTACTATCTCGCCTGGAGCTGTGAGCCGCAAAATACCGTACAGTAAAATAAAGAAAATAAACCCTCCTACCATCCCCCAGAGCAATCCCTTTACAATATGGCCCTTCTTCCAGTGGGCCATTTCGTGGGCCACCACTGCTTCTACTTCCTCCGGGGAATAGTCACGTAAAAGATTATCATACAGCACTATCTTTTTAGTCTTGCCCAGGCCGGTGAAATAGGCGTTGGCTTTAGTGGTACGCCGGCTAGCATCCATAACCCAGACCTCTTTTACTTCAAGGCCCGCCCTTTGAGACAGGTCCACCACCATCGATTTGACCGGCCCTTCCTTTAGGGGCTCAAACCGGTTAAAAAGGGGGGCCAGCACTACTGGCCATAAGAAAGTCTCTACTACCATCCAAAAAGCTAAAAAAAGCCCGGCAACCGCCCACCAGCTAAAGGGCCAGCGGCCGGTGGCCCAGAAGAAAAGCAATGTCCCTATACCCGAAAGCAAAAGATCTATCCCGGAACCCTTTAAATAATCCACCCACCAGGAAGCTAGGGTTTGGGTGGAAAACCCCCAAAGGTGCTGGACTATAAAACTGCTATAAAAAGAAAAGGGGAGAGCTACGCCTTTGAGAAGCGCCCAAATCAATATAAAAAACAAGCCTGTAGCTAAAAAATATCGCTGGCCGGACAGGCGTAAAATACCCGAAGCCAGCGCCGCTGCCCGCCCGCTCCACCAAAGCCACAAAAGCAGACCGGTTTTAACCAGGTAGGCTAAAAGACTGCTAAACCTCATCACCATCTGGTAACGCCGGGCACGTTCTACATCCAGGGGGGTAAAATATTGCCATACAAAGGAAGGAACTGGCGGAGGGAGGATAAGGAAAAAAAGATATAAAGTTATAAGTAGCGCCACCAAGCCTAAAAGCAAACCCCACAAAACGCTGGCTTTGGTCAACTCCTTCCCCATCCTTTCTGTCATATAAAATTTATCCCGGTGCTTCCTGGTAAATCCTTAGCCCTGAACTCGTTCCCAGCCGGTTAGCCCCGGCTTCTAGCATTTTAACCGCATCGGAATAGGTGCGGATACCTCCAGAAGCCTTTACCCCTGCCTTATCCCTCACCACCTGTCGGATAAGGCGGATATCTTCCACAGTGGCACCAGGGCCATTGAATCCTGTACTCGTCTTGATAAAATCTGCCCCTTCTTCTACAGCTAACCGGCTGAGTCTAATCTTTTCTTTTTCTTCTAACAGGCAGGTCTCTATAATAACCTTTACCACTGTATTTTCCCTTTCGGTCTTAGCTGCCTGGACGATCTCCTTTAGCTCACGCCTTATATAATCCTCTGCCCCGCTTTTAAACATGCCTAAATTTACGACCACATCTAGCTCCATAGCCCCGTTACTTACGGCTTCGCTGGCCTCGAAAACTTTATTCCTAATGGTAGTAGCGCCCAAGGGAAAACCTATAACGGTACAAACTTTTATCCCTGAACCCTCCAAAAACCTAGCCGCCCAAGATACATAGCAAGGATTAACACAGACGCTAAAGAAACCGCACTCTAATGCTTCGGTGCAAAGCCTCTCTATGTCCCTTGGGGTAGCCACCGGCTTAAGCAAAGTGTAATCGATTACCGAGGCTATTTTCCTTTTATTCCACATGACGCTAAAACTTCTCCTTTCTCAAAGTCGGTTGAACCTTCGTCCCTCAAGATTTCTTAGACTTTAGGCTTTAGCTAGGGAGTAGTTGCCGTGTCTTGCTTCGGAAGTACTCTCAAAGTCTAAGATGGGTTTCCGGGTATTTCCTCTAAGACACTTCTTCTAAGATAAGGGGTAAAGGTGGAACAGGAGCAGGGGATAACTTAATTAAGGCTTTAAGCTCTTCCAGGGCAGCTTTTAACTTCCCTTTATCATTAGCATAAACGGTAACAATAGGTTCCCCCTTCTCTATCCGGCCCCCTACTTTACCACCTAACACTAGGCCCACTGCTAAATCTATCTTTTGCCCTTTCTTTTCTCTTCCGGCACCCAGTTTCATGGCTACCTGCCCTAACTTTTCTGCGGGGAGTTCGGCTATATAAACCTCTTCTTTAGCTACCCAGCTCTCCTTAAAACGGGCTTGAGGCAAAAGGCTAAGGTCCTCTACTACTCTTCCCTCTCCTCCCTGGGCCAGGATAAACTCCCGGAACTTCTCTAATGCCCTCCCACTTGCTAAAGCTTCTTTTAATTTTTCCTTGCCTTCCCCTTTATCTTTAGCTTTCCCACCTAAGACTAGCATAGCGCTGCCCAGCTCCAAGCAGAGGTTTACTAGATCTTGGGTTCCTCCCCCGCGCAAAACCTGTATGGCTTCCACGACTTCTAAGCTATTGCCTATGGCTAATCCCAAGGGTTGGTCCATACTGGTGATGTACGCTATGGTTCTACGATCTGCAGAGCGGCCTATCTCTACCATAACTTGGGCAAGCTTCCTGGCGGAAGGCAAGTCCTTCATAAAGGCACCTTGACCAACCTTAACGTCTAAGACTATAGCATCCGCACCGGCCGCAATCTTCTTACTCATTACCGAACTTGCTATAAGGGGAATAGAATCCACCGTAGCCGTAACATCCCGCAGGGCATATAATTTCTTGTCCGCCGGGGCCAGATCTTCAGTCTGGCTGGCTATCGCTATCCCGTATTTTTTCACGTTTTCCTTAAATTTCTCCAGTGAAAGCTCTACCTTAAGCCCTGGTATGGACTCTAACTTATCTATGGTACCTCCTGTATGCCCCAGCCCCCGGCCGGATAGTTTAGCCACCGGTACCCCACAGGAAGCAACTAAAGGCGCAAGGACCAAGGTAGTGGTATCTGCCACACCCCCTGTACTGTGTTTATCCACTTTTATCCCGGGGATAGAGGACAGATCGAGCCTTACTCCCGAATCCGCCATGGCCAGGGTTAGATGCACTGTCTCCTCCATATTCATACCCTGAAAATAAATGGCCATGGCTAGCGCGGCCATCTGATAATCAGGTATCTCGCCTGAAGTAAAGCCCTTAACAATAAATTCAATTTCCTCTCGGGTTAGAACCCCACCATCTCTTTTTTTCTTTATTAGGTCATATATCCTCATACTTACAACAATCCCTCCCATTTCCTTAAAAAGGGCTTCCCAGGTTGGGAAAGCTAAAGCCTAAAACTACTAAAGTTTAACATTACTTTATGATTAAAGTGTTCAAAAAGCGGAAATGGAGTGGAGTGAAAACGGAGAGGGTCTCCGTTTTTTTGCTAAGGTGAAATTTAACTTAGTAAGCGAAAGAAATTTGCTTCGAGGTTCGCTTTACATTCTTGCTTCTATTTCCCACTTCTATTCTCCTTATTCGGCTACCAGCCTGTTTCGCTTACAAAAAAGCGCCGGATTATAAGCCGGCGCCTTTACAAAACAACTAGCTACATCCTGTTATCCTTAGCGTTAACCCTCTTTTTCCACGGGTATACCTGCCATTTTCATTTTTTCCCGGAATTCCTCTTCATACTCCTCGTAAGTATGCACTTTTACCGGATAATTCCAGGGATTTATATGCCTTACGGCCCGGCTGTTGTTGGGTAAGTTTCGTGTGGGGGATAAAAATATCCCCGCCATATGCACCATTTTACTAAAGGGAAAATAAGTTGCCAAGGCGCAAACCAGGAAGAAATGGATGTAAAACAACACTCCTATATCCTCCGGAACCCAGGGACGAAAAGTAATCAACCCCAAAGCCAGTTCTTTAACAGCAGTCACGTCTACACCTAAAAAATAGCGCATGAGCACACCCGAAATTCCTATGCCTAAGAGCAAGAAGAGAGGAGTATAATCAGCAGGTAAGGAAATATAGCGAACCTGCGGGATGATAAGCCTTCTGAGCAAAAGATAGGTTACCGCAACGAGGAATAATACATCTGTAATGTATACAGCCCGCAAGCTTACGCGGAAAAATCCGTCTATACCCTCCAGGAAAGATACCCATCCCGGTACCGGCTCTGTAAAATATCTTAAATGCCGGAAAAGGATAATGAAGAAAGACCAATGGAACAGGAGCCCGCCCAGCCACAGCCACTTTTCCCAGTGATAGGTAAGCCGTGGCCCTTCCCTCAGTTCTGCCTTGGTGTTGCGAAGGAGGGAACGGAAAAGTAAAACTTCGGAAGCAACCCGCGCTGCTGCTCCTAAAGCAGTAGAAGGATTATCTAGAAAACTAGGCTTGATCCAGGGCAACGATTTTTGCTGCCCACCTGTGGTCGGTATCCGGAAAGGCACCGGAGAACGCCCCCAATGCAGGATGCGGTACATCATTCCTCCAAGGAAAGTGGCCAGAGTGACATAAGGTACTACAACCCCGAAGAAGAAGTCAAGCTTTAATACTTCTACTCCTACGGTGACCACCAAGACGAGGGTCAACACGATCCCTAATGAAAAGATAACACCCATGTTACCCTACCCCTTCAGGCAATTTCTTCCTTAACAGAAATTACTATTTTATAAAGTATGGTGAGCAAGAAAAGGCCCGTAGCCCAGACACCTAAGGTAATTAAAGCTTCCGGTAAGGTAGGAGCATATTCGGTTACCCTCTCCAAGGGATTGGGGATAAAACCGGCTATAACTAAGGCTAGCCCTTTCTCGATCCATAAGGAGATAAAGGTGGCCGCGCAAGCTAGAAGAAGTGTACTTTCTTTTCTGCGAGTACCCGGTATCACCAGGAGAACTATAGCCAAAGCAGCTAGCACAACGAAAACCCACATAAAGGGTACTAGCTTACCGTGGCCTTCCAAACCGGCAAAAAGGTACATCAAAGTATACATCCCGTGAGCCGGTACTTGACTATAAAAGGCAGTAAATAATTCCAAGCCTACAAAAAAGGCCGTGATAATCATGGCATAAGCCACGATGGCGGAGAGCTTCTCTATAGCCTCTTTTCCGGGATCAAAGCGGCTAAATTTTTTAAGGATAAAGCAGAGGATAATAAGTAAAGCCGGACCGGAAGCAAAGGCCGAAGCCAGGAAGCGAGCGGCCATCAGTGCCGTAAGCCAGTAGTGCCGTCCCGGCAGCCCTGCATAAAGGAAAGCCGTCACCGTATGGATGCTGATGGCCCAAGGAATGGAAATATAGGTTAATATTTTAACCCATTTAGGAGGAAACACTTCTTTATATTCTGCCTCGAGCACGTTCCAGCCGATTATAAGGTTTAAAAGAAGGTAGCCGTTCAGTACAACCATATCCCAGAAGAGAATGGAATTAGGGGTGGGGTAAAGAAGCACATTAAACAGGCGCATGGGTTTACCGAGGTCTACTATAACAAAAAGAAGGCACATAACGATGGCAGATACCGCCAAAAATTCCCCCAGGATGGTAATCCTGCCGAAAGCCTTCACATTATGGAGGTAATAAGGTAGAACCACCATCACGGCCGAAGCTGCAACCCCCACCAGGAAGGTGAACTGGCCGATATAAAGGCCCCAAGAGACGTCCCGGTTAAGACCAGTGATAGTAAGGCCCTGGCTTAGCTGCCAAAGATAACAGATAAAACCTACACCCATCAACATAAGCAACAATATCATCCAGCTCCAATACCTGGGGCTTCCTTTTAAGGCTTTCACTAACATGGCTTCTCTTCCCCCAAGACCTTTTCTTTCTAAGTCCTAAGACACTGAACCTTAAGGCAAAGCATAATAAACCTTAGGCCTGGTACCTAGCTCAGATTTGCGCTGGATGGTAAGGAAAGAACGCAACTTTTCCCGTATCTTGGAATTTGGATCCTCCAGGTTTCCAAAAATAAGGGCACCCGCCGGGCAGGCCTCTACACATGCAGGCTTTAGCCCGGCATCTATCCTTTCCACGCATAGATTGCACTTCTCCACCACCCCTTTTTCCCGGGTAGGGAAGGAAGGGTTTGTCTCTTTTATAAAGGGCCGGGGATCCCGGAAATTAAAGCTCCGGGCACCATACGGGCAGGCCGCCATGCAATACCGACAGCCAATGCAGCGGTGATAGTCCATCATCACAATGCCGTCCGCCCTCTTATAAGTAGCCTTAGTAGGACAGACTCTTACGCACGCCGGGTTATCACAATGATTACATAGTATTACTACGGGTTTTTCTGGCAAAGCCTCTGGCCAGTACTCATGCTCCTGTTCTGGAAAGACATTGGCAAAAGGCTCCTTCCATATCCATTTAATCTCTTCCTTCGGAGTAGGTATATCAGGGATGTTGTGTTCTCTTCTACAGGCCAGGATACACTCTAGGCAGCCTTCCCTCGACCAGCACTTCTCCATATCCACTAAAAGACCCCATTTGCTCTTCCTTGTCCCGGCCCGGGAGGGAGCAGAAGAACTCCCCTCCTGGCCCGTCATGGCTAACTTTCTTACAAGGCCCTCAACACCCTCTTGCCTTTCCCCAGCGGCAAGGCCCTTAACCGCAGGAAATACAAGAAAAACTAGCCCGCAAGCACCACCGAGCTTAAGAAAATCTCTTCTCGTCGTCCTCATGGCTATTTCCCCTTTGATTCTAGATGGCAACTCCAGCAGTCAGGAGTTACTTTTAAGTAGTTGTGGCACTCGTCGCAAAACTGGGCTTTATTGGAATGACAAGCCAGGCAAGTATTCTGAAGGCTCATGATATATTCCTTCCCGCTTGTAGACACGTAAACCCTCTCCCCCTGGCGAACCACCCGGTCCCGCCACTCGTTCAAAAGCCTCATGTGATTAGCCCGCATGAAGTCTTTAGGCTCGACGCATTCTTTAATCTCCAATTGGTTTATGGCTGGCGTATTAAGATCCGGAGCAGGCGCGGTAGCTGCCCTCCCCGCGTTATACCAGAAAGGGAAAGTAAAGAGGAAAATAAACGCACCTACTCCTATGAGTATATACTTAAAATCAGGTACCCTCATTTTATCCCCTTCCTTCTACGGAAAGCTCAAGCCTAAGCATCGTTCCTACCCGGCTCCATTTCCCCTTCGCGCTCTCCTTTCCCTTCCAGGGGTTCACCTCGCAGGGTGGTGGTACGCTCTTTTTCTCCTTTCATTACCAGGGCATTCCCTAAAAGTTCATGAACACCAGCCACGGCCACACCCGGCACCCAGTAATCCATAAGGGCCGGCAGCGCCGCCCGGTCTATGGCGCAGATACAAGCTAAGAGGTTAACCCCGTACTTTTGATGCACATACCTTACCGCGTTGGCCCGGGGGAAACCGCCCCGCATCCTCATCTCGAAGTTTTCATCGGCATTAAGGCCAGCCCCGCTCCCGCAGCAGAAGGTGTTCTCCTTTATGGTGTTTTCTGGCATCTCGTAGAAATTGCGGCACACATGCCTTAAAATATAACGAGGCTCCTCGAAAAAGCCCATGGCCCGGGAAGGATTACAGGAGTCGTGGAAGGTTACTATAAGGTGGTCGTTACGGCTGGGATCCAGGTTAAGCTTACCATGGCGGATGAGATCGGCCGTAAACTCGCAGATATGCACCATCTTGGTGGATTTAGCATTTTCAAATTTGGTGCCTGTAATGGGAGAAACAGGTTCCTCCAGGAAGTCGGCCGGGCCGTTCATGGTATCCATGTACTGGTGGATAACCCGCCACATATGGCCGCATTCCCCGCCTAAGATCCACTTTACGCCGAGCCTTTTAGCTTCAGCATACATCTTAGCGTTGAGCCTTTTCATCACTTCATGGGAGGTAAATAAGCCGAAATTTCCTCCTTCTGAAGCATAAGTGCTCAAAGTGTAGTCTAAACCTATCTCATGGAAAAGCATGAGGTACCCCATGAAGGTATAGATACCCGGGTCGGCGAAGACATCGCCCGAAGGGGCAATGAAGAGTATCTCGGCTCCCTTACGGTTGAAGGTGGGCTCCACCCTGATTCCGGTTATATTTTCGATCTCATCTACGCAGAACTCCACCATGTCCCGGAAAGCGTGGGGTTCAATACCCACGTGGTTTCCTATCCGGTAGCAGTTGGCTGCTGAGGCCACCGTCCAATCAGGATAGCAACCGAGAAGCCCTAAAAGTTCGCGGCCCAGCATGGTTATCTCTGCCGTATCTATCCCGAAGGGGCAGTAGAGGGAACACCGGCGGCATTCAGTGCACTGGTAAAAGTAGTAATACCACTCTTTTACCACCTCTACCGTAAGCTCCCTGGCCCCCACGAGCCTCCCCAAGATTTTACCTGTAGTAGTAAAATCCCGGCGGTAGATGCTGCGCAAAAGCTCAGCCCTTAAAACCGGCATATTCTTGGGGTCCCCGGAACCGAGGAAAAAATGGCACTTATCGGCGCAGGCCCCGCAGCGCACGCAGATATCTAAAAAGAGCTTTAAGGAGCGGAACCTCTCCAGGCGCTCTTTTAATCCTTGTAATAGAATCTCCTTCCAGTTTTCTGGAAGCTTCCAATCCTCTTCCTCCGGTGACCACTCCCGGGGGTTAGGAAGCCCCAAAACCTCCAAGCTTTTCGGTTTAGCCGCATATAGCCAAGTACCCCGCCTGAACTCTACCGGGGTATCCATCCACCCGGTCTTGGGTGGCCTGTAGTTTATCTTCATTAACTCTTCCGGCTTACTTATCCTGGACATCCTCCCCACCTTCCTTGGTTAGTCAGAGCCCGGACACCAACCTACTGAGTGTCTTCCGGCCTTATTTCGCAGGTTTCTCTTTATTCACCCTCTCCCAAAGCTTCTGCACTCTATTTTTTATCTCCTTCACCCGTGCTTCATACAGCTCCTCACGGCACTTCGCATACACATCAAAGGCCAAAAGTTGTACCTTATCTACCAGGGAATAGGCGTATTCTAAATCCTCCCAAGACACGTGTCCTTTTTTTATCTCAGGTTCCAATTCCTGACGCAGGACTTCTTTAAGCAGTAACACAAAGCCCACCGCCTCACCAGGTGAAAAATCCTGGACCGCCCGTAGGCGGACTATCCTATCCATATAGGGATAAAGTTCCTTTTCACTTACTCCTTTAAGCCACCCTTCATATAACCCTTCCAACCCTTCCCTTAAGGCCTGGCCTACAGGGTTAGCGAAGGGATCTTTCTCCTGGAGCAAAAATTTGGCCGTATCGGGAGGATAAGTGCTTACCACTAAATGAAACCACCTGGCTATGATCTCTGGCTTCCTGTCCGTTAATACTTGTGGTAGCTTCATAGCTTTATTCCCTTTTTCTTCCCTAAAATCGGCAGCCGCTGTGTTGGTAGAAGTCACTCACCAACCCGGCTTTTCATGCTGTCTCTCCCTTTTCGTTTTTACTTGAACTACTTCTGTTATTTTTAAATTCCATTCGCTATTTCTTTTTAAATTCCTGCCAAGGCCCTTAAATTTTTGATGCTCTTTTTTCAACCCAAACTGCAGTTCTTCCCTCTATTCCCTTGACTTAAAAGGGTAGATTGAGGTTATACTCAGAGTAGTTCACTTTGTCTTGATTGGTGGTTAAAAATGCGCTTTTTATTCTCTATGAGGCTGGCCATATATCTCCTTTTAGTTTTAGCAGCCCTGGCCGCCATAGGCAGTCTTATCCCCCAGGGCCAACCCCATGAATTCTACCGGGCCTATTACGGAAGGCCGGTAGGCGAACTTATAATATTCTTTTCCTTACACAATATCTACCGTAGCTGGTGGTTTATTTCTTTAGAGGGGCTGCTTGCTGTCAATCTTCTCCTCTGCACGGTCCGCCGGCTAAGACAGCCAAAAACCTTAAAGGAATGGGGCTCCCTTCTCCTGCATCTCAGCTTGCTAGTGATCCTTGTAGGGGCTACGCTTTCCGGAGCCTTAAAAAGGAGTATCTATGTAGAAATGGGTACGGGGGATAGCTTGGATCTTACTTCTTACGGTTTCCCGGGCACAACTCTTACCGTAGAAGACTTTAAAATAGAATACTATCCCACCTTAGAGCCTAAGCAATATATAAGCCATGTAACCTTAAAGACCGCTCAAGGCAAACAAATTAAGAAAGAAATCAAGGTCAACTATCCCCTAGAATTTGCCGGCTTTAAAATATATCAGGTAAGCCACGGCTGGCTCCTAAAAGGCCAAGTGGTATCTGGCGATAAAATAATCCCCTTTGAATTGCCGGATAAAAAAAGCCTTCCTCTAGAGGAAAGCAAAGGGATACGGCTACTTTTTATGTTTCTCCCCGACTACGATGAAGAAAGTAAAAACTTAAAATCCCGGTCCCCTTTACCCCGGAACCCCCGGCTGGTTTCTCTCCTTATGCAAGGGCACGAGATATTGGATGTAGGTGTTATCCGTCCGGGAGAAACAGCCCAACTTAAAGACTGCTCTATCACCTTTTCGAACTTCAGGTATTACACAGGTTTAGAAATAAAAAAAGACCCGGCCCTGCCCGTGGTATATGTCGGTTTCATATTACTCCTAGGAGGCTTAGCGATGAGATATATCTCTAATTATCAGCCCAAATGAGCGTATATCTATTAAGGGCTTTCCAGAAACGAGCGCAATTGCCGTATGTGGGAACTCCTAGCTTTTATGAGCGTATCATGGTGAGGAGCATTTTAAAATTAGTTAAAGCCCGCAGAGCATGAGGCCGGTTGGCGGGCATAATTATGGCTTCCCCGCTTTTAAGCCGGAAGGGCTGACCCGCTATGGTAATCTCTACTTCCCCCTCCAACACCTGTACCAAAGCATCATAAGGAGCTGTATGTTCGCTCAAACCCTGCCCGGCGGCAAAGGCAAATAAAGTCACTGTTCCCGCCTTCTTATCGATAAGGGTCCGGCTCACAATGGATCCTTCCTGGTAACTTACCAACTCCTTTAAGTTGGCCACTCGGGCTTCTAAGTCTTGAGTTGCTGGCTGGTCCATATTATGCTGCATATTTTCCCCTCCTAAAAATATCCAAGGATTAGCTCTGTCAGCATTATAGCATTATACCTTTCCTCCCTGCTACTTACCCCGCAGGAAAAAAGAGTGCAGTGTCGAATGATGAGAAGAGAAGTTAAAATTAAAAACCTAGGAGTAAAAGACTATGGTTAGCTTAAAGAAAAAGCTTCTGTTTATTATATACGTTTTAGCCTTGTGGGGAATTCTAGGGGTTTTTACCGGATGTAACAAGCCTTCTACTCCTGAAATAGATCTTTCCAAAGTTGAGCCCGTAACGCCCAAAAATAATGCCTCAGAAAAACCCCTTAAAGTGGCCATTTCCTCTATAACCTCACCCAGCTATAGCCGTACCTACTACGAAGACCTGTTAAATTACTTGTCCCGCCACCTCCACCGCCCAGTACAAATATTACAGCGCAGATCTTATGCTGAAGTGAACGACCTCCTGCGGGCTAGAGGAGTGGATATAGCTTTTATCTGCACCTACTCCTATGTAATAGGGCACGAAGAATTCGGGCTGGAGCTGCTGGCTGCTCCGCAAATTGATGGAAAGGTAACTTACCGTGCCTACGTAATAACCAGATCTGATAGTGGTATTCATAATTTTGACGGTCTCCGGGATCGACGGTTCGCTTTTACCGACCCTATGTCTACCACGGGAAATCTTTACCCCCAATATTTGCTTAAACAACGAGGGGAGACGGCGGAAAGCTTTTTCCGTTCGCACTTTTATACCTACAGCCATGACAATTCCATTATGGCTGTGGTGGAAGGATTGGCTGATGGTGCTAGCATAGAAAGTGAAATATTTAATTATCTGTCTAGGGAAAAACCTCATATAACAAACCAGCTCAAAATAATCGAACGCTCTCCTGAATACGGTATGCCACCTGTGGTAGTACGACCCGACCTAGATGAAGATACTAAACTCAAGGTACGGGAGCTCTTGCTTAATATGCATTTGGACGACGAAGGCAAATCTATCTTACAACGCCTTCATATCGAGCGATTTGTACCGGTAGATGATAGCCACTATGACGGAGTACGCATGCTTGCGAGGTTGGTAAGAAATGGTGTGGCACCGGATATTAAGGAAAATAGGCTTGCGCACTAAATTTATGCTAATAGTATTAGTGTTGGTCCTGTCGGTAAGTGGGGCCTTCATCTTTGAAATAAGGAAGGCGCTTTTAGAAAATATGCGCCAGCAATTAGATGAGCGGGGGGTCTACCTGGGCGCCACTGTAGCAGCCCAAAGCGTAGACCTAATTTTTACTAATAATCTCTACACTATACACCAATTAATCAAGATAACTATGGAGAGCAACCCTGATATACGTTATCTATTTATAACCGATTCTTCTGGAGAGATCTTGGGTAATTCCTTCGGTCACGGTCTTCCGGAAGGGCTCCTAGAAGCCAACTTTATAAAAGAAGGAAATAATTTTCAAGTAGCCCACTTGCCCACCAACGAAGGTCTTATCCACGATATAGCCGTGCCCGTTTGGGAAGGCAAAGCGGGAATGGTAAGAGTGGGATTAACCGAGAAAAATCTTTTAGCCAACCTTCGGCACCTTACCTGGCAGATGGCGGTTGTAGCCCTTTCGGTGGCCCTGCTAGGGAGCGGAGCCGCCTTTATTTTAGCCTGCTTTCTGACTGCTCCCATCTCCCGTCTGGTTAAGGCGGCTCAGGGGATAGCTAAAGGAGATTTAAGCCAGCGGGTAAAATTGGGCCTGGCGAGCAAGGAAACTTACCTCCTGGCCGAAACCTTCAACTATATGATGGATACCCTGGAGACATTCACCCAAGAAATACAGCGTCAGAACTTCGAACTGAAAAACTTATGGGAAGAGCTAAGGGCCAAAGAAGAGATGCGCACTTACTTATTGCAGAAGGTAATATCAGCTCAGGAAGAAGAGCGCAAGCGTATTGCCCGGGAGCTTCACGACCAGGTGGGCCAATCTTTGACTTACCTTATAATCAGCTTGCAAAGACTTAAAGAAACTGTAGGTGGAGTAGAAACGGAAGAAAAGCTAGAGGAATTACGCAAGTTAACAGGGGATATCTTGCAAATTTTACGTGAGCTGGCCTTCGAATTGCGACCTTCTTTATTAGATAACTTAGGTCTTAAGGAAGCCGTAGAACGATATTGCCATGATTATACTCATAAATACCAAATTAAAGTTGATATCCAGGCATACGGCGAATGGAAAACCATTCCCTCAGAGATAGCCACAACACTTTACCGCGTAATACAAGAAGCTTTAACCAACGTAGCCCGGCATGCCCGAGCCTCCCAAGTGAGCTTAATCCTGGAAAGACGTGACTGCGAAGTTATGGCTATTATTGAAGACGATGGTTGCGGCTTTATTCCAGAAGAGGTGCTATCCGAAGCACAAGGAAGAAAGTATTTGGGACTATTTGGAATGCAGGAAAGGGTTGCCTTGGTAGGAGGAACCTTTACTATAGAATCTTCTCCTGGACAGGGTACCACAATATATATAAAAGTACCTCTAGGGGGCAGGGAAAATGGAAAATAAGATTCGCATACTGCTAGCCGATGATCATGCTGTTTTACGTAGCGGTCTAAAACTTTTGCTCCATAACCAACCCGATATGGTAGTAATAGGAGAAGCTAGAGATGGCCAAGAAACGATAGAACTATGTAAAACCCTCAAACCCGATGTGCTATTATTGGACCTTAACATGCCCGGCAAGACAGGACTTCAAGTCCTAGAAGAACTTAAAGATACCAAGACACGTATCTTAATACTTACCATGTACGATGATGTGGCTTATCTCCGCCAGGCAGTGGAATGGGGAGCAGCCGGGTACATTTTAAAAAGCGCAGCCGATACAGAATTGATTTCGGCTATAAGGACAGTGGCTCAAGGGGCTTCCTATTTTGATCCTGCGCTCATGAAATCCTTGGTTGATTATATCGTTAACAGCAAGGAAAATAAGCCTGCTTCCAAAAGGGAAATGCACCACTTAAGCGAGCGAGAAAAAGAGGTTCTCCGCCTGGTAGCGCTGGGGTATACTAACCGTCAAATTGCTGAGGAATTAACTATCAGCATTAAAACCGTGGAGGCCCATAAAACTAATATCCGGGAAAAGCTCAAACTCAAGGGCCGGGCAGAATTGGTTCGCTTTGCCATTGAGCAAGGCCTCCTCTCCAAATAGTATAGAAATCAGGGTTTTGCCCTAATTAAAAATACAGCTTTGCCCTAATTTCAGAATAAGCTAGTTAAAATTAAAATTATCGCGGGAACAAGCAATAGCGAAGGAGGTCTTGCGATTGACTAGTGAAAGCGTAGACATTCTTGTTGCTTTACGCAGGCAACTGGAGGAAGCCCTGCGCAAGCCCAAAGAGAAGCGGCGTTGGGTTATGGTTATTGATCTCAGGAAGTGTGTAGGATGTAACGCCTGTACCATTAGCTGTAAGGCCGAAAATATTCTGCCCCCTAACGTAACCTACCGGCCGGTTTTAGAAGAACACTTGGAAGAAAATAACCGGATCGGGCGACGCTTTTTACCCCGCCCCTGTATGCAATGTGATAATCCGCCTTGCGTGAAGGTATGCCCGGTAAGGGCCACATGGAAACAGGCCGACGGTATAGTTGTAATTGATTACAACAAGTGCATAGGCTGTCGTTATTGCCTTACCGCCTGCCCTTACGGAGCACGGAGTTTTGACTTCGGTGAATATTACACTGACCAGACTCCTCAGTTTATGCCTTACGAAAATGCCCCCTCCTGGGAATACGGCAGAAGGTGGGTAAGACAAAAAAATAAGTCTCCCGTAGGCAACGCCCGCAAATGCCATTTCTGCCTTCACCGTGTAGAAAACGGTCTTCTTCCGGCTTGCGTAAGTAGCTGTATAGGCCGGGCTACTTATTTGGGTGATGCCGATGGAAACACCCTGGTTTCCCAGCTCATAGTCTCACCCCGGGTAATGCGTCTTAAAGAATACTTGGGTACCGAACCGCGTGTCTACTACTTACTCTAAAAGGGGGGCTACACGTGAAACAGAAAATTTGGCTTTGGGCCTTAACCATTATTATCCTTGCCATCGGTTGCTATGGATTATACAGTCGACTTTTTTCCGGGCACTTGGCCGAAAATTACGGTAATTACGTGACGTGGGGAATCTGGGTAAGCGCTTACTTATACTTTATAGGTATATCTGTTGGTTCCTTCCTGGTAGGCACTCTGGTTAAACAGATCCAGAAGATATCACGGCTTGTCGCTCTAGCTACCTGCCTAGGAGGCCTATTGGCCATCTGGTTGGACCTCGGGCATATGGAGAGATTTTATAGAGCTCTAATTTATCCTAACTTTTCCTCTCCTATGGCTTGGCTGGTTTGGCTGTATATTTTGTATTTTATACTTTTGATATGGATTAACTATAGTAACTTCCGGAAAGGAGCAGAGGAAAACAGCGGGTTAACATCTGCCGGAGTCGTATTGGTATTGGCCATCATTCTAAGCAGTAGCTCTCTCTTTGCCTTAACCATAGCCAAACCCTCGTGGAACACGGCCATCTTACCCCTCCTTTTCTTAAGTGTAGCTATAACCTCTGGCGGGGCTTCGTTGGCCATCTTAACCAGTATCCTCGGGCATGAAGACAAAACCCTTCTGGTACTACTTAAACGGCTAGTTCTCTATTCCTTATTGCTCACGGCTTTTATAGAGTTTAGCGAGATCTTACTCGCCGTTCAAAGCGGTATCCCGGAACATTATGAAGTGGCCCGTTCCTTACTGGCAGGTCGCTATGCCTGGCCTTTCTGGTTAGGAGTGGTGGTGCTAGCTTTCATACTCCCTACCGTCTTATTGTTACCCCTTCAGTCGACCGGAACCAAAACCGTAGGAGGATATATCTCACTTTTAATCGGGCTTTTCTTCCTAAGGTTTTTATTTCTGGTACCTCCCCAGAGTGTAGCGTCCCTTAAGGGGCTAGAGAATGCCGTTATGGAACCCCGCTATTCGTACAGCTACCTTCCCAGTATAGGGGAATGGCTGGTTACGATCTTTCTCTGCGGTCTGGTAATAGCCGTAGTGCTAGCGGGCCTGTATAAGTTCAAGTACTTGGGGTTGGCTGAAGGAGAAAAAAATAAGGAGGCGAAAATAAATGTCTAAAGGCTGGCTTATGAACCGGCGGCAGTTCCTTAAAACCTCTGCCCTCTTAGGAGGTTCGGCCATCTTGCTTTCCAACGTGGAAAAGGCATTTAATAACGTTGCCGAAGCCCAAAGCAGAGGCGAATATCCTCTGGCCCGGCCGGAAAGTCATATACCCACCGTTTGCCTGCAATGCAATACAGGATGTGGAATAAAGGCCAAGATCTACGACGGAGTTGTAGTCAAGATCGATGGAAATCCCTTAAACCCTTGGACCATGCATCCTCCTTTGCCCTACCACTCCGACCTAGAAGAGGTGGCCAAAATAGACGGTGCCATATGCCCCAAAGGTCAGGCGGGTATACAAACTTTATATGATCCTTACCGCCTACGTAAAGTTCTAAAACGTGCAGGCAAACGTGGGGAGAACAAGTGGGTCACCATTCCCTTCGAACAGGCCGTGGAAGAAATAGTCAATGGCGGGTACCTGTTTAAAGACGTACCCGGAGAGGAAAACCGTTACGTGCCGGGCCTTAAGGAGATATTTGCCCTGCGCGACCCTAAGTTGAGTAAAGAAATGAGCCAAGATATAAAGAAAATCTGGAGCAAAGAGCTGACTGTAGACCAGTTTAAGACCAAGTATAAGGACTATTTAGATGTTCTGATAGATCCGGATCATCCAGATTTGGGACCCAAAAACAACCAACTTGTATTTATGTGGGGCCGCCTTAAAAAAGGTAGGGAAGAATTCATCAAGCGCTTTGTACAGGACGGTTTCGGCTCCGTTAATACCCACGGTCATACTACCGTCTGCCAAGGCTCTCTGTACTTTTTGTGTAAAGCCATGAGCGAACAGTATGTTTTCAGTGAAAGCGATGGAAAGATGAAATGGGCGGACGGTCAGAAATTTTACTGGCAGGCCGACCTAGAGCATGCTCGTTTCGTGCTCTTCGTTGGAGCCTCGCCCTTTGAAGGCAACTACGGGCCATCCCACCGGGTTCCCGGGATAACCGAGGGCTTGGCCAGCGGCCGCCTCAAGTATGCGGTTATAGACCCGCGCTTTTCCAAAACCGCGGCCAAGGCTTGGAAGTGGCTGCCCAATAAACCCGGGACCGAAGCCGCCTTAGCCCTAGCTATAATCCGGTGGATGATCGACAACCGGCGTTTCAACGAAAGGTACGTTTCCAATGCCAATAAAGCAGCAGCTAAGGTCGATGGTGAGGCTTCCTGGACTAATGCTACTTGGCTAGTAAAAATTGAAAACGGAAATCCGATAAGGTTTTTGCGGGGTTCGGATCTCGGTTGGCCCAAAGAGGTTAGAGAAGCAGATGTGAAGGGGCAAAAGGTAAAATATGAATTTGATCCCTTCGTAGTCCTGGCTGGGGGCAAGCCCCTACCCTGCGATCCCAACGATGCCGATAACCCAGTAGAAGGAGACCTGCTGGTGGACACCACTGTAGGCGGCCACCGGGTAAAAAGTGCCCTCCAACTCCTTTACGAAGAAGCAAGTAAAAAATCCTTTGAGCAATGGGCGGAAGTCGCCGGAGTCAACCCTGCTGACCTAGAGGAAGTAGCAAAAGAATTAACCTCCTATGGAACGGCTGCGGCCGTAGACGTCCACCGCGGCGTGTCCCAGCATACCAACGGGTTCTACAACGTTTTCGCCTGGATGTGCGTAAACGTATTGCTGGGCAACTTCAACTGGGCCGGAGGAATGGTAAAGGCCACTACCTACGATCACTTTGGGGAAAAGAAAGGAAAGCCGTATAACCTAAAAGAGCTAAATCCCGGCAAGCTCTCTCCCTTCGGCATAAGCATTATTCGCCATGAGGTAAAATATGAAGATACCACCTTGTTTAAAGGCTACCCCTCAAAGAGGCCCTGGTATCCCCTTTCCAGCGACGTTTACCAGGAAATAATCCCTTCTATAGGCGAATCTTACCCTTATCCGGTCAAAGCGCTGTTTCTCTACATGGGCTCGCCGGTATATTCCTTGCCCGCCGGCCATGCCAATATTGAAATACTGCGTAATACAGAAAAACTACCCCTTTTTGTGGCCATCGACATCACCGTAGGCGAAACTTCCATGTATGCAGATTATATTTTCCCGGACCTTACGTACCTCGAACGCTGGGAATTTCACGGTTCCCATCCCAGCGTCCTTCCTAAGGTACAGCCCGTCCGCCAGCCAGTGGTGGCTCCTTTAACCGATACAGTTAAAGTATTCGGCGAAGAACAACCTCTGAGCTTAGAGGCCTTGTTGCTGGCCCTGGCTGAAAAACTGGGATTACCCAACTTCGGACCCCAAGGCTTGGGTTCAGCCGGAAAGCTTACTAGACCGGAGGACTATTACCTCAAGATGGTGGCCAATCTCGCCTTTGGAGATAAGGAAGACGGAAGCGACCAGGTACCCGAAGCCAGCCAAAAAGAAGTAGAGATATTCTTGAAAGCCCGCCAGCACTTGCCAACCACGGTGTTTGACCCGGTTCGCTGGGAAAAAGCAGCCGGTAGCGCCTGGTGGCGAAAAGTAATTTATGTACTAAACCGCGGCGGCCGTTTCGAAGACTACCCTGCTCTCTCGCCTGGGGTTCAGGTTAAGAACAAATACGATAAGCAAATAAACATTTTCCAGGAGAAAACAGCCCTTACCAAAAACAGCATGACCGGTAAAAACTTCCCGTGAGTGGCCACCTATTTAGAGCCCTACCTCGATTGCCTCGGCCGGCCGCTGGAAGATGAAAAAGAGGGGTACGGACTTAAACTCATCACCTTCCGGGAGATAGTACACACCAAGTCCCGTACCATGGTAGACTACTGGCTACACGGTCTCATGCAAGAAAACTTCTTCATGGTTCATCCCCAAGATGCCTTAAACTTAGGCTTAAAAGACGGGGATACCGTCAAGGTAGTATCCGCCAGCAATCCAGAAGGTATCTGGCCCATCGCCGAAGGGGTTAAGAAGCCGATTGTAGGTAAGGTAAAAATTACGGAAATGATAAGGCCGGGCACAGTGACTTTCAGCCTCGGTTTCGGTCACTGGGCTTATGGAGCTAGCGATATAGTAGTTGACGGCAAGGTTATAAAGGGAGATCTCCGAAGAGCGCGCGGGGTACACGCCAACGCTGCCATGCGGGTAGACCCCGTGCTTAAAAACATGTGCTTTGACCGATTTCCCCGGCGGCAGTGCCGTATTCTACGACACCCTGGTCAAGCTGGTGAAAGTGTAAGGGATGTTGTAAGCGTTGTAAAAGGGGGCCAACAGTTGCGTCAAATGCAGCCGTCGCCAGGCCGAAAAAAGACCTGCGACGGCTGCATAGAGTTTATATACCCTCCCCACTTACTACCCTTTCAGCAGAAGTTGCTACGAACCAGCTCCTTCCTTACACTATAAACATACCCTCCTCCACCCGCTTAAAACCGGTTTCAAGATCGTAAACTTCTGGAACTAGATAACGCGGGATGTAGAGGGGCTTTATCGTCTCGTCCACCTTGCCTAAAAGGAGTTTGGCGGGTACAGAAACTATATAGCGGCCAAAATCACGCTTAATCTTGTAATAGGCCTCCTGACGAGACTTGATATCCAGTGCCCCGACCACTTCTTCCCGGTAACGCTGCCATATACCCTCGGCTTCCTCATCGACGGCTACAAAAACTTCCACCTGGTCCGGACGATCTTCTATCAACCGGAAATCCCTTACGGCGTAATCTGCCTCCTCCCTGTCCCTTTGGAAGCGCAAACCTTTCATGGCTTGCAGTATACCTTCGCTCTTGCTTGTGTCTTTCCTCTCGCGTACAAAGTGGAAGAAATCTGCTACTGCTTCAAAGAAATCGGGTTCTTCCACACATGACCTATGTTCAAAGACTTTCTCTGCACCCCAAACATGAATATTCCCGTATACCCGACACGCCAAGGTATTACCCTTTTCATCTACCAACTTCACTAACCGCACCACACCTTTTTTCTTACGAGAATGGCGGTTACACCTGCCGGCCACCTGAACAATAGCATCTATCGGTCCTATATCTCGCCAGACTTCATCAAAATCGAGGTCTACACCTGCCTCTACCACCTGGGTAGATACGAGAACCGGCTTAACCCCTTGTTCCAAAAGCTTTCTAAGCTCCTCCAATCTTCTCTCCCGTTCGGCGGGAATAATATTTGTAGAAAGGTAGAAGAGAGGCGCGCGGCTTTTTAAGTGCGCTCCAACATAGTTATAGAACTCAATGGAACTACGGATAGTGTTAAGGACTACAAGATAGGATTTCGAGGGCTCGTAGAAAGAAAGGAAAAGCTCGGCTGCTTCAGCTACAGTGCGGGGCTTCAAATCTGGGTAAAGCTCGACCCTGTTGAGGGCCTTGAAGAATCTAGCCATGTCTTCTTGTTCGCCTGCCAACTCCAGCGCTTCCTCCGGTGAAAACCATTCCGGCCGGGTAGCAGTCATAAGTATCAGCCGTAGGTCGAGTTCCTTTGCCGCTTCTTTAAGGACTGTGGCCACTAGAGGCCAGTACTCCACCGGTATATTCTGGACCTCATCCATGATAATTATAGCGTGATTAAGCCGGTTAAATTTTTTTAGCATCCGATTTCGATAGCCGATAAGGGTATGGAGGAGCTGCACAAAGGTGGTAATAATTATCTCGCTCTGCCAGCTTTCTATAAGAAGAATGGCCTCATCAAAACCCAGATCTTCCTCTTCTGTTGCACGGTAGAAGACATCGGCCAAATGATGATGTTTTAAGAGGTAAGGCGAAGGCCGTGATATAAAATCTGGAATAGCCTTCTTGAGTACCTCGGCAAACACATTATGGTTCTGGTCAATGATGCTAGTAAAAGGAAGAGCATAAATAATACGCGGTAAAATGCCCTTCATCTCTTCAAGGTGCTGGCGTAATAGGAGGGAAGCGTTAAAGGCCGCAAGGGTCTTACCGCTACCCGTTGGTGCCGTTAAAGTGAAGAACGGGCGCTCCATAAAGAATCGGGATATCCTAGTTGCAGCATTGCGATAAACTTCCTCCCTGAGGAGGTTAATGGGGTCATGGGCCTCCTTAAAGCAAGCTTTCTTATAAATTTCCACTGCTTCTACGGGCAAGGCTTCCCTGCCCATATCTCGTATCCTACCTGCATGCAATTTGTCAGCATCGATGAGAGCTCCAAAGATTCTCAGTAAGGAAAAATATAGAGAAAGGTCAAGGGCCCTACGAAGGTACTGCTTTAAGAAAGGAAAAAGGGAGGCGTATATTTCTTTCCAATTACAAAAGAAAGTGTCTAAGAGTTCTTCCCAATCCAATCCGGTAAGAAAAGATGTATCGAGGCCCTGTCGAGCAAGAAAGTAAGCCGCTCGCCGGGCCGTACATTTTAAAGAGCGCACTACTTGGTCTTTCCTCCGCACTAGGTCTTCCACCTGTGTTTGAGCTACCTCCAGGCGGCGACGATCTTCCACCTCTAAGAAGGCCCAATCTTCCTCTATCTTCCGCTGAGGGAGTATATACTTTTCTGGGTCGCCCAAATCGCGATGGTGCCAGAGGACAGCAAGAAAGCTCAAAAGCCTAAGCTCATGAGAAAACCCTTGCTTAGCCCCCAGGTGCACCGCCCAAAGGGCGGAAAGGAAAGCATGTTCCTTATAGTTGTTGGACACTCCGGTAATAAGGTAATCCTGGAAATAGGAGGTGTACTTGCCAAAATCATGGGCTAGGCCAACAATTACCGCTACAGGGTAAAGACCTTCCCTTCCTGAAGCCTCAGACACTTGCCGACCTGCACGAGCAGCCACCAATGCCAGATGAGAGCTTAAGCGGTAGCGGCGCCGGCCATCCTTGTGGGCGTAGTATCCCATAAGTCTCCCTCCATGAAGGCAACTGTTTCCTGGCCGTCAGGAAGGGAAAAGGTGTAAGCAGCACACGAAAGTATAGCAGGCACAGGCCGGGAAGCTACTTCGTAAATAAAGCTGGCTGTAGGAAGAAGCTCCCTCCCAGGGCCGAACCTTAAAGGCGCCTTTTCCCGGTTTAAGGCTACGTCCCCTTTAAGTAAGGGCTTGGCCAGGAAAGCTGCATTAACCACAGAGTTAACTGCCACTTCCTCACCCGGTAGGTGGATGGCTTTAGGCTCCCCCTCATAAAGGAAACGAGCTTGGGCAATAAACTCAGTAAGCCCTAAGTAAAGGGGATAGTGCACTCTCCGCGCCTTTAGCCGTGCTGTCCATTCCTTGACCAGCTCTTGATCTTGGTGAGCAAAATACATCCTAAACTTAAGGTGAGGGCTCTCCCCTGCGGGAACCAAGAGCTCCAGCGGCACCTGGGTCCCCTTGGCTGCTCCGAGCTTCTTCATCCGGTTGAGATCTTCTTCTTTGGTGCGGATATAGTTAACCGTCTGCACGATCCTGCGCACAGGCACCTTTACTACTACAGCAAAACGAGCTCTTTGTAAGCCTAATTCCTCATAATACGCGTCTCTTTCCCAGCCCAGGACAGCCGCCACAACACCCATGAGTACCGTGCGAGGTGGAAAGCCATAAGATAGAGACGAGGAGTTGGTATAGAATTTACGAAAATGGGCCAAGGGGCCGATAAGGTCGCAAACAGCCACATAAGGCACGGAAGGTTAACCCCCTAATCCCAAAGGCGTCACCCTGTTACTCCCTAAGAGCTCGCCTAAGAACGCTGGCAGGGTCTTCGGTTCACCATCTACAACTGTACGCAGCTCCTTATCCTGCCAAACGTAAACCCTGGCTACCCGGTCCTTAACCTCTTGAACGCGATCCTTTAATCCTCCTATCTCAAGGTCAAAATCTTTAATAGACCGAAGATCTCGATCTGGTTTAACCTTTAAATCCTCCCGCATATCCCCCATAAAGGTTTCAGCATCGTTAAAAACAAACCGAGCATAAAGCCTAGGATACTGCCCGATCTTGCTCCGGGTAGCCAGAAGAGGAATGGCTTTAAGCATTGCCTCATCTAGAAGGGCCAGGTCCTCCTCGCTAGTAGCCGCTTTAGAATTTCCACCGGCAATCTTAACCATAGCCTCTACTCGCCTAGCGCTAACAATTCCGTGAAAAGCTATCAGGGAATAGTACACGCGGTAGTCCTTACCAAAAGTGCCCTGCCGCGCCCCTCCCTCAGAGGCAAACTGGGAGGAGATGGTATTAGAATCAACTAGCTGCACCCGGTTCAGGGAATAACCCCAGTTGAATTGTACCGGGCCAGTCAGATTTATGGCCTCCCCTTCCCCCCGGCGTTCCCCCTTTACGGGCATGGTAGCTCCGAACAGGCGCACATCTATTAGCTTCTCCAGCAGGGTCGGCAAGTCCTCGCGGCTAGGCTGTTCTTCCTTGCCCAACACCTTTTTTAACCTTTCTCCAGCTATTACTACTCCTTCAGCTTTAGTAACATAGATTATGTAGCCTTTGTCCTGGAGATAATCCCGTATATAACGCTTTAGACGCACATCGGAGACCAAGTTTCTCTCCCGGTCGGTGTCCATACGGGGCCGGTTCTCATCATCAGGGTCACCATTGGGATTGCACATCTTGGCATCATAAATAAAGAGGATCTCGCTGTTCTGCTTAACAAGTTCAGGCATTTTCTTCTTCCTCCCCTTCCTTTTTGCCCATCTGAGCTGATGCTAAGACACCGTAGGAATAACCTGAAAGAATATAGAAGACGTTTTCCTCAGGACCCAAAGGCCAGTTATCTCGATAGCCATCAAACAGAGCCTTCATCGTGGCATAAAGGCGTTCGTTAAACTTCAGCCGGTCATACTGGCGCAGCTTTTCAAAAAGAATATTAGCCAGCTGGCGCACCTTGGGCCAGGGCATTCCTTGGTAGTTGAGCTTTTCCAGCACAGGCTTGTCTTTGTGGCCGAAAAGATACTGGCCTTTCCCTACTTCATTTAACAGATAGCCTAATAGGAAAAGGGCTGTTTCGGCTGGAGAGTAACGCATCTCCTTAAGGTAATCTCTCATTCTCGAGTCCAGTTCATCCAACCCCACACCCTGAAAATCCTTGTCGCACAAATCCCTCACTCCTTTCAAAAGCCTTTCTTCCCGCAAAAGCTTAAAGAAGAATCCAGCCTCCATCATCTTCTCTGCCAGGACAAGCTCTTTGAGTTTATCTGGCGGCCGAATTATATTGGTCCCTTCATAGTTCTCCAACACATAGGTCTTGGCTAACGACAAAAACTGCTGGATGAGAAAACCGTAGCTTATAGGGTATTGCTTGAGCAATCCTTCATAGATATACAAGATCTTCTTCTGCTCCGTCTGGTTACCGCTGCTCAAAGGGATAAGCTGGTAGATCCTGGTCAGATCCAGCCAGCAATCCTTGAGGCCCAAGAGCCTTTCGGCTTTCATAGCCAGGGCATAGCTCTGGCGTAACAGGTGACCGAGGCGGCTGGGAGATACATCTTTTATAAGGGCAAAAATTCGAAGTTCACTTTGAGCCTTTCTATAAAAAAGGAAGCTTAAGATAGCCTGGTTCTCATAAGGTAGCTCATACAAGAAATTTTGTAGCTCCTCCTCCAGGCTCTTCTTTGACCCGGCGATGCTCTCCAGCCAGGCGGCCGTGCTTACGAGCCCTGCCACCCTCGTTTTAAGCCTTTCTACCCAGAAAGAGAGCTCCTGTGCATCCACCTCCTTGGGTAAAATAAGAAAGGAGGGCAATACCAAGAAATTGAGGTCTCCTACTCTAAGGCTTAAATTGTTACGGATAAAGTTTTCGGCCAGCATCAGATCCTGGAAGCATGACTGGCAAATCAAGAAGTTCTTAGAGAAGCCTTCCTTTACTAGATGAGAAGCAGCCCCCAGTTTATCCGTTATGTAATACTTAAGAAAGGATAGCCGCTCAAAGGCCGAAAAAGCAACCCTCGTTTTTCCCTTGCCGCAGACGGAGCAAACTCCATCTAGGAGCTCATCACCCTCAAAGGATCTTTGCATGTAGCTCAGGATAATCTCGTCATAAGGCTGTTCGTCCACCAGGGGCCGGCCATTGAAAAGCAAGGTCCAAAGGGCTACCTTCTTCTTGGTGAGCCCGAGGTCCTTCAGGATACCATTTACCACCTCCTCAACCTTCTGGGGCTTATCCTTACTACCCCTCCAATTTAAACCGGCCATATCTAAAAGGTACCCACCGTCGGGCTCTTTACAGAAAAAATTATTCTTAACGGCCAAAAGCCTTTGATAAAGCTCTCCCTTTTCTCCCCTTTTCTCCAGCTCTCCCAGCAACATCAAAGGGGCGAGCTTTTTGGGGTTTTCGCTACCCAAAAGATATTCGGGATTGGTAGTAGTTAAGAAAAACTGCGGATTATTACCCGAAGCATTACCCACCCAGCGCCACCGGGCCAGAAAAGATCTTCTGGTATTCTCTTCCTGAGGAATTTCCGCCATATCCCACGTAAGGCGTTTCTGGCCTGACTGCAATTCAAAATTGAGTTTGACAAGATATTTAGGAGACTTCGGCGTCACCGCTACGTCCTGAACCAAACCCTCTACCAAATCTGTCCCCTTATTTAAAATGCGGCCGATAAAAGATACCGCTTCCAGCAATCGTCTCACCCCTTCCACCTTGTAATCTACCACAGAACACTGCAACTATCGTTCAGTAAAGCATAACACTTAGAAAAAACTTAGCTATAAATCTCTGCCATCTGCTCAATCTCCTCTTTTATCGCCCGCCTTAAAGAGGAAGGAACCAGAACTTCCGCATGGCTCCCGTAGCCCATCACCCAACGCTTTACTTCATCTAGCCCTCCCGTAAAAAAGCGGAGGATAAGCCCTCCGTCGGGAAGCTCTTCTATTTCCTGGGTCGAGTGCCAACGCCTCTCGCGGATATAGCGTGCCTGGTAGGGGTCAAACTTGATCACCACTTCCACCGGCTCTTCTCCTCTCTCAGCCACAAAGGCCTGAGCCATCCATTCGTCTACAGAGAATTGGGGATCACGGGTAAAAACTTGAGGCAGCACCTCCCACTGATCAATCCTTCCGGCATGAAAGATGCGCATTTTACCCCGCAGGTGGTCAAAGGCGATGAGGTACCAGTCCCCTCGGAGATTGTAAATGTGATAGGGTTCCACTACCCGTACTTGCCAGCATCCCCGGCTAGCTGTAAAATAACGTATCTTCACCTGCCGGCACTGCTGAATGGCCCGATAAAGATCAAGGAGGAGCTCTTCTTTTACCGCTACTACAGACGGAGGAGCAAAAATATAACACTCCTGCAGCTCCCTTAGACTTACCTCCACTTGTCCATTTAGACCGGCCGTTATCTTCTCTACTGCGGAACGCAAAGGAGCTTCAAAAGCCGTACCTAAGTAACGCTTAGCTATCTCCACGCTTAAGAAAAAGGCCAAAAGCTCCCCTTCCGTCACCAATACCGAGGGCAAAGCCCAGTTAGGATCCGTGTAGTACCACCCGCCGCGCTTACGGTCGTAAGCCAGGGGAGCTCCCAGCCTGTCGACCAGGAACTGGCGATCCTGATAGATTGTACGCTCACTGACTTCCAGCTCTTGAGCTAAGCTCCGGGCATTAGGATACCTAAGGGCTCGAATTTGCCTATCTATTTCCAATATGCGCTCAAGCTGCTGTCGGCTGGACATACCTTACCCTTCCTCGGCCCCTCCTCCCTCGCTTTACCACTTTTTTCACCACACCCATTCTTCGCCTCCCTTTCTAACTCCTATCATCTCCCGGCGGGTGTACCGTTGGCTACCTAAGACATAAAAGAGAATAGAATCTTCTTCCCGGTCGATGATGCGTTCAAGCTCCAGTTTAAGTTTCCTAAAGCCTGCCTCCGTGAGCTCTCCTTCCAAAACCGAGTTCTGCACCCAGTGCAGATACTTGCGAGCCGTTTTTAGCACTTTGGATACCCGGGCTACGTTTACATCGTACACTAGAATCACGTACAACTCTGCTCCACCCTTCCTGGTGGACCGTAACCCTGCAACATGCCTATTTACGCACCCAGATAAACTAACTATTACCAACGACTCACAAAAGGAGTATAAACCTCTTCGCCTATTAAGTGTTTCTCTAGCTTGTAGAGCTCTAGCCGTAAACAAGTTTGATAGCTCACATTTCGCTTAAGGCGCCGGTGGTAAAAGGTGCTCTGGAGTTTGGCTTCGAATTCTTCTACGTAGGTCCTGCGTCCTTTCTCCTTCAAAAATACTCCTCCACCATACCGCTCAAAATCGCTAGGGCCAATCATCCTTTTGCCTACTAAGGAAAAAAGAACCCTATCCGCTAGAATCGGCTTAAAAATTTCGGCCATATCTAGGTTTAATGTAAACCGCCGGAAGTTAGTGGCATGGAGAAAGCCTATCCGCGGGTCGAGATGGGTCTTGTAGATCTCGGTGAGCATCTTAGTATATACTAAAGAATTTCCAAAACTTATCAGGGCGTTCAAAGGATCGGTTGGCGGACGCTTAGAGCGCCCATCGATAACGAAGGGGCAACCCTCCAGAATAACATTAAAGCTCTCATAATAATAATTGCGAGCGTTTCCTTCTATAGCCATCAACTCCTCTATGGTACGACAGCTACCCAAACCCGAACGGTTAAACTCGTCTATAGTCTCTAGATAAGGAGCAACCTCTTTGCCGCGGTTAGCATAGTAACGCAAGACTTGGATAATGTTGGCCAGGCTTCCTGCTACAAACTGGCGGGCCAAAAACAGGCGCTTCTCGGGGTCAAGATAGTGCTCAGCCTGTTTTAAAATCATATAGCCGGAATTATAATGCTCTCGAGGATAAAAACTCCCGATGTAATATCCATGATAATCAAAAAAGTGCAGGATGATCTCGTGTTGGTGAAAGAATTCCAAAAGTTTTTTATTGAGATCTACCTCCCCAAAAACGTAGATATCCCGGATGTTCTCCACCGGAAAATACTTTACCTGTTCTTCTGTTTCCACACAAACGGTGTTCTCTTTGCGGCGCAAGCGTCCGCTGGCAAAAAGATAAAGGGTTTTTTGCATAAACTTACGCACCTTTTCTCGCAAGCTTTGTTTTGCCAATAATTTATAATGACAGCCTAAGCCCAGCAAAACTCATTATAAGCACACTTGCCGCAAAATCTCCCCCTTTTCTCCGGATGCGGGGGAAGAGGTTGATAAATGAGGGCCCAGATCTTCTTTTTGAGTTCTTCTATCTCCTTTTCTAGATTCTCATCAAGAATGATGGCCTCCCGATAACGTTCCTCGGGAAATAGGAGCTCGCCTTCGGCCTCAATTCCCATTTTTTTCAGTTCATACAGATAAAAGCCAAGCTGCAGGCGTGCAGCTCCAGAGGCCCGCGAACTCTTCTTCACTTCAGCCACTACTAAAGTCTTGCCTTCCCGCTTAATAAGATCGAGGGCCAGATGCCCTAAATGCAGCTCCTTCCGCTCACGGGAGTAGGCCTGGCTCTGTATGAGCCGGCCGAGCTGCAGATATACATTATCCTCATCGGGGGTGACCTGCCTAGACATTAGCCAAGCCTGCCTGGGACATATACTATAGGCTTGGACAAGGCTCCCTACTATGGTGGCTTCTTCGGTAACTTTGCTCGGCTGTTCCATACCAAATACACTACCTTTAACTTTCCTCCACCCCTATTAATTCGCAACACCCAAAACCTTGAGAGTTTTTGGCCCCTAATCCAGCATTCAGGGCCACTTCTAGAAGCTGAGGATCACCTCGTAGACGATAAGTACCCATCCATCCCTTTATAATAGTGCCTTTGTACTTTACAACCTTAAAATCCTTTTCACTAACACTTAACGGTTCTATAGAAAATCCTTCCTCCTCAGCCTGCCGGCCAAAAATTAACCAGTATTTCTTAGTTAAATTAGCCTGGATCAATTCCTGGAAACGTGGTTCAAAGGGAGAGTAATAGTGGGTATAACGATGTCCCGAATCGATTAGGGTACTGTATACCGTTAAAGGCGAAAGCATCCGGACTGTTATGTTTTTCCCTCGGACCACTTGGTCTGTAGCCGTCACCTTCTCCACATGAAGAACTTCTTTACCCAACCGGATGTATCCCTGCTTTAGAAGGCTGCTGGCTAGTTCCTGCAATATAATAGCCAGAGGGGAGCAAATAACTAACTTTATAGGGGGCGAAAATAGCATACATCCTTGTTGGGGATCAACCTTCACCTTCCCCATAAGCCTCGAAAAGGTAAAAAGCTTAAATTTTCGTTTCCCAAGCTCAAATCCTTGTTCATGTAAGAAGCTGCGAAGTGCAGGCTGCTCGATCTGCTGGTAGATAGCTGCCTGCAGCAGGTAGTTATGGTCTATAGGCAACATTACACTATCGGATAAACCCGACAAGGTAATGCTAATACGCAAGCCACAACCACATCCTTTTATTGTCTCTTCGCCGACAGTTCCATATTCTCTAGGGTAAGCGCCCCATGGCGGCCCCACATCCCTTATTGTTTCTTTGCCAGCATGTAACTGTTATATACTTTATTCGACATCTTCTAAGATTTTCCTGCCAGATCATCTAACAAAATTTCAAATCCTTACCATGGGAACCTAGTTGTCGTCGACCGGCAGTAATGCAAAAAATCCCTAAGGATCGACGACATTTGAAACTCTAATGGTCCCCGCATTGTATTACACCTTAAACCCTTTAAATACTTGGGTTACACGAAAGTGTTTATGGTAACATTAGACTGAGAATGCATTTTATGATAGAATATATGCGGCAAACAACTCTAGATATTATGCGCCTAAAACGGGTTTCCAGCCTACCTATGAGGGATTGAAACTATTTGAGGTGGTACGATAGTTCTAATTATGAGGGTAGTTTCCAGCCTACCTATGAGGGATTGAAACTCTTGTGTGCTCAAAGTGATAGAATGATAGATAGGCGTTTCC